>OGQB01000026.1_pt1 | contig 145395 bp, 137 predicted proteins | sample 1553071 | NCBI WGS metagenome assembly OGQB01 (sample SAMEA2580284, study PRJEB22360) | human gut metagenome | biome: human gut; feature: human-associated habitat; material: faeces | place: Denmark | collected 2008/2010
TTCCTACAAAATAATCGTTTATTTTTTTAAATATTGTTCCTTGTTCTTCTATTTTGGTTAATTCTATATTTTTATTAGTTGTTGATTCTTCAGAAGATCCCAATAAATTTTCTGTTATCTCTTTTCCACTTATCGCATATCCTTCATATTTAAAATTCATTACCGGACTATATTTTAAAAAGATAAAATATATTAATGCTATTACTATAATTATTGCTATTAATCCTATTATTAAAAATTTCGGATTTTTTACTATTTTTGAATTACTTATTTTTTCTCCTACTTTATTCGCTGCTTTCTTTAATGCGTTCATTATTCTACACCTCCTATTTCTGATAAATTACTTTCAGACCTTACACAGGTGTAGTATTTTTTTAATATTATTTCCTGCAAAATTTCACGCAAAAAACAGGCTATTTCTAGCACTTTATTTTTTCCCGCATATAGTGCTACAAACAACCTGTTCTCAACGTCAAATAGAGCAGCCTCATTTGCTACTCTTATTATTTTCTTAAATGTACATGTGTGTGTGTGTGTGTGTGTGTACAGCGCCAAGGCTTACACGGTTTGCTATTTTTTGCATTTCTTTGCCCTCGCTTCTCTTTTTCTTCTTTTAGTTAATCTTTCGAACAATCTCTATTTTATACTATTCGAATTTAACTTTCTTTCTCTTCTAATTTATTTTATATTAATAAATTTTTTATTTTTTGTAAATACTTCTATTTTACCAAAAAAGCTGTACTTCTTACGCACATCCCCTTTGTATTATATTATTTACATTTTTATAACATTTATTATTCTTCTGATGCTTCTCCGAAAGGTTGTAAATAACTTAAACCTTTAATTAACAATTGCTCTTTTTCTGAAGTTTGTAAAGAATCTACACTCATATTAATTGTGTAAGTATCTGTTACAACTTTTGCATCCTGAGTTTCTTTTGTATCTATAACTTGATATTCATCTTTTTCGTAGTTATATATTTCTACACTTTGTTTATATCTTACTATAGCATATGATAATGGTGAAACTTCATAAGTTGTTCCATTAACTGTAATGCTTGTTCTTTCTAAGAAGAAATATAAATCTTGTCCATCATATAAAAATGCTTTTTCTAATTTAGTTTTATTTGTTTTTGTAGCTAAATTAGTCTCTAAGTAAATTTCTCCATTTTCCTCAGTAATATCTGCAAAATGATTTATCCTATACATCATACCATTATTATTAGGATAAACTACTGCCATATCTTCTGGTAAAATAACTTTACCATTTTCATCTGCATAATATACTGGTGTAGAATCTAAAGTAACTTTTCTATCTTTAGCTTTTAACTCTGTAAGACCTTCTTTTCTTGTAAATGTTAATTCACCTTTATATTCTACTCTTTGTCCAGAATACCATTGGTAAAAATCATGGCTTTCTACAGTAGTACTATTTAAACTTCCTATTATAATTATTACAATTACAATTATTACAATTAATGCAGCAATTATTGATGTAGTTATTATTGAACTTTTTCTTTTCTTTTTCTTCTCTAATAATTCAGCTTGTTCTTCTATTTTTTCTTTTCTTTTTTGACTTTCTAAATCTGTTTTTGGAGCATCAATAATAATCTCTTCACCTTCATCTACTTCTGTGTCTAGCTTAGAATCTTTAGCTTCACTTTTTTCTCCAACTTTTTTACCTTTTAGTTTGGCTATGCTTGCTTCTAATTTTGCATTATTTTCTTTTGTCTTTTTTGATTCTTCTACATGTTCTACTTTTGCTTCTTCAGTCTCTTCTGTAAAATCTTTATTAGATGTTACTACATTAGTTTCCTCTTTCTTAAATTCTACTTCAGACACATCTTCATTTTTTAATTCTTCTGCTTTTAATATAGCCTTACTTGTAGTTTTCTTTGATTTAGTTTCTTTAGTAGCATCCTTTTTAGTTGTCGCTTTTTTTACTACTTTTTCATCAGTAGCTTCTTTAGCTTTCACTGATTTCTTGGATACTTTCTTTTCCTTTGTTTCCATTAAGTTTACTTTCTCTTCTTTTGTCTTTTGATTTTCCTTTTCTTCTTTCATCAACCGTTCTCCTTTTGTGGTTTGTTATAATATCTTCAAAATTCTTTAAGAAGAAATATACTGCATATACTATTAAAAATATAATTAAACATATTTTTATTACAAGTACATATGTATCATTGCTTTCTTCTATCATATAACTTGTTAGTATATTTATTAAATATAGTGCAACTAGTTGTGCACCAGTGCTTACTATTTCTAAAATTGATCTCTTTAAATTAAGTATTGCAAATATTATAGATGAAATAGCTATCATTAGTAAATATAATAATATACTTTTGCTATATACGCAAGCGGTAAATATTACTAAAAATGTTCGTATAAAAATTGATATTATCATTATAATTTGCTTATTACTAAGTCCCATAAACATTCCACTTAATATTACACTCTTTTTGTGTATATTAAATTTCTTAGTAACTAAATACATTATAAAACTCAATAATAATATTATTCCTAAAAATATTGGCAATACCCAAGCAACTTTGCTTAATTCGTAAAGTATTGTATCTAACATTTTATTCCTCTTTTATAAATAATTTAAATTCATTATGTTTTAACATATAATAGCCAATTACATTTGTTAACTTAACAAAATTATCAATAGCAATTATCTCAATATCGCCATCTACTTCTCCAATTACTGGTAGATAATCTTCCATAATACTTAAGTTATATTTTTTACTCTTAATTTTTATTATGGAAACATTATCATATGCTTTTAAACCATTACGTATGTTTAAAATTTTTACTTTCATTTTTGCAACTTGATTTGTATTTTCATTTACTTTTTCATTATCCATGTAATGTACCTCTAAATAATAATTTACTTTCGTCTACATCATCATATTTTCCATTTAAGATATCTTCTACATCTTGAAGTGTATCTTCGATATCTACCATAACCCCTTTTATTCCTGTAAAGTTCTCAGAAACGAACATTGGTTGTGTAAAGTAATTTCTTAACTTTCTAGAACGATAGAATATCATTCTATCTTCTTCTGATAATTCATCAATACCAAGAACTGCAATTATTTCTTCTAGCTCTTCATATCTTGATAAATATCTTAATGTTTCTTGAACTAAATCGTAGTGTCTTTGTCCTACTACTTCGCTATCAACAGCTTTACTTGTTGTTTTAAATACATTTATTGCTGGATAGATACCCTTTTCTGCAACTTTACGGTCAAGAACTACTTGTCCATCCATATGCGTTGTTATAGCTTGAACAGCTTCATCTGTTATATCATCTGCTGGTATATATATAGCTTGGAATGATGTTATTGATCCATTATCTGTAGAATTTATTCTTTCTTCTACATCTGTTACATCAGATACCATTGTTGTAGGATATCCATTTTCTATTGGAACCCTTTTCATTTCCGTTGATATTTCAGATTTAGCTTGTATAAAACGATAGATGTTATCTATAAATACTAATACATCTTGGTCTTTTACGTCTCTTAGGTATTCTGCAAGTGTTAAACCACTATATACTGCCTTAGAACGTGAACATGGATTTTCACCCATTTGTCCAAATACCATAGACATTTTGTCTAATAAGTCTGATTCTTGCATTTCTTCTATTAATTCTTGTCCCTCACGAGAACGCTCACCAACACCGATAAATACAGCGTTAGATTTTAATCTTTTATAAACGTTATTAATAATTTCTTTTATTAAAACTGTCTTTCCAACTCCAGCTCCACCTAATAGCCCCATTTTAAAACCTTTTTGAAGTGGTGCAAAGAAGTCTAATGCTTTTATTCCTGTCCATAATGGTTCGTTGTTAATATTTATCTCTTTAAAAGAAAGTTTTCTGTCGTAAACATTTCTTTTTTGTTTAGATTTTAACTCTTTGTGGTTAATTACAGCTCCATATGGATTAAATACTTTTCCTAAAATCTCGTCAGAATATTCTATTTGTAGTCCACCATCTTCTAAAGCTACAGGTTCTCCTTTTTTTAAGCCTATAACTCTTTCGAAAGGAACTGTAGATGCAACATTATTGTCTATCTGAACTACTTCGAATTTTCTGATACCTTCTTCATCTTCACATGTTAATATATCATTAATCTTAACTTTATCGCTAAATAATAATATTTTAACATTAAGCTCGGAAATACCAATTATTCTTCCTATTACTTCCTTTTCTTTAGCCATTATATCTACACCTTCCTATTTTTTTGTCTTCCTTGACTTTATTAATATTTATTCGTCATCTTTAAAGTTTAAATTTGTAAAGTTTTCTAAGACTTTTTTAAAGTTCTTATTTTTTATTACTTTTCTTTCTTTTCTTAAATTTTCTTCTTCAATTTCGTCTAATTTCTTTAAAGATTCTTTTGTAATAGTTTGTCTCATAATATTTTCTGATGCAAAACTATTCTCTGTTGCGATTTTTATCTCGTAAGATAAGTATAATACGATTATGTTTCTTAATATACTGTTAATATCTCCTTCTATCGCAAAATCTTCTAAGTGATGCTTTTTATCTTGTGATTCCTCTTCTTTTATACTTTCTATTGGTAAAATTTTCTTTTTTCTAAGTTCGATTTTACTTATATTATAGTAATGATTATAAATGATATTTATCTCACTATATTTTGCATTTACTATCGCATCATGCAAAATATCTTCAATCTCTCCTATCTTACTTGGATACTCATCTTTTGTCATTGATAAAATTACATTATTTTTTTCGTTTGTAATTTTCTTTCCTATAATAATTTTATCGATATCAGAATCAGTCTTTGCTAAATCATTTACATTTGTATTAAAGTTTCCACAAAAACCTAAATCATTTCCAATATATACATTTAGAGGTTTATCTTCTTTATTTAATTTTAATACTTTCTTGTCCAATATTAAATTTCTATTATTTAATATATTATCTGCAAAATCTGTAATTTCTTGTTCGTATTCAAAATACTTTTCAGCATTTCTTCTTGCAGAGTCTACTCTAAGTAAAGAATGAAAATTCATTACTTTTACTACATTTCTTATTCTCATTTAGCATCCTCACCTAACATTTTGAATCTTTCTTTAATTTCTTTTTGTGTTAATGGAGAAAATTTATTTTGTCTTAGAGCTTGCTCTATCAATTTACCTTTTCTCATTTTTTCTCTAAGTTCTGGACTCATCTCGTCCATGTTTGCAAGTTCGTATACTTCTTTTGTCTCTAAGTAACTTAGAAGTTCACGTCTTATACTAGAACCTAATTTTTTCATGTCATCTGTTTGTACTGCTCCACCTAATCTGGAAACAGATACACCATAATTTATGGCTGGCTTTTGACCTCTTTTAAATTGTTTTTCAGATAGAACAATTTGTCCATCTGTTATAGATATAATGTTTGTAGAAATATAATCTGTTATATCTCCACCTTTTGTTTCTACAATTGGAAGAACTGTTATAGATCCACCACATTTGTGTTGGCATCCTTTTTCTAATAATCTTGAATGTAAAAAGAATATGTCTGCTGGATATGCTTCTCTTCCTGGTGCTTTGTTTGAGATTAAGCTTATTTCTCTATAGCTTTCTGCATGAGCTTTTAAATCATCTATTACAACTACGACATCTTTCTTTTGCATCATATATTCCTCTGCTATAGATAATCCTACATATGGTATTAAACTCTGTACTGTTGTTTTATCATCATTTGTAGCAGCTACTATCATTGTATATGATAATGCATTTCTTCTTAATAATTCGTTGTAAATTGATTTTATCTCTTTCTTTGTTTTACCAACTGCTATATAAATACATATAATATCATTTTCGTTAGACTTCTCTTTCATTATTTGTCCCTGATTTACTATAGTATCTAAAGCAATTTGTGTTTTTCCAGTCTTTTTATCACCTATTATTAATTGTCTTTGTCCTCTACCAATTGGGTATATTAAGTCTATTCCAGCAATTCCAGTCATCATTGGTCTGTTAACTGGTGTTCTATCCATTATAGGTACTGTTGGTCTCTCTATATCTATATATTTAAATTTTTCGAATGCTCTTCCTGTTAATAAATCTACCCCGAATAAATCTGTAACTCTACCTAGAGCTTCTTCTGCAAAGATTGCTCTAAATCTTTCCCCTGTTGTATTTACAGTATCACCAATTTCTATTGGCTTATCTTCTTTAACAACAGCAACTATTACAGAGTTCTCTCTTATTTCGTTAACATAGCCCATTCCTTTTCCTCTAATTGTTACTTTCTCATAGTAAGCAACATTTTCAAGACCAGATACTTCTATAATATAGTCTTTTAGCCTAATTACTTTTCCTGTATCAAATACATTTTTTTCTTCTTTGATTTTCTTTAATTTACTTTCTACAAGATTGCTAATATGCTCGCTCATTTCTTCACCCTTTTTCCTTATATACTATAGTCATATAATTTGTCTTTGTATTCTATAATAATACCTTTAGACATGTTTTTATATAATTGTGTTTTTATTTTAGAACTTAAGTAATCATAGTTTTTGTTACTATCTCCACTAACATATACATATATTGTTGGAGAAATTTTGTCCATTCTTTCTTTTATTTTGTCCAACATTTCTAAAACATTAAAATTCTTTATTGTTTTAATTATAGGTTCTACATAAGATTTATTCTTTTTAGTTAATACACTTTCTACCAAATCTAATTGTTCTTCTGGTGTTAGTGTTAAAGATTCATATATTGCATTTTGTGTAAATAATTTTAAAAATGCTGAAAGTTCTTTATATTCTGTAGAATCGTCTTTTTCATGTACTTTTATAAAATCTTTTAGAATCTTTTCTTCATCAACATCAAATTCTTTGTTTAAACCTTTATAATTCTTAAAGAATCCAGCCTCTCTAAACTCTGGAGTTGGGATATCATATACTATTTTTTCATCTGGCTTCTTAATTTCTGGTATTTCTACAATTTCCCCATTTTCTCCATGTTCTTTAGCTTCGTTTAAACGTTTAATTTGTTCTGATAATATTTCTATTTCTTTTTCTTTTTCAGCTATTATATAGTCAAAATCTTGCAACTTATCTAAAAAGTACTTTTTGGTACTATTATTTATTCTTTTTACTAAATTCTTAAACATAAAGAATGTAAAGATAAACATTATTAAGACTATTACAACCGCTGGTATTATTAGTTCCATAACTTTCACCTACTATACTGTTAAAGGATTGTAAAATAATAATAAAAATATAAATGCGAATAGTAGTAGTAAGAATATTGCAACTACTATTAATATTGTCATTACTGAATGTACAATATCACTTTTTGTTTCTGGGTTTCTACCTACAGCTTCTGCTACTTTTGAACCTAAGATTCCTATTCCTATTCCTAAACCTAAAAATGTTAATCCTAGCATCCAACCAATGCTACTCATTGTTGCAACTAAAATTTGCTCCATGTTCTTTCACCGTCCTTTTAATAATTTCTATATTTTGCTTGAATATTTGTTTCAATTACACTACCATCATGTGATGTTCCCTCAAGTTGTAATGTTATTTCACTTCCATAATTTTCATATGAAAGTACATTTGACCATCCATCTGTTTTTACAGCTTCTGTTAGGTTAACTTCCATATCACTTTCTTTTATTCCATCAACATATAGTGCAATTTTTGCATAATCAAATGCATAGTTTTGATCTAACTTTAAATTAAAATATACTTTTTTACTTCCTGTAGATACTCTTGTCACATCTAAACTTGCATTTATTTTAGTTGTTCTTACAGATAATACATCTTCTATATTATCTACAACTTCATTATCTTCTGTAATTTCTTTATAACCTAAAGTTATTTTGTATTCTGTATTTGGCTCTAAGTCTGTTAATCTGTATGTTGTAGTATTTTTATCTAATGCTATTGTGTTTTCATATCCTACAGCTTCTATAAATGCATATACTGTTTGATATCTGTTTTCTGGGTCAGATACTGCATATTCTATATCTATATAAGAAGATGTAGCAATTGCCCCTCTTAAACTTACACTCTTAGATAATGGTGTTTTATTTGTTTCTGTGTTGTTATTAATTACTGTGTCTCCACCTGCAGAGCTTCCGCTTCCTCCATTTGAAGTTCCCGCATTTGTTCCTGTTTGAACTCCACCTTGATTATTGGTTGTAGTTTCATCAGAATTTTGTGTACCTTCTGATCCATTGTTACTACTTGTAGTTTCTTGATTGTCCGGTATAAGATTTTGCCAGTCTATATCCTTTTCTTCATCCTTTTCTACATATTCATTAGAACTTCCTATAATTTTCTTTAAATCTATTTCGTCATTTCCTACAATTAGTTTTTCATTTGCTATATCAAATGTATATGAATTCGTAGAAAGTACAATTGGATTAATAGTTTTTGCATATATTTGGTTATTTAATAATAAAGTATTCCCTGATTTATCTATGATTATATATAAATATTTTGAAGTACTAATACTTCCAGATTCATTTTTTATAGAATTACTTATCATTAAATATTCTCTATCTGCTATTTTGTAAAATGCATCTTCTGAAGTATTTTTTATTGTTGTATCTTTAGAATATTTTTCTACTTGTCCATCTAATAAGACTTTAAACAAATCACCATATAATGTTACTTGTGAATTGTTTCCATTAAAACTTACTACTTTTGAATTTAATTTATATGTTTCGTTTGTATTATCCAATGTTAAATAATAATTTCCATCCCATTTTTTTGTAATTGTTCCTGCTTCTTCTGTTTGTAATGGCTCATATTCACTATCATATATTGTTACATTACTTTCTATTTTGTATTCCTCTACTTCATGATTTAAGGCTAATCGTAGACAAGTAATTAATAATATGATTATTATGATTATAATAATTGCAAAAATCGCAAATCTTTTTTTATTTCCTGCTGCTAATGCTCTCAAATTATTCACCCCTATTTTTTAGTATGAAGGGGGAATATATCCCCCATTTTTTTAATGTGCTATATAAATATGTTCTACACTTGCTGTGTCTACAATTTCGCCATTTGCATCTAAGAATTGTATTTCAATATAATATCTACCTTCTGTTGGTAAGTTTTTATTTAATGTAAAAGAATAATATGTTTCATTATCTGTTACAGATGTTGTTTGTTTTGGTGTAAATGCTTCTGTGTCACTTTGATTATATCCGCTAGTATTATATATAGAATATTTAATTTGTTTAATCTCTGTAATCTTATAACTGTTATAGAATAACAAGTCTATCTTATTTGTTTCGGTAGTATTATTTACAGATGTAATATTACCTGCAGAAATACCACTTTCATTTATTGGCTCTACTGTTCTTGTATTTTTGTTGTCATGTGTATATGGCTCCTGACCGTCATTTGTGTAGTCTAAGTCAAAGTTTACTTCTAGTGTATAGCTTTGGTCTTTAGCCACATTTTCTAAAATAAATTCATTATTTACATCATCTGTAGAATATTCTCCTTTATATTGTTCTGGAGTAATATCTTCATAAGTTTGATTATAGATTTTTATTGTATACTTATCATTTACAGCTATTCTATCATCATCATACATTGTTACTGTAAATCTTATTTTTGTTCCAGTTTGAACTGTCCCATCTTCTAATACTGTATCTTGACGATAACCTTGTATAGCTACTAATGGTGCAGATAAAGGATCTAGATAGAACTCTTGTTCTTTAGTTCCTAAATCTATTTCTTTTTCACCATCATCTTCTGTTATAATTGCAATTGGTGTTATAACAATTTTATATTTTGTTCCAAAAGTGAATATACTTCCTGGGTTTGCTCCTACACGTTCTTCCATTTTTGCTTTTGGTAAGTCATCTTCAAAATTTGCTACCTCGTCTGTATAATCTTGTGTTTCATCATTCCATCTGTAGATTACATGTCTTAATTTTTGGTATCCTAATACTTTATCTAGTGTATATGTTATTTTTACGTTCTTTTCACTATATGAAATTGGTTCATATACTACATTTATATTTTCTACATTTACATTTGCTAATGTAGAGAAATAATAGTATCTACCAACTGTATCTGCATCTACATCATATAAATATTTTTCTGTATAATCTTGTCCTTCATCATTTACATTACGTATATTAGTTTTTAATCTTATATAATAATATGTTTTTGGTTCAAGGTTATTTATTTCTATAGTTCCTGAAAAATCACTTGTTGGTATTTCTATATCTCTTATTTTTTCGCTATTACTTAAGTTTTCATCTGTTTTCCATAATTCTGCAATTATTTTATTATCTTTAATCTCTATTGTATCTTTTGTTATTAATGTAGCTTTAATTTGTACTCTATCTAATTCTTCATTTATGTCTAATTCACTTGTGCTACCATCTTTTAACATGCTTATTCCAGGAATAATTAAATTAAATTTAATTATATTACTTCCTTCTGGAGTTAATTCTTGCAACCCAATTTCTTTTTGTAAAATAACATCATTTTGATATTTAAATCCATTTTCTGAATAATTTAATTCTAATGTTGTGGTACTACTATCTATTGGATTAATTAAGTTATATGTTTCTGTACTTGCACTATCAGCATTTGCATTTGTTGATTCAAACATATTTGTATTTACTGATGTTGTTGGTACAAGGTTACCATCTTTATTTATAGCATAGTAATATATTTCTTCTCCAGAATTATATGCTTTTTGATATGCTACATATTGGCTACCTATGTCATAACCTGTGCTACCTGTATCATAATATGCTTCTACTGTTACTTGTGTTTCTAAGTCTAATAAATCTGAAATATCATTAAAGCTTACTGTTAACATATTGTTGTTTACTATTTGTAAGTCTTTTACAATTCTAACTGTTTTACTTGCTGTATCTTCAAATGTTACTTTTAATGCTGCTATTCTTGAGATTTCACCTTCATCTCCAGCTACAGTTATACTTACACTATTTTCTTCTAACTCGACTTTATATGTTAAATCAGATATATCTACTATTCCTTCAAAATATTGATATGCTAATGTTCTATCAATTGCTGAATTTGTTTTTATTAATCTTTCTGATGCTTTAATATTTAAATTTCCAGCTATTAAGTTTTCAAATATTACTTCTTCAAAATTATCTCCTGTATTCGAATTTATTGCTTTAACATCTTTTTTATTATTTGTATTGATGTATGCTGCAAATTCGTCTTTTTCTAATGCATTATCTATATCAGAACATTTATATTTATATGTTATTGTATTTTCTGTAGAACTTGATGGGTACATTATAATTCTTGGCTCTTGTTTTTGAGGAGTTACTGTTTGTGACCTTAATGTAACATTGTCTGCTGGTAATGGCCATTCCGTTTCTCCTGTTCCATCATGATTCAAGTCTAAATATACTTTATATGTAAAATAATAACTGTTACCTCTTCTTGCTTCGTCTGTATCTTGTGTTCCATATTTTGTACCATCTCCAACATCAAATGTCGCTGATGGAATAACTCCGTCTGCACCAACTTCTAATTCTTGTGTTCCAATTACTTCTCCAGTTGTACTATCTAAAATAGTATACACTACTGTTTTTGCATAGCTTTGACTATTATCATATTTAGCTTGTACCTTATACCCAACTATTGTTTGTGCATCTAATTCGTCTCTTGGTGTAGTTGTATCACGATTTCTTATTGGTGTAACATCTACTGCTTGTTCTGTTTGTGTTGGATAATCTGGAATATATCCATTTGCTGTTATTACATAATAATCATATCCTAATCCCTCTACTAAAGGTATTTTATTTCCACCATCATATGTATAATCATATGCATCTAACACTTGAATTGTATATTTTTGATCTCTAAAGTCTTTGTTTTCTGCTCCAAAAAAAGCTGGTGTTATTGTTTTTGAAGCATCATAATATTCTTCTTTTATTTTACTATTATATGGCTCTTCTGAATATTCATCTTTTATACTAACCGTTCTTATCGGAGTTCCTGGCATAGTTACAGTTCCATCTGCATTTTCAATTGGCTGTCCTGCATAAATTCTAAATTCTAATGATGAAAGTGTTTTGGCTTCCAAATCTATTAATGTATCATCACTAGTATTTACTGTATCTATACTTCCACTTGTATCATTATTTACTCTTCTTAATTTAAAACTAATATTAAATGTATTTTTTGTATCATCACTATTTTGTATAAATGATCCCATTAATGTATCTGGAATTAATGTTTTTATAATTGCTCCTCCTATATAACATTCATCGATTGGATCATTTTCATCTTTTAAGTCAATTGTTGTATAAATTCTAAATTTATATGTTTCGTTACTTCTTAAATCATTAATATCAATTGGGATTGTTAATCCACCTTTATATGTAAATTGTCTTGTATATCCTGTTGAATCTGTATATGTAACTAACAATTCATTATTTTCATCTGTACTAATTGTATTATTTGGATCTTCTATAATTAATTTTCCTTGAATTCTTTCATATGTAATTGTTTCTTTTTCAAATCTAACTGTTGGGAAAGCAACACCATCCATTTTCATTATGTCACTATATTCACTTTCATACTCAACAATTTTTTCATTATCATTGAATGATGCTATTACTTTAAATGTATATGGTACACCTCTTGATAAGACTTTTTCATCAACATTTACTATTACTTCTTCTTTATTTGTTACTTCTTTTGTATATACAGGTACTTCATCTAAGCCTGTTCTCGTATCATATACTTCAAATCTATATCCTTGTATTCCATTATCTGGATCTACTACATTTGTTATGCTTAATGTAAATGTAGAATTTCTTTTATCCATTTCATATGATGGTCCACTTATTTCTGGTTTATCTTTTAGTGTTTTAAAATTCACAGCTTGTTCAAATCCATTTGAAATTATTTGTCCATCATATAATACATTTGTTAATTTAATAGTATATTCTGTATTTGATTCTAACCCAATAAATTCTGCTGTTTCTCCTGCTATTGTTCCATTCCCTACTTCATATGTTTGATCTACCGTTCCAGATGTAGAAACTAGTGATAATTGTGCACTCTTTACTTTTGAGTCTGCATCTACTGAAATTTTAAATTTTAGAGAACTATTTGTAAAAACATCTTTTTCAAATGTTATACCAACACTTTTTGTCCTAAATATTTTATATACAAAGTTTTTAGTATATGTAATTCCATCAACATCATATGCTGATTCTACCACTAATGTATAATCTGTATTTGGTGTTAGTGTTGAAACAGAAACATCCATATTATATATACCTATTGCTTCTTCTCTTGCATACACTGTTTTACCAGTAGAATTTTCTAATATTTTTATGTATGGATTTCTAACAAGTCTTGCTTCATCATCTTGAATTGTTATTTGTGCATTTACACTTATAGAGTCAACATCAAAACTTTCTACATTAAATACAGGTGCCACTAATTCTGGTAGGTCTTGTACTATAGATTCTGTTCCTCCACCTGTTTGTGAATTAGAAGAACTTGAATCTCCTTCACCTGCTGTTCCAGCTTCTCCGGCTGCTCCGGCTTCACCTTCACCAGTTTGTACACTATCACCTTGTCCAGCTGTTCCTCCGTTGTTTGCATTTGCTGCTTCTTCTGCTTGCTGTGCTTCTCTTTCATCTAATTGATTTTGTAAAATACCTTCTATTTCATTTCTGTCATTATTTTCTTCTTTAACTTCTTCTTGTATTTCTACATTATCATCAGAATCAATTACCATATTAGCAAGGTTCATTCTTGTTTGTCCATTTTTGCTAACAGCTTTGCTTTCTAAATTTATCTCTATATTGTCTGGTAAAGAAATATTTACATTACTAGAAATTGTTTGATATATAATTTCTTGATTATATATTTTTATAACTTGATTATCTAAATATTCTAATTCTAAATAACCATTTATTTCTTTTGTTGTTCCATCATTAAATGAAACAGTCATTCCATTTCCAGCTATTAAATATTTAGTATCAGAAATCTTCCATATTAAATTAGTAAATTGTAGTCTTCCATTTAGATGATTTATCCAATAGTTATCACCTTGTTTGTTTACTACTTGGTTTGCAGCGATACTATAATATGTAATTGGATCTTGTTCTATATTAGCAAGGTTTATTAATACACCTTTCTTTAAACTACTTATAGATCCATTATTATAGTGTATGAAGTTATCTTTTCCTGTTGTAACTTCATCTCCGCTGGTATCTTTAAAAATAACCTTTTGATTATTTTTAATTTTGTATTCCTCATCTGCATTGAAATAATACTTATCTATTTTTTGGCTCTGACTACTTGCACTTTGCAATATATATCCAGGGTCTTCAAAAACTTTGGTATTTTCTTTTTGCACATTGTAAACATTATAAACTAATAATCCTGCTAGAATTATTCCAATGCCTACTATAAAAAATATGTATTTTTTCATAGCTCTTTTCCCTCTCCTATTTGTTTTGTTTATATCAAAAAAATGTTATCATAGAAAAAATTTCATTTCAATATATAGATTTTTCCATTTTTTTTGATTTCGTTTTGTTTACTTCTACCTCTTTACGGAAGCTTATTTTGAAGTTTTTCGCTTATTTATTTTTTGGAATATTAAATTATTATGACATTTTAAAAAATATGTTTTTTATTGTTGTCGTTCTTTCATTGTATCTTGTAAAACCCTTAGGGATTTGGGAACATTCCTTTTTTCCCGAAGAGGGATTTGGGGAGGGTTTTGGGGACGTTCCTAAAATCCCGATTTTCTATTTTTGGTATAATTAGTTTTTACATAAAAAAACAGCACCTTTTGATTTTTACAATCTTAAAATGCTGTTTTTTAGTTATTTCTTATTTTTTTGCCTTTTAGTAGATACTACTGCATATCTTAATGTTACTGTCTCTAATCCTACTAATGCAACTAATGCAAGTATTAATCCTATTGGTAATTCTCCTGTTTCTGGATTTATTTCCTCTATTTCTTTTCCTGTTGCTTTTTCTACATAGTGTACTATTACTTTTGCTTATCTCTATTTACTCCATCAATCTCTATAATATCTTTATCTAGTACAGCCTCAATATAACTTCTAGTAATTTTCATAGCTCCATTAACACTAATATTTACTGCTTCAGGCCAACCAACTTTTACAATCAGTTCCACTAATCTTTTTAACTCTACCTTTTTTACGAGCTTTTTTTTCACTTTATTTTCAAATAAATCTTTTAAAGAAACCTCTCCTGATGAATCTCCAGATTCATATAAAGACATTGTATACATTTTCATTCATCCAATAGCATTGTGCATTTTTTGACTACTTTGTTGTGCAATTTTTGACTTTAAAAATCTTCATTTAACAAAAAGTCAAAAACATTCAAATGCTTTATTCCGTTAGTTGACATATCCACATCATCTAAAGATATTACATATTTGGGATAATTGTCTTGTATACTCTTATATGCTCCAAATTCCCTATTTATTGTTTCTTCGGAATTTAAATATAAGCTTACTTGAATATACTTAATCTTTTTATCTTTTATAGCTACAAAATCGACTTCTGCATCTTTTAATTTTCCTATATAAACATCATATCCTTTAAAAATTAATTCATTATATACCAAATTCTCTAAACAAATTGAATAATTAGTTTCTTTATTTGTATTTTTTATCTTTTTCACTCCAAGATCTGATACATAATATTTATTTAATGTTTTTAAAATACTTTTACCATGTATATCATATCTGTATACTTTGTTAATAATAAAAGTCGAACATAATGCTTCTATATAGTTATATAAAGTTTCTGCAGATACTTCTCTATATTCATTTTTTAAATATTTCAAGACATTAGTTGCAGAAAATTCTCTTCCTTCAGTTTCTAAAATATATTGCCATACTTTATTAAATAAAGTAATATCTTTTACTCCCAATCTCTCTACAACGTCCTTTAAAACAATAGAATCATATACATCTGATATATAATTTAATTTAGTAATATCCTCTTTAAATGAAAACCTTTGTGGTAAGCTTCCCCATTCAAAAATATCAAACAATAATTTTTTATAATCATTTGTATTTGTTATTTCTAGTGCTTCAGAAAAGCTAAGAGGATTTACTTTAAAACTAACATATCTACCTGTTAAGTCAGTTGAAAGTTCTTTAAATGTCATCTTGCTGTTTGAACCAGTTATAAAAATACTACATTGATTCGTTATACGAAGTGAATTTATTCCTTTTTCAAAATCTTTTACTTTTTGTATTTCGTCTAAAAATATATAGTATGTTTTATTATCTTTAATTTGTTGTTTTATATAATTATTTAAATCTATTGCATTTTTTATAAAACTGTAATCTAACGATTCAAAATTTATATATATAATATGGCTTTCATCAGTTTTATCTTTTAGTAATTCATCCTTAATTTGATTTAATATTACTGATTTACCAGCTCTTCTTAAACCATATATTATTTTAATTAAACTATTTTCTTGATAAAATGGTCTTATTCTTTTTAAATAATATTCTCTTTTTAACATAGTTTTCACCTCTAATTTAATTATAACAGATTATTTTATTTTTTCAAGTTATTTCGATGTATCGAAATAACTTTCTTTTTTTGACATTTTTTTCGCTATATCGAAATAATTTATATATTGTAAAAGCATCTATTAGGTGCTTACTTCTCTTGTAAAGTTTACACTTTGATAGATGCTTTTGGTTTATTATTATTACTTGTTTTTATTTGATTTTTTCTGTTTTCTTGTTAATACTACTGCATATCTTAGAGTTACACTTTCTAAAGCTACTAAAGTAGTTAATGCAATTATTAATCCTACTGGAAGTTCACCAGTTTCTACTGTAATAACTACTGTTGCTTCTGAGCTATTATCTTCTGCATTATTATCTTTAAATCCTGGTACATTTGCTGTTTCTACTAATGTTACTACATTAGTCTTATTTCCCATATTCTCTCCAGCTTGTTTCCAGTTTAATAATACTGTGTATTCTTTTGTTTCTCCGACTCCTATTTCTGGTATTACTTTGGTTAGAATTCCATTACTTTCTTCCCAAGTAGCATCATTATTTGCTAGGCTCATTCCTTCTGGTATTTTATCTTCTATTATTGCTCTTCCTGAGATTTCTCCAGTATTCATAACTTTTATCTTGTACTCTACTTGTACACTTGTATTTTCTGTACTTTTTCTGTAGATATCAACTTTTTCTAGTTTTCCATTTGTTGCGCTTCTTCTTTCACCATTTACTATTATTCCTGAGATTTCCTTTTTCACTGCTATATTAAATGTTTTTTGTTCATAGTAGTAATAAACATCTATTGTGTTATTTACTATATCGTTTCCTTTTTCATCTTTTGTGATTTCAACTTTCATTGTTCCGCTTGCTTCCGCTGGACTTTCATCTAATGTGTAATATTCGAATTCTTTTGCTGTTGTTGTATAACTATCTCCCTTTTGTCCTTCTATTACTACTTTTGCTTCTTCCATTTCTCCTGTTGCTTCGTTTAATTCTTGTAGCTCTTTTCCTGTTGTTTTATCTACATAGTGTACTATTACTTTAGCTGGTTGTCTGTAATAGTAATTTACTACTATTTTATTAGCTGTCATTTTTCCTTCTGCATTTGTTGGCAACATATTGTTTCCATTTTCATCTGTTGTCACTAGTTCATAGCTTAAGAATTCTTTTGATTTTGTTATATATATGTCTCCAACGTGTCCTGTATAGATTGTTGGTTTCTCTATATCTTCTCCTGTTACTATATCTATATGATGTTCTTCTACTATTGCTTTTTGGGTGTAATAGTAAGTTACCACTGTTTTATTATTTGTTATATTTCCTTGACTGTCTGTTTCTACTGTTAACGTTCCTTGTGCATTTGTTGGTACTTCTACTAAGTCATATCCTTCAAATGTCTTTTTCTCTGTTGTGTATGAATCTCCTTCGTGTTTTGTTCTATCCACAATTTGTTCAGTTAATGCTTTTCCTGTGTCTTTATCTATGTAGTTTATTTCTAACACTGCTTTTTTAATATAATAGTAATTTACTGTTATTGGTTCTTCTCCCATTACTCCACTTGCGTTACTTGGGTCTTTTGATGCTATTCTGTCATATCCCTCATAAGTCCTTGGTTTTATGTTATAAGCTTGTCCTACTTGAACTTCGTGTTCTTCTGTATACAATACTCTTTTTGTTATTTCATCTATGTGGTTTTCTATTAATCCTGTGTATACTGGCTCATAGTAATATATTAATGTTTGTTCTTCCTTACTTAATTTTATTGTTGTTTTTTCTGGACTTTCTACTAATTTGTATCCTGTAAATGCTTTTGCATTTGTTACAAATTCTTCTCCAACTAGTCCTTCTTTTACTGTTGGCTCTTCTAAGTCCTGTACTATTGCTCCTGTTTCTGGATTTCTTTCCACATATCTTACTGTTGCTTTTGTATTTTGTAGATAATAATATGTTACATTTATATCTTCTACTGTCATTAATCCTGTTGTGTTTTCAGTATCTTTTACTAATGTATATGTTTTTCCATCCTTTTCAATTGTTGCTTTTTCATAATTTGTTTTGGCATCATATTTTTCATCTACATATCCTGTTATCTCTTGTTGTTCTGCTAAATCTTGATTTGTTCCCTTTTCTTTGTAATTTATTATTACTTTGGCTGGTTTTAATCTGTAATAATATGTTACTTCTTGTGGGTTTGTTTCATCATATTTTTTAATTGTTCCTGTTGTTTGTCCTACTGTTGCCTCGCTTACTAACTCATATTTTTCATTTATATTGTCTACTGGATTTGTTTCGTATGAAGTTCCTTCTTTTCCTTCTATTATCGTATCTGGAATTTCTGTTCCATTTGTATCTGGAACTTTATTTGTAGTTGTTGTTCCATCCGTATTCATTATGTAATGATGTACTGTTACTTTTCCGTATTTGCTTGTATTTGTTACTGTTTTGCTTGCATCATCTACCACTGAATCATAATATTTCAAGTCTCCACTATTTGCTTCTTCTTCTGTTAATGTATAAACTATTTCTTGATTGTTTTCATCATATTTTGGTAGATTTTCAAATATATCATTCCATTTGTTTATGTTTTCTTCGTCCTGTGTTGTTGTCGTTCCTGGTGTTCCTGGAACTGCTATATCTTTTCTATATTCTTTTCCATCACTACCTGTTATTTTAAATACTACTTTATTTGGTCTTGTATTTAATTTATTACTGTCATCTTCCCATATCTTACTTACTGATACATTTGTTATAAATCCTGTTGTTGTTTCCCAATTTGCTTTTACTTCTTTAGATGATATATTTGGTGTTTCTGTTTCTATCTGGCCTGTTACCTCATTATTTATACTTGTTGTATCCTTTGAAATTCCTGTATATACAACTTTTATTGTTTTATTTATTGTTATTTCATTGTTTTTATTTTCAAAACTATTTATATCCCTTATCTCTTCTTCCCAAGTAATTGTATTACTTGTTGCATCATAACTTCCATCTGCCAAATTAGATTTTGCTATATCTATTGGATATGGTAATGTATCTACCAATTTAACTTTTGCATTTCCTTGATAATCATTTATTTTTGCTGAATAACTTATATTGTATGTTATTTCATCATCTAAATTATCAATTGTGCCTGTTCCATTCTTTGTAATGCTTTGCTCTGTTATACTTGGTGTTTTTAGTTTGTAGTAATAAATTACTTCTTGTGGATTATTTGCATCGTATTTGTTTATTGTTCCTGTTGCATTAGTTGGCTCTGCTACTAGCTCATAATTAGCTTGTACTTCTGCCTTTGTTGTTTTATACTCTTCTCCTTCTTTTCCTTCTATTACTACATCTTCTACAGGTTTTCCATTAATATCTGGAACTTTTGTTGTTGTAACACTTCCATCTGCATTCATTATGTAATGATGTACTACTACTTTTCCATATTTACTTGTATTTGTTATTGTTCTTGTATTTTGGTCTACACTTGATTCATAGAATTCACTTCCTAGGTCTTTTTCTCCTATTTCATATTCTATTTCTTCTGTTGTTTCTCCATATTTTGGTACTTCAAATGTATAACTCCATCCTTCATTTGTTGTGCTATTTCCTTGCATTATTTGTGTTGCTACTACTTCTTTTGTTGCTTTATTTATTATTTGTAATTCTATTGTTTGTGGTCTCTTTCCTGCAACATTATTGCTATCATCCCACACTTTTGTTACTGGTATTTGTATACTCTCTGTTGGTATACCAAATTTATTTGTTACTGTCTTACTTTCTTGGTCCACATTTGTTTTTGTATAGAATACACTATCTACTGGGTTTTCATCTAGCACATAATTTATTTCGTCTCCATTTACATTATATTTTGGAAGTCCACTTATTTTGCCTTTCCAAATATTGTTATTATCTTTTGTTTCATTATCTAATGTTAATATTGTGCTATATTCTTGGCTATTTCCACTTAGGAATAACGTTACACTATTTGGTCTTGCATTTTGTACGTTATTATTGTCTTCCCATATTTTTGAAACTTCTATATCTAGTGTATCACTTGGTACTACAAATTTATTTGTTACTGTCTTTGTTGCTTGGTTTATTGTAGCCTTTTCTGGCTTATAGAAAATATTATCTAATTCTTCTGATAATTCATAATTTATTTCATTTGCTTTATCATCATATTTTGCTAAGTCATTTATTGTTCCTTGCCATACATTCTCTTGTCCCTCTACTGCATTTCCTTGAGTTAACACTATTTCCTTTGGTTCTCCTATTTGGTATCCTTTCTTATTCTTTCCTGTTAATACTAGTGTTACTTCACTTGGTCTCTTTCCTGCTCTATTATTGTTATCTTCCCATACCTTTGTTACTGGTATATTTATTGTTTCTACTGGGACACTAAATGTATTTGTTACTTTGAAGTCCATACTATTTTCTGCTTCATTTGTTTTTTCTATATAACTTGCATAAAACTCTGGTACTACTTCTTCTACTGTATAATTTATTTTATTATTATACTGGTCATATTTTGCCATATTAGAAAATGTATAAGTCCACTCATTTTCATTTGAACCTTTGTTGTCTGTTCCATTTATTGTTATTCTTGTTACTTCTTGATAAATAGCTTCTTGCTCTTCCAAACCAGAAGTATTATTTACTTGTTGTTTTAATATTAACGTTAACTCTTCTGGTCTTTTTTCTGCATAATTATCACTGTCTTCCCATACTTTATTTACATTAATATTTATTTTCTCTGTATTTTGTGTAAATGTATTTGTTATTGTATATCCTTCTACTGTTTTTATATAGTTCTCTAATGTTCCTTCATTTTCTTTTTCATCAACTGTATAATTTATCTTTTCTCCACTAACATCATATATATCTATATTATTTAGTGTCGCTTCCCAAGTATTTACATCCGTAGATACTGCATTTGCACTAGAAAGTACTACTTCTTGTACTACATTATTTCCATTTTTTAGTTCAACTTTAATTGAAGTCGGTCTCTTTTTAGCTTCATCGTTGTTATCATTCCAGATCTTTTGTACTGTTATATCTTGTTTGTTATATGTATAATAATATGTTACTTCTATAACCTCTGTCTCGAATGTTCCACTTGTGTTTCCACTATTTCTTAAACTTATATAATTTTCTATTTGTGCAGGTTCAGTTGTATAGCTATCTCCTAGCTTATACTTTTTCTTTTCGCCATTTACTTCATACTGTGTTATTTCTTTATCCTCTAATAATTTCCTATTATCACTATCATCATTAGGAGTATTATCTTCTTCTAAGTAATGAACTATTACTTTTGCATCTTTTACAACAAGTCCTGCATTTACATTTTGTTCAATTATCTCCGGACTTTGTATTCCATCTAAGTTCGTTATTTCATAACTTTGTTTATTGCCATCTGTTTCTTCAAATTTACTATTTATTTCTTGATTTGTTCCTACATTGGCATTTGTTAATCTATATTCACTATCTGTTTCAATTCTTACATAATATCTATCTTTTGGAAGATTTATAAATTCATATTCTCCATTTACATTTGTTAATTGATTCTGAATTTCATTTCCATTTACATCTACTGCTTTTGTTCCATCTGTATTTAATAGCTCTACTTCTATTCCTGATGCATAACTTTCATCCTCATCTTTTACACCGTTTTCATTTGTATCGTACCATATCATTCCACTTATTCTTCTTGTTACTACTTCTGCTTCAACTGTTGGCGCTGTTATTACTTCTGTGTTTTTATTTGTTTGTGCTGTTGCTACGTTATAATATGAATCTCCTCCATTATTATTTGTTGTTGTTAATGTTATCTCTATTTCTACTGTTGCTCCTGCTTGTACTTCTCCCTTTAGTGCAATTACTGTAGCTGATTCATTTATTTGCTCTCCTATTTCTTTTTTACTCCAAATATCACTTACTCCTATGCTTTCATCTTTTGGCGTAATTTCTCTTGCATCTATATTTGTTGTTGTATACAAGCTTAAATTATCATTTGCAATAACATTGTCTTCCAAAGTCTGTCTTACTTGTACATCTTTTAATGTATATGTACCATTATATGATGTTCCTCTTCCATCTCCATTAAATGGCAATATATCTAACACTTGAAAATCCGGTGTTGATACCTTAGAACCATTTTTATATGTTATTATAAATTTCACATCACCATTATTTTCTATTATTGGTGTTGGTGTTTCTTGGTATAACCTATGCGTTTCTAAGTTTACTACTGTTATTATATTTGTTGAAGTTCTATTAGCTATTGCACTATTTCCAATTTTTGCTCCATCTTCTCCTATTTCTTCTGATACTACAAATTTTGTTTGATAATGTGTTTCATTTGGTGTTGAATTATCCATACTTGCTTCAAATGTTATTGGTACAATATTTTCCCCTGTTGTACAATTATATAAATACCAAACTAAAGTTGTACTTCCATCTTCGTTTTTTGTTATTACTGGCTCTATATAACTTTCTTCTCCTCTTTTACTACTTCCTGCAACATAAGTAACTCCATTAGGAATTGTCACTTCAGCCTTTAATGTTACATTACTTATTTGTTCTTTTAAACTTTCATTTTTATCCAATTTTGGTTCTACACTATATGTTACTATATTTTCATTCTTACCTAAATCATAAGTTGTTTTGTCATTGTTAGAACTATCTATTGTTCTTATATCTCCATAAAGGTTACTAGCAACTGCTAAAATAGTATTACCATTATAATAATCAGTATGTTTTGTTGTTATATTTCCATTGCTATCATAAACTGTCTTTTGATAATATTGCCCCTCCTTTGTCCAAGAAGGTGTTGGATATTCACTCGTAGGAATATAATCATCTTTACCTTGATTTTCAACTGTATATTTTGTTCTGTCTAATTTGTTTTCTTGTGTCCAAGCCCTAATAGCAAAAGTCATTCCATACGTTTGACCTACTTTTGCACTATCTTTAACTTTCATATCTACTTTAATTGCACAATATGTAGGAGGATAATATCCACCATCTTTTGATTCAAAAAATATTCCTACACATATATATCCTTTTGGAATATCACTCTTATTTTTATATATATTAAATGCTTCTAAATCAATTGTCTCATTCATTTCTTCTTGACTTGTCCAATTAGTTCCATCTTTTTTAGTTAAATAATATGCATTAAATTGTAGTCCTCCACCATTAGAACCAACCGAAAATGTAATTTCATCTCCACTTGGCTCTAAACCTGAGCCGTCAAATTTATATATTAAATTTTCACTATAAATATAGTATTCTGAATCAGTATCATTAGATAAAATATTTGTCAAATTAACTTTAACTTTATTTCCTATTGTAACTTTTGTATCCCCATCTCTTCCTCTATTACTTACATTAACATTTAAATCCCCTGGATCAATATCAACAAATGCTTCTTTATTTCCCTTGCTTACTATTCTATGATTGACTTCAATTGAATCATCATTTGTTATTTCTTGATTTTTTACTATATTATTATTTAAAGAAATGAATATACTATTAGCATCTGCAACTGTTAAATAATATCTATATCCTTCTTCTGTAGAAGCTTCCGTATCTGGAACAAATATCTGCATATATCCAACGGAAAAAGTTCCTACATTATCGCCATAAATCTTACTTCTGTTTGGATTTGAAGAACTACTTGCATTATATATAGGGAAATCTCCGTCAAAACTGTAATTATTAACTGTTATATATAATTTATTTCTATTTTGACTAATTTTTATATTTCCAGAATTATATGTTGACCATGACCTATCCCCTTTATCTACACCACTTGGTAAGTTTCCATTCCATATATCTCTGTTTTCCTTATAAAACATATCTCTATCTTTTATGCCACCAGAATAATCTGTAGTTGTAAAATCATTTGTGTTATTTACTCTATAATTCCATAATATTGGAGTAGCTTCATCTGTTATATCTTCTTTTATACTAGACCCTTCGGCACTTCTTTCTAATTTTAAATCTATATCAAAAGAAATTTCTCCTTTGGGATATTCTAATCCTTTCAATCCTTTTAATTCTTCATCATTATATAATTGAAGAGTAAAACCATATCCATACATTCTTCCTCTTGTATCGCCATTACCATAATCAACTGTTGTTTTTGTCGCTAACTGTTGATTTTGATTTAATTGTACATTATATTTTGCAGTAGCACTTACAATTACTCTATCTGCTGTTATTCCAAATTTCTCTGAATCTTCGTTTCCTTCTAGACTAAAATTAAATGTAGGTGTAATCTCTGTTCCATTTCCTGCTCCCCATACTTGTAAAACTAAACGTACAGACTGTTTTCCTGCAGTTGCTGCTGTATTTTCATCCATTGTATATGTTCCTGTAAGTTTTGTTCCATCTTCACTTACAACTCCTGAACCATTTAGCCAAGACATTGAATCTACATCCCATTTTACCAAATTTGCCAATGATTCTGGAAGATTTGCTTCTACAAATATTTTGCCACCATTTTCACTTGTTTCGTGCCCTTCTTTCAATGCCATTGTTAATTCCACATTATATGATATCTTATCAAAAGAACGAACAATTTTATTAGACGCTGAACTATCATTTCCAGGTTCATCATTTGAATCAAATTCCGCTGTTCCATCTTCAATTCCTGTTATTTCTGCTAAATTAACATAAACATCTTCTCCAACAAGTTTTTTTTCATTTGCATTTTCTATAATTTCGTTATTTCCATTCATAGCACCTAAAATACTATTTCTTGTATTTGGATTTACAAAAATCACAGCTACGCACAAAAATGCTAATATTAAAAATACTAGCATTGACCTTTTTATTATTTTCTTTTTATTCATCACTTTTAGAGCAGAATTTCTTCCTGCTCTTTTCTTTCTTTGGTTTAAACTACTTGTGTGTGTGTGTGTGTGTGTGTGTACAGCGCCAACGTTTTCAGGCTCTGCTTTTTTTATGTCTTTTCTTTTCATTTGTATCCACCTACTTCTCCTTATAATAACTTATTATATATATTTTAATTTCTTATATATAATAAGTAAATAGAGCATTACTTCCAATTCCTGGTGCAATGCTCTATCACTTTACGGATGCTATTTTTAGACATTTTATATTATTTTTCTGTTACATAATTTATTCTATTCAATTTTTATTAACTAACTCTAAACTTATGTCACACTCTTCTTTAGACTACTTTTCTAAATTTACAATAATTTCTTCAATAACCTCTTCTGATAAAACAAAATCTGTATTTACAAATCCTATTAGTGGCTTTAATTTCTTTTTATTATTGTGAAAATCCGAACCTACTGTTACAAATAAGTTATGTTGTTTGGCAAATTCATTCCATTTTTTTGTTTCATCAAATTTATTATCATATCTATCTACATATAAATAATTTGCTTCTAGTCCATCTGCTTTCATATCATTAACAATTTCCAAAATATCCTCATCAGTTAAGTTATCTTCATGTACATATGCAACAGGATGTGCTAGAACTACCTTACCTTTTACTGCTCTTATAATCTCTGCAGCTTCTTTTGGCGTTACACTTTCCTTTTCTACATATGCAGGACATTTTTCATTCATTATTGTTTCTATAAACTCACCTTTAGTTGGAATATGCCCAAATTTTTCTAGTAATTTATCCTTATTAACTGGATTAGTTGTTAAATCTATCGCTATATGTGCCTTTGTAACAGCATCAATTTTATCTAGTTCCGTAAGATTTACATAGTATCCCAACTCTTCTAATTTTTTTGCAACCTTATGCAAATAGTCATGTCTAGCATTTCTTATTTGTTTAAGCTTTTCTTTAAACTCTATATCTTCTAAATCAAAATTATATCCTAATACATGAATACCACTTTTCTTAGTTTTAGTTGAAATTTCCACTGCCGGTATTAGCTTTATATTTTTACTTTTCGCATATTCAAATATTTCATCAGTGTATGCATCTATAGTGTCATGATCTGCAATTGAAATAACAGCTACACCATTTTTTACTGCTTCATCTATTACTTCTTTAGGTGTTAACACACCATCTGATATAGTCGTGTGTATATGTAAATCAATTCGTTTCGTCATAAATACCTCCTATTTACTGTAATGCAAAAAGCTAATGTCATTATAGACATCAGCTTTTTTTAATATAGGAAAAAAGGAAAGTCCCCAAATCCCTAAATTACATATTTCTTAATTATGAATACTCCTCCACCTAGTGCTATAACTACTAGTGCTGCTATTCCGATATATAATTTTGCATCACCTAAAGCTACTGTAAGCATTACTGGTGCATCATCTATATCGTCTTCGTCTTCTTTAAAGTTATCTGGCACAGAGTCTATATCTGGTGTATTGCTATCATTATAATCTTGACTTATTTCTGCTATATTTGTTTTTAATCCCATATTATCTTGGTCATTTATCCATGTTAAGATGATTGATACTGTTGCACTCTCTCCTGGTTGTAATAATGTATTTTCTAGTAATTTTGTTGCAACTCTTTCCCTTCCATTTAATGGTTCTCTTGTGTACCAATCTGGATTGTCTTCTTGTACGAATCTTAATCCTTCTGGGATATAATCTGTAATTTCTTTTGCGTATCCAGCAATTTCACCTTCATTTGTTATTTTGATTTGGAATTCGAATTTTACTGTTACTTTGTTTATATCTCTTCTTCCTAAATCAACTTTTGCTGGTGGTTCTGGATCTTCGTCACCTGTATGTCCTGTTTCTTGTACAGTCTGTGTTCCATCTTCATCTATTATAATAGCTTTACTTACCCATTTTTTAAGAGCTAAATCGAAGTATTTAACTTTTACAAATTCTTTATCTAAGTCATCTTCTTCGTTCCACTCATTATTGTTATCTGGTGTAGAATCTATATCATCAATTGGATCTCCAGAACTATCACTATCATCTGCAATTTCTGCTGTATTTACTAAAATTCTATCTGATGTATTTGGTTCTGTTACTTGGAAAGCAATTTGTACATCTCTATAATCAGGATTATTTTCTGTTAGTCCTTTTTCTGGGTCATATGCCTTTATTAGATTATCTCCATCATTTTCTTCTTGTGCTTTAGATAAATAATCTGTTGTTACACTTTGTCCATCTTCTGATTCTTGCCATCTATATTCTCTATTTACAGGATTATCTGGTAAAAATCTTAATCCATCTGGAATATCATCTTTTACTTCTGTTGCATATCCATCGATTAATCCTTCATTATATATTCTTATTGTATATGTAACTACATCGCCATTTTCTACTTCTACTGGGTCTTTTGTATGGTCATATTTAATATTTCCATCTTCACCAATACTTAATTGTGGTATTCTTGTAGTTACTGCTTGATCATCTACTGCTGTAATAAATTTTCTTAATGCCAAGTCAAAATATACTACTCTAACTTTTTCGAAGTCATCATCATCTTCTTGGCCTGGTACATATTCGTTGTTTATTTCGTCATCTTTATAGTTTGGTAATTCTTCGTCACTTGGTACTTGTACATTGTTTGTTTCTGAATCTCTATCTATTACATCATTTCCATCAGAATCTTTTGCTTCTGTAATTTCTGCTAAGTTTGTTAATTTTTTACCAAACTCTGCTGTATCCTTTACTCTACAAGCTATTTTTACATCTTTATATGATAATGTTGTTCCATCAAAAGCTTTTAATAAGTTTTGCCTTGATGTAGTTTCTTTTGCTTTTGATAAATAATCTGTTGTAACTGTTCTTCCATCTTCTGAAACTTGCCATCCGTATTGTTTATTTGTTTCATTATCTGGTAAGAACTCTAATTCTGCTGGTAATTTATCTACTATTTTATTTGCATATCCATCTATTGAACCTTCATTATATACTCTTATTATATATTCTACAACATCTCCTCTTGCCATATCTACAGCTTTCTTTGGATGGTTATATGTTGCTGTTGTAGCTGTTCCATTTGCTAGGTTTGTTATATCTACAGATGGTTCCCTACCTATTAATGTTGTTCCATTTTTTCCTGATATAAATTTTCTTAATGCTAAATCAAATTCTTGAATGATAACTTTTTCAAAATCGTCATCGTCTTCTTGTCCTGGAATATATTCTTTACCAGAATTTATTTCGTCATCTTTATATGCTGGTAAATCTGTATCTGTTGGTAATGTAAAGTTTCCATTTGGTACAGAGTCCCTATCTGTTACTGCTCCACCTTTGCTGTCTGTTTCTTGTGTAATTTGAGCTAAGTTTGTTATTTTCTTTAATGCTTCTGTAGAATTCTTTACCTTACATTTTACTTTAACTTCTTTATAATCTAATGTAGTTCCATTATATGCACTTATTAAATTGCTTGTATTTTGATCTCTGTCTGCAGCTTCTGATGAATAAGCAAGTTTGTTAGTTTTAATTACCCTATTATTACTTGGATCTATTCTCCAACCATAACCTGCATTAAAATCTGTTTCTTCTGGATAGTTTTCTATATCGTTTATAAATTCTAATTCTGCTGGTAAGTAATCTGTAATTTCTCCGACATAACCATCCAATTCACCTTCATTATATACTCTTATTGTATATGTTACTATATCGCCAGGTTTTACCGCTACTGGTTTTTTGTTATGGTTATATGTAGCTGTTGTAACTTTAGCGCCATCAACCATTTTGTTTAAATTTGTTACATCTACTGTTGGTTCTCTGTTTATTTCTTTACCATTAACCTCAGAAATAAATTTTCTTAAAGCTAAGTCAAATTCTCTTTTTGCAACTCCAACTTCTTTTTCTCCACTTAATGGTGTTTCTTGTTTTTCTACTACAACCAATGGTTGTACAGTATCTGGATTTTGTGTTGTTGTCCAGAATCCTTTTGATGAAGTTCTATATGAACCTGTATAGCTAAATTTTATTTTTGTTATATCATCTATATTTGATGATGGAATTGAAATATAAAAACTTTGTCCTACTAAATCTTTTATTGTTGTTCCTTGTGATACCGCTTGTTTATTTGAATTTAATAATGTATATTTACCATTTAAGTCTGTTCCATCTTGGTCTGTGAATTTTGCATTTAATTCGAATGGTAAATCATTATTTTTATTTATTTTATATGGACCTACTATGTAGTTACCTCCATCTAATTCTACTGTTGGGTTAACTTCTGTAGCTAATGTTATTGGTTCTTCTACTTTTCCATTATGTGTTTTGTAATATTCAATATTTTCTGTACTTTTAGCTGTTTTTACCATATATTGATATAGTTTTTCCATTGCATCAGCTCTTGTTTGATTAACATCTGACATTGTTGTATAAGAACCAACACCTTTTTCTGCTATAGCTATTTCTTGGAATGATGGTTCTTCTGCAAAGTCTACATGGTATATATCAGAATTTTCATCTGATTTAGTATTTGTAAAATACCATAATGCCATTTGTTGTACTACATCTATATCATCATCTGTTAATTCTTGCTTTAATGAATCACTCATTCCAGCTGCATTTAGTAAATCTTCTCTATCTTGTGCAGCTTGCTCAGTTTTTTGAGCTTGTACTTCTACTGAATCTCCTGATTTTGCATAATATGGTATATATGCATGGTCTAAGATCCATGTTGCAGCATAGTAATAATCATCGTTTTCGAAGATTGTAGGTACTAAATTTGATTTATCTGCAAAGTCTACCATCTTATCATATGTTTGTTTAAATGAATTTGGTGTTGCTGTATAAAAACCTTTTTCAGCTTTTAAACAGTATATTGTATTATCGAAATTCATTGTAGTTCCATCATTTTCGTATACAATAACTTTCCAAACTCTTTTATTTCCATTGTTTATTCTATATCCATATTGTTTTCCGTTTGTTTCTCTTCTATATTCACTTAGTCCAAATGTAACTGGAGTTGTAGCTGCAAATACTGATGTTCCCATAGCTAATGCTAAAAGCATAACTATGATGCTTACAGCTATTTTCTTAATAAGTTTCATAGTTTCGTTACCATCCTTTTTTTCATAATACTGCTAAGTGTATTTTACTATATTCTAAATAATAGTCAATAGCAAAAAATAGCAGTTTTTTATAGTTATTTTTTCGTGGCTTTAACCTACTTACGGATACAGTTTTTGCTATATTCCTTCATTTTATAAAATCCACATTACAATTATATTACATTTTTGTTAAGTTTACAATAATTTTTTATAAAATTCGAGGTTAGTGGGATTTGGGGACGTTCCTTTTTTCCCACAATAGAACCTGCCAAATATATGTAGCTTTCTTTAAACGCAAAAAGGACTCCTAAAATCCCGGTTTACCCGGGATTTTAGGAACGTCCCTTATTCCCTATAAAACATATCTTTTTATTGCCCAAATTCCACCTGTTAACATTGCTACTATTATAAATCCTAAACCTATATATATTTGTGTATCACCTAGTGCTACTGTTAACATTACTGGTGCATCATCTATATCGTCTTCACCATCTGTAAAGTTATCTGGTGTTGAGTCTATATCTGGTGTATCACTATCATTATCATCTTGGCTTATTTCTGCTATGTTTGTTTTTAATCCCATATTATTTGGATCATTTATCCATGTTAATAGGATTGATATTGTTGCGCTTTCTCCTGGTTGTAGTAATGTATCTGCTAATTGTGTAGTTCCAACTCTTTCTCTTCCGTTTAATGGTTCTCTTGGATACCATAATGGGTTATCCTCTTGTATAAACTTTAATCCTTCTGGAATATAGTCTGTTACTTCTGTTGCATATCCAGCAATTTCACCTTCGTTTGTTATTTTAATTTGGAATTCGAATTTTACTGTTACTTTATTAATGTCTTGTCTTCCTAAATCTACTTTTGCTGGTGGCTCTGGATCTTCATCTCCTGTATGTCCTGTTTCTATTATGTTTTGTGAACCATCTTGGTTTGTAACAATTGCTCTACTTACCCATTTCTTTAATGCTAAATCAAAGTACTTAACTTTTACAAATTCTTTGTCTAAGTCATCTTCTTCGTTCCACTCGTTGTTGTTATCTGGGGTAGAATCTATATCGTCTACTGGATCATTGTTTTCATCTCTGTCATCTGAAATTTCTGCTGTATTTACTAATATTCTATCTGATGTATTTGGCTCTGTTACTCTAAAAGCTATTTTTAAATCTCTATAGTCTGGGTTTGTATCTGTTATTCCTAATTCTGGATCAAATGCTTTTATTAAATTTGCACCTTCTGTTTGTTCTTGCTCCTTAGATAGATAATCTGTTTCTATACTTGTTCCATCTTCTGATAATACCCATCTATATTCTTGATTTATCTCATTGTCTGGTAAGAATTCTAATCCGTCTGGCACATCATCTTTTACTTTACTTGCGTAACCTGCCATCATACCTTCATTATATATCCTTAATGTATATGTTACTATGTTACCATTTTCTACTTCTACAGGCTCTTTTGTATGATTATAATCTATGTTTCCATCTTCGCCCATACTTAATTGTGGTATTCTGTTTGTTATTTCTGTATTATCTACTGCTGTTATAAATTTTCTTAATGCTAAATCGAAATATACTACTTTTACCTTTTCGAAGTCATCGTCATCTTCTTGACCAGGTACATAGTCTTTATCTATTTCGTCATCTTTATAATTTGGTAAATCTTCGTCTGTTGGTACTTCTACATTATCTGTTTCAGAATCTCTGTCTACTACATCATTTCCATCTGAATCTTTAGACTCTGTTATTTCTGCTAAGTTTGTTAGCTTTTTACCAACTTCTGCAGTATCTTTTATTTTACATGCTATCTTTACATCTTTATAATCCAATGTTGTTCCATCAAAAGCTTTTAATAAGTTTTGTCTTGATGATGTTTCTTTAGCTTTTGATAAATAATCTGTTGTAACATGTCTTCCATCACTAGATACTTGCCATTCATATTCTTGGTTTATTTCATGGTCTGGTAAAAATTCTAATTCTTCTGGTAAATAATCTGTTATTTCATTTGCATATCCATCCATTGAACCTTCATTATATAGTCTTATTGTATATATTACGATATCTCCTCTTTGCATATCTATAGGATTTTTTGGATGATTATATGTAGCTGTTGTAGATGTTCCATCTGCTAAGTTTGTTACATCTACTTGTGGTTCTCTACCTGTTAATGCTGTATCATTTTTACCTGTTATAAATTTTCTTAATGCTAAGTCAAAATATACTACTTTTAATTTTTCGAAGTCATCATCATCTTCTTGACCTTTGAAGTAATAATCATCATCTGTTAAATCTTCTTTATTATTATTTCCAGTATAATCTTCCATATTATCTTTATTTACATCTGGATGTGTTCCTGGAACAGAATCCCTATCTGCATTTTCCTCGTTTGTTATTGTTACATTTGATTCTGCATCATATTCTTCGGAAATCCATGCGACATTTGTTAAGATTTGCTCTTTATATGTTGGGACTGCTGTTACTGTGCATTCTATTTGTATTGTTTCTGAATCTAATGTAGTTCCATTATATGCATCAAGATTATCTGTATTTGATGTTCTTCTTAATTTTAATAGATTTTCTGTTTCACTATAAGAATCCAATTCAAAATTTCCAGACACTACTCTATTAAATACTAAGCCTGTTGGTAATTGGTCTTGTAACTTTGTTGCTCTACCTGGTTTTTGTCCTTCATTATATATCGTAAGATTGTATATTACTTTGTCACCTGTTGTTACTGCAACTGGATCTTTTCTATGCTTATAACTTGCTGTTGTTCCAGTTGTAAGCGATGTTGTATCTATAACTGGTACTCTAGTATTTGCAACATTTTCTCCATTTACTTGTGTTATATATTTTCTTAACGCTAAATCAAAATATTTTGCTCTGTTTTCTACTGTTACTGTTATTGTATTTCCGCTTAAGTTTATACTTGCTCCTGTTTGCGCATTTGTTATTTGTGCAGTTGACATTTTATATGTATTATTCTCGAATACTTTTGTTACTTGAACTGTTATTGGCGCTGTTATTATTTTTTCGTATCCGTCTGGTGCTTTTGTTTCTTCTATTGTTATTGTATCTGTTCCTGTAGCTGTTACTGCAATTGGTCCTATATTTATTTCTCCATTTGCATTTGTTGTTTGTGTTACTTCACCATTTGGTGAATTTATTTTAAATTCTGCACCTTCAAGTTTATTACTTGTTCCTTCTTCTACCTTTACAAGTTTTAGGTTATATTCGCTTGTTTTTGGAATTAATTTATTCTCTACTGTTACTGTTATTGTGCTTCCTGATAACGTTAAACTTGCTCCTGTTTGTGCATTTGTTATTTGTGCAGTTGACATTTTATATGTATTATTCTCGAATACTTTTGTTACTTGAACTGTTATTGGCGCTGTTATTATTTTTTCGTATCCGTCTGGTGCTTTTGTTTCTTCTATTGTTATTGTATCTGTTCCTGTAGCTGTTACTGCAATTGGTCCTATATTTATTTCTCCATTTGCATTTGTTGTTTGTGTCACTTCACCATTTGGTGAATTTATCTTAAATTCCGCACCTTGTAATTTTTTACTTGTATTTCCTTGCTCCACCTTTACAAGTTTTAAGTTATATTCGCTATCTTTTGGTATTAATTTATTCTCTACCGTTACTGTTATTATACTTCCACTTACACTTATACTAGCTCCCGTCTGGGTATTAGTTATTACAGCATTTGACATGGTATATGTATTGCTTGATAGTGTTTTTGTTACTTGTACATTTATAGGTGATGTTATTATTTTTTCGTATCCATCTGGTGCTTTTGTTTCTTCTATTGTTATTGTATCTGTTCCAGGTGTATTTATAATAATTGGTCCTACATTAATTTCACCATTTGAGCTTGTTGTTTCTGTTATTGTTCCATTTGGACTTGTAATTTTAAATGTTGCACCTTGTAATTTGTTTGTTGTATTACCTTGTTCTACTTTTATAAGTTTTAAATTATATGAACCTTCTTTTGGAAATGTTACTTCTTTGATACCACTAAAAGCTTTTGGTGTTCTACCCAATTCTACTATTGGTTGTACTGTACTATCTCCAGATTTAGTCCAATATGTAGCTGTTGTTATAGTATAATTTCCATTCATAGAAAATCTTAGACTTGTAATATTTTCTGAATTTACTGTACTAATTGGTATTCTTAAATAAAAATTACTTCCAACTAATTGTGCTAAAGTTTGGCTTGTTTGACTCTTATTTGAGTCTAATAAAGTATATTTTCCGGCTAAACTTTTACCACTTTGGTCTGTTATACTAAAGTTTATAGTATATGGAGTGTCATTGTTTTTATCTATTTTAAATGGTCCTACTATATAATTGCTTCCACTTACTTCTACTGTTGGGGTAGTATTTCCCATAGCTATTGGTGATGAAGTACTGTTAGAACTTGCTGTTGCTTTTTTTGCATTTTCTACAAGATATACAAACAATTTATCCATTTGGTCATATCTAGTTTGATTAATATCTTCGATTGCTTGGTATGCACTTGTTCCACCACTAGTTTTAGTTGATTGTAACACTGTTTGGAAAGATGCTTCTCCTGCCATATCTTTATGGTATGTTGAATCATCATAATTTGTAAAATACCATATCGCTAATTGTTGTACTACATCTATATCATCATCTGTAAGTTCGCTAGCTCCTGTTATTCCTGCATTTTGTAGTAATGTTGCTTTATCTGTACTAGCTGTTGATGCGCTTGGTATGTATGCATGATTTAAAATCCATACAATTTGATTATAATATTGTGATGGTACAGGTAATGGATTCATACTATTTTTGTTCATAAAGTCATATGATAAATTATATGTTTCTTTAAAAACTCCTGGTTCTGAAGTATAGAAACCTTGTTCTGCTTTTAAACAATAAAGTGTTCTATCATAATTTATTGCACTACCAGAATATGTTACTATTTTCCATACATATTTATCACTTACTTTATAACCATATTGTGTACTTCCTACTGGTTTTCTATATTCTTGTAAGCCAAATTCTTGTGATGCAGCTTGCACTTTTCCTGTTAACAATGCAAGTAGCATTACTATTATCCCCATCATTAGTAACATTAATTTTTTGTTTAATAACTTCATACAACATCAATTCCTTCTATTTTTTCTAGCATATATTATACCTCGTTTTATAGTATAAAGTCAATTACATTTTTGGCTTATATTTTCCCATTTTCGAACTACTTACGGCTCAATATTTTTGATCTAATTTACATTTATATAACAAAATAGAGAGAACCTATATAGTTCTCTCTATCTTATTATATCCTTATTAAGCTTTTTGCTCTTCTTTTTGTTCTTCTTCGTCTTGACCTTCTACATGAATTTTTAGATTTTTGTATCTATCCATTCCTGTTCCAGCTGGTATTAATTTACCTATCATAACATTTTCTTTTAATCCCATAAGATCGTCTGTCTTACCTTTTATTGCAGCTTCTGTTAATACTCTTGTTGTTTCTTGGAATGATGCTGCAGATAAGAAACTTTCTGTAGCTAATGATGCTTTTGTTATTCCTAATAATACACGTTTTGCTGTTGCAGGTCTCTTTCCTTCTGCTATAGCTTTTTCGTTTACTTCTTCTAGGTCATATACATTTACTAAAGAACCTGGGAATAAGTCTGTATCTCCATTATCTTCTATTCTAACTTTCTTAATCATTTGTCTTCCGATAACTTCGATATGTTTGTCGTTTATATCAACACCTTGGTTTCTATAAACTTTTTGTACCTCTTGCACAAGGTAAGTATATACTCCCTCTGCTCCTTTTACTTTTAGTATATCATTTGGATTTAATGAACCTGTAGTTATTGGGTCTCCGGCTTCTATTTCATCCCCATCCATAACTTTTAGTTTTGCACCAAATGGTATTGTATAAGTCTTAGAATCATCTTTAGAAGTAATAATAACTTCTTTCTTTTTCTTGTCTTCTACTACTTTAACTTTACCAGAGATTTCTGCCATAATTGCAAGTCCCTTTGGTTTTCTAGCTTCGAATAACTCTTCAACTCTAGGAAGACCTTGTGTGATATCTGCAACACCTGCAACACCACCAGAGTGGATAGTTCTCATAGTAAGCTGTGTACCAGGCTCACCAATTGATTGTGCTGCAATAACACCTACTGCTTCTCCTATATTTACTAAGTCTTTTCTTGCTAATCCCATACCATAGCATTTACGACATACACCTTGTTTAGATCTACATCCTAAAACAGAACGTACTTTAACTTTTTCGATTCCAGCAGCTACTATTTTATCTGCTATTGCATCTGTTATCATTGTATTAGTATCTACTAAAATTTCTCCAGTCTTAGGATCTTTTAAGTCTTCTATAACAAATCTTCCAAGTAATCTTTCTCTTAAAGTTTCGATTATTTGGTTTCCTTCTTTTATGTCACATAAAACAATTCCATCATGACTTCCACAATCTTCTTCTCTTACGATAATATCTTGAGATACATCAACTAATCTTCTTGTTAAGTATCCAGAGTCTGCTGTTCTTAAAGCTGTATCAGAAAGTCCTTTTCTAGCACCATGTGCAGAAATGAAGTATTCTAAGGCATCTAGTCCTTCTGCAAATGATGATTTTATAGGAATTTCAACTGCTCTACCTGTAGTACTTGCCATAAGACCTCTCATACCTGCGATTTGTCTTAATTGGTTCATGTTACCACGGGCTCCAGATTGAACCATCATGAATATTGGGTTTAAGTCATCAAAGTTTTCTTTCATGGCTTCTGTAACTTCATTTGTTGCTTTGTCCCATACATTAATAACAGCATTATATCTTTCTTCATCTGTTATTAAACCACGTTTATATTGTTTTCTTATTTGTTCTACTTGCTCTTCGGCTTTTGCTAATATATCAGCTTTTGCTGCTGGTACTTTAACATCTGCTGCAGAGAATGTAACACCTGCAAGTGTAGAATATTTAAATCCTGTTGCTTTAATATAGTCTAAAACTTCTGCAGATTTAGATAACCCATGTACATTAATACATCTGTTTACTATATCTCCTAAGTTTTTCTTTATAACTGGGAAATTTATCTCTAAGTCGAATTCGTGTTCTGGATCTGTTCTATCTACATATCCTAAATCTTGTGGAATTCCTTCATTATAAATAATTCTTCCTACTGTTGTTTGTACTTTCTTTGTTTTAACTATTCCGTCTACTTCTTTGCTAAATCTTACATATACTTTTGCATGTATTCCAACATCATGGTTTTCGTAAGCCATTATAGCTTCATCTTTATCTTTAAAGTACATACCTTCACCTTTTTCGCCATCTAAGGCCATTGTTAGGTAATAACTTCCAAGAACCATATCTAGTGTTGGGACTGTAACTGGTTTACCATCTTGTGGTTTTAATAAGTTGTTTACAGATAACATTAAAAATCTTGCTTCTGCTTGTGCCTCTGGTGATAATGGTAAGTGAATAGCCATTTGGTCACCGTCGAAGTCAGCATTAAATGGTGTACAAACTAATGGGTGTAATTTTATCGCTCTACCTTCTACTAAAACTGGTTCAAATGCTTGGATACCAAGTCTGTGTAATGTAGGCGCACGGTTTAACATTACTGGATGATCTTTTATAACATCCTCTAATATTTCCCATACTTCTGGACTTAATTTTTCTACCATTCTTTTTGCATTTTTAATATTATGTGCAATTCCTCTTCCTACTAATTCTTTCATAACAAATGGTTTAAATAATTCTACAGCCATTTCTTTTGGAAGACCACATTGGTATATCTTAAGTTCTGGACCTACAACGATAACTGAACGTCCAGAGTAGTCAACTCTTTTTCCTAGTAAGTTTTGACGGAATCTACCTTGTTTTCCTTTTAATAAATCTGATAATGATTTTAATGGTCTATTACCAGCGCCTGTTACTGGTCTACCACGTCTTCCATTATCTATTAATGCATCTACAGATTCTTGTAACATTCTCTTTTCGTTTCTTACAATTATCTCTGGTGCACCTAGTTCTAATAATCTTTTTAATCTGTTATTTCTGTTTATAACTCTTCTATATAAGTCATTTAAATCAGATGTTGCAAATCTACCACCATCTAATTGAACCATTGGTCTTAAATCTGGTGGGATTACAGGTATAACATTCATAACCATCCATTCTGGTCTGTTTCCAGATAGTCTAAATGCTTCTACTGTATCTAATCTTTTAACTAATTTTACTTTCTTTTGCTCACTTGCTTTAGAAATTTCTTTCTTTAAACTAGCAGATAATTTTTCTAGATCTATTTTTTCTAGTAATTTTCTTAATGCCCCTGCACCCATTTCTGCTTTAAATGAATCTTTACCATATTTTTCTACAGCTTCATGATATTCTCTTTCATTTAAAACTTGTGCTTCCATTAAGCCTGATGTTCCTTTATCTGTTACTATATATGATGCAAAATATATAACTCTTTCTAGATTTCTTGGAGAAATATCTAGCATTAATGCTATTCTGCTAGGTATTCCTTTAAAGAACCAAATGTGTGCAATTGGTGCTGCAAGTTCGATGTGTCCCATTCTTTCACGTCTTACTTTTGATTTTGTAACTTCTACACCACATCTATCACAAACGATTCCTTTATATCTAACTCTTTTATATTTTCCACAGTGACATTCCCAGTCTTTTGTAGGTCCAAATATTCTTTCGCAGAATAGACCATCTTTTTCTGGTTTTAATGTTCTGTAGTTTATAGTTTCTGGTTTTTTAACTTCACCTTTTGACCATTCTCTTATTTTTTCATCAGAAGCTAAACCAATTTTTATTTTATCAAAGACTTCTAACTCGTCCATTTCTTGCCCCCTTGACTTTATTTTTTAGTTTCGCAAAACTACTTATTTAATTGCCCTGCCTAAATATAAAATTTAGGCAGCAATCTTTTTTAATCTAAATCTTCATCATCATCAAGATTATCTTTTGCTAAGTCATTACCATATAGGCCTTCATCATCTAAAAGTTCATCATTTTCGAATAATTCATCATTATCTTCTTCTTTGTCTAAATCGATTTCCTCATCGTCAGCTTCTATATATGAACTTTCAATTTCGCTTTCATTTAGAACTAAATCTTCTTTCTTCTTTGCTTCGTTATAGTCTATACCTTCGTCGATATCTTCTTTTAGTTCAATTTCTTTATTATCTTTTGTATATAATCTCATATCTAATCCTAATGATTGTAGTTCTTTTATTAATACTTTGAATGTTTCTGGAATTCCAGGTTCTGGAACATTTTCTCCTTTAACAATTGCTTCATAAGTTTTAACTCTTCCTACTACATCATCAGATTTAACTGTTAACATTTCTTGTAATGTATGAGCTGCACCATATGCTTCTAGTGCCCAAACTTCCATTTCTCCGAAACGTTGTCCACCGAATTGAGCTTTACCTCCTAATGGTTGTTGTGTAACTAAAGAATATGGTCCTGTTGAACGAGCATGTATTTTGTCATCTACTAAGTGATGTAACTTAAGCATGTACATAACTCCTACTGTGATTGGTTCAGCAAATGGATCACCTGTTCTACCATCATAAAGAATTGTTTTTCCATCTGGTGTATTTCCAGATTTAACTAATAATTCTTCTATTTCTTCTGATGTTGCACCATCAAAAACTGGTGTTGCAACATTCCATCCTAATTCTTTTGCCGCTAATCCTAAGTGTACCTCTAAAACTTGACCTAAGTTCATACGAGAAGGAACACCTAATGGGTTTAATAGGATATCTACTGGTGTACCATCTGGCATAAATGGCATATCTTCTTCTGGTAATATTCTAGAGATTGTACCTTTGTTACCATGACGTCCAGCCATTTTATCACCAACTGATATTTTTCTCTTTGTTGCTATATAACATCTTATTATTTGGTTTACACCTGGTCCTAATTCATCTGAATTATCTCTTGTAAATATTTTTACATCTACGATTGTTCCAGCTTCACCATGTGGTACTTTAAGTGATGTATCTCTAACTTCACGAGCTTTTTCACCAAAGATTGCACGAAGTAATCTTTCTTCTGCGGTTAGTTCTGTTTCACCTTTTGGTGTAACTTTACCAACTAAGATATCTCCTGGTCTTACTTCTGCACCAATTCTGATAATACCATTTTCGTCTAGGTCTTTTAAGCTGTCTTCACCAACATTTGGTATATCTCTTGTTATTTCTTCTGGTCCTAATTTTGTATCACGACATTCGCAATCATATTCTTCTATATGAATTGATGTAAATACGTCTTCTTTTACTAATCTTTCATTTAAAAGTATAGCATCTTCGTAGTTATAACCTTCCCATGTAGAGAATGCTACTAGTACGTTTCTTCCTAATGCCATCTCACCATTTTTAGTAGCTGGTCCGTCTGCTATGGTATCTCCTTTTTTAACTTTTTCTCCAGCCACAACAATTGGTCTTTGATTAATACATGTACCACCATTTGTTCTTTTAAATTTATTTAATCTATGTGTTTTCGTTGTTCCATTATTATATTTAACAGTAATTGCTTCACCTGTAACTTTTTGAATTACACCATCATCTTCTGCTAAAATTAATATTCCAGAATCTTTTGCTGCTCTGTATTCCATACCTGTACCAACTATTGGAGCTTCTGGCATAATTAATGGAACTGCTTGACGTTGCATGTTCGCACCCATAAGCGCACGTTTTGCATCATCATGCTCTAAGAATGGTATCATGGCTGCACCAATAGAAACTAATTGTTTTGGTGAAACATCCATTCCTGTTACCATTTCTCTGTCTACTTCTATAATATCATTTCTATATCTAACTTTAACTCTCTTATTTACAAATGTTCCATCTTCATTTAATGGTTCTTCAGCCTCTGCAATATAGTTACCATCTTCTATATCTGCACTCATGTATTCAACTTTATCTGTAACTGCATGTGTTTCTGGGTCTACTATTCTGTATGGTGTTTCTATAAATCCATATTCATTTATTTGTGCAAATGATGAAAGTGCAGATATAAGACCTATGTTTGGTCCTTCTGGTGATTCTATTGGACATAGTCTACCATAGTGTGTATAGTGAATATCACGAACTTCGAAACCTGCTCTTTCTCTAGAAAGACCTCCTGGTCCTAATGCAGAAATTCTTCTTTTATGTGTTAGTTCTGATAATGGGTTTGTTTGATCCATAAATTGTGATAATTGTGAGCTACCAAAGAACTCTCTTATTGCTGATGTTATTGGTTTTGTATTTATTAATGTTTGTGGTGTTACTACATCTAAGTCTTGAATTGTCATTCTTTCACGAACAACTCTTTCTAATCTTGTTAAACCAATTCTAAATTGATTTTGTAATAACTCACCAACACAACGTATACGTCTATTTCCTAAATGGTCTATATCATCTATTTCGCCTAATTTATGGTCTAAGTTTAATAAGTAGTTAACAGATGCTAAGATATCTTCTGTTGTAACGTGTTTTGGAACTAGTTCTTCATATCTTTGTTCTATTGCATGATGTAAATCTTTTTCCTCTGTATTGTCTAAGATACTTTTTAATACTTCATAATTTACCATTTCTTTAAAGTGCAAATCTGAAATATCTACATTTGTTACAAAATTATGAATATTTACTGTTCCATTTCCTATTATTTTTACTGGCTTATCTTCTACCCTTACTTCTACAACATTTATACCAGAATTTTGGATTTCGTCTGCCATATCTTTTGATATAACTTCCCCTGCTTCTACAAATACTTCTCCTGTTTCTGGGTTTACTATAGCTGTATGTGCAATTTTTCCTTCAATTCTTGTTGCTAAACTTAATTTTTTATTGTATTTATATCTTCCTACTTTTGCTAAATCATATCTTCTTGCATCAAAGAATAATCCATTAAATAAGTTTCTGGCAGCATCAACTGTTGGAAGTTCGCCTGGTCTTAATTTTTTGTAGATTTCGATTAATGCTTCATCTTGAGTTTTTATTGGGTCTTTTTCTAATGTTACTCTTAATTTTTCTTCATTTCCAAAGAAATCAAGTATTTGTTCATCTGTTGCTAAGCCTAAAGCTCTTAATAATGTTGTTACTGGAATTTTTCTAGTTCTGTCTACACGAGCATAAAAAACATCATTACTGTCTGTTTCGTATTCTATCCATGCACCTCTTATTGGCATTACTGTTGATGTAAATAACTTTTTACCTGTTTTGTCATAGGTAAAGTCATAATAACATCCTGGTGAACGAACTAATTGGCTTACTACAACTCTTTCTGCACCGTTTATGATAAATGTTCCGCTATCTGTCATTAAAGGGAAATCTCCTAAATAGATTTCTTGCTCTTTAATTTCTCCTGTTTCACGATTTATTAATCTTACTTTTACATGTAAACGTGTAGAATATGTAGCATCTCTTTCTTTAGCTTCTTCTAAAGAATATTTTGTTTTCTCTTCCATGTAGTAATCAAAAAACTCTAGAACTAAATTTCCTGAATAGTCGATGATTGGTGAAATATCTTTTAAGACTTCTCCTAAACCTTCCTCGACAAACCACTCGTAAGAATCTCTTTGCACCTTAATTAAGTTAGGCATTTCTATAAAGTCTCCAACTTTTGCAAAGTCTTTTCTTGAGCTTTTTTCATGCTTAATTTCTTTTAACAACTAAATCACCTCTAAAACAAAATATAAGCAGTTTGAAAAAAATTGTATATGAACATTGAAAAGTCCCTCTTGCATCTAAAATTTTATATTAATTTCCAAATTCCTGCTTTATAAATTTTTCCATTAATATATCCTTTTAAATCAATTCCTCTTTCCAACTAATATAACCGTTTTTAGGCAACAAAAAGGCATGCTGGCAATTACCTGTTTTTATCTTTTGCCAACCTACCTTGTTCTTTAAAATTACTTTTTTCTAAATATTTTAATTATTTTTACCACCTTTTAGCGTTTAAAATACCTTTTGTATCATAGCATAATTTACCATGTTTTGTCAACGAAATATAGTAAATTTTTACATATTTTTATTTAGTAAAAACTGTATATACAGAATCTTACATTTCTGTCATAATTTAATTTGTAATTTTATATTTCATATGATATACTACAAAAAAAATATTATAATAATTTAAGGTGGTAAAAAATGCAAGATAATAATACAAAAGATAATAACAATCAAAGAAATTTATCTGATGCTTTTGAGGAATTAAAAAAAGCTAGGAACAATAGTATACAAGCAAAAAAAGAAACACCTAAAGAAGTAAATGAGACTAAGCAAGTAAGTAAAAATACAAATAATTCGACTTCAAAACCTAAAAAAGGAAAACCTGCTAAACCTCCAAAAAGCAAGAAAGAGAAAAGAGTAAAAGCAGTAAAAACCAAACACGAACCAAAGCCAAAAAAGTCTAACTTTAATGGCTCTTTTAGATATAAATTCGATACTTTGAAAAGCAATAAAAAGAAATTTAGGCAATTTATTATCTTATCTTCGGTTTATTTGTTAATTATAATTGCTTTAATTATTTTTATTGTTACATATATTTCTAATAAAAATAAAACAGAGAATCCTTATGGTGATTTTAGCACTTACGAAAAAAACACAAATCCATTTAATATTAGTCAAATACTTATAGATAACACAAATTCTACTAAGACAAAAGAAAAAACTTATAGGGACAAAGAAATTCCTTATTCTACTAAATATATAAAAAATGATTCTTTACCAAAAGATGAAAAAATAGTTAAACAAGCTGGGGTTCCTGGTTTAGAACGTGTTAATATTATCAGAACATATGAAGGTTCAGATTTAATTGATGAATCTACTTCTAGTATAGATATCTTACAAGCTCCTGTAGAAGAAATCGTTGAGGTTGGTACTTCTGATTTCTTGGTAAATTATAATGTGCATTTAGGAGATACAATGTATGTTATTTCTACAGTTTCTTTAATGGACGCAATTAACAATGGTTCTGAGATTTGTAAAATCACAAGATATATGGATGTTGTTTTATTAGAAGTTGTTGGTGATTGGTGTAGAATTTCTTTTGATGGACAAGAAGGATATGTTCCAGCATCTTCATTAACATCACAATCTACAACTCCTGGTATCGTTTCACAAAACAAAGTACAAAGAATCGTATCTAAATTAAACTTTAATATGGCATTAAATGTTAAGAGTGGTTTATCTCTAGATGATTACAAACGTATATTAGCTGATGAGCCAAGAGATGTGAATAAAGTAATATATAGTAATGCTGAAGCATTTTATAATGCAGAACAAAAATATAATGTTAATGGACTTTTATTAGTAGCCATGGCAATTCACGAAAGTGGATGGGGAACATCTGCAATATCGTTAGACAAGAGAAACTTATTTGGTTATGGTGCATATGATAATGATGCATATAATTCAGCTTACACATTTGATACATATGCAGAGGGAATAGAGTTTGTAGCAAAAATACTTGCTAAAGCTTATTTAAATCCTGCAGGAATGACATTGTCAGATGGTGATACTACAACAGGAAGATATTATTCTAGCCCAACACTTACTGGAATTAATACAAGATATTCTACAGACCCTAACTGGTGTACAAAAGTCTTTTCATATATGACATATTTTTATGATAAACTATAGGGATTTAGGGACGGTGTTCCTTTCCCTTTTATAATATTTTCGATAGGGATTTTAGGACCGTCCCCCCAATCCCCTTTTGGGACCGTCCACAATTCCTGATTGACTATTCAAAAATTTCTAAAAGGAGATTCAAATGAAGAAATTGTTAAAAAAGAAGGATTTAATTATTTTATTAGTATTAATAGTTATATTAATAAGTTTAATTCCTTTCTATATTTTAAAGATTAGAGATATTATTTATAGCAATAAATTTGCAACTTATTCTTATGAAACTTATACAAATTATACTAACCCAATTTTTTCTATAGAAAAAATTGTATATTATAGTAATGCATTTGTAACAGATAATAGTTCAGATGGTAATTTTCAAAATATAAATATTGGACAATATACAGATATAGCTATATACATTAATAATACAAATGCTTCTGATGAACTAACTGATAAAAATACAATTGCCGAGCTATATATAGATAATATTAAAGTTACAAGTAATTCTAATAAAGGTACAAAAACACTATGTTATAAAAATCCATATTATTTTGCAACCTATAAAGGTTTACAAGAACCTGAAAATGGAAGAATAAATTTTAATATTATAACTAATAACAAAGATAATAAAGAAAGTGCATATAACAATCCTTCTTTTTACCAAGATTGTTCTAATCCAATATCTTTAGGATATATAAACAAAGATATTGTAACAAACTTTGAAATAGCAAATACAGATACCCTTTCTTTAAATGGAACTATCTTACAAAAGGCTAATATTACTTTAGATGAGCTAACTTTTAATATGAGCTTTACAATACATATAAAAAATAATAAAGGTGAAGAATTTATTTGCAATGTAGACAGACCTGTTTTAAGTGATGAAACTAGCTCACAACTTCTTAATGGGTATATTGCAACTCAATATTCCCCAGATAAAGGAACAGCGCAATTTATAAAAATCTCAGATTAGTAATTTATAGCCGATAATAATGTATAATTTTCACCTATTCATGAATATACATGAATAGGTGATTTTTTTGAGAAAATTAAAATTATTTATTTTAAATGGGCTAGTTTTAACTGTTATATCTATTTTTCTGCAGTTAATAGGTGTTTCTTTTGGCGTATATATTTCTAATAAAATTGGTGATGAAGCAGTTGGTTTATACCAACTATTAATGTCTACATATTCCTTTGGAATCACACTTGCTCTTTCGGGAATTAACCTTGCCTGTGTTAGAATTGTATCTGAAGAACTCGCAAAAAATTCTTTTAGAAGTATAAAAAAAGTAATAACGAAATGCCTTATTTATAGTCTGTTTTTTGGCAGTCTAACCTTTTTACTATTTTGTATATTTGCAAATATGATATCTACATACATATTACACGAGAAAATCTCTCCTTTAACTATATGTATAATGGCTATCTCTTTCCCTTTTGCTTCTATTTGTTCATGCTTAAATGGTTATTTCTCTGCTGTTCGCCATGTAGTAAAAAGCGCTTTTATACAAATACTAGAACAATTTTTCAAAATTTTATTAGTAAGTTACATGCTAAATACTATATTTGACACATCTATTAATTCTGCATGTAGTTTAATTGTTCTTGGTAGTTCTATAGCAGAAGGCATTACCTGCATATTAATGTTTATTACATATATAAAAGATAGGAAAAAATTATGTAGCAAAAACGATATATATATACCACAACCTAGCACAGGGATAACTAAGCGAATATTTAAGATTTCACTTCCGATTTCCTCTGCAACTTATATAAAATCTGGGCTTGCAACACTAAAACAAGTTGTTATACCATTAAAGCTAGAAGCGTCTGGTTTAAGTTGTAGTGAAGCTCTTTCTAAATATGGTATGATTAATGGAATGGTCTTTCCTATAATACTATTTCCTAGTACTTTTTTAAGTTCCTTTAGTGGATTGCTTATTCCCGAATTTTCTTCTTTTAATGTAAGAGGTGAAAATAATGTTATACAAGATTCTATATATAAAATATTAAAATATACACTGATATTTTCTTTTTTTATTATTGGAATATTTTTATGTTTTTCTAAGGAATTAAGTTTACTCATTTATAATAATACTGAAATTTCTAAATATATAAAAATATTAGCTCCTGTAATTATTTTTATGTATTTAGATAGTATTGTTGATGGAATATTAAAAGGTCTTGATAAACAAGTTAGTGTTATGATTATAAATATTATAGATTTAATAAGTAGTATTTTACTTATCTCTTTTTTACTACCGGTATATGGAACCTTTGGTTATTTAATTGTTATTTTTATAAGTGAAATTTTAAATTGTATTTTAAGCATATGGGTTTTAATTAACACAACTAAAATAAAATTTAAATTTAAATTATGGATATTAAAACCCACTATAATTTTGCTTATAAGTGTCGTTATAACTAATCTTTTAAAAATAAATGCGATTGCTATTATTCCTTTACTAATTAACATATTAATCTACAGCAGTGCATACATTTTATTTAGCTTTATTTTTAAACTTATATCTAAAGCTGAAATTAGGAATTTTATTACACTATAAGTACTAATAATTCATCTTGAGTTATTAGTTCTTTTTTTAACAAATCTTCTGTAACTATATAATGAAGTTTTATATTTATTTTTTTATCCTCGTTAGATATCTCCATTATATCGTGATGTTCTGCCATATTATATGAGTTCATATCTATCTCATCTAATAAGCTAATATTTTTTCCTTCTCTATTTAATATGCAAAAATATGCCCAATATTTGTATGCCAAATTGTTAGCATCCTTTTTGTTACAAATCGTAATAAATATTGTATCTTTATCGGTCACAAGTTTTATTCCTTTAAAAACTTTGTTATCTTCTATTAATTCAATATTTGTTAAAGATTTTATATCTTCTCTTAATTTTTCGTTTATTAAATTAATTGTTTCTTTTGTATTGTTTTCGATATAATTTTTTAAAGCTTGTAATTTTTTATTCACAATTAATTAGTCTCCTTTCCAGAGTTTTTACGTTAATATTAAAACATATTTATTAAATTTTTACAAGAATAAATTATCGATATTATTCGTCATCTTTCGACAATATGTCTTATTATCTTTTACCTAAGGTTAAATTTACCGTATTAGTATTATTCCCTCTTCTATACTCTATTTTTATACTTTCTCCTGGATTTTTAGTATAAATATATTCTTTTATATCATTCATAGTATATATTAATCTATCATCTATTTTTAATATTATATCACCTTTTACTAAACCACAACTTGCTGCTGGACTATTGGTAGTTACTGCTTCTATATAAACACCACTATCTAATTTAAAAGTTTTATCTATATATGGAATAATGTTTTTGTCATATCCAGAGATTCCAATGGAAGGTTCTTCAAAATTACCTGTAGTACTATATTTTTCTATTATTGGTTTAACTACATTTATTGGTACTGCAAATCCAATTCCCTCTGCAGTATCAATTTTTAACGAATTTATTCCTATAACTTCACCAGCTGTATTTATTAATGGTCCACCACTATTTCCTGGGTTTATTGTAGCATCTGTTTGAATTAAATCTGTCATTAAGACTTCTTCATTATTTTCTGTAAATTTTAGTGTTCTTGCTTTTGCACTTATTATACCTGATGTTACAGTTCTCTCAAATTCATAACCTATTGGATTTCCTATTGCATATACTGTTTGCCCTGCTTTTACACTAGTTGAGTCTCCCAGTTTTACTGCCTGTAAGCCTTCTAATTTTATTTTTACTATACTTAAATCCAAAGTTGCATCTGCCCAAACAACATTAGCATCATATGTGTTTCCATTCTCTAATGTAACATAGCAAGTACTATATCTATCTCCTGAAACATGTTTATTTGTTATAATATAGCCATTTGATGATACAATAACGCCTGTTCCTAGGCCTAGTTTTTCTATTCCATCTTGTGTAAATATAGAACTTCCTATTTCTTTAATTTTCGAAATGCCAACAACACTATGGTTAACCTCTTCTATTATATCTTCTATCGTTGTATCTTGACTTGTAACATTTTGTACAGTTTGAGTTGTTCTTTCCACTTTTAAGTCCTCATTTATTTTTCCCACATCTGTTCTAATATATAATCGTATAAGTGATGCAATTAAAACTATAGTTAATATTATTATGAATACTATAAAAACATTTTTTCCCACATTTTTTTTATTTCTTTTTACTCTTCTATATTTTTGCATAAAAAAACCTCCTTTGGAAAACTTTTCTTATACCTTTATGTTTTCCAAAAGAAATTTTTTTTAATCATGTATTTTTAAATTTCTATTGAAATTTCTAGCAATATATATATATAATAGCCTTATATTGATTTACTTATTATGGGGGGATTACTTTATGGAAAAATATCAATTAACTTTTCCACAATTATCACTTTGGAGTGTAGAACAATTTTATAAAGGCACAAGTATAAATGTCATAACTGGATTTATAAAAATAAATGAAACTGTAAACTTTCATTTATTTAACGACGCTATAGAAATATTAATTAAAAATACTGATATCTTTGGAATGCATCTATCATACGAAAATGGCGAATTAACACAAGTTTTGACAACACCTAAAAATAAGGGAATTCGCTTAATAAATGTATCTTGCAAAGAAGAATTAGAAAATTTACAAAATACTATTGCCAAAACCCCTTTTAATATCTTTGAAGACGACTTATTCGATTTTACTATATTTAAACTTCCAGATAACACTGGGGGTGTTATTGGGCGCTTTCATCATATTATTTGTGATGCATGGGCTACTAGCTTAATAATTACTAGAATAATGACAATTTATCAAAATTTATTGAATAATCTATCACCTACCGAAGGGATTAATTTTGAATCCTATGTTAACTATATTGTTTCTGAAGAATTATATGTAAATAGTCCGAAATTTAAAAAGTCAAAAGAATTTTGGCTTAATACTTTTAACTCTAATTTTTCCTACAGCTATTTGTCTTCGAATGTTTCTAACTCTTGCACTGCAGACAGAGCAACATATTCGATCGAAAAAAATCTAGCCCAAAAATTAAATGATTTTTGCGAGGTAAATTCTATTTCTTTACCTTTATTATTAATTTCTGTAATTGGAATTTATTTGGCAAAAATTAATAATAATTCTTGCGCTACAATTGGCCTTCCTATTTTAAATAGAACTAATTTTAAAGAAAAAAACTCAATCGGTGCATTTATAAGTACTATTCCTTTTAAAATGGATATTGATTATAATAAAACATATTTAAATTTTATTTTAGATTTAAAAAAGGATTATTTTAATATCCTTAGAAATCAAAAATATCCATATACAGCTATACTAGAAGATTTAAGGAAAACAACAAATATATCGAAAAGTCTTTATGACATTTCATTTTCTTATCAAAATGCCAGAGATAATAATAAATTATCTTCTATTAATTATACTACTGGTTGGTTATTTAATGGTTGCGTTTCTAATAATATGGATATTCATATATATGACATGGACAACACAGGTGATTTATCAATATTATTTGATTATAGAAAAGATTTATTCAAAGCTTCTGACGTTGAAGAAATATATAATAATTTGATAAATATTTTAAATCAGATTATATCTAATCCTAATATTTTATTAAATGATATCTCTTCGATTGATAAAAATGTAGAAAATTTTATTACGAATAACTATAACAACACAAAAGCCGAATTTCCAGGGAATACACCTATTATAAAATTATTCGAAGAACAGGCAAAATTATCTTATACCAAACTCGCCATTATAGAAGGCAAAAAAGAACTGACCTATGCTGAACTTCTTAATAGTGTTAATAATTTAGCTTATAATCTTTCGAAAAATGGCCTTAAATATCAAGATAAGGTATGCTTGTTTTTTGACAACTCTATAGAATTGGTTGTTTCCATACTTGCATGTTTAAAGCTAGGCGTTTGCTATATTCCTTTAAACACTTCTTTTCCTTTTGAAAGAGTTAAATATATCATGAATGATAGTAACTCTGCCAAAATTTTAACCAATTCTAAAAACATTTCTAAATTGGCTGAATTTAACAACTCTATAATTATAGATTATGAAGATCTAAATTTTGAAGCAAAACACTCATATAATGAAAAATTGCTAAACTCAAATGATTTAGTATATATAATTTACACCTCTGGTTCTACTGGAAATCCTAAAGGTGTACAAATTGCAAATAAAAGCTTAGTAAACTACATCTATTGGTGTACAAAACAGTATATAACAACTACCCCATGTAATTTTCCATTATATTCTTCTATTGCTTTTGATTTAACAGTTACATCAATATATACACCTTTAATCTCTGGTAATTCTATTTATATTTATAACAATTCAAACCCAGAGTTATTAATTAAGGAAATTGTTGCTGATAAAAAAATACAAGTTCTAAAATTAACTCCAGCACATCTTTCTTTATTATTAGATGTTGCTACTCCAGATTCTTGTATTAAAGAATTAATCGTTGGTGGTGATATTTTAACTACCGAAACATGTAAAGCTATTATAAATAAATTTCATAATGGAATTAAAATATATAATGAATATGGTCCAACAGAAGCCACAGTTGGTTGTATGATATATGAATATAGCCTTTTGGATGATTATGTTTCTGTTCCTATTGGAAAACCTATTAATAATGTACAAATATATTTGTTTAATTCATGTATGAATTTAATGCCTTTTAATACTATTGGAGAAATGTATATAGGTGGAGATTGTTTGTCTAAGGGATATTTAAATCTACCTACAGTAACTGAAAATAGTTTTATAAAAAATCCATTTAACGAAAATGAAATTTTATATAAAACTGGAGATTTAGCTAAATTACATCCAAATGGATCTATGGAATATATTGGTAGATGTGATTTTCAAATAAAAATAAATGGATATAGAATAGAAACTGGAGAAGTACAGTCTCAAATTTTAAAGTATCCTAATATAAAAGATTGTTATGTCATAGATATGCAAATTAAAAATAATAAAGAACTTTGTGCATACTATGTAGAAAATAAACATGTGGATATAGATGATTTAATTTCTACTTTAGATAAAAAATTACCTAATTACATGATACCTAAACATTTTATTAAAATGGGCAGTCTTCCAATGACTGTTAATGGCAAAATAAATAGAAAAGAACTTCCTTTACCAACAATAAAAAGAAAGGTTGCTATTGTTAAACCTGCTAATACAATTGAAGTATTACTTTGCAATATTTTTTGCAAAGTTCTGGAAATAGAAGAAATTAGTACAGTAGAAAATATTTTTAACTACTATGTAGATTCTCTTAGTTTAATAAAAATTCAAACTATCTTATATTCAGAAGGATATAATTTGGATACACAGGACTTTTATAATAATAAAACTATTAAAAGTTTAGCAGATAAGATTATAAACGGTTCTGCATCAGAAGAAGATTATGCAGAGAATTTTAAGGATGTAAACTTTTCTATATCTGATATCCAAAAAGATATTACTACAAATATAAATTTCAAAAACATTTTTCTTTTTGGAGCAACAGGATTTTTAGGAATCCATATATTACATGAATTATTACTTAATACTAATTCTAATATTTATTGTTTAATACGAAGGAAAAATGGTTCTATTCCTAGACAAAGGCTAGAAGAAAAATTAAAATTTTATTTTCCAACCGAAAATTTGGAAAAATATAAAAACAGAATTATAATATTAGAAGGTAATTTACTAGATGAACATTTTGGATTAGATAAGGTTGTTTATAACAAACTTATTCGAGATATTGATATCTGTATACATTCTGCAGCTCTAGTGAAACATTATGGGGACTATAATTTATTTCATCAAACAAATGTAGTCTCTACAGAAAAAATTATTGATTTCTGCAATGAAGGGCATAGTGTATTGGAATATATATCTACAATCTCAGTATCTGGATATGGCTTAGTTAATACTCCTGATACTACTTTTACAGAAAATAATTTATATATAGGTCAAAATTATAAAGAAAATGTATATGTACATAGTAAGTTTGAAGCAGAATACCTAATTATAGAAGCATGCAAAAATACTAACTTAATAGCTAGCATTTATAGAGTTGGTAATTTATCTAATAGATATACTGATGGCGTATTCCAAGAAAACGCTTATGAAAATTCTTCATTAAATAGAATTATTGCTTGTATAAACTTAAACTGTTATCCTAAAGAATTTCAAACTTTTCCTTTAGAATTTTCGCCTGTAGATATCTGTGCACATAATATAGTAAAATTATTGCCTGACCAAAATAAAAATTTAAATATATATCATCTATATAATAATAATGTTACTAACTTTTTAAATATTCAACATCTATTGGAGAAAAATAATATTTACTTAAAAGCTATTTCTTCAGAAGATTTTAAAAAACTTTTAATAGAACAATCCAATAATTATTTTGGTTTTGCAAATATCATAAATAACAAAGTTACTAGTAATTTAAATATTTCAAATGAATATACTGATTCTATTTTAAAAAAGCTTAACCTAAATTGGCCAATAATTGATGATTTATATATACAAAAGATTATTGATTATTTAATAAAAAATAAATTTATAGGAGAAAAAACAAATGAAACTAGAAAAGAATAAAATTTTTACAATAAATTCTATACCCAAATTAGTAACAATAAATATGATAATTTTTTTATTAATTTGTATTATATTGTATTTAATTATACCATATGTATTAAATTATCCGCCTAATTCTATAGATAACGATTTTCAGGTTGAGGTAGTAGGAATTAAATATACCTCTCAGTTTATTGTATTAGCTACAATACTTTCCATATTTATATTAGGTGCATTAACTTTTTTATATAATATGCTTTCTATTAAAAAAATAAAAAATAAACATACGAATAAAATTGATAAAAAACAAGTAGAAAAAATAAGGAAAAGAAGTTTTAGTTTTCCTTACATAACATTATTACTTACTCTACTTGTACCACCTGCTATAGTTTGTTTTTGCCTTGTATTATTTAATACTACGCCAGAACTAAATCTAAGAATTACAATTATCATTTTTTGTATGTCAGCAATATTTGCGATTTTTTCGTATATTGTAAATAAAAACTTTTTTGTTAATACACTAGTAAAAACTGCAAAAATATCTAACAACAAAGCTACTGGACTAAGGCTTAATCTATATACAAAAATACTATTACAAATGTTACCAATATTTTTATACTCTTTTATAATTATATTGCTATTATCTCTTTCTCTGTTAACTACAGAAAAGGGAAACTTATTATACAATTTGTATCGCCAACAGCTTTCAAATTACTTTTCTAAAGAAGAAGTTTATGATTTAGCTGATTTGCCAAATATTCTTAAAAATAATATAACACTGCAAAATGAACAAGATAATTTCTTTATCATTTCTTGTGATACTGATGATGTATATTATTCCGAAGAAGAACTAAATACTTTCTTTAAAAAATATTTGAATGAATTTTATGAAAAAACAAATGGTCATGTATATGATAACTATGGTCAGAATATAGAAGCTTCTGCGATAAAAGTACATACTACAAATGGTGATTATTTCATTGGCGTAAGATTTTACGTATTTTCTTCATCATTTATAACACCATTTATTATTGCAGCCATCATATTACTTTTCTTTAATATCTTATTTGTTTTATATATAAGTAAAGATTTAAGTAATGATATAAAAACCATAAGTAGACAATTATATGTAATCGCTGCATCAGATAATATTTCTAATGAGCATAATTTGCCAGTTACTTCTAATGACGAACTTGGTGATTTAACTACAGCATTTAATAAAGTTCAAGATAAAACAAAGGAATATAATACTACAATTAAGACTAACCAAGAAACTCTTATGGAAAGCGAACGTCTTGCCTCTTTAGGTCAATTAATTGGTGGTATAGCACATAACTTAAAAACTCCTATAATGTCAATATCTGGTGCTTCTGAAGGCTTATCTGATTTAGTAAAAGAATACGATTCCTCTATTGATGATCCAGAAGTAACTTCTAAAGATCATCATGATATTGCAAATGACATGACCGAATGGATTGATAAAATAAAAACATATACTTCATATATGTCTGATGTAATAACTGCTGTTAAGGGACAAGCTGTAAATCTAGCATCTGATAATACTGCATATTTTAAAGTTGATGAACTTTTAAAATATATTAATATCTTAATGAAGCACGAATTAAAAAATGCTTTGGTTTCTTTAAATATACATAATTATGTAAGTTCTAAAATTCAAATTAATGGAGATATTAATGCATTAGTACAAGTAATAGATAATATGATATCTAATTCAATTCAATCTTATAACGGAAAAACAAATCAAGTTATAGATTTAACATTAAGAACAAATGATTCTAATTTGTTAATAGAAATTCAAGATTATGGTTGTGGTATGACTAATGAAGTTAAAGATAAATTATTTAAACAAATGATTACAACAAAAGGAAAAAAAGGTACTGGCTTAGGTTTATTTATGTCTTATTCAACTATCAAAGCACATTTTAATGGTGATATAAAATTTGAATCTGAACATAATAAAGGAACTACATTTACTATTATATTACCTTTATCATAAAAAATTTTTGCTTTAACTTTTACTATTAAACTAATTACTAGGTAATTTTACCTTGTTTCATAGGAAAAAGGAACTATAAATAGCTATAGTTTCTTTTTTTGTACTTTTTTTGACTTTTTTCTTGCTTTTATATATTTTTATTTATATAATTTCTATATTAGGAGGTCTGTTATTATGAGAAAGAATCAAGTTACATCCAAAAGTGCTGATTTTAAAATAATCGCTGTAGATGATGAACAAGGAATTTTAGATTCATTATCTATATTTATGAAAAGATCTGGCTATGATTTTGTTGGCATAACAGATCCTATAGAAGCTATAAATCGCGTAAAAACAGAACATTTTGATTTAATGGTACTAGATTTTATTATGGACCCAATTCATGGTGACAAAGTTGTTGAAGAAATCAGAAAATTTAATAAAGATCTATATATTCTTCTTTTAACTGGTCATAAAGATTTGGCTCCACCATTAGAAACTATTCACGAACTTGATATTCAAGGATATTGTGAAAAAAGTGATAAGTTTGACCAATTATTATTATTAATAGAATCTGGATTAAAATCTGTAAATCAAATGAGAACAATTACTAAAATGAATGAGAATCTAGAAAAGTCTTATATGGATAGTATAGAAATTTTAAGACATACTGTAGAAGCTAAAGACCCTTATACTAGAGGTCATTCAGATAGGGTTTCTGAATACGCAGTTCTATTAGGAAAAAAGCTTAATTTAACTAACGAAGACATTGAGAAATTAAAAATTGGTGGTCTTTTTCATGATATAGGAAAAATTGGTATTCCAGACAGCATCCTTCTAAAAGAATCTAAATTAACAGACGAGGAATATATAAAAATTAAGGAACATCCTGTGATTGGATATAACATTTTAGAAAATGCTGATATGTTTAAAAATATTCTAGATATCATAAAATATCATCATGAAAGATTTGATGGAAATGGATATCCAGAAAAATTGGCAGGAGAAAATATCCCTTATCTATCTAGAATTACTTCTGTTGTTGATAGCTTTGATGCTATGACGTCAAAAAGAAGTTATAGAGATTCTTTACCAATGGACGTTGTAAAATCTGAAATATTACAAAATTTGGGTTCTCAATTTGACCCAGAAATAGGTATAGCTTTCCTAGATATTTTAGATAATGATTTTAATTCTATTAAACAAATACAAGAAAAGTACTAACTTTATTTGTATTTAATATAATTAATTAAGGAGGGGATTTAAAAATGGTTTTAACTGCTTCAGAGACAAGAAAGCAAGCCAGAGAGTCTTTAAAAGGAAAATGGGGAGTTGTGGTTTTAATTACCTTAATATTTTTAGGATACTCATTTTTAGTAGGATTACTTTCTGCTATTCCTTTTTTAGGATTCTTAGTTTCTATAGCTGCTATTGTCATTGATATTCCAATAATATATGGTTTTATGATGACTATGATGAAGCTAAAAAGAGGAGAAAGTGTAGGATACTTTGATTTTTTTAAAGATGGTTTTACTAATTTTAAAAGAGCTTGGTGCCTTACAGGAAGATTACTTTTAAAAATGATTGCTCCGCTAATATTAATAATAGTTGCAATCATTATAATGGTAGTTTCTATTATCGCATCTTTTGCAACTGCATTTGCAGTAGGAATAAGTACTTCTACTTCTACTTTAGGTGGTGCTATAGTTGGTGTTAGTGCTTTAACAATAATAGCATATATCGTTGTACTTGCTGCATACATATGGCTTTTCGTGAAGTCATTATCATATGGTTTAGGTATATACCTTGCAATTGATAATCCAACTATGAAACCACTTGATTGTGTTAACAAAAGTAAAGAACTTATGGATGGAAATAAAGGTCGTTTATTCTGCCTATATCTTTCATTCATTGGATGGATTGCTCTAGCTGTTGTAGTATCTTTAATACCTTTTATTGGCTGGATAGCAGCAATCGCTGGTACTATTGTATTAACACCATATATTGGGTTTGCATCAATAGTATTCTATGAAAATAGAGCTGGTATAGATAGTTCTGCTACAGTTGCCGAAGGTACTGTAGATTCAACAGAAAACTCAGATGAAAATACAACAACAAATGAAATAAAAGAACAATCTGGTTCTCAAGATGTAAAAGCAGAAATAGTAGACATACCAAATTTAGACCAAAATAAAGATTAGATTCTTCTTCGGAATTTTGGTCTCTCGGGATTTGGGACGTTCTTTCGGGATTTGGGGACGTTCCTTAAATCCCGATTTTGTTTTTAATTTATCAAATAGTTAAAAAAGCCAAAAACTTCTTACACAATATGTATAAGAAGTTTTTTATTTATTTAAATTATCCAATTTTCATAGAAAGTTTTACTTTTTGTCTTTCATTATCTATTCCGATAACTTTTACTTTTACAATATCTCCAACAGACACGATATTTGATGGATTTTTAACAAATTTTTCACTCATCTCTGATATGTGGACAAGTCCATCATGTTTTACACCGATATCCACAAATGCTCCAAAGTCAATTACATTTCTAACAGTACCTGTTAATATCATACCTTCTTTTAGATCTTCGAATTTTAAAACATCTTGCCTTAGTATTGGTTTTGGCATATCTTCTCTTGGGTCTCTTCCCGGTTTTGATAATTCATCTATAATATCTTTTAGCGTCATTTCTCCTACATTTAAAGCTTTTGCTGTTTCGGTTAAATTTATACTTCCTAATTTTTTTCTAAGCTCTACTAATTTATCTTTATCTTTTAAATCTTCTGTTCCATAACCTAAAGTCTTTAATAATTCTTCTGCTATGTTGTAGCTTTCAGGGTGTACTGCTGTATTTTCTAATGGATTAGTTCCATCTGGAATTCTAATAAATCCTGCACATTGTTCAAATGCAACTTTACCTAATTTAGGAACTTTAAGTAATTCTTTTCTAGTTTTTAACTTTCCATTTTCGTCCCTATATTTTACTATATTTTTAGCTATAGTTTTATTTATTCCAGAAACGTATGAAAGCAGTGATGGTGTTGCAGTATTTACATCTACTCCTACCTTATTAACACTGTCTTCTACAACTCCTGCTAGGCTTTCTTCCAATTTCTTTTGATTTACATCATGTTGATATTGTCCTACACCTATAGATTTTGGATCAATTTTAACGAATTCTGCAAGAGGATCTTGAAGTCTTCTAGCTATAGATATTGCACCCCTTATAGAAACATTTATGTCTGGATATTCTTCTGTTGCAAGTTTTGATGCAGAATATACAGAGGCTCCTGCTTCGCTTACTATGGTATATAAAACTTCATGGTCACATTTTTTTATCATCTCTGATACAAACATTTCAGATTCCCTTGAAGCTGTCCCATTTCCTATTGCAATCATATCTACATGATCTTTATTAATTAATCTTACTAATTCTTTTTCCGCTCCCTCTACGTCATTTTGTGGCTCTGTTGGGTATACTGTTGTAATATCTAAAACCTTGCCTGTTTCATCAATTATTGCGATTTTACAACCTGTTCTATATGCTGGGTCAAATCCCATAACTGTTATACCTTTTATTGGAGCACCTAATAATAATTGTTTTGCATTTTTACCAAATACTTTTATTGCTTGTTCTTCTGCTTTTTCCGTTAAATCTGATCTTATCTCTCTATCGATAGATGGTTCTATTAATCTTTTAAAACTATCTTGTATTGTAGTTTTTAAATAATCCGCAAATTGCGTCTCGCCTTTAATTATATCTTTCTCTATTTTTTCTAAAATTTTATCTTCTTCTTTTTCTATTTTAACTTTTAAGAATTCTTCTTTTTCTCCTCTATTTATTGCAAGAATCCTATGACTTGGTATTTTATTTACATTTTCACTATAATCATAATACATTTCGTAAGCAGATTTTTCTTCTGGTTTTGTAGCAGTAGTCTTTATAATTCCTTTTGAATATACTATTTGCTTAATTAGTTTTCTATATTCTGGGTTATCAGATATCATTTCTGCAATAATATCTAATGCTCCCTGTATTGCTTCTTCTACAGTTTTTACTTCTTTTTCTTCGCTTATATATTCAGCTGCTATTTCTTGTAGATTTTTTGTCTCTTCTTGAGCTAAAATAATTTCTGCAAGTGGTTCTAACCCTTTTGCTTTTGCTACAGTTGCTCTTGTCTTCTTCTTTTGTTTATATGGTCTATAAATATCCTCTACTTCTGCAAGAGTAATAGCATTCTCTAAATCTTTTACTATCTCTTCTGTTAACTTTCCTTGCTCTTCGATAGAATTTGTAACTTCTTCTTTTCTCTTCTCTAAATTTCTTAAATAGTTTAGTCTTTCTCCAAAAGTTCTTAAAACTTCATCAGAAAGCCCGCCCGTTACTTCTTTTCTATATCTTGCTATAAAAGGAATTGTATTTCCTTCATCTATTAGTTTTATCGTGTTTTCTACTTGTTGTACCTTAATATTTAATTCTTCTGCTATAATTTGCTCTATTTTTTTCATTCTACTACCATGTTCCTTCCTAAAAATAAATATACCTCTTATCTTCTGATATTTTATGCTAAGCTTTCTCTATACTTTTTTAGTCCCGCTATCTCACTTATTTGATCCGGTCTTAAGACATAATCTTCTTCTGATACTTCTGTTACCCAATTAATATCTTTCGCAGTCATACCATACTCACAAAGTATATTTGCGTCTTCGAATAATTTTTCACTCGTTTCATGTTTTCTTCCATGTGTCTTTCTCTCTATATAGCCATCATCATTTATAGTTGACGAAAAATGTATATGTGCTACATATTTTTTGCATTTTTCTTTATCTAAATATTTCTTTATAAATTCTTTCATTGGCTCATGCCAAATCTTTGCTTGGCAATATATGTGGCATATATCTATACATGCTCTAATATTGGGGCTATCTATTTGCTCACATAAATCTAGTACTGTACATGAATACCTTTCTCTCATCATAAATAGATTTTCTAAAAAAATTGTCACTTTTGTTCCTTTTAAAAATTCTGCAATTTCTTTAATATCTTCTAATGTTGTTAGTTTATGTTTTTTCATTATAAATTCTGTATGATATATAATATTTATTTTTATCCCATATTCATTAGCTAAGTCTATTAACTGCTTAAGCTCGCTATATATTAAATCTTTATTTTTATATAACAGTAACTCTATATCATACCCAGAAAGAGGTGGATGTACAGTTATTTCTTCTAAAGCTGGAAATTTTTTCATAAGTCTTCTTATTGGTTTTTCTGCTTCGAAATCGACTAATTTTTCTTCATCTTTAGCAAAATACTGTATCTCAACTCCTTTTTCTTCTTCTATATATTGGCTCATAGCCTCTATTCCTTCTAAAAATTCATTTGTTTTAGGATGTATTTTCATAGTAATTTATCTCCCTTCGGGATTTAAGGAACGTCCCCTTTTCCCTTTTACTGGGATTCTAGCACCGTCCCCAAATCCCTATTTTCTATTCTAAGCCTAGGTATTCGTTATAAGTACATTCTTTGTCTACTACGCTTCCGTCTTTTTTAATATCTATTATTCTATTTGCTACAGTTTGCATTAATTGATGATCATGTGATGCAAATATCATATTTCCTTTAAATCTTTCCATTCCTTCATTTAATGCTGTAATACTCTCCATATCTAAATGGTTTGTTGGTTCATCAAAAATCAAGAAGTTTGCACCTGATAACATTAATTTAGATAATACACATCTTACCTTTTCCCCTCCAGATAAAACCTTTACATTTTTTAATGCTTCATCCCCAGAGAATAACATTCTACCTAAAAAGCTTCTTACATATGTTTCGTCTGGGTCTTTAGAGTATTGCCTTAGCCAGTCTGTTATACTTAAATCTTGAGTAAACAAGTAGCTATTATCTTTTGGGAAATATGCTTTAGTTATAGTTGTCCCGAATGATACTTCTCCTTCATCTGGCTCTAATTCCCCTGCTAGTATTTGGAATAATATTGTTCTGGCATTTTCGTTATCTGCAATTATAGCAATCTTATTATCTGTTTTTACTGTAAAAGATACATTATCTAATACTTTCTCGCCATCTACAGTTTTACTTAAATTCTTGACTGTTAAAATATCTTTTCCTGGTTCCCTGTCTGGTTTAAAATCTATATATGGATATCTTCTATTTGATGGCTTTATTTCGTCTAATTGAATCTTTTCTAACGATTTCTTTCTTGATGTAGCTTGTTTTGATTTAGATGCATTAGCACTAAAACGTGCAATAAATTCTTGTAATTCTTTTATCTTTTCTTCTTTCTTCTTATTTGCATCTTTCATTTGTTTTAATGCTAACTGGCTAGATTCGTACCAGAAATCGTAGTTTCCTGGGTATACTTTAATCTTCCCAAAATCCACATCTGCGATATGTGTACATACTTTATTTAAGAAATATCTGTCGTGTGATACTACAATTACTGTATTTTCAAAATTTATTAAGAATTCTTCTAACCATTGAATAGTCTTTAAATCCAAATCGTTTGTAGGCTCGTCTAATAATAATATATCTGGATTTCCAAATAAACTTTGTGCAAGTAATATCTTTACCTTTTCCCTATCTTCAATTTCTTTCATTTGTTTATAATGATTTTCTGGAGATATTCCTAAATCATTTAATAAAGTTGCTGCATTTGTTTCCGCATTCCAGCCATCTAGTTCTGCAAATCGTTCTTCTAATTTCGCAGCTTTCATTCCATCTTCTTCTGAAAAATCTTCTTTAGCATAGATTTCTTCTTTTTCTTTCATAATACTGTATAATTCTTGGTTTCCCATTATAACAGCATCTAATACATTATATTCGTCATATGCAAAGTGATCTTGTTTTAAAATAGATATTCTCTCTCCTTTATCTACTGTTACATCTCCCTTGCTTGGTTCTAGTTCACCAGAAAGTACTTTTAAAAATGTAGATTTCCCTGCACCATTTGCCCCAATTATTCCATAGCAGTTTCCTTTTCCAAATTTAATGTTTACATCTTCAAATAATATTCTTTTGCCAAAGCGCACTGTTACACCATTTACAGATAACATATTTTCTCCTCCTTTTTTAGCTTGCATTATTATATACCATTTATTATAATTTTACAACTTTAGGCTCTATTTTTACCTTCTCCAATTATTGTTTGTCTTTCGTCTTCTATTACTTTTAAAATATGCTCATCATCTGTTTTTATCATATCTAAATATTTTAGTGCTTCTTCATTTTCTCCATTTTTATATGCTGCTGTTGCTAAACTTAAAAAATATGTGTTTTGTATCTCAGCACCTATAGGCTTTTCCTTCATACTTTTTAGCTTATCATAAAATATTTTAGCATTATCACTTTTTTGATATTCTCTCATTATTTTATTATATTTTATGCAAAACTTACGTGATGCTAGTTTTTCTATAAATAAAGTTATCAGGAAATACAATATGCTAAATAATATTACAAAAACTAGTTGTGTAATTATAAATATTTTAATATCTGAAATATCAAAATATTTAAACACAAAGAATATTATAAATTCTAATATTAAAAACACTACTAAATATACTTTATCTAACTTATTACTTTTCATTTGTTTTCTCCTTCTTATTTTATTATTAAATCAATAAAAGCAGATACAAAATTTACCCCTATACTATAAATTTTGTGTCCGCTATTTAAATTAATTTAGCATATCCTTCTTTTTTAACCATACTACAGAAATAATAGTAAGCAATGTTGCTATAAAAATCATTATCCAGAATCCCAATATATTTCCCTCAAACGGTAATTTTACATTCATTCCCCAAAAGCTTGCAATCATTGTTGGTACTGCAATTATTATAGTAATTGAAGTTAATGATTTCATAACCCTATTTAAGTTGTTTGATATTATAGAAGCATATGCATCCATTGTACCATTTAAGATATCGCTATACACTTTACTCATTTCTATAGCTTGTTTATTTTCTATTATTGCATCTTCTAAAATGTCTTCATCTTCATCATATAATTTTATATTCTTTATTTTTAAAGTTCTTTCCATAACCGCTTCATTTGATCTTAATGATGTTGTTATATATACTAAAGATTTCTCTAAACTTAGTAATTTTAATAATTCTCTATTTTTCATGGAATTTTTTAATACATTTTCTGCAATTTCTGTTTCTTTATTAATCTTTTTTAGGTATTCTAGATAATCTGAAGAATTGTTATACATCATTTGTAAAATAAATCTACTCTTTTTATATGTACAAAAACTTTTTACTTTTCCAGTTTCAAATTTTTTTATTAAACTACATTCTCTTAAAGTTACTGTTATGAAAAAATCATCTCTTACTACAATCATACCTATAGGCATCGTTGCATACATATATCCACCACTTTGTGATTTCTCGGTAACTGGTATGTCTATAATGAATAATATTGTGTCATCTTCGTCTTCTACGTCAATTCTGGCTTTTTCTTCATTATCTAGTGCATATCTTATAAAATCTTCTTTTATATTAACATTTTGGCAAACTTCTTTTATTTCTTCTTCCGAAGGATCTACCATATGTATCCATGTTCCTCTTGTATATGTATCTACACTTTCTAATTTATTTGTTTCCATATTTGTATTATATAGTTTTATCATATTATAAACCCCTCCTACTCTTTTATTTTGTTTGCCTTGTGAATTTAAAAAGGGATTTTAAGCAACGTCCCTAAATCCCCCTTTGTTTAAATATAGGAGCTTTAATACTAAAGCTCCTATTAAACTCCTATTATTAAGTTTACATATTTTTTATTTCTTTGTCAAGTTCTTACTATAAAACTTTCTTCTTTATTATTACAATTCCTGCTACTAATAATCCTAAACTAACTATAGCAATAACTATTAATGTTAACTGTCTGTTTGCACCAAATGGTACAACAAATGTTAATACTTCTGCTCGTCCAGTATCCACCTCTTCTATATTTTTAAGTGTTGATGGATATGTGTTACCTGGAATTTCTACTACTTCTTTATTTGTAGTATCCTCATAGTATGGTCTTCTACCATTATCTATAGTTAATCTTATAACTTCTGCTATATTTTGTATTTCATCAGCATTTGATGTATCTTCTGTTCTTGCAATAACTCTTGTAAGAGTTAAGACATCAGTTAAGTTTATTTTATCATTTCTTGCTAATTTTGCTTTTACACCATTTAAATCTGTAACCAAAATTTCGTCTATAGTTTTATTAGCTTCGTCAAATGCTCCTGCCTCTAATAAAGTATCTCTATAAGAATCTGGAAGGTTCTTATTTTCTCTCTTGCTTGCAAGAATTTGCCACAAGTCATTATTGCCTTCTATTCCCCATTCTGATACAGAATTGTTTCCTGTTGCAGTTGTATTATTTATCGTTACCTTTCCATTTGCTTTGGTAAGTTCTACATCATATTGTAATACATTTGGCACATATTCAATTACGCTAGTAGGCTCAATTCTATTCATTGTACTTCTATCTTTAACTACACCTGTAACATAATATGATTTTTCGTTATAGTCTACTTCACTATGGTTTCTTATCTCTAAAGTATATCGTACATTTAAAGTTGAACCATATAGTAAGTTTTCATCTACAGTACCTTGTACTAATCCAGTAGATACCATATTTCCTCTATCATTATATTTGTTTTCTTTCCATGTTAAGTTTGAGGTTGATTGGTTTGTATCAAATATCGTTGTACCATCTGTTGATGTCAATTTAATATGTGATACATTTTTTTCTAGTACAATCTTTGTTCTTGGTCTTTCTATAATACCAAAATCCACATTTTGTACTTTATATGATGTTTTTTCATCCTTTAAGTACTCTATTTCCATCGCCATTTTAGCTGTATTTGCAGTCATATACGTTTTCTCTGCTAACGTTTCCAATAAATCAGAATTATTTGTTCTTGTTGCATTTAGCACTTTTGCAATATCATATTTGTAATCTTTACTATAAGAATTTACTACTTGTCTTCTACCTTCATAATCATCAACCGCATCATTCTTACGTGGTGAGGTATTATTATACCAGTATAAATCTTTGTAATCTCCTTCTGTATAAATTGTAGATTTATAGTCTTGACCTGTATACATTTGATTATTCTTTTGAGGATTTATTAAGCACTCCTTATCACCATAAGTAAATTTAATTAGATAATCTCCTGGAATATATCCTGATAACGTGTAACTTCCATCTTGATTACTTCTTGTCTCTACTTTATTTAAAGTATCAACATCTTCATTGTTTTGGCAAAGTAATTCTACTTTTACTTTATTTACAATATTTTCTCCACTTGTATATTGTCCATCACCAATTCTTTCATTATTATTTAATTTATCTTCAAGTGGTGAATCCTCGAATACAGTACCTGATATTGTTCTTGGTGTATCATCTCTTATAAGTTTTAAGCCAGGTGCAACATCTGCATCATCCTCAAATACTGCCATACTACGTTTTGATTTTTCGTCTCCTTTTAGGCTTTGGTAAGCATCTGTCTTAGATTGTTTTACAAAGTTTTGAACATTAGAAGATGTTGGGTTCATGTTGTCTGGTGTTGAGTCGCAGTCTATTAATCCTGCATTTTCTCCTGCATTTGCCATTACCCTTCCCTCTGTATCTTTTCTTGTATCTGTGTATGTGTTCTTATATCCTGCAATTTCTGCATAATTTTCTTCGGTTGTTTCACCTTTCGATAATAGTTCTCTTAAGGTGTCATATGAAACTTTATATTGCATAAAAATCCATTTTTTATCTGTTATTCCTACATTTGATAAACTTGTTGTATGTATTTTATTATATGTCTTACCATTTCCAGATACACTACCTGAAGAACTCCAATTTATGGCTTTTCCATTTTCGTCATAAGAATTTACTAATTGATATGATGTATCTGCATAGTCATTCAAGTCTAGTACATATCCCGTAATTTTACCAACTGATTGGTTCTTTATTTGTATTTTATATGTTACATATACTTGTAATTTATCTGGATCAGAATCATATTGTGCAGCTGATTTATATTGTAAGTCTGTTTTTCTTAGTTGTCTTTCATAATCTGGTATATCTGTACCTCTTATCGTTACTTCTAAATCTTTTCCTTCACCATTATATTCATAAGTATGGCTTTTTCCATTGATTGAGACATCAACTTTTACTAAGTCTTTTCTTAAGTTTAAGTCAAATATATCTCTTTCTTTAATACCTAAATTGATATTTTTTAATTCGTCTGTTGTATTATTTTTTCCATATGTCTTTTTATTGTTTGGTCCATCAGGGCCAGTATATGCATAAATGTTAAATGCACTATTTGATGTATCTGTCCATTTTGGAACAGTATGATTTGCATTTACTGGAGTAAATTTATTATTAAATGTACGTCTTTCATTTAATCCTTCTGTTGCATATGATCTAAATTTTGCTGCTGCTGATGTTTCATTATACGTTGTTGCCTCATAAATCTGTCCATTATATTTAAATCTAATGTAGTAGTTATATGCTTTGGTTCTATGGGTAAATTCATATTCTCCTTTAGAATTTGTATATTTTGTTTCGAGTTCTTGATTATTATCTGCTCTATACAATTTTACTTCTATTCCGGATACGGGCTTATCACCACTATCATAATATCCATTAGGCGGTCCATTTGCCTTTCCTACTTTTTCATCTAGAAATACTTTTCCTCCTAAATCTATGTAACTTTCATTGTATACATACATACTACCATCATCATCTAAACTTACATTCATTTTAGTAAGATCTGTAAACGTTTTTCCATTGAATGTTGCATAACCTGCAATTTCAAATCCATATGGTACATATACTTCTTTAATTGTATAATCACCTATTAATACTTCATCTAATACTAATTTACCATTTTTATCTGTTGTTCCAGAATATTGTTTTTTTCCACCACTCCATAATTCATATTTTGCTCCTGGAACACCTACGTCTTTTAAATATTTATCCCTTTTATATATTTTTAATTCTATTATTCCTAGAGCTCCTGGAAGCTTAACATGATCTTCTTCAGTGTCTGAATCTGTTTCACTTCCCCAACACTCTAATATCTGGCATTGGCTTGGATCCCAACATCCATATCCACCATGAGAACCTCCAGTTGCATAACAATGTAATTCATATCTATATTGTGATTTTATGTATAATGTTCCACTAACATATACTGTTACACTTTTAATCTCTTTAACTCCTGTTGATTTCTTTACAAATATGTAAAAATTCTGGCCACTTACTATATTGCTTACACTATAATTTCCATTACTAGATGTTGAATTATTTTTTAATGTTACTGTTCCTTTGTCTGTACTTATAACAACTTTTGTTACACTTCCTGTGTAATTTACCTTGTATGCACCTATTTGGTATGTACTATCATTATATTTCTTCCAGCTAACTTTTCCAGTATTAGAAGAAATACTTGCTCCAGAACCTGTTCTACTTATTTCATATAACCATGTTCTAGAAACAACTTGATAGTAATGTGAACCACCAGAAGCAGAACCACATAATGGCTTTTCACCTTGTTGTGTACAGTTATATGGTTGTGACGAATCATACTCTATTAGATTATCAAATATTATATTAAGTCCTGTTTGTCCAACATAATAGGCATATGTTTTTCCCGAACCAAAAAATAGATAATAAGCTAATAATATGAGCAAACATATAAGTATTCTTTTTATTACTTTCATTTTCTCCCTCCCCTCTATTATCTATATTTCTTAATTATAAATAGTCCTACTCCAATTATTGCTAATAATGCGACCATTCCTAAGATATTTAATACTATTCTACCTGTACTTGTTCCTATAATTAATTGTGCATTTGATGTATTATTTTGCGTATTGCTTTCTTGTATATTATTACCATCTGTTGCATTAATTGTTGCAACATTATTAATTATTCCTAAATTATCATTTGTTAGTTTTATTGTTGCAATTAGTTTAATTTCTCTTGTTTGTCCTACTTCTATTTCACTTAAATTTGTATAACGAAGTTTTCCGCCTTCTTCATACCAACCGCTATTTGATGACGCATCAAATTCTAAATCTTCTGGTAATTCATCTATAATTTCTGATATATATGCCTTAGATTCACCTAAGTTTGATATTTTGATAGTGTATTCTACCATTACTTCTGTTCCAACTAAATTTCTAGCTGCAACTTCTAATTTTCCTATTCTTGTTCCTTTGTCATAACTATAATTTTGTTCTTTACCTTTTGGATTTACTGTTCTAATTCTGCTAAGCGATTTCTCTATAGAAACATCAAAATTTCCTAATTTTATTAATCCCATATTTATAGAATTAATATTACTATTTGTTATTTCTATTACATCTGTCATTCCAACATATTCTAAATTTCCTCCTATAGTAGCTGTTCCAGCAATTGCTTTAGAACTTAATGTATCGCTTACTCCTTCTTGTCTATAGTTTGTTATTTTATATATATTTCTATCATATTTAAATATAACAATATATCTACCTGCTGGTAATCCACTTAATGTATAACCTGTAGAAGTTGAAGTTGCTTTTATATCTGCTCCTGTAGAATCTTTTACAATCTCTGATGTATCAGCATTTACAATCATTATTTCATTTCCATCTAATAATTGTTCTGCTGAATCCAACGCACCATTCTCATTACTATCTAGCCATATTGATCCACTAATACTATATGTATTTGATGGGTCTTCTGGATTGTTTGGGTCATCTGGATCAGTTGTTCCACTTCCATCTCCTTTAGCATAATGTTTTACTTCATTTGATGTTGTTGATTTTACATATTCTCCATATACCCTTGAAACATTTGTTAATGTTGTATCTTGTTCTATATCTTGAACTGTTGCTGTAATTTTAATATTTATTACTCCACTTGGTGGTAGCATTGTAGGTATTGTTAATTCATTCTTTTCCTCATCATAATTTGGACGTCCCTCTGAAGTATTTGTAGTAGATGAATCTCCTTCTTGATCTAATGTTTTTGATAAATCATAATTTTCATTAATCTCAATAAAGTCAGTATTACTTCCTGTTCCATTTATATATCTGTTATATTCTAATGTATCTGCAATTATTTCTTTAGGCAATGTATCTACTATATAAATTTGTGAATAAATTTTATCGCTTTTGTTAGTTACCTTTATATTATATGTAATTTGGTCTCCTGCTTTTACTTCTTGATTTTCTGTAGGCGAACTTTTTTCTATTGTTACCTCTGCAGCTTCTATTTTATTTTTTGCAATATTTGATTTATATGTTTCATTATCTACAAAAGTATTTGCAAAGATATCAATAGAACTGTCTATAATATCTAATGTTGTTACTTTTGCTAAAAATTCAAACTCGGCTTGTTGACCACTTTTTAAAGTTTTCATATTAAATGTTAATAAATTATTATCATTAACTTCGATTGTTGTATTGTTTTCGTCATCTGTACCAAGTCCGTTAGAAATTACTTTTGGTTCTGTTACTAATATTTCTTTAGGTATTTGTATAGTTGTTGTTAAATCATTGATATCTTCATCTGTTATGTTATTTATAATAAAACTATATGTATATTCATTACGATCAACCATATATGTTCTCTTCATAAAAGATAATTCTGTTTTTATTTTAGCTTTTTTAATAATATTAGTTAATTTTTGTGTACTTTGTTCTATTCCATTTATTTTTAATATAAAGTTTGTTTCTACAGTTTTAGTTTCTTCATTATCAGCTAAATTCTTTACTCTTAATTCATATTCTATTGTTTGTGTTTCATTAACTTCTAATTTATCTATAACAAGTTGTACTGTCTTTTTTTCTGGCTTTTCTGTATATACTCCAATATAATTTCCAGCTGTACTATCTCCATCAGGATCTGAATATGGAGTTTCATTTTTTTCAAGATAAACTAAGTTTTCAGGTATAGGCATTTCTATTGAAATGTTTTCTATAGCACTAGAACTGTTATTCGTAACATCAACCTTAAAGTTAATAACTTCTTGTTCGTGTATTTCCATATTATCTTTTAAAATAGTATCCCCTAATTTTGGTGTAATTTGCATATTTATAGAATTTTCAGCTTTAACATTGTTGTTATCAGTAATAATATTATTTGAAATATTAGGTGTTTCTAATCCTAAAGTTTGTGTACTTTCTAGTTCTTGATTATTTATATTATATTTAACAGTATATGTAGCATAAGTCTTTAAATTTGGTTGTAAATTACTTGGAATTTTTATGTTATACATAAAATCCAATTTAGTTCCTACGCCAATATTACTGTCTAAAACAATTTTATATGATTTTATATTTTCAAAATTGCTTATATTTTCTTGCCAAGAAGAACTATCTTCTGTAGGTTCGCTTTCTTCTGAATAATAAATTTTTCCATTTACTCCGTTTGTTTTTAAAGCCTCAGTTAATGTTGTATTAAATGAGCTTCCTAAATCTTCTCCATTTATTTTTTTATTATTTTCAAAAGGTATTCTTCCTAAAATTCTTACATTGCTCATATCAGACTGATAATTATTAACTAATATAGTATTTATTTGAGCATTCTTTTCATTTGACTCAATTGGTAGTTGCCCCATAACTACATTTTCATCCATTGTTCGTTTTGTTTCATTTTCTGCATAGCCACTTAATTCACTTATTGTAATCAATCCTGATTTAGCAACTATATTGAATGGTACTTCCATACTATCTTTACCTTGTAGGCTATATTCTGTAGCTTTAGCTAAGTCATTAGAATAATTTAATTTTATACTACTAGTTTTACTTGGAACTGTGTCCTTTAATCTTATTACTGCCGGAATTATTATTTTTGTTCCTTCTTGTATTCCTAACTTATAATTAGTTTCTTCACCAGTTAATTTTAAAACTAATACTCTACCATTTTCCTCTAAACGTGCATACTCAAATTTTAGCTCTTCATTATATACTAAAGAAATTTCTCCTGTGTTTATACTTTCTATTTCTTCTGGTAATGTAATCCTTATTTCTGGATTTTTAAATAAGTCATATTTATTGCTATTAGTTACTAAATTTAATGTTAAATTCACATTGTTATCTACAAAAGGCATTAGTTCTGTATTATCCATTTGCAAATCTATTTTTGTATATGTTTCATTTAAATTTAATAAGCTTTCATATTGTTTTGTTAAATTAATTTTTTCTTTTATTGCATAAAACTCTTTTGTTTGATTAATATTATAATTTAACTTTGCATCTATTACTTTATAATTTCTTAGTTCTAGAACGCCTTCAACTTGAGGTTTGCTAATTTCTATTCTTATATTAGTTTGGGCATTTTGATATATTACTTCTAATTCTCCATTACTATTTTTAGCTGTGTTTTTATTTATAGTAGCAATCAGATTACTCTTACTATCGTACACATTTATATAACCTTCTGTGCCAAGAACTTTTTTAAATAATTCTTCTTTTACAGCTAATGATTTATAATATATTTTGTTTGTTAAAATTTCGTACCTTTCTGTTACAAAAGAAGGTTCCATAGTCATTATATTAATGCTATTATTTGTATCTTTATTGTTTATGTTTAGCCTATAGTTTAAATTATAGCCTGTTTCATTATAATTATCATAAAGAAAGCCTTTATTTATAGTATCTGTTGTAAATATATCTGCAGTAATATTATCTCCTACTTGTTCTGTGAATTCATAATTGTTTTTATTTTCTTTAGAAATCACATCTACTTTTGAATATAATTTCATATCAGCTTTAACATAAGTCGTTACTTGTAGTTTGTTTTTTAGTAATTCATTAGTATTCTGATCATAAATGTATGTAAGTATATATTCATCTAATGCGTCATAGAAGGCAATCTCTTGATTTTCATTTACATTATTATTTACAGCAATCTCTATGTTCCCTGTATTTTGATCATATTTATAATTATTTGTACCAAAATTTTTACCAAACTCATCTCCATTTGTACCTTTTGTACTGTTAGCAAATACTCTTACTTCTGAAGGTAATACATTGTTAACTTTAGGTGCTGTAATGCTTAATTTAGTTTGCTCTATAGGGCTTTTTCTTTCTATCTCTTTTATATTTATCTTTTGTTGTATTAATGTCCTTTCTCCAAAGGGTAAAACATTTGCAATATTTGATGTTAACTCAAAATCGGTATTTAAATTCCATTTAAGTCTAATTTTTAATTCTTTTTTAACCTCTATATTTTTACCGCTATCATTTATATATATAGCTTTCATATTAACAGTTGTTTCTTTATCCAAATAATCTAATCTTAAATTATCATTTTTTTGCATAGTTAATGGTATCTCTAATGTAGTTGCATCATTTATGTCGCTTAAATTTATAGTGTTATTTTCTATACTTTTAATCATTTCATTTTGTATTGTTTGCATACCAAAGTTAGGCTCATTAATAGATATCTGCATATTCGTCAAATATCCTGCACCCACATTTGTCTCAATTTTTAGTTTTGCGACACTCTCATCTACAATTTCTACACTATGTTTTCTCTCTTGATTCTCCCCAAAATAGACATCAAAGTTTACATTTCTGTTATTGGTATTGTTTCCTTGTTTTTCTAAGTCATCTATAGCAGCATAAGCATTAGTTGGTATTAAAATGATTTCACTTATCATAATAACAAAAACTATTAGAACTGCTATTAATTTGTTACAACTGTTATTTATGTTTTTCATGTTTTACCTCCTATTTTTGTATATACCATTTGTCTTTTATCAAATACATACTATATTATTATATAATTATAGCCACCCCTTTTTTATAAGTAAATATGCCCTCCTTCTCATTTTTTTCATATAACCACTATCTCTCTACGGCTCTTCATTTTACATTTTAATATTATTTTTTCTTTACATTTATTTCTTTAGTATTTTTGTCTTATGAAATTTTATAGACACATAAAAAAAGAGCAAAAATTTGCTCTTTTTTTGTTTTTATACTAACTTCACTATATTAAACTGACTTTTACTATGGTAAGTATTTTGCTGGGTCAACTCTTTGTGAACCATTTACCCTTACTTCGAAGTGTAAATGTGCTCCACCCTTAGGGTTACTTGGTGTTGGTCTTGGACTTACGTTTCCAGTATTACCTACTGTCATTATTTGTTGCCCTTGTGATACTCTTTGTCCTTCTTTTACTAATCTACTTCCCGGCTTACCATGGGCATATAATGTTATATTACCATCATCATGTAGTATTGCTATATATTCTCCGTAACTTCTGTATTTCCCTATTAAATTTCCATTTAAATCGTAATTTGGAATTGTTCCTGTTAATGTTTCTGAAATAACTACTGTTCCACTTTTTGCTGCTACTACTGGTTTTCCATAGTTACCTCCAAAATCTGCTCCGCCATGACCAGAATATCCATAAAAACCACATGTTATATTAGCCTTGCTTAACCCTGGAATTGGACATATATATCCTTTTGAACTAGTTCCACCTGAACCGCTACTATTACTTCCGCCAGACGAACTATTTCCATTGTTGCTTGAATTGTTATTATTGTTGTTTTTATTTGCATTTGCTATTTCTTCAAGTCTTTTATCGATAGCAGCTTTATCTTTTTCGAATTGCGCTAAGTCTGCTTGTAGATCCTTTGCTTCCCCTTCTAAATCATCTATGTATTTTTCTTTTTCTTGTTTAGTAGCATTTAGCTCTTGAGTTTTTACTTCTTTTTCACTTTTTAATGTTTCTACTTCGGCTTTATCATTTTCTAGCGATTTCTTTGTCTCTTCTATTTGCTTTTGTTCATTTTGTATTTGCTCTAATAAATCTAAATCATATGAAGCTAATTCTGATATTAAATAATAATTAGATATAAACTCAGTTAAACTAGTAGAAGATAACAATAAATCTATGTAAGATACACTTCCATTTTCGTAAATTGTTACTAATCTTTCATCTAATAGTTCAGAATTCTCGTCATATGCTTTTTGTTGTTCTTCTAGCTTCTTTTCGTTTTCACTTATGTTAGTATTTAATGTATCTAACTTATCGTTTAATGAATCTATAGAACCTTGATATTCATCTATCTTTGTTTGAATATCATCAACTTGTTTTTCTGTATCTGTTTTGGTTGTATTTACATCATTTAATTGTTCTTTTGTTTTATTTATTTTATCTTGTAAATCTTTTGAATCTTGTGATGAAACTCCTAAAGATATATTGTTCATAATTATAATAGCTGCTATTAAAATAGCCAATATCTTTTTTAGCATTTGTTTCATATAAATTTCTCCTTTATAAGTATTATATTGCTTTATTTTGAGCTTTCTTTTAATATTGCAACTAATAACTCATTTTCTTGTATTTTAAATGTTTTACCTTTGTATGTATATTCTTCCCCTGTCTTATATACTAAATATCCTGTATTCATTAATTTCTGAGATATTAGACTTAAAAATGTTATAGAATCTTCTTCTGACAAATTTAATTTCATTCTAACCTCATAGAATGAAAATTTTATTATTTCTCTATTCTGTGCTAGTTTTGCATTTAAATAATTATCTACAAATTCTAACGTCATTCTAATTCTCCTTATCTTTTTTGGTATAATATCATATTTTAAATAAAAAAACAACACTTCGATATAATAAGTGTTGTTTGGTGCACCACCGGGGGGTCGAACCCCGGACCTTCTGATTAAGAGTCAGCTGCTCTACCAACTGAGCTAGTGGTGCAAATATTTAATTCAAGTACTTAAATAGTATAATACCGAATTTTACTTTTTGTCAAGTCCAAAACTAAAAAAGATATGAAATGCAACCGATTTTTTCATTTCATATCTTTTTATTATTTAACTTTAAGCTGCTGGTGCACTTTCTGGCTCTTCTGGTGTTGTAGGTTCAGTAGGCGTTTCTGGTTCTGTTGGTGTCTCTGGCTGTGCTGGAACCTCTGGTTCTGTTGGTTGTTCCGGCGTTGTTGCAGGTGGTGTTTGTACAGTTGTTCCTTTAGTTCCTCTTTTTATTATTGTTGACATTTGATTATATTTATCTTTTGAAAGTAATGTTCTAGATACTACTTTTCCATTTAGATATACTACTTTATATGCTTCACTATATGTACCATTATGTCCTTTTTGTACAACCTTTTCTTTGCCTTGTTCTAATGTTGGGTCATCTTCATATGTTGTTTGCATTGGAATACTTCCTGTAATTTTCGTTTCTATTTTTACATCGTATTCTGTTTCTTCTTTCATTCCAAATATTTGTATCTTAGCAATGCCACCACTTACAGAACTTTTAATTTTTATAGGATATTTTCTTGTATTCTTAAACTTAAAGTCTATTGCACCATAAACAACTGTTGCATCTCTACCAGCTTTTACATAAGAAGGAACAAATTGATGATTACTTCTACTTACTATATCTAAATTTGCAAAAATAACTGCATTATATAATGTAGAAGTTATTTGGCATATTCCCCCACCAATATCATTAACAACTTTTCCCCCTGCATATGCTGGTGCTTCTTTATATCCTGCTGCAACTGTTCGCTTTCCTACAACTTTATTATATGAGAAAGTTTCTCCTGGCATAACAACAGTATTATTAATCTTATTAGATGCTAATTTTAAATTAGTAGTTCTTGCTGTAGCCCCCGCATTATATGTTGTAGAAAATTCTCCTAGTAAATCTGGAAAACCTTCTGACCCGATTTTATCTGTTGTTACTGCAGGATGTGTAATTTTTAGTGGAATTACATATTCCTCTTTATCTTCTTCTAATAATTTTTTTGCTTCTTCCATAGATATCGCAAAATCCACTCCATCTACATGTGGATATAATGTAAACGGATTTTGAGTATAATATGCATCTTTAGGTTCTGTATGTATCTCTGAATAAATTTTATCTAAATCGATTGGGTCTGGTTCTTTATTTTTTGTTGATAACTTTATTTCTTTTTCTGTGTTTTCCACATTTTTTATCTCGTTTTCCACTTCTTGTTTTAATATTTCTGGATCAACTTCCAAACCGGCTTTACCCTTACTAATAACTAACTCTGCATTTTCTTCATCTATATCATAACTGCTTTCTACAACTCCACTAGGTATTTGCCCATTAAGCGTATCTATTTGTTTTTCTAATTCCTCGTTATTATATTCGTATGGAATTTCTACATTATTTTTAGAAAAATATGTTTTTATAATATTAAAATTATTTACAAATATATTGCTATCTCTTCCGATATTATATGCCTTCTCTATTGCCTCATCTAATTTATAATTTAATTGTAATTGTTCAAAACTAATAACCCCTTTATATTCTGTGCCATCTTCTGCTTGCGCATCTAGTTTTACAATTAAATCTTCTGTTTGTTTAGCAATAATTTTTTCTTCTAACATGGTTTTTACTTCATCTTTTGTTTTTCCTGCTATCTCAACTCCGTTTATAGTAACACCATTTAATATTTTATCATTATTATTGTTAAGTAATGCAAAAATTGTGCTAAGTACAGCTACTACTAATAAAATAGTAACAATTACGCTAACTATAATAAGCTTTTTCTTACTGCCTTTTTCCCTTGAATGTTTCGTGGGCTTTTTAGCGGTTGTTGGCTCTTTTTTTACTATTTTCTCCTTTTCTTCGATCATAAATATACTCCCCTTAAATCTCTTATAATATATTAAAAGGTATATCACAATATTACTTTATTTTCAATATTTTTTTCGACAGTAGTAGACTTTTTTCGAATGCTTTTATATAATGCTAACGAGGTAGAAAAAATGTTAGATATGTTAGGTAATTTAATAAAAAGTATTAGAACAAAAAAGCATATGACAAAAACGAGTATTGCTAAACAAATTGGGGTAGATACTGGCTATTTAACACATATAGAAAATGGTGATAGGAAACCTACAGTTAAAGTTTTACAAGAAATATGCAATGCAATAGATGTTCCTTACCAAAAGTTTTTCGCTGCATATAATCATAAAATACCACAAGAAGCAATAGATTACGAAATTTTTAAACACACTGCCGAAGACAGGATTCTTTTAGTAGATGATATAAATGATTTACATTTTATGAAATGCCCACCAGGTCTTAATTCTGTTTCCTTTGGTATTCGACTTAATGATGACTCTATGGATAAAATCTATGACAAATATTCATATGTATTTGTAGATTTCGGGGCTCCAATAAAACCCCAGGATATTGGTCTTTTTTACTACAATGGGCAAATTTTGGTAAGACGATTATTTATTTATGGAAAAAATCACATCTCGTTATATCCAGATAATCCTAAATATCCTAAAATTCGAGTTAAGGAAAAAGACACATTTTATATAATTGGAAAAATTGTGCAATAATTTTATGTTTTTTTGTAAAAAACTATTGAATATTGTTAAAGTTAAATATATAATGATACTAATTTAATTAAGCTTTTGTATTTTATGCTGCAAAAGATATAACACTAATCAAAAGATAAATGAGGAGAAATGCAATATGGAATTAATAAAAAATATTTTTTTTAATACAGATAAATTAATAGAAAACTCTGTTGTTAAAATTTCGTATACAGGAAAGTTTTTCCAAGATAATTCAAATACAGAACTATATATTCATTATGGATTTGGCCTATTATGGGAAAATGTAAATGAAATTAAAATGGAAAAAACTGAATTAGGCTACCAAGCTTTAATTTATTTAAATGGTCAAGATTCATTAAATTTCTGTTTTAAAAACGGAAAAGGTGAATGGGATAATAACGAAGGTAAAAATTATGTTTTTGAAATTGCACCATTACCAAAAGATTTAATTGTAGTTCAAGAATCAAGTTTAGCTGAACCACAAAAAGAACATAAAATTAAACAAATATGGGAAAAAGTAAAATTTTCTGTAGTTGCTGCAATTAAATATTTACCAAAATTATTTTCATTCAATACAAGTTCAGAAGCTATAGAAGACGAAAATTCTTTAAGATAAATTTAATCGGGATTTGGGGACGGTCCTATAATCCCTTTTTTGTTAGTGTAAAAAGGATGGTAATTAGCTTACCATCCTTTTATCATATATTCCATCCGCCATTTATAGAAATTACTTGACCTGTCGTATAATTATCTTCTAATAACCATTCTATACATTTGGTAATTTCTTCAGGTTTACCAACTCTTTCTAACGGAATTTCTTCTTTTATATCGTTTATTTCTTCTTCTGAAAATTTATTATTCATAGAAGTATCTATAATTCCTGGAGCTATTGCATTTACCCTTATATTTGAAGGTCCTAATTCTTTGGCTAAGCTTTTAGTTAAGCCTATTATTCCGGCTTTTGATGTAGAATAAGCTACTTCCATTGCAGCTCCTGTTACTCCCCATATTGAAGAAATATTTATTATTAATCCATTTTTATTTGCTATCATATTTCTCACTACTTCTTGTGTAACAATAAAATTGGATTTTAAATTTATATTCATTATATTGTCCCAGTCTTCATCTGTTATATCTGTAAATAATTTATATTGTGAAATTCCAGCATTATTAATTAAAACATCTATTTTTCCATATTTAGTTATTATACCCTCTATCATTTCTTTAACTTCTGTTCTGTTAGAAACATCTGCTTTTATTATATCGATATCTATATTTTCGCTTTTTAAATCAGCCTTTAATTTTTTTGCTTCATCTTCAGATTTATTATAATTTGCAATTACAATATTTTCATGTGCTAGGCTTCTAGCTATATTATTTCCGATTCCTCTTGAAGCTCCAGTTACTAAAATTACTTTTTTCATTATAACACCTTCTATATTCTATTATTGCATTTTAGTATATCTCATTTGTACTAAAAAATCAAAATATTTTGGGCAAAACAAAAAGCTAGGCAATCTTTAAAGAAAGTCTAGCTTTAAGTAATGGAGCCACTTGTCCGACTTGAACGGACGACCTACTGATTACAAGTCAGTTGCTCTACCAACTGAGCTAAAGTGGCATATGGTCTTATGGTGACCCGTACGGGAATCGAACCCATGTCTCCGCCGTGAAAGGGCGATGTCTTAACCGCTTGACCAACGGGCCATAAATATAAATGAATACTAAAGATTAGTTTAGTATTCATTTGGTGAGCTATCCGCGACTCGAACGCGGGACAACTTGATTAAAAGTCAAGTGCTCTACCACCTGAGCTAATAGCCCATATGCACTGTATCCGCAGTGCTCTTATATATTACTATTTTTTTTTACGTTTGTCAACAGATTTTCATATTTTTTTCAAATTTTTTTCACTTTTTTATTTATTAAGCTCTTTTAATAGTTCTTCAACGTCTATTCCATGCACCATACAAGCTTCTTCTAATGTCTCTTCTCTTGATGCTGGACAACCTAAACAATGCATTCCTACACTTAATAGTAATTCTGCCTTCTCAGGGTTTGTATCTAATAATTCTCCTATTTTTGTTGTTTTTTCGATTTGCATTTTTTACCCTCCTTTTCACTCTAATGCTAATATTTTAACACATTTTTTTATAAAAGTATAGACATTCATTCTAAATTATAGTAAAATTCCACTATGGTAGGTGATTTGTATAAAAATTTTAATCAATCTATTTTTTATTTCATTTATTATTAACTTTTTTATTTCATTTTATTCAATATATTCAATTATTAGTTTTATTACTTCTCAAGATATCCAAGGAGTCAAACTAAGTAAAAAAATTAATTCTAAATAGTGGAGGTATTATGCCCAAAAAAAGTATTATTCTATTTTTTCTTTGTTCATTTTGCTTTACCATTTTTAATTTAGTTATATTCTATCCTATTTTTACTTCTAATAATATTACTATCTCATTTGCTATTCATCCATTTAATATTTGCGATAAATATCCAGCATTTTGGCATTTTTTTAAAATATTTTACATACTTGCACTAGTAGTCGCTAATTGTTCTATTTCTTATATGCTTATTAAAAACCTTATTCATCTTCCCTCTCCTAGCCTAGAACAAACGCATCCACAGCTTAATTCTAATTTATGTTTAACTATCGGTTATAGCCAAAACCAAAATCAAGATATTATCCTTCCAGATAAATCTTTATACCAGAACATTCTAATTACTGGTACTATTGGCAGTGGAAAAACTAGTTCTGCAATATATCCATTTTCTGAACAATTAATAAAATATCAAAATAATAATTCTTCTAAAAAACTTGGTATCTTATGTTTAGATGTAAAGGGTAATTTTTATGAGCAAATTAAGTTTTACGCAAAAAAATATAATCGCCTAAAAGATTTGATTATTATTGGACTAAATTCTAACGAAACTTATAATCCATTAGATAAACCAAATCTAAATCCTCTCGTACTTGCAAACAGGCTAAAAACAATTCTAACTTTGCTTTCTCCTAACAATAGTGAATCATTTTGGTTAGATAAGGCAGAGCAAATACTAGCAGAGTCAATAAAACTATGTCGTCTTTATAATAATAACTATGTAAATTTTATAGAAATACACAAATTAATTAATAATAAAACATATTATTTTGACAAGATACGCTACTTAAGAAATTCGTTTTTAACAAATAAATTTTCCACTGATGAATTATATAACTTAACTTCTGCAATTACCTTTTTCGAGAATGAATTTTTTAAATTAGATGAAAGGACTATCTCTATTTTAAAATCGGAAATCTCTAGAATCACTCTTCCTTTCATATCTGATTATAAAATTTCTAAGATTTTTTCTCCTTCTAAGAAGAAGATTACTTTTAATGGCTTTAGAAATCTTATAAAATCCGGGAAAATTGTAGTTCTCTCTATGAATATTGCAGAATTTACTAGCCTTTCCAAAATTATTGCAACATATTTAAAATTAGATTTTCAAGCAGAAGTTATGGCTGGATTAAAACGTAAAAACTCTAGAACTGTTGCTTTTATTTGTGATGAATATCAAGAGTACATTACAGCTTCAGATGCTAATTTTTTCTCAGAAAGTAGGGAAGCCAAATGTATAAACATTCTTTCTACTCAAAGTTATTCCTCTTTACTAAATACTTTAAAAGATGAGTCTGCATTAAAGGTAATACTCCAAAATTTAGTAAATAAACTTTGGTTTAGAACTGATGATATATTTACTATAGAAAATGCCCAAAAGCAAATTGGTAAAGAAGACAAAAAGAAAATTTCTAAAACTATTTCGGAAAATGCTCAAGAATCTAATTATAACTATCTTATTCGAAAATTCAAGTCTAGAAGTTCCAATCTTTCTGAGAGTATAAACACTTATTATCAATATGACTATATATATGATTCTCGTTTTTTTACCCAAGAATTAGAAACTTTTTCTTGCTTAGCATTTCTTTCTAATGGAACCACCACAATCCCTCCACAAAAAATAGACATGTATCCTTATTTTAAAGAAAGGTAGTGATTTTATTAAAGGCAAAAAATTATTATTTATATTTATACTCTTGTTATCTTTTAATGTTTTTTTCATTTCAAAAACTTATGCTGCTGATCCTAAAATTGTTAGTAAGCTAAATTCAGCGTTCGAATCTATCGAAGAATGGCTATTAAAATTGGCAACTCCTGCAGCTGCTGTAGCTGTTGGTACAGGTGTTTTTATGAAAAAATTTAGTTTTGGTGATGACGAAAGAATGAGACTTGGAAAAAAGTTAATAAAAAACTCTTTATTTTCTTATGGCTTTATATTAGCTCTAGATTTAATATTAGCTGCCATAAAGTCACTTATGGGTTAATACTATGGAAGCCACTAATTTATCTACAACGATAGCCAACACCATAAATGAACTTATACAAAATTTATTTTCTTCTATAGATAATAATATCTATTCATACATAGATGAAATTATTTTCTTAACTCCATCTAGTATCTCTAATAATAATTTTGAAGATTTATTTACTACTTCTTCTAATAGTATATTAGTTATCGCTAATGCTCTAATTTTAGCTTATCTGCTATATTACTGTGTAAAGCTATTTTTATCTTACTATTCTGGTACACAAGTACAAAGACCTTATCAGTTTATTTTTAAATTAATCTTATGTGCAATCATCATGAATAGCTCATATTTTATTTGTGAACAACTAATTAACATTACAGATTTAATTACACAGGCATTGCAAGAAATTGGTAGTAATTTTACTTCTAAAACAATTTCATTTAAAACATTAGTAACCGAGTTAAATTCTGTAATCTCTATATCTGGAACTTCTTTAGATATCTTTTCTTTAACTGGTATAATAAAATCTTTTTGTAGTATCGGACTTATCTCTTTAATGTTTTCATATGCTATACGACTTATTATGGTAAAAGTATTTATTATCTTAGCCCCATTTGCAATTCTTAGTTGTTCTATCAATTCATTTAGCTGGTTCTTTAGAAGTTGGTTTAGATCATTTTTTTCACTTCTATTTATGCAGTTTTTTATAACTATTATACTAATAGTTACATTATCTTTAGACTTTTCATCTAATCTTATCTCGAAATTTTTATATGTTGGTTCAATTTATGCACTCACAAAATCAAATACATATATTCGTAATTTAATAGGTGGTATTTCTACCGAAATTAATACAAATCTATCTACCTTAAAATCATTTCTTAGAGCGAGGTGATATTTATCTTTATAATTCCTCAGAACTTTAATTTTAAAAACAAATTTCTAGGTTTTATAGATTATTCTACTTTAATTTTTCTTATCATATGTTATCTAATATCTTATTTAATCATTAACTTTATATTTGCTAAACTTTATACTAAAATTATAATATTCATATTACTTAATGTTCCTCTTACTTTACTTTCTATAATTGGTTTTTATCATGAAAACATTGTATATGTTTTATACTATATTATTAAATTTTTTAAGAACAAACATATATATTTCTATAAAAAAAATTTTTTTGACATGTAACCACAGATATTTTCTTAGATTTGTAATTTTTTGTCGATTCTTGTTATTGTAAAAAAAAATTTATAATGCTATAATGTTATAATTGTAGGAGGGGAACCATGAAATTAGAACAAAGTGACAAAAACTTTTTATTTTCAGAAACAAAATTACCAGATGTATTCTTTACAGAATACATGTCCCAAGCAAATGGTGATTACATAAAAGTATATTTATACATCGTTTTTCTTTCAAAATATAACAAAGAAGTTAAAATTAACGATGTTTCAAAAACATTAAATATTCCTTTTAAAACAATCCAAGAAGCCATAGCATACTGGGAAGAGCAAGAAGTTCTAATAAAGAAAAATAATGGATATATTGTAGTTGATTTACAAGAAAAAGAATTGAATAAATTATATTCTCCTAGATTAACTTCAACTCCAGAAAATGCCCTTTCTAATGCCAAAAATCAATATCGAGCTAAAGCTATCGAAGATATTAATAATACCTGTTTCCAAGGTATGATGTCACCTTCATGGTATAACGATATCGATTTATGGTTTAACAAATATGGTTTTGATGAACCAGTTATGATTGCATTATTTAGATATTGTTTGGAACGTTCTGCACTACATAGAAATTATATTCAAGCTGTTGCAGAAGGATGGCATAAAAACAATATTAAAACATATACAGATTTAGAAAATTACTACGCCAAACAAGAAAAATTATCATTAATAAAGAAGCAAATTTCTAAAAAACTTGGTCTATCTCGTCCATTAACACAATATGAAAGTGCTTATATCGAGAAATGGGTAGTAGATTATTCATATACTATGGATATAATAGAAATTGCTTTAAAGAAAACAACATCTAAATCTAACTTTAATTTTGATTATTTAGATAAATTAATTTCTAATTGGCATGAGCATAATTTACTTACTACAACTGATGTTAATAATTATCTTGCACAAATGAAAATTCAAAATCAAAACAAAAAGACTTTGGAAAAACAAACAAATTACAAGAGTTTCGAGCAAAGAACATATAATGATTTAGATTCATTATATGCAAATAATTAAGGAGTTAGTTTATGTCTGATAGTATATTAAAAGATTTATTAAAAGAATATGAAATTAAACGATTACATGCTGAGCAACTTGCTGATGAAAAAAGAGACCAACTATTTAAGAAATATCCAGAATTTGAAGAAATAAATTCTGAAATTGCTAAATGTGGACTTAACCTTTCTAGAGAAAAATTGCAGGCACATGATAATCAAAAAATTGATGTATTAAAACAGGAATTAGAATTATTAAAAGAAAAAAAACATAATTTCTTAAAAAGTATCAAGATGAGCGAAGATGATTTATTACCAAAATATGAATGTTCTATTTGTAATGATACTGGTTATATAGCTGAAAATAATAGTTTTACTATGTGTTCTTGTTTAAAACAAAAACTAATAAATATTTCTTATAATAAATCTAATATAAATAAACTAGATTTCGAAAACTTTAGTAATTTTGATATTAATATGTATTCTGACGAAATAAATGAAGAAAAATATCATTCTTCTGTTTCTCCTAGACAAAACATATTAATAATAAAAAAGATTGTAGATAATTTCTTAGCAGACTTTGATAATCCTAAGGGAAAAAATTTATTATTTACAGGTAGTCCTGGACTTGGTAAAACATTTCTCTCTAATTGCATAGCTAAAGAATTAATCGATAACGGAAAAATCGTTTTATACCAAACTGCACCAATAATGCTTGACAATATAATTGATTGCAAATTTGGAAAGAATAATATTTCTAAAGATTTCTTAGATAATATATTTAATTCTGATCTTTTAATTATAGATGACTTAGGAACAGAGTCAATTAATAATATAAAGTTTACAGAATTATTTAATGTTATTAATACTCGTATTTTAAGTAATAAAAAAACTATTATTTCAACAAATCTTTCTATCCAAAATTTATTTTCTATCTATGATGAAAGAATTGTCTCAAGAATAGTTGGTTATTATAATATTTGTAAGTTTTTTGGTGATGATATTAGGTTTAAGATTAGAAATATATAATATTTTGTTTCTCGGGATTTAGGGACGTTCCTTAAATCCCGATTTTAATACTATTATGACAGTTTCTGATTATAATATAAAATCTTTGATTCATTTTTATGTTTCATAATTAAATAAAATCATGAGGAAAGCCACTAGAGAATAGAAACTCAAGTGGCTTAATAATTTTAAAGGTCTACATGAACTCGTCCACATGTTGTTTTATATATCGAATATCTCTTTCCACTGTAGATAAGCTACATCCCAACTCTTCTGCGATCATCTCTTTGCTCATATCCTCAATAAAATAGGCATAGAAAATTTCCTCCCGCCTATAGCGAAGATTACTCTCGTTACTAATGTGTATACCTTTTTTCATATTCGCTTCTCCTTTACCGTTTTATGTTACCTTTTATTTTATAATATTTTTTTCGTTTTTACAATACTAACTCAAAAATACCGTAGCTTTTTGCTACGGTATTTTTTATCCAATTTAATTAGTTTTGAGTATATGGTAAAACAGCAATATGTCTTGCTCTTTTTACTGCTAAAGTAATATCTCTTTGATGTTTAGCACAAGCTCCTGTTGCTCTTCTTGGTAATATTTTACCTTTATCATTTATAAATTTTCTTAATTGTTCTGCGTTTTTATAATCTAATTCTAAATCTTTATCTGCACATAAAGGACATACTTTTTTTCTCATTTTTCTAAATCTTGGATTGAAATCATCATCGTTTCTATTGTTTCTTCTATTTTGTTTTTTGTCTGCCATCTATTTCTCCCCCTTTCTGATTAAAATGGTAAATCATCATTAGAAGTAGTTTCGAAGTCTGAATCTCCGCCTGTTGGCATAGCACCAAATGCGTTATCAAAACTTCCTGAAGCATCTGCATCTCTTCTTCCTTCTGCAAAATAAGCTTCTTCTGCAACAACTTCTGTAATATAATGTTTTTGACCTTGGTCATCATCCCAAGTTCTTGTTTGAATTCTTCCTATGATAGCAACTTGTTGACCTTTTTTAAAATATTTACTACAAAATTCTCCTAATTTGCTCCATGCTACTATATTAATGAAATCTGCTTGTCTTTCTTCTCCTTGACGTACAAATCTTCTATTAACAGCTAATGAGAAAGAAGCAACTAGTGTATTATTTGTTTGTGTATATCTTACTTCTGGGTCTCTTGTTAATCTACCTAATAATTCTACTTTATTCATATTTTATCCCTTACCTTTCTTTTAAAGGTCCCCGTATTATTATTTTTCTTTTCTTACTACGATAAATTTCATGATGTTGTCTTCTATTCTGTAATTTCTTTCTAATTCATCTATTGAATCTGGTTTAGCTTCGAAGTTAATTACTACGTAATATCCTTCTTCTTTCTTTTTGATAGGATAAGCTAATTTTTGTGTACCACGTTCATCAACAGATTCTACTTTACCATTATTATTAATCAAATCTGTGAACTTTGTTACTAAATCTTTTATAGCTTGTTCTTCAATAGATGGATTAATAATGATAACACTCTCGTATTTATTCATTATATTCACCTCCTCATGGTTTAATAACCCATCAACTAAATGGGTAAGGAGAAAAGATCTCTCTTTTCAGCACAGGTATTTTATCATATTTTTTCCTGTTTTGCAACTGATTACTTGAAAAAATTTACATTTTATAGTAAAATGAATAGGGATTTGGAGAGAATCCTAGAGGGATTTTAGGGACGTTCCTTAAATCCCTATTTTAATTATATTTTATAAATTATGAATTTTACTTTATTGAGTTATTTTATAGATAGGAGATTTATTATGTGGGATGCAATTTTAGATAGTTTAATAGATACCGTAAAACTAATTCCATTTTTGCTAATAACGTATATAATAATGGAATTTATAGAACATAAAACTAGTCATAAAACCAAAGACGCTATTAAAAAATCCGGACATTTTGGTCCATTAATCGGTGGTATCCTAGGTGTTGTACCTCAATGTGGCTTTTCCGCAGCAGCTTCTAGCCTATATTCAGCCAGAATTATTACTTTAGGTACATTAATTGCTGTATTTTTATCTACTTCTGATGAGATGTTACCAATATTAATTTCTGAAGCAGTAGATGTAAGGATTATTCTTTCAATATTAGGAATTAAACTTGTTATAGCTGTTATCGTTGGTTTTATAATTGACCTATTTTTTAGAAAAAAATTTGAAACTTCAGAAGATGAACCAGAAATAAAAGATTTGTGCGAGCATGAACATTGCCACTGTGAACATGGAATATTTAAGTCTGCTTTAAAACATACTATAAATATTACTTTATACATTTTTATAATATCTTTAGTTTTAAATATAATTATATATTTTATTGGAGAAGATAATTTAGCACATATTTTAAATTCTACACCAATAATTGGACCTATTATCGCATCATTAGTTGGATTAATTCCTAATTGTGCATCATCTGTAATTATTACACAACTATATCTTTCTAAGGTACTTAATTTTGCTACAATGATTGCCGGACTTCTTGTTAATACAGGTGTTGGATTACTAATTTTATTTAGAACTAATAAAGATTTAAAAGAAAATATTAAGATAACAGTATTGTTATTCGCAATTGGTGTTATTTTTGGAATTATATTTGATTTAATTGGATTTAATATATAATTACATCAAAACCCTCCAGACTATCTGGAGGGTTTTGATATCGGGATTTTAGGAACGTCCCTATATTCCTAATATCTCTTTTGCTTTTTTTACATCATCATTTGTTGGCACTTTTACATTTTCAAATTCATATGGAACATTTAATTCTTCCCATTTAAATTTTCCTAAATTATGATATGGTAAAATTTCTACTTTAGTAACAGTTTTTAATGATGCTATAAATTCTTTTAATTTTATTAAATCTTCTTCTTTATCTGTATAACCAGGAATTAGAACTTGTCTTATCCACATTTCTTTCCCATGTTCACTTAAGTATTTAGCAAACTCTAATTCATATTTATTAGAAACTCCCACTAAATCTTTACAAATATCATCATTTATACATTTAATATCTAATAAGAATAAATCAGTAAGCTCAATTACTTCTTTAATTTTATCTGTAATAGGCAAATTTCCAGAAGTATCAACTGCTACTTTTATATTTCTCTTCTTCATTTCTTTAAATAATGTAATTAATGCATCTGGCTGAAGAAGTGGCTCTCCACCACTTACTGTTATTCCTCCATCTGCTTGCATATATGCTGTATATCTTTCAATTTTTTTAACCACGTCATCTATATCGTATATGGTACCAGAATTCACATCCCATGTATCACGATTTTGGCAATATTTGCATTTTAAATTGCATCCTTGTGTAAATATTACAAATCTTATTCCTGGTCCATCAACTGCTCCTAATGTCTCAAAAGAATGTATTCTCATTTGACTTTTTACGTCCATAATAATCCTCCAAATTATTTTTTGCATAAATATAGGGATTTTAGCACCGTCCCCAAATCCCTATATCCCTATTTTAACTATATTCTTTCATGAATAGTTCTGTTTATAACATCTAATTGTTGTTCTCTTGTAAGTTTTATAAAGTTAACTGCATATCCAGAAACACGAACTGTTAATTGTGGATATTTTTCTGGATGTTCCATTGCATCTTCTAATAATGCTCTATCAAAAACATTTACATTTATATGGTGTCCAGTTTTTATAAAATATCCTTGTAACATACTTACCATATTTGTAATTTGTGTTTCTTTGTCTTTTCCTAATGTTCCTGGTGTAATTGCGAATGTATATGAGATTCCATCTTCTGAATATTCATATGGTAATTTTGCGATTGTGTTCATAGAAGCTAATGCACCATTTGTATCTCTTCCATGTAATGGGTTTGCTCCTGGTCCAAATGGCTCGCCAGCTCTTCTTCCATCAGGTGTATTTCCTGTTGCTTTACCATAAACAACATTTGATGTGATTGTTAATATAGATAATGTATGTTTAGAATGTCTATATGTTATATGCTTTTGTAGTTTTCTTTCAAATGTTTTTACTAATTCTACAGCTATATCATCAACTCTATCATCGTCATTTCCGTATTTTGGGAAATCTCCTTCAACTTCATAATCTACTGCTAAGCCTGTTTCGTCTCTTATTACTTTTACTTTAGCATATTTTATAGCAGAAAGAGAATCAGCAACAACTGATAATCCAGCGATTCCACATGCCATTGTTCTTAAGATATCTTCCTCTCTATCATGTAATGCCATTTCTAATGCTTCATAAGAATATTTATCATGCATATAGTGAATAGCATTTAATGCTTTAATATATATTTTTGCAACATAATCCATCATTTGGTCAAATTTTTCCATAACTTCATCATAATCTAAATATTCTGAAGTTATTGGTGCAAATTTAGGTGTTATTTGTTTTCCAGATTTTTCATCTCTTCCACCATTAATTGCATATAATAAAGTTTTTGCTAAGTTTGCTCTTGCTCCGAAGAATTGCATTTGTTTTCCTATCTTCATTGCAGAAACACAACAAGCTATACCATAATCATCTCCAAGTGTAATTCTCATTAAGTCATCATTTTCATATTGAATAGAAGATGTATCAATTGATATTTTAGCACAATATCTTTTAAATGGTTCAGGTAAATTCTTTGACCATAATACTGTTAAGTTTGGTTCTGGTGCTGCTCCTAAGTTTTCTAATGTGTGTAATACTCTATAAGAATTCTTTGTAACTAATGTTCTACCATCAATTCCCATTCCTCCGATACTTTCTGTTACCCAAACTGGGTCTCCACTGAATAATTCGTTGTATTCAGGTGCTCTTAAGAATCTAACTAATCTTAATTTTATTATAAATTGATCCATTAAAGATTGAGCTTCTTCTTCTGTTATAACTCCTTTATCTAAATCTCTTTGGATATATATATCTAAGAATGTTGATGTTCTTCCTAAGCTCATTGCTGCACCGTTTTGATCTTTAATTGCAGCTAAATATGCAAAATATAACCATTGTATTGCTTCTTTAGCATTAGAAGCTGGTTCAGATATATCAAATCCATAAGAACTTGCCATTTCTTTTAATTGTTTTAATGCAACGATTTGATCAGCAACTTCTTCTCTTTGTCTTATAATTTCTTCTGTAAATTCATCTGTATTTAAAGATGTATCCATTAATAATTGCTTATCTGCTATTAATGCATCAACACCATATAAAGCGACCCTTCTATAATCTCCTATAATTCTTCCTCTTCCGTAACCATCAGGAAGTCCTGTTAATAAATGTGAGCTTCTTGCTGCTCTAATATCTTTTGTATATACTTGGAATACACCATCATTATGTGTTTTTCTTAAATTGTGATAAATATATTCAACCTCATCATCAACTTTGTATCCATAGCTTTCTGCTGATTTTTCTACAATTCTAATACCACCATTTGGCATTATTGCCCTTTTTAGTGGTGCATCTGTTTGAAGTCCTACAATTTCTTCTAAGTCTTTATCTATATAACCTGGTGCATATGCATTTATTCTAGAAGGTGTTTTACAATCTGCATCTAAAACTCCCTTTTCTCTTTCTTCTTTATATAAATCTAATACCTTGTCCCATAATTTTTTTGACTTGTCTGAAACTCCTTTTAAAAAGTTTTCATCTCCTTCATATGGAGTATAGTTAGCTTGAATAAAGCCTCTTACGTCTATTTCTTTAGTCCATTCTCCATCTTCTTTAAAACCTTCCCATTGTTTGAATTTCATAACATACCTCCTGATATATTTTTGCCTATTTTTAGGCTCCTATATCATCATAACATAAGTGATAATAGTTATCAATAAAATTCATCAAAATTTCAGAATAATTTATGCTATTTTTGTAAAAAATAGTATCAATTTATTAGTTAATATTTACTTTGTAGTTTCTTCTAGTGAATTTATTTAAATGCTATATTGAGTTTACAAAATAATTAGGAGGAGCACTATGGCTTTAGATTATTCTATAATTGGAGAAAGATTAAAAAGAGCAAGACTTGCCAAAAATATGACTCAAGAAAATTTAGCAGAACAACTGGATGTTTCTGTTGCATTCTTAAGTAGAGTTGAACGTGGTCATTCTCACTTAAATCTAAATAGACTAACTCAAGTTTGTGAATTATTAGACGTTTCAGAAGGTTATATTTTGTCTGGAAGCTCAGAAAATTCAGAATCATATTTAGAAGAAGATTTCAAAAAACTTTTAGCGAAATGTTCTCCAGAAAAACAAAGACTTATTTATAATATTGCCAAAACAATAGCCGAAGATGAGAATTAGCTATAATAATTCTATCATCTCCGGCATATTTTTTCCTTGCGTTTTTGGAATTTCTATAATCTTAAATTTAGATATCTTCTCTCCAAATTTTATTTCGACTATATCCCCTATTTTTACTTCATAACTTGGTTTTACTTGTTTTTCATTTACAAATATTCTTCCTTTATCAGCCATTTCATTTGCTATTGTTCTTCTTTTTATAACTCTTGCTACTTTTAAAAATTTATCTATTCTCATAAAAAACTCCTCATCTATCTCTTTCTGTAACATCCACAGAATGTTCCAGAATTATTTTGATTATTATTGTTATTATTATTTGAATCTAGTACTCTTACTCTTCCATTTACTGTTAATACTTGATTATTATCTTCATTATCATTTCCATTATTACAACTATTATTACAAAGATTACTACAATTTCTTAAATTGCAAATAAACCTACAAATATATTTACTAATCCATGCAGCTAAGAAAGATAATATCGTATATATTACTGTTAAAATAAAAAATATAGTACTAGAAAATATAACTGCAATTAATAATAATATGGAAAATATTATTGCTGCAACAAGTATTGGGCAATTTAAAAGTTTTTCCAATGCTATTGATATTACTATTACAGCAAGTGGTATTGCAAAAAATATTAATAAAACATTCATAATATATTTCAATCCTTTCATACTTCTTATAGAAGCCATGTATAGAGAATTTTTCTTTCCTCTTTTCCTTTATATATATTATGAATGTTTATTCATTTTGTTACTAATTATAGTTAACTTCTACTAAATATAACCCATAAGGTGGTAACGTTTTACCCGCTTTTTGTCTATCTTTCGATTCAATTATTCCCGTTATTTCTTCAGGTTTTATTTTTCCTAAACCAACTTCTACTAACGTTCCAGCTATAATTCTTACCATGTTGTATAAAAATCCATTACCAGTTAGTTCTATAGCAATTCGCTCATTATCCTTAATAACCTTTGCCGAATAAATTGTTCTTACACTACTTTTACTACTCGTTCCACTTGCTTTAAAACCTGTAAAATCATGCTCACCGACAAAGTAATTTGCTGCCTCTTGCATCTTATTTACATCTAATAGCATCTTTATATTATATTCTAGATTTCTATAAATTGCACTTCCTGTTTCGGAATTATTAATTACATATCTATATGTCTTTTGTTTGCAATTATATCTACTATGAAATCTATCCGAAACTTCCTCTGCTTTTTTTATAACAATAGATTTTTTCAATCTAGAATTTATAGCTATTGCAAATTTTTCTATTGGAATAGTAGAATTCGTTTTAAAATTTGCTACCTGTCCTAGCGCATGTACTCCTGCATCTGTTCTTCCAGAACCTATAAGTTCTATCTCTTCCTTTGTTATATCGGAAATAACTTTTTCTATAGTACCTTGTATATTTAATTTATTTGGTTGCTTTTGCCATCCATTAAAGTCTTTTCCATCATATTCTATTGTTAGTTTTATATTACGCATTGCTTACTCTCCGTTCACTTTTATAGATTTCTTAATATAAATTATGAATTTACTTAAAATTTATATTACAGCCTTATTACAGCCTTGTAAAATATTTTTATAAATCTGTTATAAACGGGTAGTGCTTGCTGCACTTCCCCGTTATTTATTTTGAATATGTTTTATTATACATTATTTTTCTTCTTTTGTCTACTTGCTAAAAGTCCCAGTCATAGCCCTTCTTTATACCTTTTATATAAATTCTATATGTATAGTCTTTAAAGAAGTGCATTAATATTCTGTCTTTTAAAGTTAGTCTTTGTTTTAATTCATCTAAAATAAAATTTTTATCATAAATCATTTTAAATAATCCTCCTATTCTTCTATTTATATTTTATCATTTTATGTTTACTTTTTTAACTACTCTTCAAAATAGGTATTTTCTTAGAAACATCAAGGCTCATGCCAGTTTTACTTTTTACATTTTTCGACAAATTATGACAAGACTAATATCTATTATTTTACCTATTCTATAATTAAGTTAACCATAGTTCAGTTAAGCCTAGTGTAGTTAAAATAAATCTCACTTTGTTCTAAAATAATTCTGGAGGTGAGAAAATGATTTACGTAAATATTCAAAAAATATTAAAAACGCAAAAGAAAAGCAAATACTGGTTTATTAAAAATATGGGTGGTAGTTACCAGTCTCTGTCAAATCTTATGAATAATGAAACTGTTGGTATCAGATTCGATACATTAGAAAGAATATGTGAGGTTTTAGAATGTGAGCCACGGGGATATTATAGTAAGAAAAAAATATATTAAAAGAAAGAAGGTCGATAAAGATGAGCAAACTTCAAAAGCAATATAATGAATTAAAAGAAAAAGATCCAGAAAAAATTTATTTATTTAAAGTTGGTATTTTCTATAATATTTTAAATGAAGATGCTCGAAAAGTATCAAATGAAATTGGTTTAAAATTAACTGATTTAAGCCCAGAAATAATAAAATGCGGGTTTCCAATCGCCAAATTAGAAAAATACACGCAATTATTAGATTCTAAAGGGCTAAAATATGCCATCGTACCTAATCAAACATCTTCAAATCAAACTACTTCTTATGATAATATTATTAAAAAAATTATCAATTTAGACATGAATAATACAACATGCAAGGAAGCATTTGATATACTATATAATATACAACAAAATTTAAAAAATATACAATAGAGGGAAAATCCCTCTATTTTAATATTTGCGAATTAATTTACAATATTTTAAGTTTACCCAACCGCTTGGTGTTCTTGCCCAGTCGCCTTTTATTTCGTATGTGTCAAATCGTGTTCCGTTTGAATAAACTTTTTTTATTTTATAATTAGTTCCAGCACCAGCTCTTACATTCAACCCGCTTCTTGTATTTACTTGATACAAGCCTAATGAATATGAGCTAGATGTTTTTGTTGTTGTACTTGTGTTTGTATTTGTATTACTTGTATATGTTAAACAAATCCAACCTTTATTTGTTTTTCCCCAATTTCCATTGGTTTGTGTTATTGTAACTGTCGTTCCATATTTATAGCAACCCAATATTCTATATCCTGTACTTGCACCAGCACGAATATTAAGTCCACTCTTAGCAGTAACTTTTACATTATAATTACTACTATTACTACTTGTATTATTTACAGTAGATGAAGATAAATAAGAACTACATACCCAACCAGATATAGGACTTGTTATTCTACTCCAGTTTCCAGAAACTTCAACAACTGTAACTTTTGTTCCATTTGCTAAACTTCCTATTCTAGTAGCATTTATACTTGCATTTGTTCTAACATTTAATGTAGATCCTTGCGTTGCTACATATCTTGTATAATTAACTGTAGAATTATTATTTGTATTATTACTTCCGCTTCCATTATCATTACTAAAAATCCAGAAGTTTCTGTAATTTGCGTATGTTTTAAAACTACTTTCACTAACAAATGCAGAATTTCCAGAAACTTTTACATTTGCAGCTCTTCTGCTTGCTGTCGTGAATTTTCCACTATATAAATACGGATCATATACTTGAATTGTATTTCCATCTAAACTAACTAATGTTATATAATGACCACCTGTAGTAAACAAACCACTTCCGCAACTTGCAATTATATAATATTTACTATTTCCGTTAGCATCTTTTTGTGATAAATAACTCATAGCTTTATCAAAAGAACTAGTTGTATAATATTCGTTAAAATCAAAATAGTCTGCAACAAATGGAAATGCACTCCATGCAGTACCATTATTAGAAGTTCTATATCCATTTTCTACAAATAAAGATGCCATTGTAGTTGGCAATATTGTTCCTTTACTTGATGAAACAATTATAGCTGCACTTGTCGGACCACATGCACTAGACTTCATTGTTTGACTTCTATCTCCTATACTAGAATACATTACGTTAGCCCATCTACTATCTGCTTGACTATAATATGTAAGCCCTTGATATGAGCCTAAAAGTGAAAGTCCATTACCTGTATTAGTCCCATCGTAACTAATATTTTCTTGCTCTACTACTGCGTCTATTTCTAACGCTCCTTCATCTGTTACGCTTTCTTCCTCTTCAACTGTACTTTCTATAATTTCAGTTGTTGATAAATCTTCGCCATTTTCTGTAGCTTCTATAGTATCTTCTGCACTTTCTTGTACTTCGTCAGAAATAATTACAGTGTTATTAATATTTTCATCGTTCTTTATTTCTTCTATTAATTTATTTTCAATATCCCCCAAATTTTTATTTAAGTTAGGATCATTAAAATAAACACTACAAAATACTCCAGCAACAGCGACTATACTTGCTAATATTAATAATATTTTCTTTTTCATAATAATACCTTTCCTTTCTTACTTGACATATCTAATCCAACCATCATGAATATATGAATTTCCGTGTAAATCTAATGTATAATGATCAAAAACTTCACTTGCTCGCTTTTTTTGTATTTCGTCTTTTGGTATTCCGTTTTTTAAATCTTCTATAAATTCAACTAAATAATTCATACATTGGTTTTTATCAAGTCTTTTTATATCTGCATTAACATTATCTAATTTTTTATTTATTGGTTCTAATGCTTTTGCAAATTTATTATCTAATGCTTTATCAACTGGCTTTTTAGTTTTTTCTATAAATGTAAAAATTGTTAAAATAGCATTCAAAAGTGTTGCTAATGATATAATAATTACTGATAATTGTTCCAATTTACTTACTCCTCCTCTCTTGTAAAAATCTATAAAAAAAGCGAAAAAAATAACGCTCTAAAATTGAATTTAAGGCGTTTTTATTTTTCGTTAATATACTTTAATTACTTAATTTTAAGGCTTTAAAAGGATTTTTCATTGTAAGTAAATTATTTGTAATCTTCCCCTGTTATTTCTTTGTACTCTTCTGCTGTTATCCATTTACCAACAGCATTATATACCCTTGTTTTATTCCATATACCATTATTGTAATATTCTTTTACTTTTTCAAAATTCTTGCTCATGATTAAGCCTCCTCTAAATCAATATCGGTCATCATTGCTAAATACTCTATGTCGCCTTGCATTTTTCTTTCTTTTATTTCAGCTTTTGATAGCTCTCTTAAAATAAAATAGTAACCATCTTCATAATGAGCTACTTGTACTAATTCCATGTGCTCATATTCTTGTTTAACTACTTGTCCGTCTTCTTGTCCTTCTATAATTACTTTTGATAATTTACCTTTAAAATCATTTTCTGTAACTTCTGTTTCTGATACAAAATTATTGCCATTTAATTTTAGGTCTTTAAATTGTGTTCCATCAGATAACGTAATTTTCCACGATTTTTCCATTTTGGTACCTCCTTAAATAAATTATAATATAATTGTGTCATGTTTGTAATTTGCTGCATTGACATATTTTTGTAGTTTCCAGACATCCACGACTTAAATATGTTTTCTATTTCTTTATATGTTAATATATTTTTATCTAATAGCCTTTTGTATGCTTTTAATTTTCTCCTTTCCCTCGTTATTGCTTTTGGGTTAATTTTTCTTATAATTCTTCCTGTTTCTATTAATTGGTATTTTATTTGTAAAATCTTAAATTGTTGTGATAATTTTACAATATGTGTTTTCTTTTCATTTATTATTAACCCTAATTCATTAGCAATTTTCCTAATCCCTTCTAATACTTCTTTTAAATATTCTTTACTTTCATGTATTAAATACATGTCATCGGTATATCTACCATAATACTTAATACCTTTTACTATTTTTATATAATTATCTATTCTTGAAGGATAAGCAATACCTATATTTTGTGAAGGTTGGCTACCAATATCGACACCTCTCCCATTTTTATTTTCTGCATTAAAGACATTAAATACATTTTTTAGAATCCATAATGTAATCTGTGCCTCTTCTTTATTAACTTTTTTTAAAAAGCTCTGCAAATTTTCCAAGCATAAATTATGTGGAATACTTGCATAATATTTACTAAAGTCTATTAATAGTATATATCCTTCATTACTTTTATGTTTTCTGTAATATTGGTGTAAATGTACTTCTAGTCTTTTTCTATGAAATGATACACCTTTATTTTTTTGACTTGCCCCATTGTCATATATTAAATAGGGAGTAATAGCTGGAGTTAAAACATTATCACAAATCAAATGATTTACAGTTTTATCTATCATATCATTTGTTGTAATATTTCTTATTTTGCCCCTTTCATTTATTGTAAATTTACTACCCTTTGTAGGTTTGTATTTCCACTCTTTAATATCTCTTTGCAGTTCAGCAGTTAATAACAAATGATTAACTTCAAAAAGCTGCGACTGATATTTAAAAGGTGCAGATTTTATTGCTTTCGTTCCAGCTTCATATATTTTATTAGCATCATAAAAAATATTCATAAAATCACTTTTATAGTATTACTGGTCGTAACCAAATACATAATGATTAGCATTTATCAATTTTATCAAATTGAAGGGATAGTCTTTCCTTTCCTTTTCCCATTGCCCTGCTATGGAAACTTAGTCCATTATTAATAGCTTGGTTGTGAAATCCGGACGAACACCACCAGAGTTAGAGGCGTTGTTGTTGTTCGCATTGCCGTTGTTGTTCACATTCGCGAAATTCGACGCAGAAACGACATTTAAAGATTACCCACTATTTTAGATCTTTTAAAAATCTATTGTCAGACTGTCTAAGAGATTTAATCATATTAAATTCTTTTTGAATTTCCAATACTAAATTTGTGTATTTATTTAGATCAGCATATAAGCATTCCCCTATATATTGTAATTCATCTTGCAACGCATTGCAGCAAGCCATCGCTCTATCCATTTCAATACGTCTTTCTTCAAATTCAGACATATAACTAGGAAATATTGTATTTGCAATTCTTAAATGTTGGCTTATTCCACATGCGAAATCTATAACTTTATTTGTAGAACGTTCTATTTGTTGCTTAAAATATTGATATGTTCTTTTTTTTATTCTTTCTTGATCATCGTTAGGGAACATTCTTATTTTTTCAGCAATAATATTTGCAATTTTTGTTTCACTAATATAAAAGTTATTTTCTGCAAGCTTGGTAACAGCCATTCTAATTAAATACGCATTATGTATTGTTTGTAATTTTGATTCTCTTCTCTTACTTTTCTTAATATCTGACATACGCTAATAATACTATTTACTCCTTTTCTTATTTACAAAGAAGTATATCATTTTATTTTAATTATTTTAACTATTCCAGAAATTAACTATGTTCTATGACAGGGCATAAAGCCCTGTCGATGTCTGATTAATAGATTAGGAAAGCCGGACGAACACCACCAGAGCGAGAGGCGCTGGTGTTGGTCGCATAGCCGTTGTTGTTCACAAGCGCGAAAAGCGACGCAGAAACGACATCTCTTAACCAGTACCATTGTCTAGATCCACTATCGTTTAAAGCAACAGTTAAATCGTGTCTATGCCTAAATAATGATAATTGAGATTTATCTATTGTATAATTATTAGGTATATTGCTTCCATTTAAGCAATTCTTAAATATATTGCTGCCATATACCATTGTTTCGTTCATCAATTCTATATCACTATCATACCAAGTTCCACCGCTTTCATAGCCGTTACTTACAGCATTTTGCAAATGATTTCTATGTTTTAAAATATGACTTGTTTCAAAATCATTTTTTATTATAGTTTTAAATGGAGTTAAATTAGTTGTGTACATTGCACTTCCAATATATGCTCCTGTAGTAACATTACTTGTATTCATTTGTGCATTTCCCATTGTTCGCTCTGGTATCATTAAAACATGAGGTGTAGTACATTCAGTATCCCCCATGTGTAATCTGTAATTTATATCTGCAACTATATATTTTCTATTACTAACTTTACCAATTATGTAGTCCCCTATATAAATGTCATCAAATGTTCCTGCTGCTATTTGTTTTGATAAAGTTCCATCATAAAATAAATCGGTTATATCTTTACCCCTATAAATTGCATTATGTGCTCCGGCATTTCTTGGAATGATACCACTTAATAAATTCTTAAATGCTATTTTCTTTGTTTCGCCATTACCCAAATCAACCATACACATTATATCTGTATCTTTTGCTTCGGTTGCTTCGGTTAATTCTGATATTTTTTTAATCATTTTATAGATCCTCCTTTAATATTTTAAATTATATTCCACCTATTATTAATTCTCCGCCTTCTGTAGCAATATTGTTGCCATCTTCTGTTGTGACAGGAGATATTGCTTCCATTACTAAGGCTTGTAAATTGTCTATTTCTAGTTGTAGTTTTCCTGCTGCATCTTCACTTAATTGTCCTTTTATTCTTTCAAACCAAACATCAAAATTTTCTGTTTGTTCTTTAAACCATTTTTCAAAGTCTTGTGTTTCTGCTTTTATCATACTGTCCCATAATGCCTTATATTGGTCTAATATATTTGTAAAATCTGGTGTTTGTACAGCACAAATTACATTTCCACAGTCGCTACTATTAAACCTTGTATCCTCTATTAAATCTGTCGTTATTGCAGTAGTTCCTGCCGGAATATTAATTTTTGCTATTCTTATTTCATATATACTTGTACCTCTTGTCAATGCCGGTGCAACTGCTTTCTCTGCAAAAGTTCCTTGTACTATTTCTGCTGTTATTTGCCTGTTAGGTATATCAAGTCTGATTACAATATTATCAATTCTATTTAATACACCATCTGCATTTGCAACGCTTAAAACTTTTTCTGGATCGTTATTATATCTATATCCATTTATATTTGCATCGCCACTTTCTACACTAACTGACATATTATCATTTGAAACTACTTTTAAACCATTATTAAATATTCCATTTGTGAAATATTTTGATAAATGTAAAGCCCAATCAGCAGCATAATACACTCTGTCAGCATTAACAGAATCGAAAAAACTACTTTTTTCAGCCATATTTTTGTCCTTCCTTTCTTATTAATTATCATCCTCAGTAAATGTTTCTTTTAAAGGCGTTCCAAATGTTGGTGTTATAGTAATTTTATTGCCTTCTATAACTTCTTCTACTTCTGTTATTCTTAGGTTTTCTTGTATATTCCAGCTTTCTTTTTTTACTGTTACAACATCTCCTAAATCCCAACCTTTTTTATAGTCATTTGCGTACACTTCAAATTTTATAGATTCTGATATTGAAGCTATTTTTTCATTTCCTTTTTCTTTTAAAACTTCATTATATTCGCTAGTAGTTAAATCTCCTTTTGCTTCACTTTTTGCGTCAACAAATGTTTCTACAATATCAAAATCGTGTAAGCCTGCTGTATTATTAATTTCTACTAATACTCTGCTATCTCCTTCGCCTTCTCCACCTACCAACACATCAGTACAAAGCGTACCGCCATCATTTAAGTAGTCCGCTTTATTTATGTTTGAATATTCTTCGCTAAATTCATAAAATGAATTATTGGTTTGCTCTACAGTTCTATTTAAACCTTCGTAGTTTTCAAACCTATACTTTTTATTTTCTATATCTGCGATTATTCTAAAACCTACATTTGCAGCTTTAGCAAGTTTTACCAAATAATTATAAATATTTTTGTAAGTAACTTGAAAAGTAATTTTTTCACTATCTATAGTTGTATCTGCTATTTCTAACTTGCTAAATGGTGTCATTTTATTTAAAATTACTCTCATTCCTGCAAGTATTTTTCCAGTAAAGTTAATTCTTTTCTTTACTATTCTTCTGTATAACAAATAAGATAAAAACCTACCAATTACAACTAATTCTGTAGTATTTGTACTTTCTATTATTTCAACGCTTTTAACAAAACCCGCTTCTTTGCTTTCTTCTCTTATTATGACATTATCCTTTTTGAAAATAGCTATATTTCTTTCTGTCGCTTTTAAATGTAATTCAAATTCTCCTGCTTCAAAATATTTTCTACGCCATCTTAGGGAAGTATATTCATCAATTACACCTTGAAAATTTAGATCCCTATCATATATATATAATTCAATGTTTTTCATATTACACCGCCCCATATTCTATACTATAAGACACTTTTGTTTCTAGGCTTTCTTCCCCATCTTCTGCACCTGCTCTTAGAGTATTATCGCCTGAGTGCATTTGCAAAAATTTGCTTCCATATTTCATTTTATAGTTAATATTTTCAGTCTCATTTGTAGATGTAGGAATATAAATTACATTCTTATTACCTCTATGTGTTGTAATTATAATCTGGTCGCCTGCTTCCATTTCAATATTTACTGCTATTTTTTCTTGCGTATTTACATTTATCAAATATGGATTTAAAACTTTACCATTTGCAATAAATCTTATTGTAACACCAAATTCTATATTTGTATCATTTGTTATTGTTCCCATAGTTGTTACATTTTTTGTTGCAAATTCTATTCCTTTGTCTTGCTCAGAAATCATAGGAAAACAGAATTGAGGCGTCCACGTAGACATGGACGCTTCTGATTCTTCTATATCTTTAAAATATGGATAAGGACATATAAGAGAAATTGTAAATGTTCTAGGTACTCCTTTTTCTGATACATCTACATCTTCTACTATATATTCAATTTTTCTTTCTATATCATCTTCATAATAATATAACGTTCCTATTGTATCTAATGGAAATATATTATATAATGTTTCTCTTCTTTTTGCGAAATTATCTACAATTATCCCATTTATTACTATATTTCTTTTCTTTACGCTCGTTCCTGTGTAACTTTCTCCTATTCCATAGGCACTTGATACAGTAGATACATTACCTTTTACATCATATAGTCCATCTGTAGAAGTAATAAAAAAAGGAAAATCATAAGTAAATGTTATTTTATTGTTCTTATTGTTTTCACAAATAATTTTTTTCATTATAAACATTTCTCCTTTTCTTATAATATTTTACGTATGCAAAAGTTTATATTTTTGTATTTCTCTTCTTAGTAATCTAGCATTTTCTGCTGGAGATGTTTCTGTCGGACTATTTATTGTTAAATTAAAGCTATTATCAATATTATTACTTGGTGTTTCTTCCATTCCATTAGTATATTCTTGATTTTCTTTTGCAGTTAATACTCTTTCGCCTTTATGTAGTAATGCCAAATAATCATCATAAGGTACGTTTGCCATACCAACTTTTAATCTTGGTATATTTAGTTCATTTAATCTACTAATATTTACACCCGGTATATTATTAATAACATCAATAGCCCAGTTTATTGACCTTATAAATCCGTTAATAGTATTTTGTGCAAAACTAATTATTGAATTTACAACATTTTTAAAAGCTCCGCCTATAGCGTTACCTATTGTTGTTCCTATATTGGTAAACATATTTTTAATTGTATTCCAAATTCCTTGAAAGAAGCCACCAACATTACTAAATATACTTTTAATTCCATTCCATGCAGCTTGAAAACTATTTTTAAAGAAGCTCCCAACACTAGCAAATATATTTTTAATTCCATTCCAAATATTTTGAAAATATTGTTGCCATGTCCCAACAATGCCTTTTATTGCTTCCCACGCACCGCTAAAATCTCCGTGAAAAACAGCTGTTACAGCACTAAATATACCTTTTATTGTATCAAATATTGCTTGGAAATAACCTGTTACTGCGTCCCATATAGTTTTAACAACAGTCCACGCAGTTTGAAAGAATCCACCTATTACAGTACCTACAACACTAAATATAATTTTTATGTTTTCCCATATAGCACCAAAGTATTGTACTACCATGTCCCATACTGCCTTTATAACTTCCCATGCTACCCTAAAGTATGTACCTAATACTTGCGAAACAACAGAAAATACAGCTTTTATATTTTCCCAAATTGCTGCAAAATATGGCTGTACTAAATCCCATATTGTTTTTATAAATTCCCATGCAGCTTGGAAGGCACCCATTAAAGACTCTATTACAGGTTGTAAACTTGCTTTTATTCCTTCCCATAAAGCTACAAAATATGGTTGTACTATATCCCATACTGCTTTAATATTATTCCATGCATTAATTACAGCATTTTTTATTACTTCAAATACACTCATTACTAGGTTTCTAAACCACTCACATTTATTCCATAATAGTATAATTGCTGCTATGATAGCAGTAATTACTAAAATTATAGGGTTTGCAGCTATAAAGCTAAATAAACCACTTGCAGCAGTCTTTATTATGCTAAACATTGATACAATTTTCGGCCCGTATGTTAATATGGATCCTATCGAAGAAATAATTTTACCAACAAAAATTAATATTGGTCCGGAGTGCAGCAACTAATGCTAATACTACTAACATTACCTTTTGTGCTGCTGGACTTAAATTAGATAACCAATTTACAAAATTAGATAATCCATTACATATTTTTTGTATTATAGGTAATAATATTTCCCCTAATTTGCTACATAATTCAGTCACAGTATTTTTTACTTGTTGTATTTTTGCTGCTGTTGTTTCATACCTTTTTGACGATTCTGTTGTCAATGCAGAATTTTGAGTCCATGCATCATTACTTATATTTAACATTTCTGTCATAAGATCTGAAGCACTTGATAGTCTTTTCATTGTGTCTGTTTGTCTTAATGAAGTAACACCCAAATCATCTAATATAACATTTAAGTTTTCTCCACCAGCACTTGCGTCGCCCATTCCTTTTACTACAGCTTGAATAGCAGACATCGCGTCATTTTGCCATAAATTCTTAAAGTCATTTACTGATAAACCGGCTACATTAGCCCATGTTTTCAGTGTTTTAGAATTTAAGGCAACATCTTTATCAATTTTAGTAATAACAGCAGAAATTGCAGAGCCTCCTCCTTCTGCCTCCAGTCCAACACTTGAAAGTGAAGTTGCTAAGGCTAAAATTTGTTGCTCTGTTAAACCTACTTGTTTACCAGATGAGCCTATTCTTGTAGCCATATTTAAAATATCTGCTTCTGTTGTTGCTGCATTGTTTCCTAAATCAACTAATGCAGCACCAAATCTATCTACAGTATTTATATCAGAGCCCATAACATTATATAATTGTGCAATAGCTGTTGCCGCTTCATCTGAGGAAAGGTTTGTAGAATCTCCTAGCCTTACCATTGTTTTAGTAAATCCTAAAATATTTTCAGTTTTTACTCCTAATTGCCCAGCAGCTTCTGCAACAGATGCAATATCTGTTGCACTACTTGCAGTCCCCTCTGATAAATCAAATAAACCTTCTTTTATTTTTCTTAATTCTTCATCAGTTCCATCTACAGTTTTAGTTACTCCTGTAAATGCTGTTTCAAAATCTATTGCACTTTTAGCAACACCCACTAATGCTGCACTTGCAGCAGCACTAACAATAGTTAGTTTCTTACCTACATTAGTTATAGAATTTCCTAAAGTTTGCATTTTTGTTCCAACTGCTGCAATTTGCTGTGTTCCAACAGAGCCAAACGATTTAGCTTCTTTTTCTAAATTCTTTAATTTTTGTTCTGTTGCTACAATTTCTCTTTGAAAATCTCTATATTGTTGTTCTGTTATTTCTCCTTTATTAAATTGCTCTTGTACCTGTGCTTGTGTAGACTTTAATATATTTAATTTTTCTCTACATTCTGCAATACTTTTGTTTAATAAATCTTGTTTTTGCTTTAAAAGTGTAACATTAGTAGGATCCATTTTTAATAGCGTATTTACGCCTTTTAGTTCATTTTGTAGACTTTTAGTTTTATCATTGACACTTTTTAAGGCGTTACCTAATTTAGTGGTATCGCCTCCAATTTCTACGGTTATACCTTGTATTCTACTCGCCATCTATACCACCTACTAAAATAAAAGAAACAAGCTATTAATTGGCTCGTTTCTTCAATTTTTCTCTCAATTTAATTCTATCTGGAGTAGTTTCTTCTAATCTTTTAGCATTTTTTAAATATTCTCTACCTTCATCAGTTTGCGAACAATTATATATAAATGCTTCTCTAAGAAAAAATAAATATTTTACAAAATCTAATTCCTCTACTTCTAGCATTGATATTCTTAAATATTCTGCAACTCTTTTTTCCCCTATACTTTCTACAATATAACCTGTGTCCATATTATCGTCATTATCCGGATAATATGGACATTTTAGTTTTTTGAATTTTGTATGCTATTAACCCATTCAAAATAATTATTTAATAGATCCACTATTTCGTCTATGTCGTAATTATCTTCTACTTGTTCAGTAGAAATTTTAAAGTTTTGTCTATTTTTGCTTAAAGCTAAAGATACAGCTTCTGTAAGGTTGCTTATGTCTTTTTCTCCTAACTCTTCTGTATTTTTTACCTCGCTTAAAGCAGCTATTTTCTTTAAAACTTTTAATTTTGGTGGCTCTATATTCAATATTTTGCCATTTTTTAGTTTTATATCAAAATACCTTGTTTTTAATTTTGTCATATCATACATAATAATATTCCTCCTTTTACTTTTAAAGAGAGATGGCTGTTTATTTTATACCATCTCTCTATTTTTTTAGGCTGTTTGCTCTATTTCTTCTTGTAATAAAATTAATGTTCCTTCATCATCTGATGGTGCTGCTTCAAATTCCGCATCAATAACAGTTTCTTTATCCTTAGCAAATGCTAATGTAAAGCCTGCTGTATTTTTACCAACTACAGTAACACGTACATCTCCATCAACAGGATCTTTATGTACGAAATGTATAATGTAGCTTTTATTGTCGTTATTATCAATACCACCAATTTTTACAGTTCTTATACCTTTTTTGGTATCTTCTGTAACTCTACCAGTAGCTACTAATTTCTTTAATGTTTCTCCGTTCCATGTCATAATACCAGATTTTAATTTTGCTTCTTCCTTAGTGATTATAGTTTTTTTAGCTTTTCCTAAATCATCTTCTGCTGTATAATATTCTGGTTTGTACTCTAATTCAGCACCACCTTGTATATATCCTGCTAAATTAGTATCTTTTTCAATTTCTGTATTTTCTGGAATACTTCCAGAAAACTCTGTAATATATAAATTTCCACTACCTAAAGTAATAGTTTGTTTAGTTCTTTTACCCATAATTAATTTCCTTCCTTTCTTATTTTTTCTAAAATTGGATCTAATACCCAAAATGTGCCATACATACCCTCAGAATCAAGCCATTCTGTTTGTGAATCATAGGTATAATAGTCTTTTTTTAATAATTCATTTACTTTTTGTATTTCTTTTAAATCACTATCATTATTTGTTTCGCTGTATCTTTCAATAGTAATATTGTTTTCAACTATATTATTAAGAAGATCAGCACCTCTAACTATTTTTCTATTTACATATAAGAAATAAGGCAATGCTGGAGGTTTTAAATATCTTAATTCTTTAATTTTAAATCCTGTTCCTTCTTTAAACCAATTTTCAATGTTCATTTGCTACTATCTCCTTTACACCACTTACAAATTTTTTCTCCGCTTCTATAACATTTTCACTTAAATATGGATTTCCTTGTACTCTGCCACCATTTCGTTTAGCATGACCATTTGCAAGTAAATGTGTTAATCTATATTCTGGATCCTTAACATACCATGTATATACAGCACTTGTAGATGTTTCTCGAGTTTTCTTATAACTAATATGTCTTTTATATTCCCCAGTTTTTACTGGCGAATCCCTTTTAGTATTTTTAGTCAACTCTACAGCAGTATCTTTTGCCAAAGTTTTTACTTTTTCTGTAACGTTACCAGCATACTGGTTAAGTATTTCTTGCATTTTAGTGGATAATTGAGTAATAGTTATATTATTATTTATTCCCATAGTTGCCTCCTTAAATTGTTACGCATTCTGCAACAAAAGTTAGTTTTAAACGTTTTTCCTGCTTATCATCTACATTCTTTATATCGAAATTTTTATTTTTATATAAAATTCTGTATTGAGATGTATTAAAAATAATATCTTCTAATTTGCTTATATACATAACTTTAAAATTATAAGTATTTTGTGTTATATTAGTTCTGGCGTTAAAGTATTCGTTGCCACTTGATTTATTAACTTCTGCATAGCAAGAGTAATAATCTTCCCATTTTTCGATGTCTGCATTTAATTTTTGAAATTTAATTAGTTTGTTCATAGCCATTTTTTCTCATCTCCATTTTTAGTTGCCATTCTAAGTCATTTAAAATCTTTCTAGTTGTATTTGAAATATTTTTTGAATCTAAATCTCTATAATCGTACAAATCAGAAATAACTAAAAGGGCTATTTGTTTAGCCCTTTCGTCTTCTGTTGGGTAGTTTTTGCCTATGGCACCTTGTAAATACAAGTTTGAAAAATTAATAAGTCTTATAATATTTCTTTTTATTACTTTGTCCTCTTCGACTTCTTCCACTAAAAAGCCTTTATAATCGCATACTTCTTCTATACTTACTGGTACATAAGTAACTTCTTCTTTTTCAGCCATAAGCTAGTCCTCCTTTATTTATGCATGTTCTTCTACAAGAATATAAGCATTTACAAATGCTTTGACATCTCTTACTTTTACATCTTCTCTTTCAATACCTCTAAATATTGTGCAGTCATCTTCAAAAGCGTTTATTTCATCTTCGCCACTTCCTACAACAGCTGTATTAGAAGTCATAATGTTTACTTTCTTTCTATCAAATAATACAATTCCTTCTTTGAAATCTCCAATTAAGAATGGTACTTTTGATTCTGTTGTTGCCATATCATCGTTAGGTATTACTTTTATAGGAACAACAGTTGCACCAGCTCTTAATTGCATATTTGCACTATTTGTTGGATCTGGATTTAATAAAGGTCTTCCGTTTTTATCTTCTAATTGGTCTAAATAATCTAAACCATCATCATTTGTAACAACAACAGAAGTTGGTTTAAATGCTTGTCCTAGTTCTTTATTTAATACAGACTTGATACCTTTTATTCCTGCATCTATAGCTTTAGCTTCTTTTGTTTTTATTGCTGCTAAAATTAAGTTGTTTCTTGTTACTCTTGATTCATCAGCTAACCATGCTAATACTGTATTTACTAAATTTTCATCAGAATCTTCTAACAATTCATTTGTAATTGGTAAATATCCTGCGTATTTATCAATAGCATATTTTATTCTTGAAAATGCTGGACCTTCAGTAGCAGAAATTGCAGATTTTTCTCCAACCTTTGTAAATCCTTTCTTTTGTTTTCTTGTTTTATATGTTCTTTCTCCAGACATTGTAGAAACGCTTTCAACTGTTACTAATTCTTCTAAAGAGAATTTACTTTCTCTTAATTCTTGAATTTTTGTTACTATATCAGCTGGTACTGTATAACCTCCTTCTGTTCCTGTTCCTTCATTTAAAGTCTTTGCAACTCTTCTGATAGCGTCTGCTACTTCTTTGATTACATTTTTTTCTTGTTTATTTGCTTTTTCTTCTGATACTTCTTCGTCTGTTGGTGTATTATCTTCTTTTTCTGCCGCATACATTCTTGCCTCTAAATCATATTCTTTTTGTAGTTCGTCAGCTTCGTCCATTAAAGCTGTTGCTTTCTCTAAGTCTTTGTTTTCCCCATCCATAAAATCTCTAGCCATCATTCTTTTTTGTGCAATTTTATTTAATAATTCTCTCATTTTTTTATTCATTTTTAATTACCTTCCTTTTCTTTTTGATTTTGTGAAAAAATAAAAGAGTCTAGTATTTTCATTCTTAAATCTAGCTCTTTTTCTAATTCCATATTTTCTTTTTTAACAGTTTTGTCTGCTTCATTTTCTATTATATCAGTTTCTTCTGATTCTTCCTTTACTTTTTCTTCTTGATAGTTTTTTGTTGTTCCAGCTCTAGGTTGTGCTGGTACTGCAACGAATGAAAGCTCGTACGCTTCCTTTGCACCATCCAGAGTAAAATAACAAATTTTCTTTCCTGCTGCTGTATCATACTCACGTCCCCACATATGCGGACAGTATGTTTTAGTATTGTCTGTACCACATATAGAACAATAAGCATGTTTTGGTTTACAACCAGTAGAAACTTCTTTTTTTATTCCCGCTTTTATTTCTTGAATTAAATCAGCATTGCTATTTGTTTTAACCATATAACATTTTGCAATTAATTGTGTATATATCTCTCCAGCACCTGTAAATTTGCTTGTGTCTTCTTGTACTAATTCGGTATCATAAATTCTAGCAATTTGATTATCTGCTGTTCTTCTATGATCTTTTATCATAGTTTTACCAACATATAATCTTTTTAAATCTTTTAGTGCATTTAAATTAAATGGCTCGTAATTTCTATCGTCTAATTCATTGTCGCCCATAATAACTTTAAATGTAAATACTTCTTCTGCACTTAGAGGACTTAAAGTTAATTTATTAATTTTCTTTAAATCTTCTTCTGTAACTTCTTGACTTTCTACATTAGCAGATTTACAAACTAAGCCTTTGATAAGGTTTTCTCCAATGCCTCTTTTATTGTTTTCTGGATCCATTTGTATAATTTACCCTCCTCTCCTTCAAAATTTTGTATATACTGAGCACCTGTATATTCTACAGGAATGCTAGCACCATTTCCAAGAAGCCTATCGCCTCCTTCTTTTGCTTCCAAATCAAGGAAAGCTCTTGCTTCGTTCGGTGTATATATAAAGTTTGATACACCTTTACTTAGTGTTTCAACCTGTGTTTTTTGGTCTGCTCTAAGTATTACAGCTACGTTAAATTTAAAATGGTAGCCTTCTGTTTCTTCTTCGTCATCTAGTAGTTTATAGCTTATTTCTTCTTCATATTGCTTTATAATATATAACATTGTATCTATGTAAAAACTTAATTGTTGTGCTTCTGCACTTGAATAACTTGACTTTTCATAATCTCCAATTTGATATGGTTTTATTCCAAAAGCACTAGCAATTTGCAATGCAGAATATTTTTTTACATCTATAAATTGGTTATCAGCAAGTTTTATATTAAGTGGTGTTAAAGTAGCACCTAGAGGAATAGGAATTATATTTTTTATTTGTTCATCGCTATATTTTCCTGTAGCAAATTTTTCAATTCCTTTTGCAAATTCTTTTGCACTTTCATCATTTAAAGAAGATGTGTACTGTACGACTGCTTTTGCTGTAAAACCATTTTCGTACATTTGATTCACTAACTCTTGTGCCTTGTTATTTCCTATAATTGTACTTCTTAATTTATCCCTAACTGACATTCCAGTTATTCCATCAAAAGAGCTTGATGTTTTAAAGTGTAATATTTCTTCTGATCCAAATCTATATGTTCCCGCCGAGCATGTATAAATATAATAAATATCTGGTATATCACTTAATTTTTTAGCGTCATCATACCAAATTTCTACATCTGACGATGGTAATATCCATAAACTTGTTTTTACGTCATTACCCTTTTTCTTAGTATCTATCAAAACATAAGCATTCCCGTAATGGTTTCTATTGTATTCAACAGTAGACCAAAACGTAGTTGCTGTCATATATTTATTAGGTCTTTCGTTTAAAACTCTATATAATGGATGATTCCTACATACTGTTACCCCGTTATTTTCATTATGTTTTAATAATTTTAGCGGTAATTTTCCTAAAGTTTCACTTAATACTTTTAAACAAGCAAAATATGTTGCTTCTGACAATTCGCTTTTATCAGTATCTTGTAAACCTAAAAAATTTACTAATGCTGACAACTGGTCATTTTTAGTATTATTTGAAGTTAAAGCCTTAAAAGATTTTTTAACTTTATCTATAATTTTCATTTACTCACCCCCCAATTCATCATTTGCAAGTAATTTTTCATTTCCTTGTCAATGTCTACTGGATCTTCCTCTTTTAATTTCATATAAGCTACATGGGCATCTATACAAGCATCAACTGGATCTATTCTTTTGGTTTTAGCTCTTGGCTCTTTATCAACTTTTATTTCGCCAAAACTATTTGCTACTACTTTAGCATTTGAAAAACTCCAGCTTAAAAGTTCATTTTGTTTGTCATACTCTATTTTTCTTGATTTAATATTTAATTTCATATCTTCTGTTGCATCATTTAAGAATCTTGCAGACTGTGTAATTGATAATAAAGGTACTCCAAATTCTTCTAAATCTGATAAAAAACCATCGGCATTATGAGGATCATATCCTATTGCTTTAAGTTTTAAATCGTATGCTTCTATAATTTTTTTTAAATGATTAATAATAAACTTATAGTCGTTCTTATATTCATTTGCCCCACCAGTTATAGTTATTAATCCGTTTTCTTCCCATAAATCATAAGGTGCAACATCTGTTTCTATGTGTTCTTCTAACCTACCTTTAGGCATAAATGAATGTGAATAAATATAAAATTTTTCACTATCTAGCGGAAACTCTAATGAAATTGTAGTTAAATCTCCACCACTTGATAAATCTATACCAGCATAACAGGCTTTTCCACGCATATTTTCTAAAGTTTTATCTGTTTCGCATTCTTTCCATTTATCTATGTCTATAAATTGGTCATCTGTGTTTTTTACCCACATATTTAGGGACTTTACCATAAAGTCCCTTTGTTCATTTCCTCCCATATCTTTAGCAGTTTGCATATCTGTTATTAATACTTTTAATGTATCTTCTTTTGCTGCTAAATAAGGGTTAGCTTTTATTAAATTTTTAGGATCCCATATATCGTCGCCTTTATCTAGTGCGTATATGTCAACAAAAAAGTCTTCTGCAATAGCAATTCCTCGTAAAATATTACAACAATAATTATCCAATTCATAGCATGGCGTATTAATTTTATCGCCTCTAGTTGTAATTATGCTTATTAATGTTTCTGGAAGTGATTTTGTTCCATTATATAGAGCTTTATATATTTGATTCGTTTTGTGTTGGTGGTATTCATCTATACTTGCATATATAGCTCTGAATCCATCATCTAAACCACTTTCTTTACTTAATGCCTCTATTGTGCAATGCGTTTCATTAGCAATAATCGTTGATTTATAATCTTTTACTGCAAACATTCCGTCTTTTTCACTTGCAATATCTTGTCCTGCCAAGTCTTCATCACTTTGTATGAATTTTGACATTTCTTCCCATGCAAGCCTTGCTTGACGTTTCTTAGTTGCTGCTGTAAATAATTTTCCGTAATAATAACCGCTAAATCCTGCAATATATGTTCCTCTAATACCATTTTTAAAAGTTTTACTATTTTGTCTTGCCATTGATTCGTAAGATCTTCTAAACCTTCTTTTGCCTTTTTCATTATACCAACCAAACAAGCAACCCATATCAAAAATTTGAAATCCTAATAATTGTACTGGCTTTTTTTCAAAACCTTCTCCAATAGTTAAGGTTTCTGCGTACTCTAAAATTCTTTCTGATTTTGCAACATCCCAATAATATGGAAATTCTGCTGTATTCTGTCTTTCTAAATCTCTTAAATGTCTTTCACAGGCTAGTCTATGTAATTCTCCTGTAAAAACTTCTCTGTTTACAACCTTTCGAGCATATTCTGTTACTCTATCTATCATTACCCCACGAATTTAGCAAATTTATTTTCTTTCGGCTTTTCTGGTGGTTCTGGTACTATTAATCTGCATCTGCTTGTAATAGTTAATCCTAAATCACTAGCACATTGCCTACATTGTTTGAAAGCTCTGTCTTGATTTATTAAGTTAGTATCTATCTCGCTCGAAAGTAAAGCCTGCATTTCCATATTATCTTTATTTTGTTTTGACGACTTCTTTTTAAAAGCTGTGCTTAATGCTTTTGTGAATTTTAAATAGTTATCTTTAGATATTAAATAACGAGCTAGACAGTCTTCGTCTAACTCGGTCATTATTCCTATATCTACAAGTTTTGTTGCAATTTCCATAAACTCGTTTTTTTGTTTCTTACTTAAATAGCTTGGTGGCTTAACATCTTTATAGTCATCTGTGTTTACTTCTGTACTTTTTCTTTTTGCTATTTCTTCTTTAGTAAGATGTTTCTTCCCCTTTGCTATAATAAGTTCTATTGGCTCTCTTTGTTTACCATAACCTGCCATAATTCCCACCTCTATTTTTAGCATACGCATTTTTGAATTTTGGTGCTACTGATGAAGCGATTATGGGGAGTTTTTTCTACGAAGACCTCCCCTGCACCGGTTCCCCATAGGGTATCAATACTTTTTTGACCACCCCCTACGGGTAATTGTAACAGCTGTTCGTAAAATTTTTAATTATTTTTCATTATCTTTTTTTGTATTTTTTGTTTTACTTTTAGTAGTATTCTTTTTTGTTTCTTCTTCTGTTGTTTCTTCCTCGTTGCTTTCTTCCTCTTCAACAGCTTCTTTATCTTCTTTTACTTCTTCTGTTTCAACATTTGTTGCCTCTTCTTGTTCTTCTTCTAATTCTTCTGATTCATTTTCTTTTTGTGTTTCTTCTTCGTTACTTTCTTCTACTTCGTTTGTTATTTTTTCTTTGTTATCTTCCTCTGTTGTTTCTTGTTTGTCATCTGGTGTTTCCTCTTCTTCAACAGGTATATATAAATTTCTTTCATTTACTAAATAATTTATTCTTTCTTCTGTTAGTTCTTTATTGTCTTTTGCGTACTCCTCTTCTAATATTGCGTCCCTATCTACATGTCTATTTAATACTACATCTGTGTATCCCCTATCTGCTATATGTTTCATTTTAAATCATCCTTTCTTTACTTTGTTATATTATTTATTCTATTTTGTACTAAGCTATCTGGCTTAGTTTGTATAACCTGTGTAGGTTTTAAAGGTCTCACTCTGTAATCCATTAAGTCTAATAAGTTTATTTGTATTGTTGTTTCATTACATATATTAATACCATCTAGACCATAACTATTTAATAATCTTACTAAATCATTTACAAATAGTTTTGCTTTTTCCGGATTCACATTGACCTCTACAGTAACTATATTATCTTGCTGTTTATTTTCTTGCAGCATATTTATTCCCCCTTTCTTTCTTTTGAAAACGATTATGTCTTTTGTCATGGTGTGCATGACATAATGCACGTAAGTTATAGTAGTCTAGTCTTCTTTTCCAACCTTCTGGAGTTTCTATAAATTCTAAATGATGTACTTCTTCTGCTAGTTGTATTTCATAAGTAGGATCTTTTTTGTTTTCTTCTATACAGTCTTCACATCTATACGCATACTTTATATCTCCGTATTTATGCTGTAAGTCTTGTAAATATCTTTCTTTTAACTGCAACCATTCCTTACTTTTACGAAACTTAACTAACTTAGGATCTCTTTTTTTATCATATCTATAGTTATATTGTTTCTGCCTTTCTTCCATTTCTTTATCTACTTTTGCTTGGCATTCACTACAATACCTATTAGGATATTCAATTATTTTCTTGCATTTTGCACACATTTTAACTATCATTTCTTATTATTCCCCTTAGTTTTATTTCGTTTATATATTTGTCTAAGTATTTCTTATTATCTGTTTTTCTTGCTATATAATCATTGCATTTTGTAATTATTGTTTTTCCTTTTGCAATAGTAACTATATTATTACTACATACTTTATTTATACAGTTCGGGCATATTTTACTTTTGTATTCTTTCATGGCTACTACCTCGCTTTTTCAATAATTAATTCGTGAAGAAACAATATTGTTTTTTATCTATATTTTTACAGGAGTTTTATCTGAAAAACATACTTAATTTATTTAATAGGAGCTTTCTTTTGGAATTTCTAAAGAATTGGTATTACATTTTAAAAAACTTCACTAAATTAATTAAAAGCACCAAAAAAGAGTCCTATAAAATAGAACTCTTTTACTGGCTAAAATAAAAGGGGAATATCCTTTTAGTAGAGAATTATTTAAGATGTACTCTTAAACTTTCTCCAATTATAATTATATTACAAAGTAATTTATAATTTCTACCAAATTTCTGACCAATTTTTGACCAATTTTTGATTTTTTACACATTTATTACTTTTAACATAATTTGCATAGCTGCATCCCTTATATTTTTTAATTGATTTACTGTTCTTGTTTCCTTATATACTTCAAAATATGTATTATTAACATAGTTCCATTTAGGCTCGTACATATAGTAAGTTTTTACAATTAACCTTTGTTCATTATTTAGTGCCTTTAACATTCTATCAACTTTTCCTACAAGATCACGTAATGGCTCTGCTTTTTCTTCATTTCTTACATTTTCATTCATTAACTTTATTTTATCAGCCTTATTGATATATGTTAATTTGTCCTTGTATGATAATGCTATGTTTTCTGTTGGTTTATTTATTTTATTTGTATTTCCGCTTCGGCATATCTGATATAGCTGGCGAACTTAACGACATTCCTTCTATTACTTCTTCTTCACTTTCTGTATATTTCTTACCATTGTATGATAATAATACTTTATTCTTCGCAATTTTATTTTCCAATTCTTCTAACTGGGATTTACTTACTAAATACCCTTTTAACATTTCTTCTATATCGCATTTTTCATACATAACGTTACTCCTTTCATCTTTTGAGATTCTGTAATGTTCTATAATATCTCATATATGTATAGGGCTCTTTATTGCCTTTTACAATTTCATTTATTGTATTTCGTTGTATTCCTTCACTTTGTAATAATTTTATAAACTTTTTCTTTGTTAATTTCTTATTACTAAGATTTTGAAAAATTAAACTTAAAGATTCTGCCATTTTTTTACCTACTTCGCATACTGCTTCTGCAACTTTTTGTACTGCATTTATTAAATTATCAAATACTTCTTTTATTGCTAAATATTCATCATTTTTTAGGCTTATTGTTTTACTATCTGCGTCAAATGTAATTTCTGTTATATAACCTGTTTTATAGAGTGTTTGTATATCTGCTATTGTTACATCTTCGTAATTAATTTGTTTCATTTTCTATTTCTCCCGCTTCTGGATCTATTTTTACTATTACATAAGCTATATCTTTGTCAAAACCTTCCTTTTCTAAATCCTTAGCATATTTTTTTATAATAAACACAGGTTGTATAAAAATATCACATTTTTTATTAGCCCATATTTCGTAATTTTCCAAATTTTCGCCTTTTCTTACTAAATCTTTTAAAGTATTGTTTAATTTTTCATTTATTTTTATTCTTTCCTTGTTTATTTCTCTTAAATAAGCAACTTCTTTTAAATTTTGTTTTTTATTCTTCTTCATTTGCTGCTTTCCTTTCATAATAATTTTTAACCTCTTCTTTATCGCCTAAAATTAAGGCATTTTCTATATCATTATCAAATATTGCTAAACCTGCTAATTGTTCCGCCATTAAATTTATTATTTTATCTTTATCTCGTATTCTTTCATTTCTAGCTCTTATCAAAATTTGTGCTTGGTTGAATTTTTCCTCTAATTCTCTTATTTTTATATTTTGTTCCTTTATTTTATCTCTATAATTTATTTTTATAGCGTTTTTGTTTACCACTTCTAAATCAAAAACAGATATTCCACCACTAATTAATGAATCTATTGTATTTATTAAATGTTTTCTTTGATTTTTCTTTCTTTTTATTGCTTTTATGTTTTCTTGTTTTATGATTCTTTCCGCTTCTTTAAAACAATTTTTCATATTCCGTACCTCTCATATTCTCTTTTACTTTGTAAGAAACATTTTCTTACTTCTTCATCTAGTCTTATTTCTTCGTTGTCCTTTTTTATGAAATAATACAATTTTTGCCCTCTTAGTTTTCTAAAATAAACCTGATATTCTATATTGTCTTTTAATCTTATATAATAGCCCCAGTCGCTCGGGTGTAAATTTGTTAAAACGTATTCTTCAAGTGTTATTTCCTTACTCATAAGTAGCCCCTTTCAAATAATTTTTAGGTACGCCAAAATTTAATGTTATATTTTTTTCTATATCTTTTAAAATTTCTTTGTCTAATTCCATATCAGACTTTTTAAAATTAACTAATGCCATATTTGCTAGTTTTTCCGCTTCTTCTCTTCCTTTTATATTTATTATAGTTCTTGCTTTTTCCTGTAATTTCATAGGTGGTACCCAATTAAACCCAAAATAATTAAAAAATTCGTCGTTCGTATGTGTTAGCCAAAATACAGATAATATTTCACTCATTTTTTTAGGTATCGAATTATTTAATATATAATTTCTTTCATTTTCAGTATAATGTTTTAATTTTATTGTTTCTTTCATTGTTTCTAATATTTCTTTATATGAATATATATTGTATATATTATTCATTCCTCTTTTTATTGCCTCTTCTTGTATCAATGGAAGTTGTGCTTTTGCATGAACATTTATTAATTTGTAATATATGTCTTCTGCTTCTTTATTATATAATTGGTTAATTACTTGCATTTCTTCCCCATTTTTTCTAATAACAGACATACAACTTATATCTTTTCCTTCTGCTATATCTATACCTATAATTAAACAGTCTTCCATGACTTATTATTCGCTCCCTTCTAATAACTTAAAAAATACTATTGCTGCAAATAAACTTCCAAATGCTAATAATATTTCATAATGGATCAGATAATTTATAAAACAATATAAACTAAATAATGATAAAGTAATATAAGCTGGTTTTATTAAAAATTTTAATATTTTATCATATATAAATATAAATGCTTCTTTTAAAGTTTCCAAAATTTCATTAAACATTTTTTCCTACCTTTCCGGTTTTATTTCCTCCATGTTTTCACAATTTCTACATTCTAAATTGCAGTTTATGCCCTCTTCTGGTATTACTTCTTCTACATCATTACACCAACAATTAAAATAATTACACCATTTACTCATTTTCTGCTCCTTTCAATATTTTTTCTTTCGCTTTATACCAGCTATCATCAATTTTTAATTCACTATTTTTTTCAATATAGTTCATAGCTTTAAATAACAAGCAGTCATTATCTTTTAATTCTCCCATACCGTTGTAAGCCTCTTCTGGTGGATCTATTCTTTTCCCATCTTTATTAATTTTAAAAATTAATATTGGTTGAAATAAACCGCTTCCTATCATACATTTTGGGTATAGCATTTGTAATATTATTCGCCATTCTTCATTTGTTACATCACTTATATTTTTATTTACTATTTCTTTTATTTTCTCTTCTGTAAAATCATAATATCTATATCTAACCTTTTCTACTCTGTTTTTATCTTCTTCTTTATAATCTAACATTTTTATTCCCCTTTCTTATTTCTTCTACAGCATTAGTCCAGCATTTAGTACAACCTATACTTTCATAGTTGCAAATATCTTCTTCTTTTTGTTTATCTATTTTTTCTGTTCCAAATACATCTGATGGACACATATTCACTCCACCATCACAAAATATTGTATGGCATCCCGCTTCTGTAGCATGTTCTATTATTATTTTCATAATTTCTTTATATGTAATATCCATTTTAGGATCTTCTGTAAATATTACTTTCTTTTTTCCGGACATATCATATATATTTGACATTTTGCACCTCTTCTTTATTCTATTTCAAATAGTATTTCTGCATAGGTAATTTCATTTGTTTTTTTATCGTAATATTCTCTTATTATCATAAACAGCGGCGTTTGATATTTACTTTTAAAACTTATTCTTATTTTTGTTTTTTCACATTTACTTTTTTTATTTTTTTGTTGATAAATTTTAATCATTGGTAAATCCTTTCTATTGTTTTTTCCTTAACATTTCTTTATTAAAGCATTTTTCACAAACCCCGTAGCCTATACCAACTTCATTATGTATTTCATAAGATGTATAACTATCTCCAGCTTTTATTTTTTTGCCACAATGTGCACAATTTATTATCTCTTCCATATTATCAGCATATATTTTTACATTCCACTCATTCGGTACACGATATTTTTCGTATTTATGCCTTTCGTAGTTCCATATTTTTAATAACATAAATAATCACTCCTAAAATATTTTTACTCTTTCTGGCTTTACTTCTGTTTTAGGTGGCTCTATTATTTCTTTTACCATTCCTAAATCAAATTTTGTAAAACATTCATTATATCCGTATAGCATGTCCTTGTATAAAAACATATTTTTATTTACTTGCTTTACAAATATGTATTCATGATTATTTTTACTAATAATCTTTGGTATTTTCATAATTAATCTCCTTCTGTTTGTATTTGCATCAATTTCCATAATTTTTGCTTTTCTATTCCCTCTTCTATATCTAAAACGTTAAAAGCATTTTCTAAAGCACTTAATCCTATTGTAAATAATTTTCCTTTTTCTTCATCTGCAAATTGATTTACCATATCATACAAAGCATATTTTAATTCTTTAATTTCTTGATTTTTGTTTTTTTCTACCATTTCATAATGTTTAATTATTGCTTTTAAATTATCTTTGTGTGCTATTTCCGCTTCTCTACATAATGATCTAATTAGCGAATTTTTTAATATATCTTTATCTATTTTTAATTCTCGTTTCATAGCTTTTTTTATGGATCTTAACGGAGAATACTCATAAATTTTATCTCCTATTTTGTTTTCTACTAATACGCCTATTTCTTCTGGAATATCTTGTTTTACTTCATAATATAACTCTCTCGGCATTACATAATAGTTATAATTTCCAATAAAAGTATTATGGCATTTGCTATAAAAATCTTTTTTAGTTACTTTTATTTCATAGCACTTAAACCAATTATTTGTATCGTATGTAAGAAAATCCACTCTTTCATTTCCAAACCAACCTATTGTAACTTCTGGGCAACAAAATATACCTTGTTTTCCTGTATATCTTCTTAAATACTTTTCAAATTCTAAAGTTTCTTTAGTTTTAGACATTTTTACACCTCTTTTTAATTATCTTTATCATGATTACTTAACCTTCTAAAATCGACATTGATCCACACTTCGCTAACCATATCTTCAATTTTTGCTATTCCTCTTCTTGATACCTGCAAGCCATCAGAACTTATATTTGTTTTCTTTTCGTCATCTCTAGTTTCTTGTAATTCGCTTAATGCTTCTACACATTCTTTTTCATTTGAATAATCATACTTACAATAATAATTATCATGATTACAAACCATATATTCTAAATCTAGTATTGAATATTCAAATGTTTTCTTAGGGTTATATGGTCTTGCTATAATTATAAAATTATCGTTTCTAGCAATAACTTTAAATCTTTTTTTCTGACCTTTCCAACCTATTTTAGCTTCTGGTATTGCAAATAAACTTAATATCTCTTTTAGTGTATATTCCTTGTCAAGTTTAAATACTTCTTTTTCATCTTTATACTTGCTATATACTCTTTTTAACATTTCTTACCCCTTCCTTATGGTACTTAAATATTTTTTCTATCTTTTTTAATTGCTTTTTTAATGAAAAACTATGTATTATTTTATATTCCTTAAATATTGCTGCATGTTCTACTTCAAATGTTGTTGCTGGAGAATTTGCTAATAATTTTTCTATTGGCTCTCTTTTAGTTTCTGTTCTATCTAAATCAGCAATTAAAATATTTTTATTATCATATATTATAATTTTACTCATCGTCTATCTCCTTTGGTTTGTATTTTTGGATTAAAGGAGAACCTGTCGTAATTATTATTTTTCTTTTTATAAAATTTTCGCATGCTTCTTGCTGCGGTTTTTCTATTTTGTTGCAAAAAGGATATTTCCCACAATTTATACATTTCATATACTTATTCCCCTAGTATTCTTCTATTTTTACATATATTCTTGGAGTTTCTGCGTATTTTTTCTCCACTTCTAATTTAATAACCTGTGTATCATCTTTAAATGCAAATTTATTCATTCCATCCAGTACAATTTTAATAATATTGTCTATATCTGGTTTTTTGGTTGGGCTTATGTTATTTGATAACATTTCTGCTGCTTTCTTCTTGCTTGTACTTTTAGGTACTTCAAAATAAGCAATTATAGAAACTTTTATCCTACCTTCTATTGGTTTAAAATTAGGATAATTCATTAAAAACCATTGTCTTAATGAATATTCATATAATTTTGTTTTTGTTGGTGTATAGGCTCGTCCTGTTCTTGTATTCATTCTCGGTCTTGCTTTTCCTTGTATGCTTCCTAACATTTCAAACTCATAAATCATTTGTAACACCTCTATTTTTCTGGCATTTCATAAATAATTGTATTGTCTTTATTTATTGGAATTATCTCGAAATTGTTATCATCAATTATTAAATCTATACCGTTTATCCTTTCAAAATATATCTTTGCTGCTTCAATAACTTGTTGCTCTATACTTATTCTTGGTTTCATCAAAAATCTTTGTTTTTTCATGCTCTTTAATAAATCACGCAATACCTCTTTGGCTCTTTCTTCTGTTTCATAGGTTGCTATTATTCCTTCCATGTCATTGCCATAATTTATTAAAATATTAAATTTATTATTGTCTGCCTCTTCTATATTTAAAAAATTAATTCTTTTGAAATTAATTATTGTTTTATCTTCTTGACCTATTATTACCATTGTTTTGTTTCTCCCTCTTCAAATATTTTTAATACTGGCTTTAAGCACTTATTATGCAATGCCATTTCTATATCGCCATGTTTAGTAACTATATGTCTAAATGTAACTACTCCCCCTGTCATCTCTTGCTTTTTATCTAATATTTTTATTTCTTCTTCGCAGTAATCACATTTATAATAGCTGTATTCTTTCATTGGCTTACTATTAACTAAATGACTAGCCTCTTCTTTTGGTTTCATTTTTGCATATATAGGTACAGTACCACGCCTTGATAATTCTTCCAAACTTCTCATATTAATACCTTTTACTTTCCAACTCATCATGTAGGCAAACCATGAAATAATTTATTATTTCTTCTAGCCTATAATCTGGTTTTTCTGTTATATATTTTTTTGTTTTTAAATACTTATGGGCTAATTTGTCCCAATTCAAATTATTTAGATATACTTTGTGCGGGCTTAAATATATTTCTTTTACGCACCATAGCATAATTTTTTCGTCTAAAATTCTTTCTGGAGGCATTAAGCTATAGGTAGAAACTTTATCCACATATAAGCCTATTCGTTGTAATAACACTATTAGCGGAGTTCTATCTGTTGGATTCAAACCAATTTTGCTGCAATTTTCGTATTCCCCTTCATAGATATAATTAAATAATAAGTTTAGTTTAGTTATAATGTGTTCGTCTGTCTGCTCGGTTGCTTGTGCGTTCGGTTGTGCGTTCGGTTGTTCATCTGCCTGTTCAAAATACAATTTTATTATTGTATATGTAGAAGCGTCATTTTGATTTACTCCGCTTCTTATATAAAATATAATCATTATTTATTAATTCATTTCTTGCCCTTTGTAGCGTAGAAATGCTTAAACCTTTAATTTTGCTCATTAGAATAGTATTTGTTACTTTAAACTCAGTAAGCCAGCCAGTCTTACAAGCTATCTGCAATAAAACCATATATATTGAAATAGCATTAGCAGAGATAGGCTTATAGTCTAATGTAGAATAAAATTCAGAGAGCTGTTTTTCTTGATCTATAATGTTTTTTCTATTCACATACATTTACACTCCTTCCTTTGTAGATTCTTCTTTTAATATTTATAATGCAGGAGTGCTTTACATTTTTTCTTTTACTTTTTCTTTCAATAAAAATAGCAAAGCAGCATTATCAATTTTATAGGTAACGTTAAAATAACTATTTACATTCGTATTTTCATAAGTATACGACATTGCTTTTCTAACGCAGTTTACTGTTGTTTTATATTCTCTTGCCAACAAAAAATATAATTCCATTGTTTTTAATTCTTGTCTTTTATGTATTTCTATATCTAAAGTCATTACAATAGCTTTTAGCCAATACTTATAACCTAAACAATGTAATTTCATACCTATATCTTTTAGTAGCTGTTTTGCTATTTTTTTTGTTTTATTTTCTATTTTTTCTTTTTCATGTTGTGATTTAGTTATCATTTTCCTTGCTTTTTCCATTGTCTTTTATTCCCCTTTCTTGATAATTACTAAGGTATCTTTTGTGCTATTATTTATCATCATAATAGTATTTATCGTCTTTCATATATTCCTCAAATTCATCTTGCTTTTTACTTGCAATTAATAATGCTAAAATAAAAATTCCTGTTACTAAACCTATAAATAAGCCTATTAAAAATTTAAACATTTATAAAACCTACCTTCCTGTGCTTCCAAAGCCACCTGTACGCTCTCCTTCTGCTGTATCATCATCTGTTTTAGCATATTTCATAAATATACCTTGTCCCAATTTTTCGCCTGCTTCTAATGTAACATCTTCATTAAGCATATTATAGAAAACAAATGACATTTCTCCCTCATTATCAGCATTGTTATAATAATCACTATCTACTACACCAACACCATTTAAAATTATTAAACCTTTCTTTTTAGGGTTACTGCTTCTATTAAATAAGAATAATGCCTCATCTTCTGGGAATTGTGCTTTTATTCCTGTTGGTATCATTGTTATTTCATGTGATTTACAAACAACTCTTTTATGGTTAAAAAAATCATAACCTGCACTATTTTTTGTACTTCTTTCTGGTAATCTTCTAGTTACCCCATCTTCATTATTTAAAATTCTATTTACAAATTCAAATTTTCTCATTTTAAAATTTCCTCCTATAATTTTTAATTTTTTATTTCTTATGATATAATTCATTTGAAAGGAGCGTTTATAATATGAAAGATTTAGATAACATTAAAATTACAAATACTAACTCAACTTTTTCAAATGATTTTATAAAGAAATATACTAATTTTGATAACGCAAAAGACTTTTGCAATGCACTAGGTATATATACTTTAAAAGACTTAGATAATATTGCATATATTCCAAATATTGATGAGCTTATCGCAAAAAATACTAAATTTAAAACATTAGAAGATTTTTACAAAGCACAATTACCTTCATATTATCAAGATGTTTTATAGTATTTTTTATTACGGGAGCTATGGCTGTATATATACATTTTTCTTGACTTCTAGCGTTATTTCTGTTAAAATAACAATAAGAATGTTTATATAAACGTTTTAAAAAAGAGTTTACTTATATACTTTGGTCGGTGTGTGAGCTAAGCTCTTTTTTATTTGTATTTATACTTGTTAATTTTTTTCTTTTATCTGCTGCAATTTCTGCTACTTTTCTTAATAATGTTTTTTCATTGTTATAGCAATTACTTGTAGCCCAGCTTTCTATTGTTTTTAAATCTTCAATACGATTCATTCTTTCCTGTACTAATCTATTTTCTAATTCTTTAATTTTATTTTCTTTTTCTATTAAGCCTTCGTCTTGCCTTGTAATTATTCTTCCGTAAAATTTATCTTCATTAGCATTTTCAGTCGGTTTATTTTCTTTTCTTTTTTTATTTTCCATTAAATGTTTTGCCATTTACTTTTTACCTCCTAACTGTTTTAGATTTTCTTTCATAATTTTTAATGTAGCTTTCATTTTATTTAGTCTTTCATGGTCTATTTGTAAATAGCTGCATTCTTCTAATAATATTTCGTAGTATTCCACTTATTTGCCCTCCATCAACAATATTTTTATAGTTTGTCCTTCATATATTGTTGCAGAAGCCATATTGTTTAATTTTTTAACTTCATATATGTATTCTCTTGGATCTTGATTTTCTAGTTTATATCTTTCTGCAATTTTCCATAATGTATCGCCTTTACAAACTACATATTCTATTTCTTCTTTTACTACCGCTTCGTTACTTGCAAAAGCATTATTCATTATTAAAATTCCTAATATTGTTATAAATATCATTGTTATTACACTTCTTATAAATTTTTTCTTGTTTACAACCTTTATTTTCATTGGTAATTCCCCTTTTCTCTTTTTTTCTTGTACCACTCTCTTATTGCACTTCCTAATGCTACTTTTTCTTTTCCAAAGTTTTCACTAGGAAAGTCTTGTAAATTATAAATACTTAGGGCTGTTGGTACACTACAATTTCTTAATTTTGCAAATTCAGATGGTGTATAAAAAATATTGTCTTGTAATTCCAATTCTTTACCCTCCTTTTAATTTTGTGTTCTGCCGCATTTTTTATTTTTTTCATTTAAAGCTCCTTTCTTACGTAATACGTAATATTGGGTTAAAAAAATATATCTACTATTTCTTCTTGATTTAGTTTTAATATTCTACATAAGTCCCAAATATCAGTCAATGTAAGTTCAACCTCTTTACTAAATCGCCTATAGATATATGCCTCGTTTTTCTGCCATAATTCTGCTAATTTCTTTTTTGTAATGTTTCTAAATTTAAGATAACCCTCTAGTTTGCTAATAACTTCATCAATATTTTTATTCAATATTTTTCCTCCTTTCTTCTTACGTGATACGTAATTACGTTATAAGTAATATACATTAACATTAAAAACTTGTCAATACTTTTTGCGAAATTTTTTTATTTTTTTTGTAATAAATCTTGCGTATTACGAAAAAATATAGTAAAATAGGGCATGAAAGGAGATTAAAATTATGGATGAATTATTTTCAAAAAGACTTACAGAGCTTATTAATAGTAGTAGCCATACATTAGATGATATAGCAGAAGCTATTGGCAAAAGAGCTGCTACAGTTTCTAGGTATGCTTCTGGAGAAATTAAAGGCGTTAAGCGTAGTACAATAATTTCTTTAGCCAACTTTTTTGGTGTATCTCCTGCTTGGTTGGCTGGATTAAGTAATGAAAAATATAGTGATAATAAAATTACTAGAATACCTGTTTTAAGTAAAATAGACAATTCAAATATATTAACGCAAGAAAACATTATAGATTATATTAGTATTAGAACTAATAATAATTGGTCTGATACTGATACTTATTTTGCAATAGAAACTACAGAAGATAACATGTTACCTTTATTAGGAAAAGGAGATTTAGCTATTATTCGCGTTCAAGACGATGTCGAAAATGGTCAAACAGCACTTATATTTATTAAAAGTAAAAATATGTATTCCATTAGAAAGATAATAAAAACATCTAATGCAATAGAACTACATTCTATGAATCCATATTACCCTATAGAAAAGGTTTCAAGTATTAATGACATTAAAATTATGGGTAGAGTAGTAAAAGCAGATGTAGAAAGTGCTTTTGAATAAATTTATGAGGTTTATTATGGAGAAAGAAAAGAAACAAATTTATAAAAAATGGTGGTTTTGGTTAATAATTATATTATTAATATTTATAATTGGATCTGGAGCTAATACTAATAATACTTCAAGCAATAATGTTGCTAATAATTCTTCTACGAGTGAAACAAATACAAACATAAGCGAAGAAACGTCAACAACAGAAAATGAAAATAATACAAACACACCAACAGATATGAAATTAATGTCTTATGCACAATTAGTATTAGATGACAATTTGAATAATCCTAAATATTCTAGGTCTACTTCTGATTATGAATTTATACAAACAAATTTAAGATATAAAATAGAAGGAACTGTAACAGTTAATTCCACTTCTAATAAATTTTATATGATAATTGAATTTACAGATGACACATACAAGAATTATAACTTAATATCATTACAAGTAGGTAATGAAACTATTTATAAGAAATAAAAAAGGATAAGTGGTCTATTTTGCGGCAGAACACTTATCCAAAGGTTGTAAACACTTAAAAGTGATTACTTTTTGTATTATATACAAAAAGCCTTCATTTTTCAAGTGTATTTACAAAAAATATTTGAAAAATTGGAGGTTTTTATTTATGGGTACTCATAAGAAACGTGGCAATGGAGAAGGTACTATATTCAAAAGAGAAATAAACGGTAAAACTTTTTGGGTAACAGAATACACTATAGCAATGTATGATGAGAAAACCGGTAAAAGAAAAAGAAAAACCATATATGGGAAAACACGTCAAGAAGTAAAAAACAAATTAGAAAAAGTAATAACAGAATTAAATACAGATACTTACGTAGATAAATCAAAAGTAAAATTTAAGGATATAGCAAAAGAATTTATAGATACTGGTTATAAATTAAATAAATTAAAAGAATCATCATATAAAAGAAAATTATTAACTCTAAAAGAAATAGAAACACATTATATAGCAAATATGGAATTGCAAAAAATAACAGAAAGCGATTTAAAAGACTTTTTCATATATATTACTAAATACTCTAATTCTGTTATTGCTAAGATTTATGGAATAGTAAATCAGACTTTTAAAATTGCAGTTAGAAGAAATATATTAAGATATAACTTTTTAGATGATCAGATAGAATTTTCAATACCTTTTTCTAATATTAAAGATAAAAAAATAACTGCTTTTACTATTGAAGAACAGCAGCAATTTGTAGAAGTAGTAAGTCAAGACACAAAATGTAGATATAGGTATCAATTTTTATTAAGTTTATTTACTGGTATGAGAATGGGCGAAATAAACGCATTAGATGTAAACGACGTAGACTTTAAAAATAAAGTTATTCATATAAGAAGAACAATAACACGTGGGCTAGATGAGAGAGCTAAAATAGGATCCTACACTAAAACAATAAATGGCGTAAGAGATATTATGATGGATAAACAAGTAGAATATATATTAAAGGATTATTTGTCTACTTTATATGTAGAAAATGATTTACATTTATTATTTTGCAACTCTAAAAAACAATGTATAAGTACAGATACTACAAATATGATGTTTAAGTATATTTGTGAGCAATATAACATAGGTAAGGGCTTTAAATTACATCAACACATGTTAAGACATACTTTTGCTACTAGATGTATTGAATCCGGTATGCCCGCTTCTGTATTAGCAAAAATAATGGGACACGCTAACATATCCACTACTTTAAATGTATATTGTGAAGTGTTTGACAAGTTTAAGCAAACTCATATAGATATGTCATACGAATACTTAGAAAAAAACAACCTTGTAATTAATTTTAAAAAATAATTTACAGCCACCGTTACAGCCTTGCATAAAAATTTCAAAATATTTTGTATTTATTTTAAAATATATTGAAAATTGAAAATGTAGTAATATATAGTGTTTGACATACTTTGAAATAAAATCAAAATATGTTCAAACTACTATATTTTGGTTGCTTTTGCCAACCGTTAAATTCTTTCCCATCATATTCTATAGTTAATTTGATATTTCTCATATTTCCATACGTCCTTCTAAAGCTTGTAACAAAGTAATTTCATCTGTATATTCTAGGTCTCCACCTATTGGAATTCCTCTTGCAATTCTTGTAACTTTAATTCCTAATGGTTTTATTAACTTAGACAAGTACATAGCTGTTGCTTCCCCTTCTACTCTTGGGTTTGTTGCTAAAATTACTTCTTTTACTTCTCCAGTTTGTAATCTTGTTAAAAGCTCTTTTATTTTTATATCATCAGGTCCTATTCCGTTCATTGGTGAAATAGAACCATGTAAAACATGGTAAACTCCTTTGTACTCATGTGTTTTTTCCATAGCAATAATGTCTTTAACATCTTCTACAACACAAATAGTTGATTTATCTCTTTTTGGATTTGCACAAATAAAACATGGGTCAGTATCAGAAATGTTAAAACATACAGAGCAATACTTTAAATTTTTTCTTGCTTCTTGTATAGATTTTACAAATTCCTCTGCGACTTCATCACTGCAATTTAGCATATAAAAAGCAAGTCTCGTCGCTGTTTTATTTCCAATACTAGGTAATCTTTCAAAATTTTCTATTAATTTTTCTATTGATGGTGAATATATAGACATTTTTACTCCTTACATTATTCCGGGTATATTAAATTTTCCCATTTGTTGTTCTGTTGCACTATCCACTTTGCTTAACGCATCATTTACACATGTAATAATTAAATCTTGTAACATTTCTACATCATCTGGATCTACTATATCTTTATTTAATTTTATTTCTTTAATAACTTTCTTTCCACTTACTTTTACAGTTATGGCTCCTCCACCAGCTGTACTTTCAAATTCTTTAGCAGCTATTTCTGTTTGTGTTTTCTCCAAATCTGCTTGCATTTTTTTTGCTTCTTTCATTAAATTGTTTAGGTTCATTCCTCCGAATCCACCCATTCCTCCTGGAAATCCTCCACGTCTTGCCATAATTATACCTCCTAATTTTATTCTATTATATCTATTGGAATATCTAAACCTTCTACCAAACTTTCGAATTCTGATTTTGTTGGCTTAGCCTCCACATGATTATCTATTAATTTTACTTTCATTTCTTTTCCAAAAGCTATTGACACTTCTTTAGTTATTGCTTGCATATTTTCTGGCTTTTCTAAAATTCCTTTTGCCAATGGCTTTAGTCCATTATTAAAATTAATTCCTACTGTCATATCATTTATCTCTGAAATATTTGTATTTAATAAATTCGTATATAATCCCATTTTTCCTTCGGTTTTAAATTTTCCAACAATGTCTTTCCAAAATGCATTATTTTTTAATTCTTCTGGGGTTAATGGTTTTCTTTCTACTTTTTTAACTACGGTAGGTTCTTTTCTTACTTCTGCATTACTTGCATTAACAATTCTATTCTTTCCAGCTTGACTTAAAAAACTTTCTATTTTAAATAATCTTCTTTGCAATTCTTGTAAATCATTATTGTTTATATTTGGGCTATTTGAAATATCTACAGGAATTTGCATTGCATTTCCTTTATTTGAATCACATAGTTTTATAAATCCTGCTTCTAACATTATTGTCTTCTGAGAAGACCATTTCATATCATTTTCTAAATCCGATAATTGATAAATCAAATGAACTAATTCTTCTTTGTTAGATTTATCTGCAAGTTCTTTTAACTTTTGTTTTTCTGCTTCACTATATATACCTGTTTCACCTGTTACTTTATATAATAAAACATCTTTTACATATTTTATTACTTCCCATAAAAAGTTATTTTGATCTTTTCCCTCATTAATTACGGTTTTCAATGTTTTTAGGCAATCATCAATATTTTTTTCTAAAACACTTGTTACAATTTCTTCTATATAGCTTAACTTAGGTATTCCTACTAGTTCTTTTACTTTATCTTCGCTTATCTCATTATCTCCATCTTGCAGACATCTTTCCAAAATACTTAATGCATCTCTCATTGCTCCTTCTGATAAAGAAGCTACAATTTTTAATGCATTTTCATCAGCATCTATTTTGCTAGATTCACATACCACTTTTAATCTTTTTACAATGTTTTCTAATGAGATTTTTTTAAAATCAAATCTTTGACATCTTGATAAAATAGTTGCTGGTAGTTTTTGCGGTTCCGTTGTTGCCAATATAAATTTAACATGTGCTGGTGGTTCTTCTAATGTTTTTAATAAAGCATTGAATGCACCTGTAGATAACATGTGAACCTCGTCTATTATATATACTCTATATTTTGCAAGAGTTGGTAAGAAATTAACCTCGTCTCTTATAAGCCTTATATCCTCTACACTATTATTTGATGCTGCATCCATTTCCACAATATCTGTTAAAGATCCTGAAAGTGCAGCCTTACATATTTCACATTCATTACATGGTTCTCCATTTTTTGGATTTAAACAATTTACTGCTCTTGCTAATATTTTAGCAGCTGAAGTTTTTCCTGTTCCTCTACATCCATTAAATAAATACGCATGCCCAACTCGTCCAGCTATTAATTGATTTTTTAATGTTTTAGTAATATGTTCTTGCCCCACAATTTCGTCAAAAGTTAAAGGTCTAAATTTTCTGTATAATGCAGTATATGCCATTTTACCACTTCCCTTTAATTTAAGTTTAGCCTCTCTATGGAAAGCAATTACCCACATAAATACACTACTTATTGCTGCTTCCTTCCGGACCTGACAAGGTTCATAGCTTTTTATTGGGATTGCCCTCCATACAAAGGCTAAACATCGTAACTTTATTTTATATCCGTTGTTATTATATATGCTTTCTTGTATTTTAGCAAGACATTTTACATTCTTTTAAAAATTACATCACTAAAATCTGTCTTCTCTAGTTGCGTTTTTCCTTGTGTTTGAACATCTCCAGTTGGTAATTCTATTGATATAGTTCCCTTATACTTAATATCTCTACTAGTTTCTATCACTACATCAAAGCTTAATTTATAGTTTAAATCTTCTGAATTAGCATTACCTTTTGCAAGTAAAGTTCCATCATGTATTATTTCTTCATCATTACTTCTTACTTCACATACATTTTGATTAACTGAGCGTAATAAAATTATGCTCCCTTGATTTGAAATTTTTAATTCATCTAAGTTTGTTTCTTTTTCGCCTTTATATGTTAATGAGCTTCCTACTAAATGTGCTTCATCTTCTACAACTTTACCTTCAGAATTAGCTCTGTATAACTTTATATTCTCTGCTCCGCTATTCTTTTCTATAACAAAGTTTTCAAATGTTATATTTTTAATATTTATATTTTTAGTATATTCATCATTTTTTTGTATTTCTAAATATATATCGTTATATTGATTAACACTAAAATTCCATTTTGTATCTGCTACTGCTTCTATTTCGTTACTTTCCGCAGTACTTACCACAATCATTTTTGAAAGTTCGAATGGTAAATTAGTTTCCCCTTCAACTTGATATCTTAACATTATTATTCCTGCTATTATTAAAATTAAAACTATAATTCCAAGTATAACACATATGTGAACAATTTTTTTACCTTTTAATTCACTAATTTTCATTAGTTACACCTCTATCTTTCTTCTTTTTTTCTCTTAATTCTCTAAAAAATTTCTGTAGTATTTCTTTACTTTCATCTTCTAATATATTTTTTTCACATTCTGGTATATGATTAAATTTATATTTCGTTAAATCTATAACAGAGCCACATGCTCCAGCTTTTAAGTCAGATACACCATAATAAATTTTTCGTATTCTAGAATTAATTATTGCTCCCATACACATTGGACATGGTTCCATTGTAACATATATATCACACTCTTCTAATCTCCAAGCATCTAGCTTCTTACTTGCCTTTTCGATAGCAATAATTTCTGCATGTTTCAGGGTGTTTTTTTTCGTCTCTTTTAAATTATATCCCCTAGAAATTATTTTTCCATCTTTAACAATTACTGCACCAATAGGAACTTCTCCTTTACTATATGCTTTTTCCGCTTCCTTTAATGCTTGTTTCATAAAAAAAATTTTTTCTTCCATTTTTTCTCCTACTCGGGATTTGGGGACGTTCCTTTTTTCCCTATATTTTGGTGCACTTAGCTGGATTCGAACCAGCGGCCTCTCCCTTAGGAGGGGAGCGCTCTATCCACCTGAGCTATAAGTGCATTTTTAATACTTTTGCATTATATCAATTTTACTTCTTTTTTTCAAGGCTAACTTATCATGAAATCGAAAACTATTGAATTTTATCCATTTTTTCGGTATAATATCAAGAGTTAAGAAAGGATTTTATTATGCAAAAAATATTAGGTTCAATGAGAAAAGCAATCGAAGAATTTCATATGATAGATGAGGGTGATAAAATAGCTGTAGCTTTGTCTGGCGGCAAAGATTCTATAACTTTGTTAATGGCCCTAAAAAACTTGCAAAGATTTTATCCCAAGAAATTTGACTTAATAGCAATATCTATCAATCCAGGATTTGAATTTTTTGACGTTAACATATTATATGACCTTTGTCAAAAAATTGATATTGAATTATATGTTGTAGATAGCTATATAAAGGAAATAGTTTTTGACATTAGAAAAGAAAAAAATCCTTGTTCTCTTTGCGCTAATCTGCGACGCGGTATTTTAAACACGACAGCAATTGAACATGGATGCAATAAAATCGCTTTGGGTCATAATGAAGATGATGTTTTAGAAACATTTCTTATGAATATTTTGTATACTGGCAGCATTTCTACCTTTGCACCTGTTTCGTATATGGATAGGTCCAAAATGACTTTAATTAGGCCTTTAATATATATTAGTGAAAAACAAACACGTAGTTTTATAAAAAATAACAATATTACTATTATGCCAAAAGCTTGTCCAATGGATGGTAAATCTAAACGTGAAGATATAAAGAAATTGTTATATGACTTAAATAAACAAATTCCTCATGTAAGAGCTAATATGTATGGTGCCATAAAACGAAGTAAAATTAAAGGTTGGAATATTTAATTTAATTATAGTTTAATTTAAATGTTATTTTTTATTATTTAGTTCATTAAATTATTCTTAAAGTGCTGTTATACTTAATATAAATTTTTTAGGAGGATAGCACATGGATTTAAAAGAAGCAAATAAAATTATTGGTAATACGTATAAACAAATTAGAAAAAGTAAAAAGTTTACACAAGAAGAAGTAGCTGAAAAAAGTGATTTAACACCTGAATATTTATCAAAATTTGAAAACGGTAAATATAATGCTAGCATATATAATATTATATTACTTTGTAAAGCTATTGATACTAATCCAACACAATTATTTAACCAATTTTTTGATGACAATTCAGCAGCTATTATTACAACTATAACAGACGAGTTAAAAGATATGGATGTTTCAGATCAAAAATTAATTTTAAGTTTAGTTAAACGTATAAAAAATAAAGCCAATATTTAATATTGACTTTATTTTTTTATATATTACTCTTTTATTAGTTCTTTTAAATCTTCTTTTAATTTTTTAACTTTATTTTCTGCATCTGACATATTGTTTCCTTTTACGCCTACATAAAATTTTATTTTTGGCTCTGTTCCTGAAGGTCTTACACATACCCAAGAATCATTTTCTAACTCAAAATAAAGTACATTTGATACTGGTAATCCTGTTTCTACTTCTTCTTTAGTTTCCATATCTATTATTTTCGCTGTCTTATAATCTCTAAACTTTTCTACTTTATATTCTCCTATTTTTGAAGGAACATTATTTCTTAGATTATCCATCATTTCTTTTATTTTTCTTGCTCCACTAGCACCTTCTAGTGTTAATGATAACAAGTCTTCTTTATAATATCCATATTTTTCATAGATATTAATCATTTGATCCCATAATGTTAATCCATTTTCTTTGTAATATGCTGCAGCTTCGCAAAGTGCCATAACTGCTGCTATACCATCTTTGTCTCTTGCATGTGTTCCTATTAAACAGCCATAACTTTCTTCGAACCCAAATAAATATGTATTTGAATTTGTCTGCTCAAATATTTTTATTTGCTCTCCTATATATTTAAATCCTGTTAAAACTTCTTTCAATTCTATATTATAATTTTTAGCAATACTGTCTGCTAAATTTGAAGAAACAATCGTCTTTATTAATACACCATTTGCAGGTATTAAATTTCTTTCTTGTTTTTGAGATAATTCATACTCTGCAATCAATAAACCAGACATATTTCCTGTAAATGATTTATATTCACCTGTTTTTGAGTCTTTAGCATATACCCCTAATCTATCTGCATCTGGATCTGTTGCAAGTACTATATCAGCATCTTTTTCCTTTGCTAATTCTAAAGCTAAATTAAAAGCTTTTGGATCTTCTGGGTTTGGATAATCAACTGTAGGGAAATCTCCATCTGGAAGTTCTTGTTCTTTTACTATATATACATTTTCGAAACCTAGTCTCTTTAATATTGTTCTAACTGGTATATTTCCTGTTCCATGTAATGGAGTATATACTATTTTTAAGTCTTTTTGTTTCTTAATAATATCTGGATTTAAAACAAGTTTTTGTAATGTATCCATATATTTCTCATCTATTTCTTTTCCTATTAAGTTATATAGTTTTTTATTTTCTGCTTCTTCTTGTGAAATCTTTTTTATTTCTCCATAATCTGTAATATTATTTACTTCTGTAATTATATCTTTATCAACAGGTGGAACTATTTGTGCACCATCTTCCCAATAAACTTTATATCCATTATATTTGGGTGGATTATGGCTTGCTGTTATCATTATTCCCGCAATACATTCCAATTCTCTTACTGCAAAAGATAATTCTGGTACAGGTCTTAATGAATCAAATAAATATGTTTTTATGCCATTAGCATTTAATATTAACGCTGCTTCTTTACTAAATTCTGGTGACATATGTCTAGAATCATAAGAAATTGCAACTCCTCTATCTTCTCCATGTTGTTTTTTTATATAATTTGCTAACCCTTGTGTTGCTTTTCCTACAGTATATATATTCATTCTATTAGTTCCAGCACCTATTACACCTCTTAATCCAGCTGTTCCAAATTCTAACTCTTTATAAAACCTATCTTCAATTTCTTTATTATCATTTTTGATATTTATTAATTCTTTTTTTGTCTCCTCATCAAAAACATCACTTGTACACCATTTTTTATATTCATTTAAATATTCCATTTTTCCTCCTTCAAATGCAAAAACGGGCCATAAAGCCCATTTTTCATTTTGTTTTATATTTAATTTTTCTTATGAAAATTTATATATAATTCTCTTGCTGTTTCTGGGCTATCTACACCTTCTGCATTTTTTACAGGTGCAAATTCATCTTCTCTTTTTACTCTCATTACTGCCATACTTTCCATACTTTGGAATGCATCAAATATAAATGTTTCAAACTTATATGCATTTGGTTTATTCGCTACAATTAATTCACCTTTTGCATTTATATAGTTCGCTTTTTTAAATGCTTCATGGTATGGTAATTTGTTAGCTGCAATTTCATTTATTCTTTTAATATTAAATAAATTACAATTGATATGAGATTCTCCAAAAACTAGTTCTCCATTAGCATCTCTTTTATTGCTCATTTCTTCTGAAATCTCTGTATACTCTACTACACTTGGTTTTGAATTTCTTTTACAAAATACTCCAACTCTTTCTTCTGGTCTTGCTTTAACAACTGATTTTCCTGCTGCCATACATTTTTTAGTTGCTGCAATAGCAACAAAGATTGGATCTACCATATTTACTAAAGGATTATCTACTGGTCCTATAAATACCCATTCAATATTCCTTTTGTTCATATCTTCCAATGCTCCGCTTTTTAGCATTGATTCAAAAACTCCACCGTGTCCATCGGCTGCTAATTTTAGGAATCCTTCTTCGTTTACTAATATTTTTCCTTCTTTATCAATCATTGGTAATTCACCTTGAATGAAAAACATTATATCTTCTTTTGGATATCCAAAATAGTTATGGCTCTCAAAAAAATTAACGGTTTCAGCATTGTTTTCATGACTCGTCATAATATACCAAGGAATTGTTATTCCATATTTTTCATTTGCTTCTTTAATTGGCTTGCAAATTAATTCGAATAAAGATTCATGAGTATCTAATCCGATATCAAAAGTTCCTTTTGGCCCGTTGTATCCAAGTCTTGTTCCTTGTCCTCCAGCCATTGTTAATACTGCTAGTTTGCCTTCTTTTATTATTTTATCTCCTAATTTTTCATAATTTTCATATTCTTCTTTAGATAATTTACTTTTATCTACATATTCGATAGGTTCAATTACGTCATCACCCATCTCTATACCTTTTTTTGTCTTTTCATATAGTTCATTTATTAAATCAAAATCTACATTTAATATTTGATCTAGCAGTTTTTCTTTTCCTTCTGCATTTAACTTATCATAGTAAACTAACAATTGCTCTTGATTGTTTTTCTTTAGTATCTCTTTTACTTCATCATATTTTTCCATCGATCTGCCTCTCTTAATTTTATATTATTATAAATGACAATTAATATATTATAATATAAAATTTTTTTAGTCAATATCTACGGATTTATTATTTAAGCTTTCTTTTTTACTTCTCTTACATATTCAGGAAAAATCTCCTCTATTTCGTGTTCCCCAGACGTATTTAAAATCTTATCTGTATTTTCTAAAATACTTCCTATATTCTTATTAAATTCTATAATATCATAACAATTAATTAATACTAAATTAGCATCTTTATGGTTTTTCTTATACTTATTTAACATTTTGTTAATTTCCCTAACATATTTTTCATTTCCATTTATAATAATGTATTTCTTACTAGAATTATTAATTTGTTTTTCTAAATTTTTATAATCGTTCATTGTTTTAGCGTTCCAGTCTATTTCTTTAATTTTCTCTTTTAATTCTTCTTTTAGATTTAGTTTTGACAATAATAGTTTTATTATTTTATCTAAACTGTTTTGTAAAACTGTGTAAATTTCGCAGTCTTCATGAATTTTTCTTTCCATATATGGAAGTAACATAGTTATTAAATGTACTTCATTTACATAGAAACTAGACATCCTTTTAAAATTCTCTTCACAATACATAGTATCCCTCCAATATTTTTGGCTACTTACAAATTTTACCATTCGTTGTTTTTGATGTCAATATTTTCCATTTTTGTTTTTGGTAATTTCATCGACAAATATTTTATATTCTTATGTATATTTTTTAAAATTTCAGTTCATATTCCTATTAGACATATATCATATATAGGAGGTTACATATGAAAAAGAAATTAAATTTTATCTTTATTCTAACTATACTAGTATTTATATATATTGCTCTGCTTTCATTTAATTATAGTAAAGCAATTTCTTCTAACTTATCAGATAGTGTATTTAGATTACACATCATTGCAAATAGCGATTCTTCTGCTGACCAAGAGTTAAAATTAAAAGTTAGAGACAAAATAATAGAATATATGAATACTTTAACTTCTAACTCTTCAGATAAAAAAGATGTTATTTCTATGGTTAATAATCACTTAGATTCATTTAAGGAAATCGCATTAAATACAATAAAAGAAAATGGATATAATTATGATGTTAATATCGAAATTGGAAATTTTCATTTTCCTACTAAATCATATGGCGATATTTCTTTCCCAGCAGGCAATTATGATGCTTTAAAAATTGAAATTGGTGATGCTATAGGACAAAATTGGTGGTGTGTATTATTCCCTCCTCTTTGTTTTGTAAATTCCTCTACAGGTGTTGTTCCAGATGATTCCAAAAATACATTAAAAGAAAATATTAATTCCGAAAGTTATGAGATTATAAGTGAAGGAAATAACAGCAATGATAATACTTCTGATATAAAAATTAAATTTAAAATAATTGAATTTTTTAATAATTTCACAAAATAAAAAAATATTTATCTATAATATAGTTGTCAATATTATTGTTTTATGTTATATTTTATTAGGTATAGAGTGTATATCACTCTATTTTTCATGTAATAAATTACTATTTGAAAAAATTATTTTGGAGGTAATTAATTTGGATAAATTGATAATAACAGGTGGCACTCCTTTAAAAGGTGAAGTTACAATTAGCGGAGCAAAAAATGCCGCAATTGCAATATTACCAGCAACACTTTTAATTAATGGTACTTGTACAATAGAAAATGTACCAAATATTAGTGATGTTAAAATTTCTTGTAAAATACTAGAAGAATTGGGTGCAAAAATTGATTGGATCAATGATAATACATTAACAATAGATACAACTAATATAACTTCTACACATGCTCCATTAGATTTAACTAGAAAATTTAGAGCATCATATTATTTAATAGGCTCTCTACTTAGTAGATTTAAAAATGTAGAGGTAGGATTGCCTGGTGGTTGCAATTTAGGACCAAGACCTATAGATCAACACATAAAAGGATTCGAAGCTTTAGGTGCAAAAGTTGATGTTTCCCAAGGGAAAATTCAAGCTAAGGCTAAGAAATTAATTGGAAATTCTATATATCTAGATGTAGTATCTGTTGGAGCAACAATAAATGTTATGCTATCTGCTGTTCTTGCAGAAGGTACAACAACAATTGACAATGCTGCAAAAGAACCTCATGTTGTTGATGTTGCTAACTTTTTAAATACAATGGGAGCTGATATTCGTGGTGCCGGAACAGATATTATTAAAATAAATGGTGTAAAAGCTTTACATGGTAATGCTACATATTCAGTTGTCCCTGATCAAATAGAAGCTGGTACTTTTATGCTAGCAGCAGTTGCCTCTAAAGGAGATATAACGATAAAAAATTGTATTACTAAGCACTTAGAGTGTGTAACAGCAAAATTATTAGAAATAGGCGCTCATGTAGAGGATATTGATGGTGATACTTTAAGAGTATGGGCTTCAAAGAGACCAAATAAAGCAACAATAAAAACAGCACCATATCCTGGTTTTCCTACAGATTTACAACCTCAAATGGGTGTTGTATTGGCTATAGCAAATGGAACTAGTATAATTAATGAAAGTATTTGGGATTCTCGTTTTCAATATACTGCTGAACTAAATAAAATGGGAGCTAATATAACTGCTTCTGGAAAATCTGCTGTTTTCCAAGGCGTAAATGAATTATCAGCCGCACCTGTTTATTCTACAGATTTACGTGCAGGCGCTGCATTGATAATAGCAGGAACTATTGCAAAAGGAAAAACTGAAGTTTATAATCTAGAGCATATTGATAGAGGTTATGAGCACATCGAAGATAAATTTAGAAACTTAGGGGCTAAAATAGAAAGAGTCTCTGAATAAGCAAAGGATGAAATTAATATGTTAAATTTTAGAAGTTTATATAGTGGCAGTACTGGAAATAGTTTATTTATAGAAAGTGACAATACAAAGATATTAGTAGATAGTGGAGTTAGTTTGAAAAAGCTAACTTCTGCTTTATCTTCTAGTGATATATCTCTTAGTGATATTAATGCCATTATTGTTACTCATGAACATTCTGACCATGTTCAAAGTTTAGGAATGGTTTCTTCTAAGTATAACATACCAGTATATGCAAATGAAAAAACTTGGGATGCGATGCCAAAGCAAAAAGAAAGAATTTCAGATACAAACCAAAAGTTTTTTAAATCATATGAAAAATTTGAAATTGGTGATTTAATAATTGATCCTTTTTCTATCCCACATGATGCTGCTGATCCTTGTGGTTTTAACATTATAAATAATAATGAAAAAATTAGCATTGCAACAGATATTGGACATATGACCAAGTCAATTGTAAATAAATTGGATGGTAGTTCTTTTATTTTATTAGAATCTAACTATGATCCAGAAATATTAAAATCTGGAAAATATCCATACTATTTAAAGACAAGAATTTTAGGGCCAAATGGTCATCTTCCAAATGAGATGGCTGGAAAAACAATTGCTTATTTATTAAAAGGATCTTTAAAAGAAGTAATGCTTGGACATTTAAGTAAGGAAAATAATTTTCCGGAATTAGCTTATCAAACAGTTATAGAAGAATTAATAAGCAGTAATTTTGATGAAAATTCTATTAGAGTATCTGTTGCTAATAGAAATGAACCAAGTAAAATAGTTACAGTTTCTTAGTATAGAAAATTTTATTTAAACTGCTGTAGTAAAAATATATAGCAGTTTATTTTTATATTAACTACTATTAATCATTTTACATCCTTTCTAAAAAAAATTAAGGAGTTTACCATGTTATCAATTAATATAATATGTATTGGAAAAATTAAAGAAAGTTTTTTTAAAGATGCTATAAATGAATATTCTAAAAGGCTTTCTAAATATTGTAATTTAAATATAATAGAACTCTCTGATGAAAAATTACCTTCAAAACTAAATGATAAAATTATTGAAAATATAAAAAATACTGAAGGTAAAAAAATATTATCGCATTTAAAAAAAGATTCATATAAAATTTGTTTAGATTTACATGGAAAACAATTTTCATCTGAAGAGTTTTCCGCTAAAATTGATTCAATATCTCTTAATTATAATAGCTCAATTACATTTATTATTGGTGGAACTTTAGGAATATCTTCTGAAGTTTTAAACTGCGCAGATGAAAAAATTTGTTTTTCTAAAATGACATTTCCACACCAATTAATACGTGTATTTTTGTTAGAGCAATTATTTAGAGCTTTTAAAATTTCTAATAACGAAACTTATCATTGGTAATATATGGGGGCTACAGAAGGAACATTATATTATTTTTTTATGTAATTATTCATTTATTGGGGGAGCTGTAATAATTATATACATGCAAAAATTGCTCCTTCTGTAAGATTATTAACTATTTTTTAATTTGTTTTGGATTTTTTTCGAAATAATTCGTTGAATTGTTTTTTTTATAAAAAAATAAATTGAAATAAAAATTAAGATTTTAAAAAACATATTTCCTCTTTGAATTAATTTTTTATATCTTACTCTCTTTTTATTTACTTGTCAACAAAAACTCTTCGACATTTTTCTACATATAATTAAATATTAGAATGGCTGTGGCTACACCCACAAAATTTGCTAGTAGTGATGAAACCAATGTAAATCTTATTTTTTTTACTCCAATAGAACTCGTATATAAAGCTATTGTATAAAAAGTTGTTTCTGTAGCTCCCATTATTGTTGATGCAATTAGACCAATCTTACTATCAACCCCATTTTCTTGCATAATATTTGTTGCAATTCCCATTGATGCACTTCCAGAAATTGGTCTTAAAATAGCTAATGGCATTATTTCTGCAGGAATATTTAATAATTTTAGCAATGGTGAAATTAACTCTATCACAAAATTAATTATTCCAGAGCTTTTTAATAAATTAATAGCTAGAAATATTGCTAATAAAGTTGGAAATAATTTAATTACTATTTTTACTCCCTTCTTTGCCCCGACAATAAAAATATCATACACATTCTTTTTCTCTGCAATTCCATATCCTATCGCAAATACAATTACAAAAGGTATTATAATCGTTGAAATATAATTTATAAAATTCATTTACGAGCTCCTTTTTTAGATAATATTTTTACAGATGTTATTCCTGCTATAGCTGCAACAATCGTAGCTATCCAAACAGGCAATATGATTTTAGAAGGATTGCTCGAACCGAAGTGAGCTTCTTATTGCAATCACAGTAGTTGGAATAAGTTGTATTGATATCGTATTTAAAACAATAAACATTATCATTGAGTCTGATAGCTCCTCTTTGTTTGAGTTTTCCTCTTGTAATGTTTTTATAGCTTTTAATCCTAATGGAGTAGCAGCATTACCTAGTCCCAATAGATTTGCCACAATATTCATAGATATTTCTTTATATGCTTTATTTTCCCTTTTTATATCTGGAAATAGAAATTTCATAAGTGGTGATAAACATTTTGTTATTTTATTAATTAAAGTAGTTTCTTTAATAATCTCCATTACTCCATTCCACATGCACATAACACCAATAAAACTTAGAATCATTTCAACTGTTTGTTTACATGATTCAAAAATAGCATTATTTAATTCATTCATATTAAATTTAAATACTGCATAAATAAATGAAATAATGATAAAACCTGGCCATAACTTATTTAACATTGTATTTCTCCCATATTTTATTCTATTAATTCAAGATTAAATTTATACAAACTATTTCCAAAAATAGGAAAATATAATTCTTCTTAAATTATTGACCAAAAAGATAAAATATGGTATTATTGTAGTATAATTTGTCGTTTAATTTGATTAGGGAGGATTGTAAATGAAATCAACAGGAATTGTAAGAAGAGTGGATGAATTAGGAAGAGTTGTTATTCCTATAGAGTTAAGAAATAAATTTGACATAAAAGAAAAAGATCCAATAGAAATATATGTTGATGGATCTTCCATAGTTCTAAAAAAATATGAACCTAATTGTATCTTTTGCGGAAGCACAAAAAAATTAATTACTTATAAAGATAAATTAGTTTGCCCAAAATGTATAGAAAATTTAGCTAAAACAGAAGATAAATAAAATACATTATATATTGGAAAAAGATTGTAACTATCATTACAATCTTTTTCTATGTGTGTATTAAATTAATTTATAAAATGTTGGTAAATTTCATTTTTAGGAACATTCCTATCTTTCGCAATTTTCTTTATTATATCTTTTTTGTCTAATCCGATTTTTTTATAATATTCAAAATGTTCTTCTAATGTTAATTTATTTAATTCATTTTCTTCGTTAGTATCTATATCACTATTCTCATCTATAATTATTACATATTCGCCTTTAGGTGTTGTTATTTTTTCTTGTACTTCTTCAATAGTTCCTCTAATAAATTCTTCATGTATTTTTGTTAGTTCCCTAGCTAGTACCACTTTTCTATCTCCTACATAATTTTCTAAATCTTTTAAAGTATTCACAATTTTATGTGGCGCTTCATATAAAATGATAGTATTTCTATTGCTTCTAATTTGTTCTAATTCTTTAGTTCTTAGCTTTTTATTTAAAGATAAAAATCCATAAAAAGTAAAGCTCCTTGTATTTACTCCTGCTGACATTAAAGCTGTTATTATTGCACAAGCCCCTGGAATTGGAACAACTTCAATATTTCTTTCTAGCGCTTCTTTTACAATAAATTCTCCAGGGTCAGAAATAACTGGTGTTCCCGCATCTGAAATTAAAGCAATGTTATTCCCTTCTTCTATTTTATTTAATATCATGTCTGTTTTTTCTTCTTCATTATGTCTATGATAACTTATTAAAGGCTTAGTAATTTCTAAATGATTTAATAATTTTAATGAGTGCCTTGTATCTTCTGCTATTATTATATCAACTTGTTTTAATGTGTTAATAGCTCTTAATGTAATATCATCTAAATTGCCTATAGGCGTTGCTACTATGTAAAGTTTACCTTTCATTCTTCCCCCCTATTTTTTATTATATATTTTTAATATTTCATCTGTATATGTATTATCTTCGTTGTATATAACTAATGGTCTTTCTATTTCTAAAAATGATTTAGCATTTTTTACTCCCTTTATCAAAATTAAATTAGGTTTATTATTAATTTTTGGATAAACTAGTCTTAGTTTTTTAGGTTCTATCATATATTTTTTAAATAAATTTATTATTTCAGCTAATCTTTCTGGTCTATTTACCATATAAAATGCGCCTTTATCTTTTAATACATTACTTCCATGGGAAATAAAATCCTCTAAATTAGCTGTAATCTCATGTCTAGAAATTAATTTATTTATATTTTCATTTTTCACTCCACAATTTTCTTTTTTATATGGTGGATTTGTAACAATTGCATTAATAGAATTTTTATCTAAATATTTTTCTATATTTTTTATGTTATCATTAATTATTTCTATTGTATTTTCTAAGTCATTTAATTTAACACTTCTACCTGCCATTTCTGAAATTTCCTTTTGAACTTCTAAAGCAAATATTTTTTTACATTCGGTCTTTTTTGATAGTAATATACTTATTATTCCTGTGCCTGTTCCTATATCTAATATATTACTATCTTTTTTTAAATCTTTTGCAAAATCACTTAATAAAATACTATCCATACCAAAACAAAAATAGTTTTCATTTTGTATAATTTTTAATCCTTTATATTCTAAATCATCTATTCTTTCATTTTCTTTTAAATCCATAATTATTCCTCAACATAATAAATCTCATTTCATATTATATAATAAATATTTAATTTTTTCAAATTTGGAGGTCATTATGAATATTCCTAAAAAAAATATTATAAATAAAAAAAATAATTTTATT
>OGQB01000080.1_pt1 | contig 103473 bp, 80 predicted proteins | sample 1553071 | NCBI WGS metagenome assembly OGQB01 (sample SAMEA2580284, study PRJEB22360) | human gut metagenome | biome: human gut; feature: human-associated habitat; material: faeces | place: Denmark | collected 2008/2010
CTGCAACGAATACATGAACAATGATGAGTTGAGAAATACGTTGAAGTTCTCACAACTATCTCGGTATGCAAATAAGCAAGCCACAACTAAATTGCCACGTTACACCCAATCAGTTGCATGGCTGCACTCAGTACACTTACTTTGCACCCGACAATCGGTCAATGGTGCAAACCGTGACCACTATACTAACAAATAAAACAGCATAAGCTATGGCAAGAACAAAAGAAACGAAAATGTTTCCTGAACAGCAGGAGAAAATGACACAGGAGGTGATGGCTTCGCTTCACCCATCCACTTATGGTAAAGACTATGCCCAAAAACATAGCTCTTTCTTTGAAGAGGTGGAGAACTCCGATTTAGAAGTTGTGACAGAGAATGTGGCTGCAACAACCTCCAACATGGAGGACGAGCTTACGAACGAGGTTCAATCGCCACCGAATCCGCAGAAGCGCATCAGTGGCAAGCAGCGCAAGGCGACATTGGAGGAGTATCAGCAGACCTTCCTCCAAGTTCCAAGGATTGACGACCGCAAGCCAGTCTTCGTCAGTTCCGATGTACGAGACCGTCTTGATCGTGTCGTCCGCATCCTCGGAGGGAGACGCATGAGCGTATCGGGCATCATCGAGAACATCGTGCGCCACCACCTAAGCCTTTATGAAGAGGACTTCGAGGCTTGGCGCAAATTGTGAGAAGTAAGGTCTGCGACCTTGGACGTGGATAGCTGAAAGGCTGTAATTCCAACTAACGTGTTCTGAGAGGGAGCGAGGTTATGTTTTGGGAACCCCAAAACGCCTCGCTCCACCATAAGGGCGGAGGAATTTTGCTCCCAACGGTCGCAGAAAGTGAGTGTACAAACTATAAACAGTGTATCGAATGACAAGCATACAGGAACAGGACAAGAGAAAGGGCGGAAGACCGCCCACGGGCAGGGTTCGCAAGCTGTCGAAGTCTGTCACGGTAAAGTTCTCGAAGCCAAGCTACGAGGCTCTGAGGCTGAGGGCGAGAAAAGCCAACCGCAAGTTGGCGGAGTACATCCGTGAGTCCGCCTTGAATGGCGAGGTGGTCAGCGGACACAACGCAGAGACGGTAGCCATCGCCAAGAACCTCATTGGCATGGCGAACAACCTCAACCAACTTACCAAGCTGTCGCATCAGAGAGGTTTCCACGAAACCCATGTGTATGTGGTGGACTTGTTGAGAAGATTGAAAGCCATCCTTGGCGAGTATCGCCAAGCAAGTTATAAACCGAAGCCAAGCAGTATGGGCAGAAAGGAGGATACCACATGATAGGCAAGCTAAAGAAAGGTGCATCCTTTGGTGATTGCGTCCGCTATGTGACAGGCAAGGACGAGGCGAAAATCCTTGCTTCCGATGGTGTTTTGCTCGGCACGAATGCCGAGATAGTACAAAGTTTTGAGCTGCAAAGACAGCTAAATCCAAGGATTAAGAAGCCTGTGGGACACATTGCATTGAGCTTCAAGCCAGAGGACAAGCCACGTTTAACGGATGAATTCATGGCTAAGATAGCCCTTGAATACATGCAGATGATGGGTATCAACGATACCCAATTCATCATCGTAAGGCATCACAACACCGACAATCCACATTGTCATATCGTGTATAACCGCATCAATAACGAGGGCAAGCTCATATCAGACAGGAATGATTACAGGCGTAATGAGCAAGTTACCAAGGTCCTAAAATCCAAATATGGGCTGACTTACGGAACGGATAAGAGCAAGACTAATACTCGCAAGTTACGCAATGCTGAGCGTGCCAAATACGAGATTCACAATGCCGTCAAGGATGCCTTGAAAGGCGCTGATAGTTGGCAGAAATTCAAGAATGAACTTGCAAAGCGAGGTGTTCTCTTGGAGTTTGTCTATAAGGACAAGGAGCGAACCAAGGTGCAAGGCATCCGATTCTGCAAGGACGGATATAGCTTCAAGGGTACGCAGATTAGCCGAGACTATAGCTTTGGCAAACTAAATGCAAGGTTTGAGGAAACGGAGAACCATGTATCAGCAAGAGCCATTTCTACTCAACAATATGAGCAAGGTAGTTTCAAGGACGAACTGTTGTCATTCATGTCGGAGAGCAGCCAAAACCCATGGAATGGTATTTCTTCCATTGGACTTTTTGCTCCAGCCAATGCTCAGACCTTTGAGCAATTCCCAGAGGATGAATCATCCAAGAAAAAAAAGAAGAAACGCAGAAGAGGCTTTAGCCTTTGATGCAAGTTACAAACCATTCAAACAACAAAAGAAATATGAAAGAAGAACTATTGGAAGCCATCTACGGCACAGTTGAGAGATTGGAGCAGAAAGTCGATGAACTTTCTGCTTCACCAAAGTACGCAGGAGCGGAAACCGTTCCTGCAAGTAATGACACAACCAAGTTGGAGAAATCAATCATTGCTATGTTTGGCAAGGAAGAGGAAGTCAGAGGTAAAATATCCAAATTAAGAGATGCCATTGTTGTTTTTGTTGACCTTATCAAGGCTGAACTCGGCAAAAATGAGCAGCGAAACAAGTTCTTGGTTGATGCTGTCAAGCAGATGAGACAAGAGAATGATGTTTCCTCAAAGGCATTGCAGGACAAACTTGAAGTGATGAACAATTCACCTCAGAAGAAACTTGTCACCCATCGCTTCGAGCCTACATCAAAGTATGTTCTTCTTTTCATTGGTGGCTTGGCTCTATCTCTTGTCATATCCATTTGGGGCAATCTAACCCAATGGCGAGAACGCCAAGATTGGGAGGAGGCAGATTTGAAGTATAGAGCTTTGAAGATGGTTCTGTCTGCTGATGACCCAAACATCTTATATATAGAGAAGCACTTCTCTGTAAACAGAGACGAAAATATCATAGACTATGTCAAAAATCGTGTTGCAGCTTACGAAGATTCTGTTCTCAAATACAATGAAATGGTACGGATGGCTGCATACAAAGACAGTGTAGCTAATGAACTTCGCAGAGAGTCTAATAGCATAAAACGTACTATTAAAAATTACCAATAATTTTTATCCAATACCCCAATGAGATGGAATTTACATTCAAATCCATTTCATTGGGACATATAATTAAAACTGTTTATTTGTTTCTAATAACATATTCAAATTCATCAAAATTCTCATATCCTAATTCTATTAAGATTTGGCGACTGTGTTTCCTGTCATCTTCGGTGTTGAACTTGGGGATTATGGGGAGACGAAGGATGATCTTGTCTTTATGTTTGGCATGAGTGTTGAGCCAGACAAGGTTGTCGATAACTTGCCGGTTGGGCTTACCTGTGTAGGCTTGATAGATGGCAGGATTCATGTCCTTGATGTCGATGATAAAGGAGTCAATGTATGGGGTGACTTTCTCCAAGTGATGGCGAGGTACGTTTAGACTCGTCTCCATCGTAAAGTGCCATCCCTCTGGGCATAGTTCACAAAACTCCTTTATGAATGAACTCCACAGAAGCGGTTCACCTCCACCAAAACAAATGCCGCCTCCTGTAGCTAAGAAGTAGAGGTTGTCCATCTCCACGTTCGCCATCAGCAGTTCTGTATCCACCTCCTGCCATACGCCGTCAGCATCAAGGCATTGGGGATTCAGACAGTACTTGCAATGAAGAGGACAACCATGAAATGCTACGAGCGTAGTAACCCCCTCACCGTCAATTGTAAGGCGATGACGGTCGATACAGATAAGTGGAGCTGTATTCATCTTATTCAGGTCTGAAATTTACAGGAACAACATATTTCATTTTCACAGCTTTGCCATTTTGTTTTGCAGGATTCCATTTTGGCATACTTTTCACAACCCTGATGGCTTCCTTGTCAAGTTCAGGGATAATGCTTCTAATTACCTTTACATCACTCAGACTTCCGTCCTCGTTTACAATAAAGACAACATTAACTCTGCCCATAGCAGCACCTTCCCTACAAATTTCTGGATAGCGTAGATTATCCTTGATGTATTTCATCAATGCAGCCATACCACCTGGGAATGAAGGCATCTCCTCTACAACACCAAATATATTGCTGTTTTCTATGGAGTCTGTATCAACAGCTGATTGCATTAAAGCGGTATTGCCTTTTTTTGATTTCTTGGATGTGGTACCTTTCCTATCATTTGAAGTTCGCTCTTTTGTTATTTCCATTCGAGGATTGCTTGGAATCTCTCCTAATTTTCTATTTTCTTCTTCTGCATATTTAGCCTCATCACTAAACGAGATATCTCCTTCCAATTGTCTGTCTCCAGGTTTAGGCACTTCTTCTTTCACTATATTAAGTTCACTTTTAGTAGCATCCGAAGATATTCTTTGTACCTTTCCATCCGAACAAGCTGTCATAGCGACAAGTCCTGCTGCTATGCCTGCTACCTTAATGGCTTTTCCAGCCATTTGTCTGAGGTGCAGCTCATATTCCAAGTCTCTTACATCTTGCTCACATTTAGGGCAAGTTCCCATACATTCACCCTTATAATTACATTCTTCAGGTGAATAGTCTATCCCATTGGCATCCGCTATTTGCTTGCGGATTGCTTTGAGGGTATTGCATATGTTACGTCCTCTTGTTACCATTGCTTATTTTCTTTTATGCTTATGTCCTTTTTTTACAACAACTATTTCTCCAGTGAGTCCTCCACTTTCTGTCAAAGTGATAACATTGAGCTTTTCGAGGTTCATTTCAGAGAGTTTGATAATTCTGTCTTGCATACCAATGAACTTAATGGTGATGGTGTCTCCTTGCTCCACTTCAATGGTGAAGTTTCCGTCAATATCTGCTGCCGTTTTCTTTCCAGAAAGTTTAGCTGTGATGAAAGCTGTACAAATCGGTTCTTTTGTTTTTTCGTCAATGATATGCCCTTGGACAAAAAGTACTCCTTTCTTATTCAATGTTTCTCTTTCTTTTAGCAGGATGGAGTCTTTGGATGTATATTCCTGGAAGTGAATCGGAATAACTTTCTTTGGTAGTGGAGGGGTAGAGTTGTAATATCCTTTTTGTGTAGAGCACGACATAATAGATGTTGCAAGAGTTGTCATTTCCAATGCTACCCCTACGACCTTTATAGTCTTTCCTGCTTTCTTCCTAAGTCGCAATTCATGTTCCAAATTTTTCACATCTTTCTCACATTTTGGGCAAGTACCCTTACATTCACCATTGAAATGACATTCTTCGGGTGAATAGTCAATCCCATTTGCATCCGCTATCTGCTTGCGGATAGCTTTGAGAGTGTTGCAAATATAACGTCCTCTTGCCATAGTTTATTTTTTTTATGCTTATGTCCTTTTTTGATAACAACAATTTCACCCATGAGTCCTCCACTTTCTGTCAAAGTGATGACATTGAGTTTTTCGAAATTCATTTCAGAGAGTTTGATGATTCTGTCTCGCATACCAATGAACTTTATGGTGATTGTATCTTTTGGCTCCACTTCAATTGTGAAGTTTCCATCAATGTCTGCTGCCGTTTTCTTTCTAGAAAGTTTAGCTGTGATGGAAACTTTAACATAAAGCCCTAAAGCACCCGAAAGCGAATAAGAGAATGAATTTTGAAGCGACCCTTTTAATATGAAGAAAACTTAAAAATGCTGAGCAGCTGCCCAAACTAACTCCACCTTTGTTACCTGCGGATAAGCTTCCTTATATTTATCTGTCAAATCCCAGAAGAAAAGCGAGCCTTCTTTTGGTTTCAAATAGAAATTCTCCAAAGTTCCGCCTTTACCATCTCCAACCTCGAAATAAAGTATACTGTGATCTTCATTATACGTAGTAGTATAATACCCATCCACCAACACCTTTCCACCAGCAAGGAACTGGATTCGGGATACTGTAAATACATCACCACGGCTCTTGAATTTAACAGCTTCATAAGGCTTACTTGCTATCGCATCCGATGCTATCACCAAAGAATCTTCCTTGGAAACACCCTCCACCTTACAATATTTTTGATAACCACTAAATACTTGTGTAGTCTTCCATAACGTCTCAACATCCTTGACTTCCACGGCAAGTTTTGCCTCATTACCATCTTCATCAGTCACTGTAACAATAGCCTTTCCCACAGCGATAGCAGACAAGCTAATACGCTCATCCTTACCATACTGCCCCGTCTCATGGATGCAAGTTACAGTGACTACTTTCTCATCAGAAGACTGTGCCGAAATCTTGCCCTTGGCTCCTTGCACATTCACGCGGGCACCCTGGGTGGTATATATGACAAGGCTATTGCCCTTGATACCCACTTGTTTGCCTGTGTTAATATCACCAATGATTTCATCCTGGGTGAGTTGAATACCATCATCATCGCTACACCCTACCATCAAGAGAGCGACGAAAGCCATTGCCAAAAAGTAAATCTTTGCTTTCATAAACTGTTGTTTTTATGAGTTATACATGATAGGCGCTTTGCCCATCCTCTATTTATAAAACATTATTCTCCCCCCATTATTGCATTCTTCTTCCTATTATCTTTCTTTATTTAACACACTTTTACGCAAAAATATAAGAAACGCCTGTTTTGTTTCTATACTATCGGCAGACTTATTCCGTTGATCTTCTGATAAATATCTAAGGCATAGATATCCGTCATGCCGCTGATGTAATCCAATACTGCCATGATTCGCTCTTCCAGACTTTCCAACCAAATATCGTACTGGCTGCTTACCCGGCGCAGAAGCTGCTTGGAGTAGAAACGGGACGGGTTGACGGCGGCATCGATGAATACCTCCATCAGCGTAGCCATGATCTTGTAACCCGAAAGCTCGATGTCGAGAACGGGCTTGCTGGCATAAATCTTCTTTCTCGAAACCTGAGTGCAGGTGATGTAGGCATTGCGCTCGTGCTCCGAGATGTGGTCGATGAGGGCTCCCTCGAAGGTGCCGGCAAGAATCTCTTCCTCGTGGTCGAGGAATGCCTTTACGCATTCGTTCTCCAGTTTGCCTATTACGCAGGCTCTCTCTTCTATCACCAGCCCTCTGTTCTGGAGCAAGGCAACCTGTTCATCTACGTTTATCGGTTGTTTGTCGTAATCCATATACCCTTTATAAAAAGCGAAGTCCCACCGTGGTACGCATCGTTGAGAGGCGTGGTGGGATTTGTTGCTGCAAACAATACTCTTTTTTATTGGAAACTCCAAATATTTTCTTCAAAATCTGCTTGTCAAATATAGATTTTAACGTAAAAAGTTCTAATTTCCAAGTTTTTCTCCTTGTAAGCTATGCGAGATTTAGAAAAATATCGTATCTTTGTTCCCGAATTAAGGCGTTCTTTGCATATTGCAAAATACAGAAACGAGCAGAAGTCCGCTCGTTTCCATATTGTTACCTATATAATATAGGCAAACGACCAACTTCTTGATTTTCAATCAAAGTCCAATTTAGTGTGAGTTAGTTTTTTTAACTTTTTAGCCCATTTTCTATCTTTTTTACGCCTAAACGGCCCAAAACAGAGACTTTTAAATCTTCTTCTTATAGCAGCGATGACGGCGATGCTGTTCGCTCTCCAGATACTGCCACTGGCTCTGAACACCGGTATTGGTCTCCATCTGCGGCATTGCCTCAGCCCATTTAAAGCCATAACGGCGATACTGCTTTATCAGATCGGCAAAAATAAGCGCGTTGGCTCCCTTCTTGCGATATTCCGGAAGAACACCAATCAAGAGCAAATCTACCGTATCCGTCTTGTGCCACTTCAGAACCTTCAGCACCTTCAGCCAACCCGTAGGGAAAAGCTTGCCATCGCCTATCTCGCGCAGCGCATCGGTAAACGAAGGGAAGGAAACACCAAAGGCTACCAGCTTGTTGCCAGCGTTGCCATCTACCACACCCGTTACCAGGTTCAAGTCAGCCTTCTTGATATAAGTATTTACATATTCATCTATCTGCTTCTCCGTAAGCTGCTGGAAATCATAGAGATTCTTGTAAGTCTCGTTCACGATTTCGAACACCTTCCTGCCCATTCCTCCCGAGGTCAGTTCGCGGCGGGTAAACTTATGAACATGCAGATTATATCGGCTCTCTATCATCTGGGCAGTCTTGGCAAACTTAGCCGGCGTCACTTCCGGAATCCTGATGCGGTACTCCAGCCAGTCGTTATCCTTCTCATAGAGCGGATAACTCTCCAGATGCGTCTTGTAATAAGGATAATTGTAATTGATATACATCGTAGACTTCCGGTCGAAGCCCTCGATGAGCAAGCCTTCACGGTCCATATCCGTAAATCCGAGCGGACCTACGCATTCGTTCATTCCCTTGCTCTTGCCCCAGTTTTCTACCGCGCGCAACAAGGCGCAGGAAACCGCAACATTATCCACGAAATCGAACCAGCCGAAGCGAACCTGCTTCTTGTTCCACTCTTCGTTGGCACGATGGTTGATAATGCCAGCAATTCTACCTACGATACGAGCCTCGCTGTCAACCGCCAGGAAGTATTGAGCCTCGCAGAATTCGAAGGCAGGATTCTTCTTTGGGTCCAGCGTATTCATCTCGTCGAAACGCAAAAAAGGAATGGCAAACTTATGGCCTCTGTAGAGATCATAATGAAACTGAATGAAGGTTTTCAGCCCTTTTTTAGTCGTTATCGGTATGATTCTTATCTCATCATTCATTAGTATATTGTTTTATGTATATATATTCAATTGCGGTGCAAAAATACAATAAATTTATGAATAATGCAACTCTTTTCTTATAAATTTATAAAAGTTTGTTCATAATTGTTCAACTTTGTGGATATTTATGTACCTTTGCAGGTTGAAATGCCCCAAAAGAGCATCATAAAGTTATGAAGAAAGAGAAAAGAGACAACTATACGTTCCTCACACATGCCCCTGTGCATCATGTGATTTTCACGATGGCCATACCAACGATTATCAGTATGCTGTCGACGAGCATGTACAACCTCGCCGACACCTATTTCGTGGGCAGCATCAACACGCAGAGTGTGGCAGCGGTAGGCGTTTCCTTCGCAGCAATGGCTGTTATCCAGGCGATTGGTTTTTTCTTCGGTCACGGAGCAGGCAATTATGTTTCGCGACAGTTGGGCGCCAAGCATACGGAAGAGGCACAGAAGATGGCAACAACGGGCTTTGTACTGAGTTTTCTTACCGGTCTCCTCATCGCCATTCTGGGTCATCTTTTCCTCACACCGCTCTGTCTTCTGATGGGTTCTACGCCCACCATTCTTCCTTATACAGAGCGTTATCTGGGCATTATCCTGCTGGGTGCTCCCTTTATGACCACCTCGCTTACGCTGAATAATCTGATGCGATTTCAGGGCAATACGATGTATGCGATGAAGGGCATCATGTCGGGTGTGCTGCTCAATCTGATTCTGGCTCCTCTGCTCATTCTCTACTTCCAGCTGGGCATTACCGGAGCCGCCGTAGCCACCCTCACCAGCCAGTGTTTCGGCTGCGCCATGCTGTTCTGGATGACGCATAAAGGCGAGAACATCCGCATCCGTCTCAGCAATTTCACCCCTACCCGCGCCTTTGCCAAGGAGATTATCTTCGGCGGAACCCCTTCGCTGTCAAGACAGGGACTGGGAAGTATCGCTACGCTGATGCTCAATGTGGCAGCAGGTGCGTTTGGCGATGCAGCCATTGCGGGCATGAGTATCGTTACCCGCATCTCCTTCTTTACCTATGCGATGGTCATCGGTCTGGGACAGGGATTCCAGCCGCTCTGCGGATTCTGCTACGGCGCCAAACTCTATGGGCGCGTAAAGGAAGCCTTCTTTTTCTGCATTAAATGCGGCACGGTTTTCCTCAGCGTCTGTGCCCTTCTCGGCTTCATCTTCTCAACTTCCATCATCAGCATTTTCCGCGATGATGCAGCGGTTGTAGCCGTAGGTTCGGTGGCTTTGCGATGGCAGGTGCTCAGTTTTCCGCTCGTAGCCAGCATCGTGCTCACCAACATGCTGATGCAGACCATCCGTAAACCGGTGAGAGCCAACATCGTAGCGGCAGCACGAAGCGGACTTTTCTTCATTCCGCTCATCTTCATCCTTCCCTATTTCTTCGGACTGCTGGGCGTGGAGATGTGTCAGATGTGGGCAGATTGCTGCTCGTTTGCCGTAGCGGTTCCGATAGCCTGGAGCGCTTTCAGGGATATGAGAAGAGAGCAGATGGAACTTGGGAAAAGCCACTAGAAGATAAAAAGATACTGGAAGATAAGAGAAAATACTTGAGATAAGAGAAATGGAGAAGACTTATTACATAGGATTGGACGTTGGCTCTACGACAGCCAAAATAGCCGTTATCGACAGCGATAACCGGGTAATTTACTCAAAATACGAACGCCACAACGCTCGTGTCAACGAACTTGTGTCGCAATATTTCGATGAGATTTTAGCCCTTACCGGCGATGCAGAGGCAAGAATCTGCGTAACGGGAAGCGTAGGAATGGCTACTGCCGAACAGCTCCAGGCAGAGTTTGTACAGGAGGTGGTGGCTGCATCGGTCTATGCCCGTACTGCCCATCCTGAGGCGAAGGCGCTCATCGATATTGGTGGCGAGGACGCCAAGGTTATCTTCTTCAAGGAAAACGGAAATATGGAACTGCGCATGAACGGCAACTGTGCCGGCGGAACGGGCGCTTTCATCGACCAGATGAGTGTGCTGATGGGCGTAGAAAACCAGAAGATGAGCGAGTTGGCGATGAAGGCAGAGCACGTTTATCCGATGGCTGCCCGCTGCGGCGTATTCGCCAAGACCGACATCCAGAACCTGATGGCGCGCAATCTGCCCGAAGCAGATATTGCAGCCAGCATCTTCCATTCCATCGCCGTACAGACGGTGGTAACGCTTTCTCACGGCATCAGTTTCGAGGCTCCTATCCTGCTCTGCGGCGGTCCGCTTACCTTTCTTCCGGCTCTCCGCAAGGCTTTCTGCGATTATCTCCATCTCTCTCCAAACGATTTCATCGTATCAGAAAACAGCAATCTCATTCCGGCTCTGGGCTGTGCTTACCGGGCAAAATCGGCAGATTCTGAAGCCTCAGTATCTGTTCTCAGAAGCCGGATGAAAAAAGAAATACAAACGGAATGGACCAGCAGTCTGCTGCCCCTGTTCAAGAACGAAAAAGAGCACCAGGAATGGCTCAAATCAAAAACGAAATTCGCTACCGAAACCCAACCGCTGAATAAAGGAAAACAGCAGGTTGTGATTGGTATTGACTCGGGTTCTACTACGACTAAGATTGTTGCGGTAAGGGTGAATGCGGAGACGCCTACGGGAGATATTGTCTTTACCAATTACCGCCTGAATCTGGGAAATCCGATCAAGGCAGTAGCGGATGGATTGAACGCCCTGAAGCAGGAAGCAGCATTACGAGGCGCTGAACTGGAAATCGTAGGCTCCTGCTCTACAGGTTACGGCGAAGAACTTATCAAGGCGGCTTTCGGCCTCGATAGCGGCATTATCGAAACAATGGCGCACGAAAGAGCAGCTGCCTCACTCATGCCCGACGTGAGTTTTATCCTGGACATCGGCGGACAGGACATGAAGGCTATCTTCGTGGAGAAAGGGGCTGTGGTGCGCATGGAACTCAACGAGGCGTGCAGTTCGGGCTGCGGAACATTCATCCAGACCTTTGCCAACAATATGGGTTATTCTGTAGGCGATTTTGCCCAACTCGCCTGCCAGTCGAAGGCTCCCTGCGACCTGGGAACCCGCTGCACCGTCTTCATGAACTCGAAGGTGAAGCAGGTGCTCAGAGAGGGCGCATCTGTAGCTGATATTTCTGCCGGAATCTCTTATTCGGTCATCAAAAACTGTCTCTATAAGGTATTGAAACTCCATGGTAATGAGAATCTTGGAGGCAAAATCGTTGTGCAGGGTGGTACGATGAGAAACGATGCGGTGGTAAGAGCATTTGAGTTGCTCACCCATACCGAAGTGGCACGAAGCAACATGCCGGAACTGATGGGCGCCTACGGCTGTGCCCTTCATGCGGCGGCAGATTACAAGCATCGCACATCTGCAGAAGACGAGCACCCTGCCTCATCAAGATCCATCGATGATCTCCAGAATCTGGCTCATTATGAAACCAAACAGCTGCAATGCAAAGGCTGCGAAAACCATTGTTATGTTTCCCGCTACACCTTTGCCGGCGGCAACAAGTTCTACTCCGGAAACAAGTGTGAGCGTGTGTTCAACAACAAGGGAGCAAACGGGATAAAAGGCAAAAATATTTACGAATATAAATATAGTTTACTATTTGACAGAGAGACAGTTAACCCACTTGACGCTGTAAGACACAGCATCAAAGTAGGCATTCCTCGCATCCTCAACATGTACGAGGAATATCCGTTCTGGAATGCGCTGCTCCGGGCAGCAGGATTGGACGTGATTCTCTCTTCCGATTCCACTTTCAGCCAGTATGAAGGAGCCTTGAATACGGTGATGAGCGACAATATCTGCTTCCCGGCTAAACTGGCTCACAGTCATCTGAAGGAACTCAACGAGAACCCGAAGGTAGACCGCATCCTCATGCCATACGTGGTTTATGAACATAATGACGACCCGAAGAATACGCTGAACAGCTTCAACTGTCCGGTCGTTTCGGGCTACAGCGATGTCATCAAATCGGTCATCAATCTGAAGAAACCGATCGATACGCCCGTCATCAACTTTGCCCAGCCTAAGGCGCTGGAAAAGCAGATTACTGATTATCTCAAGAAACTGGGAGTAAGCAAGAAGACTGCCCATAAAGCGCTGAGAGAGGCACTCTATGCTCAGGCAGTATATGCAGCTGAGATTAAGAAACAGGGCTGGGAGATTCTGAAAAATGAAGAAACAGAGGCTCAGAAAACGAACGGAGACAAGACTCAGAAGCCAAACAAGGGACTTACGATTCTGCTGGCGGGCCGTCCTTATCATACTGACCCGCTGATTCAGCACAAGCTGAGCGAGATGATAGCCAATCTGGGAGTCAACGTCATCAGCGAAGACATCGCCCGGGGTAATCTCTTTGCAGATTTCAAAGAATTCAATCTGGAGAACCTGGCGGCAGAAAGAAATGAGGCTGCATTAGCCAGCCAAGACAACAACGAAGCATACAACTGTCAGCCAGAGACTTATCTCGTGAAGCAATGGGCGTATATGAACCGCATACTGAAGGCAGCACAATGGGCAGCCGAACAGGGCGATGAGGTTCATTTCGTCCAGATGACCAGCTTCGGCTGCGGTCCTGACAGTTTTATCCAGGACGAGATTCGCGACATCATGAAGCGCCACAACAAGCCGTTCACGCTGCTGAAGATAGATGATGTGAGCAATATCGGCTCCCTGAAACTCCGTGTCCGCTCGCTGATAGAAAGCCTAAGGAAAGTGAAGAGTGAAGAACGAAGAGTGAAGAAACAACGTTCGGCGGCCGAAGGGAAAGCCAATTCAACAGCTGAAGAAATTCAACATTCAACACTCAACACTCAACATTTACAACAGACCAAGGTATTCACCAAGCAGGATATTCATCGCAAGATTCTCGCTCCTTTCATGACCGAATACCTCACCCCTATCATTCCGCCTATCCTGAAACTGATAGGCTATGATGTAGAGGTACTTCCAATGAGCAATGATGTAAGCGCCGAACTCGGCTTGAAGTTTGCCAACAACGAAGTCTGCTATCCGGCAACCCTTATCGTCGGCGACATCATCAAAGCCTTGAAATCAGGCAGATACGACCTGAATAATACGGCAGTAGTGATGAGTCAGACGGGCGGCCAATGTCGCGCAACCAACTACGCCGGTCTCATCAAGCGTGCAATGATTTCCAATGGATTCCAGGACATTCCGCTGCTCACGCTCGGTGTAACAGCCTCAACAGGCGAAGCATCAGGCTCAACAGACGACAAACAAGACTACAACGAGCAGGACGGCTTTAATGTGCCTTGGCTGAAATACAGTCAGATTATCGTTACCGCCATTTTCTATGGCGATGCAATCAACGAGATGTACAACGCCTGCATCGTAAGAGAGCGTAAACCGGGCATTGCCAGAGAGTTGCGCGATAAATACATGCAGCTGATAGACGGACCTATCGCCCAGAATTCAGCCAAAGAACTCATCCGACTCCTGGAACAGGCAGCCGAAGAATTCAACCAGATGACCCTCGACAGAGAACTGCCGAAGGTAGGAATCGTAGGCGAAATCTTCCTGAAGTTCAATCCTTTCGCCCACCAGTTCCTGGAGCAGAACATCATTTCGCGCGGCATAGAGGTGGTTCCGCCTCTGCTTGCCCCTTTCTTCCTGCAGGAATTTGTGAACGTGGAGATACAGAAACACATGCGGCTGAGTTGCACCAAAGTGCCCGATTTCATCATCAAGGGCGCTTATCAGGCGCTGATAGGCAGAAGATTGCGCCAGGTAAACAAGGCAGCCGGCAAGTTCCGCTACTTCCGTCCGTTCACCAATATCTATGATGATGCGAAGGACGTACAGGGACTGGTTTCGCTCGCAGCCCAGTTTGGCGAAGGCTGGCTTCTGCCTGCCGACATCGTAGGTTACATCCGTGATGGCGTGAACAACATCATCTCGCTCCAGCCTTTCGGCTGCATCGCTAACCACGTGATTTCCAAGGGCATCGAGAAACGTCTCCACGACCGGTTCCCTACACTCAACCTCGTATCGCTCGACTTCGATTCCGGTGTTTCAGAGGTAAACGTCACCAACCGACTGCTCCTCTTCCTGGACAGCATCGCAAAATAAGACAAGCCAGACCCATGTACGGCAAAACACCGTATATGGGTCTTTCCGTCTTTCATCCCTCAAAAAATCACTCTAAAAAATACAAAAAACCGTAGCTATTTCTTTGTCATTCAAGAAAATAATCGTATCTTTGCACTCAAATTTTATTGAGACATTAAGAAAATGAGTAAAGATACATTAACTCATCAGCTGACAGAGACCATCGAGGAGCTTTCGAGCGCCGAATCTTTGAAGGGTCTCTTCCATCAGCATCGAGACGGGAATCCACTTCCTTCGGGCAAGGCGCTCGAAGAAATCATCAGTTTGTCCCGTTCTATCCTCTTTCCGGGATATTTCGGTAATTCTTCGGTAAATATCTCAACCATCAAATATCATATTGGAGTAAGAGTAGAGAAACTCTATGAGATGCTGTCGGAGCAGATTCTCGCCGGTCTCTGCTTCGCCAACGACTGCGAAACGGAAACCCAGGCTGAACTGCAGCACCAGCGTGCCAAGGCAGGCGTGATTGCAGCCAAGGTAATCATGGAATTTCCGAGACTGCGCAAGATTCTGGCAACCGATGTAGAGGCTGCCTACGAGGGCGACCCGGCTGCCATGAGCCACGGAGAAATCATCTCCTGCTACCCGGTCATCAAGGCGATTACCAACTACCGCATCGCTCACGTGCTGCACGAACTGGGAGTGCCGCTCATTCCGAGAATGATGACTGAGCTGGCGCATTCGGAAACCGGTATTGACATCAACCCGGAGGCTACCATCGGCAAGCACTTCACCATCGACCACGGTACGGGTGTGGTGATTGGAGCTACCTGCATCATCGGCGACAATGTGAAACTCTACCAGGGTGTAACCCTCGGAGCCAAGAGTTTCCCACTCGATAAGGACGGCAATCCTATCAAGGGAATCCCTCGCCACCCTATCCTCGAAAATGATGTCATCGTCTACGCCAATGCCACCATCCTCGGTCGCATCACCATCGGAGAAGGCTGCGTAGTGGGAGCCAACGTATGGGTTACCAAGGATATGAAACCGAAAACAAAGAAATATAAAAAAGAAAAACAAAGTTTATTAGATATAGAATTCAATAATGGAACAGGAATTTGAACTCATTGCCAAGACCTTCATGGGCCTCGAGCCTGTCTTGGCTGAAGAGCTCACCCAGTTGGGTGCCAATAATGTACAGATCGGTCGCCGCATGGTGTCTTTCACAGGCGACAAGGAAATGATGTATCGTGCTAACTTCCAGTTGCACACAGCCATCCGTATCTTAAAGCCTATCAAGCACTTCAAGGCTAGAAGCGCTGAAGAGGTGTATGATCAGATTCAGAAGATCAAGTGGGATGACATCTTAGACGTGAAGAAGACTTTCTCTGTTGACTCAGTAGTCTACTCAGAGGAGTTCCGCAACTCACGCTTCGTAACCTACAAGGTAAAGGATGCGATTGTTGACTGGTTCCGCGAGAAGCAGGGTACACGTCCAAATATCAGCGTATCTAACCCGGATATCCGCCTCAACATCCACATTGCAGAAGACAATGCCACCTTGAGTCTCGATTCTAGTGGTGAGAGTCTGCACCGCCGTGGCTACCGCCAGGAGCAGGTAGAGGCTCCTCTGAACGAGGTTCTCGCTGCAGGTATGATTCTGATGACCGGCTGGAAGGGCGAATGCGATTTCATCGACCCGATGTGTGGTTCAGGTACCATCGCCATCGAAGCTGCCCTCATCGCCCGCAACATCTCTCCAGGTGTATTCCGCAAGGAGTTTGCCTTCGAGAAGTGGAACGATTTTGACCAGGATCTCTTCGACATGATCTATAACGACGACTCTCAGGAGCGCGAGTTCGAGCACCATATCTATGGCTACGATGTTGACATGAAGGCTGTAAACACAGCTAATCTTAACGTTCGTGCTGCCGGTCTTAGCAAGGACATCACCATCTCACAGGCTGATTTCAAGGACTTCACCCAGCCAGCTGAGAAGAGCATCATCGTGATGAACCCTCCATACGGCGAGCGCATCTCTACCCCTAACCTTCTGAACACCTACAAGATGATCGGTGAGCGCTTCAAGAAGGCTTTTGCCGGCAACGAGGCTTGGGTATTGAGCTACCGCGAGGAGTGCTTCGAGCAGATTGGTCTGAAACCATCTATCAAGATTCCTGTATTCAACGGAAGCTTAGAATGCGAATTCCGCAAGTATGTGATGTTCGACGGCAAGATGAAGGACTTCCGTTCTGAAGGCGGTATTGTGAAGACTGAGCGCGAGAAGAGCGAGATGGCTCAGAAGCACCGTTTCAAGAAGGAGCGTGAATTCAAGAAGCGTGTAAGCGAGGAGACTGAAAACGAGGAGGACGATATCCGTTCTTTCAAGTTCCATACTCACCGTCTGGAAGACTTCGAGAAGAAGCGTGCTGAGTTCCATAAGGGCGGCCGTTCACATATCGGTGGCGGTCGACGCAATGATGACGACGATGACAAGCGTGGAAGCCGCAGCTTCAAGGGCGACCGCAAGGGTGGCCGTGACTTTGGTGGCAAGCGCGACGGAAAGCGTTTCGAGAAAGGCGACAAGCGTGGTGGCTTCAAGGGCGACAAACGTGGTGGCCGTGATTTTGGAGGCAAGCGCGGAGGCAAGAAGAACTTCAGCGTTGACTTCGACGACGAGGATTAAAGAGACATACTACCCATACGTCGTGTTTCACGACGCATGGGTGGTAAACCCGATAAAGTAAAGTAAAGAATATAATGAATCTGAAGAATTCAATTTATAAATTATCTTTTGCTGCTATGATTATGATGGCTATGAATGCAACCGACTTACAGGCTCAGGGCGTGGTTCCTGCTCAGAAAGGCGAGAAAACCTTTACATTGGAAGACCTGAACTTCGGCGGCAACAACTATCGTAACATGGTGGCTAAGAACCGCTGGTGCACCTGGTGGGGCAATGAACTCGTTCGCCAGGATGTGGATGCCTGCTATCTCGTCAACAAGACGACAGGCAAGGAGACCAGACTCTTCGGCATCAATGACATCAACCAGTGGATTGCTCCTACCAAAGACATCAAGGTAAGAGCCCTCTACAATGCTCTCTTCCCTTTTGCAGGCAAGAGCATCGTGATGGTAAGCAACGGCAGCAAGACTTATACCGTAGACTTCAAGAAGCATAAGCTGCTGAGCGAGATGGATTTTGCTGACGGCGAGAACCTCCTGGAGGCCAACGCCCAGCAGAACGCCTTCGCCTATCTGAAGGGCAGCAACCTCTATGTGCGTACCTTCGATGTAACCAGCAACGCCCTGACAAAAGAGAAGAAATCTCACGATTTCCAGCTCTCAAAGGATGGAAGCCGCGAAATTGTTTATGGACAGAGTGTTCACCGCGATGAGTTCGGCATCAGCAAGGGAACCTTCTGGAGTCCGAACGGCGAACTGCTCGCCTTCTATCGCATGGACCAGAGTATGGTAACCGACTATCCGCAGGTCGACATCCCGGAAATCGGTTTCAATCATCCTGAAACACAGAGTTGCATTGCTACTCCTGCACCAGACAAGTATCCGATGACTGGCGAGACATCACACAAGGTAACCGTAGGCGTGTTCGACTGCATGACCGGCAAGACCGTCTATCTGAAGGCTGGCGATCCAACCGACCGCTACTTCACCAACATCGCATGGAGTCCGGACAGCAAGACCATCTATATGTTCGAACTGAACCGCGACCAGAACGACTGCCGTCTGACTGCCTACAATGCAGAAACCGGCGAGAAGACAGGCGAACTCTATCGCGAAACCGACGAGAAATACGTGGAGCCTTGCCACCCTATCCAGTTCCTGCCTTGGGACAGCAACAGCTTTATCATGCAGAGCCGCAAGGATGGCTACAACCACCTCTATCTCTGCACCCTGGGCAAGCACGGAAGCCGCATGGCCAGCAACACGGAATCACTTGAAATCAAGCAGTTGACTTCCGGTAAATGGGAAGTGATGGAAGTGCTCGGTTTCAACAGCAAGCGCAAGAGTATCATCATCGCATCCAACGAGAAATCGCCTATCCAGAGAAACATCTTTGCCGTAGACACAAAAACCGGCAAGCGTACGCTGGTAGATGATTGCGGCAAGGGATGGCACAGCGCCACTTTGAGCGAGAACGGACAGTATGTCTTCGACAACTACTCTACTCCTACCGTGCCTCGCAAGATTGCCCTCGTGAATACCGAGAACGGCAAGCGCACCGCTTACTTCACTGCCGAGAACCCTTGGAAAGGCTACAATGTGCCTGAGTACAGCTGCGGTACCATCAAGGCTGCCGATGGCGAAACAGACCTCTACTGGAGAATGGTGAAGCCGGTAAACTTCGATCCAAACAAGAAGTATCCTACCATTATATATGTATATGGTGGTCCTCATGCCCACAACGTAGATGCCCGCTGGAACTACTCTAGCCGTGGTTGGGAAACCTACATGGCAGAAAAGGGCTATCTGCTCTTCATCCTCGACAACCGTGGAAGCGAGAACCGTGGCAAGGCTTTCGAGCAGGCTACCTTCCGCCAGCTCGGACAGATTGAGATGCAAGACCAGATGAAGGGTGTGGAATATCTGAAGACGCTTCCTTACGTAGATGCTGACAAGATTGGCGTTCACGGCTGGAGCTTCGGCGGATTCATGACCATCTCACTGATGACCAACCACCCTGATGTGTTCAAGGTAGGCGTAGCAGGCGGTCCGGTAATCGACTGGCACTGGTACGAGGTGATGTATGGCGAGCGCTATATGGATACCCCACAGACCAACCCAGAGGGTTACAAGAAGACCTCTCTGCTCTATCAGGCAAAGAACCTGAAGGGCAAGCTGCAGATTATCCAGGGCTTGAACGATGTGACTGTAGTGCCACAGCACTGCCTCACCTTCCTCAAGGCTTGCATCGCAGCAGGCACCCAGCCAGACTTCTTCGTCTATCCTGGCGAGCCTCACAACATGAGAGGTCATCAGAGCACTCATCTGCATGAGCGCATCAGCAATTATTTCTTCGATTATTTGAAATAACAAATTCAAGTTTCGCAAGTGGTTCAAGAACGGGCTGAAGGCCCAAAAGCTCCTAGCCCAGGGCATCGCCCTGGGTATAATGGCAATCAGTAAGGCGCCCTGTAAGGGCAAAAGCTTTATGTTTTGTCTGGAGTTTTAAAGCTTTTGCCCTTACAGGGCGACAGGTTTGCGTCCGTAATTACCCAGGGCGATGCCCTGGGCTAGGGGCTTCTGCCCTTTCAGGGCGTGTGGGGCTTACTTGCGAAAGTTTAGTAACAAACAATAACTTACAGCAAATGAAAATTTTATTGTTAGGAGGCGGTGGCCGCGAGCACGCCTTAGCATGGAAAATCGCTCAGAGCGAAAAGTGTGAGAAACTCTTCATCGCTCCTGGTAATGCCGGTACACAGAATGTCGGCGAGAACGTAAATATCAAGGCAGACGACTTTGAGGCGCTCAAGAACTTCACAGTAGAAAATGGCGTTGATATGGTGGTAGTTGGTCCGGAAGACCCATTGGTAAAGGGTGTTTACGATGACTTCAAGAACGATTCTCGCACCCAGAACATCCCTGTCATCGGTCCATCAAAGGCTGGCGCCGTACTGGAAGGCAGCAAGGACTTCGCCAAGAAGTTCATGAAGCGCCACAACATCCCTACTGCCCAGTATGAGACTTTCGACGGCGAGCACGTAGAGGAAGGCTTGAAATTCCTGGAGACACTGAAGGCTCCTTATGTATTGAAGGCTGACGGTTTGTGCGCAGGTAAGGGCGTTCTCATCCTCCCTACCCTGGAAGAGGCTAAGAAGGAGTTCAAGGAGATGCTCGGCGGTATGTTCGGCAACGCTTCTGCACGCGTAGTCATCGAGGAATTCCTCAGCGGCATTGAGTGCTCTGTATTCGTATTGACCGACGGCAAGAACTACAAGATTCTGCCTGAGGCTAAGGATTACAAGCGCATCGGCGAGCACGATACCGGTCTGAACACCGGCGGTATGGGTAGCGTTACCCCTGTACCATTCGCTACCAAGGAGTGGATGCAGAAGGTTGACGAGCGCATCATCCGTCCTACCGTAGAGGGACTTGCTGAGGAGAACATCGACTATAAGGGATTCATCTTCTTCGGTCTGATCAACGTTGAAGGCGAGCCTATGGTCATCGAGTACAACTGCCGTATGGGTGATCCAGAGACTGAGAGCGTGATGCTCCGTCTGAAGAGCGACATCGTGGATCTCTTCGAAGGTGTAGCAGCAGGCGATTTGGACAAGCGCAGCATCGAGTTTGATGAGCGTGCAGCAGTCTGCGTGATGCTTGTAAGCGGCGGTTATCCTGAGGCTTACAAGAAGGGTTATCCTATCCATGGCATCGACGATGTAGAAGGTTCGGTAGTCTTCCACTCCGGTACAGCCATGAAGGATGGTCAGGTAGTAACCAACGGTGGTCGTGTCATCTGCGTAAGCAGCTACGGCAAGGACAAGGAAGAAGCCTTGAAGAAGAGCTTTGCTGAGGCACAGAAGATCCAGTTCACCGACAAGTACTTCCGTTCAGATATCGGACAGGACCTTTAGTTTTTTAATGTTGAATTAGATGTTAAGAAAGAAAACTTTTCAAAATAAAGTAGCGGCTAGCCGCTACTCTTTACCTATTACTGCAACCCTTGCCACGCTGGTTTGGGTTGCAGTAGGTTTATTGGTATCCAATATCTGGGTAGAATTTGCTTTCACAGCCATGTCTACCCTGCTGATGGTGGAACTGAACAACCGTAATGCCCTCATGCGTACCTACAGCCGAATGGTATCTTGCAGTTTTCTGGCATTACTGACGATGACAGGACTCCCCCACCTCTCTTTAAAAAGCAGTATTGTGACGATGTGTTTCATCGCCTTTTATCTCATTATCTGGAATTGCTATCAGGATAAACGCTCAACAGGCTGGACTTTCTACGCCTTTGCCTGCATCGGTCTGGCATCGATGATTTTCGTGCAGATAGGCTATTTCATGCCTATCCTATGGATCATGATGATGGTGTTTACCCTCTCGTTTAGCGTAAAGACATTCTTTGCATCCCTGGTAGGTCTCATCGTGCCCTATTGGTTTGCAGCCGGTTATTTCTTCTATACCGACAACATACAGGGTCTGGCTAACCACTTCTGTGAATTCATTAACTACAGCGAACTCTTTGATTATTCGCAGGTTACCGATCATCAGGTACTGGACCTGAGTTTCGTTATCCTGCTCACCATCATCGGTTCCATCCACTTCATACGCACCAGCTACGGCGATAAGATACGAACCCGCATGATCTACGAAACGTTTATCATGATATCGGTTGCCTGCATCATCTTCATCGTCCTCCAGCCTCAACATATACAGGAACTGGGCGGCATCCTGATAGTGAATACAGCACCGCTTATCGCCCATTTCATCACATTCACCAGAGGTAAGTTTACCAACATCTCCTTCATCCTGCTGCTCATCATGCTGGTACTTATCATGGCTTACAACATACTCGTACCAGAGAGCATCTTACTATGAGCTGGATGATAGATTTCTTAATGAGCTGGGGCTACTGGGGCATGCTGGTATCAGCCTTCCTTGCCGGCAGTTTCTTTCCCTTCAGCAGCGAGGTGGTGATGTCGGGCTTACAGGCTGCCGGACTGGAACCTATCCAGCTCGTACTGTATGGAAGCATCGGCAATGTGCTCGGTTCTATGTTCAATTATGGCGTAGGACGGATGGGCAAACTGGAATGGATAGAGAAATATCTGCATGTAAAGAAAGAGAGTCTTGACAAGGCTCAGCATTTCATGGCCGACAGAGGAGCCTGGATGGGATTCTTCGCCTTCCTGCCCCTGTTGGGAAGTGCCATCACCATCGTTTTGGGACTGACGAGAGCCAACATCGTGATTTCTGTCATCAGCATCACCATCGGAAAGGTGTTGAGATATGTACTGCTGGTTTACGGACTCAGTTTCATCTTTTAAACAAGCTGCAAAGAAAACAAAGAATTGATTCATATAGATTGACTGCTTATGAGAAAGTATTTATACCTTATTATATTATGTGTGGTTTTCGCAGGCTGTAAAGGCAGCCAGCAGAAAGGTAACACCGCAGAAAGTAACGGAAAGGAATCTGTCGCCAACAGCGATGGCAAACCTGCTGTTACCGTAACCATCCCTCCCTACAGGTTTTTCGTTGATAAGATTGCCGAAGATAAGGTGGATGTCAACGTGATGGTATCCAACGGCAACAACCCGGAGACTTACGAGCCATACGCCGAGCAGATGATGGAACTCTCCAGGAGTGCCCTCTATCTGAAAGTGGGAAGCATCGGTTTCGAACAGACCTGGATGAAGAAACTGCAGGACAACGCTCCAGATATGAAAGTGATAGATACTTCCGTGGGCATCAAGCCTGCCAAGACTCCAGGTGGCAACATCGACCCACACGTATGGATGAGTTGCAGCAACGCCCGCATCATCTCCAGCAACATCTTCAAGGCGCTCTGCGAACTGGAGCCAAAACACAAGGCATTCTTTGAGAAGAACTATCTGTCGCTGCTGAAAATCATCGACAAGCGAGACAGCACCATCAGAGAGGGTTTCAAGAATCATCCCGAGATGGTACGCAAGTTTGTGATCTATCACCCTATCCTCACCTACTTTGCCCGTGATTACCAGCTGGAGCAGCTTGCCATAGAGGAAGAAGGCAGGGAGCCTAGTGCCTCCCAGCTGAAGAGCCTCATAGAGAGAGCCAGAAAAGAAAAGATCAAGTTCTGCCTGATACAGGCAGAATTTGCCAACCGCAACACCACAACCTTCATCAAGGAGAGCCACACCAAGCCAATGAATATCAATCCATTGCAAGGCGATTGGAACTGGGCGATGCAGGAAGCGGCTGCAGCGGTACAGGGCAAGAAAATCGTTGTTGGGAAGTAAAAACTACAATAATATGACTCCAATCATAAAAATCGAGCATCTTTCGGCTGGTTATGAAGGCAAGGAGGTGCTCCACGACATCAACCTCACCGTCTACAAAGACGATTATCTTGGCATCATCGGACCAAACGGTGGTGGCAAGACAACTCTCATGCGCCTCATCCTGGGGCTGATGAAACCCACAGACGGCAGCATCCGCTTTTATAAAGACGGGGAGGAAGTAAGGGAAATCAGTATGGGATATCTGCCCCAATACAATCATCTCGACAAACAGTTTCCTATCTCCGTTTATGAAGTGGTACTCTCAGGACTCAGCAAGACCAAAAGTCTCTTTTCGAGATACACCCAGGCACAGCACCAGCAGGTACTCGACTGTCTGGAACAGATGCAGCTCACGGAGTTGAAAGACCGCCATATCGCAGCCTTGAGCGGCGGACAGCTGCAGCGAGTACTCCTCGCCCGCGCCATTGTTTCCAAACCCGATGTAGTGATACTGGATGAGCCCAACACCTACATCGACCGCCATTTCCAGAAGCAGATGTACGAGATGCTGGAACAGATCAACCGGGAGTGCGCCATTATCATCGTAAGCCATGATGTAGCCGAAGTGCTCAATAACGTAAAGCACATCGCCTGCGTAAATCATCATCTCCACTACCACGATACGGCAGATATGCCGAGAGAGAAACTGGAAGAGCATTTCTTAAATGTATAGGCTTATTATATAATAATGCCTAAAAAACAGGTGCAAAAATCCATATTATCTCATCTTTTTATTACCTTTGCAACTGGAATGTGCCTTTTTGAAAGGCACGGAGAAAGCATTCAGAAACAGAGAAAGCATTCAGAAAGAAATATAATACATTAAAGTTTAAACAATAATGAAACAGTACAGATTAGTGGACAATATCTTCGGATGGGTCGCATTCATCATTGCGGCGTTCACTTATTGTTCCACAATTGAACCGACAGCCAGTTTCTGGGACTGTCCTGAGTTTATTACGACTGCTTACAAGCAGGAGATCGGTCACCCACCTGGGGCACCATTCTTCATGCTTTTAGGCAATTTCTTCACACATTTCGCCAGCGACACTACCCAGGTAGCTAAGATGGTAAATACGATGAGCGCCCTGCTGAGCGCCGTCTGTATCATGTTCCTCTTCTGGACCATCACCCACCTGGCTCGCCGACTCGTCATCAGCGACTGGAAAGAACTGACTACCAGTAAGCTGATTGCCATCGAGGCATCCGGTATGGTAGGCGCACTCATCTACACCTTCAGCGATACCTTCTGGTTCTCAGCTGTCGAGGGTGAGGTTTATGCGTTCTCTTCTGCCTTTACCGCTGTGGTATTCTGGCTGATATTGAAGTGGGAAGACCATGCTGACGAGCCTCATAGCGACCGTTGGCTTGTGCTCATCGCCTATATGACCGGTTTGAGTATCGGTGTCCACCTGCTCAACCTGCTCTGTATCCCAGCCATCGTATTGGTTTATTACTACAAGAAGGTGCCACATGCCAACCTTAAGGGCTCGCTCCTGGCGCTGTTCCTTTCATTCCTCGTAGTGGTAGCCGTACTGTATGGTGTGGTTCCAGGTATCATCACCGTAGGCGGCTGGTTCGAGCTGTTCTTTGTCAACACCCTCGGCTGTCCGTTCAATACAGGTGAAATCGTATACATCATCTGTCTTGTAGCTTCAGTTATCTGGGGTATCTACGAAACCTGCCATGCTTCTGAGAAGAACGAGAAGAAGCAGAATATCGCCTTCGTTCTCGGCTTCGGCATGCTCGGCATCCCATTCTACGGATATGGCTGGACTGCTGCCATCACCGGTATCATCGTGCTGGTTATCCTCTGGTTCGTACTCGGCTACAAGCGCAAGCAGGAAGTAGTAACAGGCGTTGACGAATCTACTGGCATCGCCAAGAAGAAGATGCAGCTCCTGCCTCTCATCTCAGCACGCGTCAAGAACACAGCCTTGCTCTGCATGCTGATGCTGATGATTGGTTATTCCAGCTACGCACTCATCGTGATCCGTTCTTCTGCCAACCCTCCTATGGACCAGAACTCTCCTGAGGACATCTTTACCCTGGGAAGTTATCTGAGCCGCGACCAGTATGGCGACCGCCCTCTGTTCTATGGCCAGGCTTATACATCACAGGTAGCCCTCGAAGTAGACGGCAACATGTGCAAGCCTGTCATGAAAGAAGGCGCACCGGTTTACCAGCGCAAGGAGAAGGCTTCGGCTGATGAGAAGGACTCTTACTTCGTAGTAAGTCACAAGAATAAGTATATCTATGCCCAGAACATGCTCTTCCCTCGTATGTACAGTTCGGCTCATGCCCAGGCATACGAAGACTGGATGGGCGGTGTAGAAGGCACAGAGATTCCATACGACCGCTGCGGAGAAAGTATGATGGTGAAGATGCCGTCACAGTTTGACAACATCCGCTTCTTCCTTTCCTATCAGTGCAACTTCATGTACTGGCGCTACTTCATGTGGAACTTTGCCGGCCGTCAGAACGACATCCAGGGCAATGGTGAGCCAGAGCACGGCAACTGGATTACCGGTTTCTCATTCATTGATGATTCACTCTATGGCGACCAGAGCAAATTGCCAGACGACCTGAAGGAGAACAAGGGCCACAATGTATTCTATTGCATGCCGCTGATTCTCGGTCTCATCGGACTTTTCTGGCAGGCTTGGTATACCCGCAAGAAGAAGGTAATGAAGAACGGCAAGGAAGAGGAAGTGCTCCTCCCTATCGGAATCCAGCAGTTCTGGATTGTATTCTTCCTGTTCTTCATGACAGGTCTTGCCATCGTCATCTACCTGAATCAGACACCTATGCAGCCACGTGAGCGTGACTATGCTTATGCCGGCTCATTCTATGCATACGCTATCTGGTGCGGTCTTGGCGTACTCGCCATCATCGACATCCTGAAGCGCAAGATGAAGCTCAGCGGTACTGCCGTAACAGCTATCGTAGCAGTCATCACACTTCTCGTACCTATCCAGATGGCATCACAGACTTGGGATGATCACGACCGCTCAAACCGTTACACCTGCCGTGACTTCGGTCAGAACTACCTGATGTCACTCCAGGAGAAGGGCAACCCTATCATCTTTACCAATGGTGATAACGATACCTTCCCACTCTGGTACAACCAGGAGGTAGAAGGCGTTGGAACAGATGCCCGCGTATGTAACCTGAGCTACCTGCAGACCGACTGGTATATCGACCAGATGATGCGTCCTGCATACAACTCACCATCTGTGCCAATCACCTGGCCACGTCTCGACTTCTGTTCAGGTACCAACGAATATGTATCTGTTGAACCTGAGGCAAAGAAGCAGATTCTCGACTTCTACAAGCAGGATCCAGAGAACGCCAAGAAGCAGTTTGGTGACGAACCGTTCGAACTCAAGAACATCCTGAAGAACTGGGTACGCAGCAAGAACCCAGACATGCACTTCATCCCTACAGATACCCTCTATGTCACCATCGACAAGGAGGCAGTAAAGAAGAGCGGTATGATGATGGCTACAGATTCTATTCCAGACAAGATGGTCATCTCTCTTGCCGGCAAGAGCGCACTCTACAAGGGCGACCTCATGATGCTCGAGATGTTGGCACAATGCAACTGGACCCGTCCTCTCTACGTAGCACTCACCGTAAGCGAAGAGAACTATATGAACCTCGGTGACAACTTCGTACAGGAGGGACTTGTGAACCGTATCACTCCGTTCACCACCAACAAGCCAGGTGCCAAGAACTTCGATACAGAGAAGGCTTATCACAACATCATGACCCGATTCAAGTTCGGCAACCTGAAGCAGAAGGGTCTCTATATCGACGAGACTACCATGCGCATGTGTTATACCCACCGTCGCCTGCTTGGTCAGACTGCTCTCCAACTCATCGCTGAAGGCAAGAAGCAGAAAGCTATCAACATCTTGAAGAAGGCTGATGTAGAGATTCCTACATACAACGTACCACTCGACTACTTGAATGGTGGCATAGATATGGCTCGCGGCTGGCTGATGACCGGTCAGAAAGCCAAGGGTAAGGAATACGTAGAGGCTATATGGAAGAACGCTTCACAATACCTCAACTACTATCTCTCGCTGCCAAACAACCTTTTCCTCCAGGCAGAGCACGACTGCATCCGTCAGATCATGATCATGCAGAGCATCTGCGAGGCTGCCGGAATGGTTAGTCCACAGTTGGAGAAGAAGTATGAGAAGCAGCTCAACAACCTCTACCGTCTCTATCATGGCAGAGGTGGCAGAATGCCGGAAGGCAATCAGTAAAAAATAGAAAAAAGTTTGGTGTCGCGAAACACGACACCAAACTTTTCATTATTCATATAAACCTGTTTTATCCATGTTCATAGAGCAACCAGCCAAATGGCTCAGATGGTTATACCCAAAAGCCATCTGGAGAATGGACAAGAAAGACCATTCTGTCTATCTTACATTTGACGACGGTCCGATTCCAGAGTCAACTCCATTCATCTTAGAGACCCTGAGAAAGTACAATATCAAGGCTACTTTCTTTATGGTAGGCGAGAATGTATTGCGCCATCATGACCTCTACAACCAGATTGTGGCAGAGGGTCATCAGGTAGGCAACCATACATTCAATCATATCGGTGCCTTCAAGCACCGTGTCATCTCCTACGTGCTCAACACCAATAAGGCGAACGATATCATCCATGCCCATCTCTTCCGTCCACCTCACGGCTGGATGCGACCAAGTGAGTATTGGTGGCTGCACCGCACTTACAAGGTCATCATGTGGGACGTGGTGACACGCGACTATTCCAAATGGATGACGGCAGAAGATGTGGTGAACAATGTGAAGCGATATGCCCGCAATGGCAGCATCATCACCTTCCACGACTCGCTGAAGAGCATTGAAAAGCTGAAGACAGCGCTCCCTCAGGCCATAGAATGGCTCATGGAACAGGGTTATGAATTTAAGACTTTTGAATAAGAAGCTGTTATTTCCAAACAGGAACAGCCCAATAAACACAGACAAAAAATGAGCAAAAGAATCAACAGTTATCAGGCAGTAGCTGCATTTGTAAGAGGTTTCTTCGAAGCTTACGCACGTGGCATCATCGATGCTACCATCGAAGGCAATGACTTCAGCAAGAAGAACGACCCGAAACAGATCAAGCAGATGATGCTGGAGCACTATGGCGAGGTAAACCAATACTTCTTCGACATCATGTTCTCTACCCTCGTACGCCTCAACTACAAGACTGCCGAGGAAGCCAACGAGCGCATGAAGAAGAACTTCGACAGCATGAAACAGGCTGACCCGACCTTTGAGCCAACCATGCTCGACTACCTGCGCATAGCCTGCAAATCGAACCAGCTTTACAAGGCGATGGAGTCAGAATACAAGCGCAACTTCACCTGGCTTCTTCAAGGCAAGTTTACCACTCTTGAAGAGCATGTACGCGATTATACCCACGGCATTCTCATCAGTCTTGCCGACGAGCCGATGGCCATCCATCTCCTGGTCCGCATCATCGTAAAGGCATACGCCGCAGGCTTGAAATGTGGCAGCAAGGAGGGCGAGCAGCACCAGCTCCACATGCCTACCCTTCACGGCATGTTGCTGAACAATGTCAATATCCTGCTCAACGAGACTCCACTCAAGAGCAGCACCGAAGATCCAGTTGCCCTCTTCAAGGAGGCATGCAAAAATGAAGAAGAAAACATCAACGTTCTTTTCAACACATTAAACGATGCGATGAAAGAACTGGCAGAAGAATAAGAGAAAAGCATCATTGATGACGAGCACAGCACCAGATTCGAGAACCTTATCTATCGTGCCCTGCCAAGTGGTTTGATTACAGAATCCAAAGTTGCCGTCTTACTCAACAAAACGACAGAGGAAGTATTACATAATTTCGTTCTTGCCTAATGGAAATAGTAATCAGTGATACCAATATATTCAGATAGAAAACTCATCAGCATAGCCCATTGATTGGGCTATGCCGATAAGTATATTTTAGTTCAGCCAATTCTTTGGATATAAGCAGACTTCACGTCTGCCCCATCTGTGTTAATCTGAGAGATCTGTGGGCCAGAAAAGAGTTAAGAAGAATCCTAAAGATTACCTCTTGTTTTTTATCTTATATAGCCCAACAAGTCAAGATACATCATCCTTGACTCTAAGTGTTCATCATCAGAAATATGATTTGCTTCTTTCTCTAATTCTTCTGTTGAGTACAAGAATTTGAAGCCATTCTTTCCATAAAAACGTAATACATTTTCCTTGTTATAGGCATCAACCACAATAAAACGGCAACCAGTCTTATTATCAGGTAACAAAAACCAAGATATGATATAGTCAATTGCTTGTGAGCCAATACCATCATTAGTACCTTGAAAATTCTTCGCAACTCCAAGTCTTCCTATCAATACTGCAGGATAACTTCTTGTTCTTTTGGAATTAGGAATTTTTCTCTGTATTTTGTTTCTTGAAGCATTCGGAATCAAAGCAGCCTTGATACTATCATTTGCCAATGTAAAGACACAAACGATTTCATCCTTACCACTTCTTTCCGAGGCAAAGAAATATGTTTTTCCCAATAATTGCCCATCATAAAGACAAGCCTCCTGGTGAAAGAAATCATCAAGATCTTCATCACCACAGCTAAAAGAGTCAAGCTCTTCTTTTGTCGTAACCCGATAAAGAGAGCAATTACTTTGCAAAAGGACTCTTTCCTCCATGTGCTTTCAAATTAGCGGTTGAACGAACCAATATTTTCTCCACATCAGCAAATGACATTCGCAATGCCTTTCTTTGTGGATTGCGTTCATTTTCCTCTGCCTCACGAACAAATCGTTCAGCAGTCTCACCTGTCAAAACAGGAATACTTCTTATCTCTAAAGCCATAACCTTTCATTTTAAACGTTTAATAATGTCGCAAAATTACACATATTCTTCGAAACCACCAAGAAAATCAGAATAAATCTGCAAATTATCAGCCAATTACCCAAAAATCAACTATACAGCCAGATTATGAAATAGACAATGAGCATCGTACTGTTGGGGGAACCATCTATGGAAAAATGATCGATGAGAAATATACCAATCTTTTAAAAGCAAATAACTCTTTGTCACTGAAATTTAGACAACAAAGGACTGTCATGGAAATAGTTCTGTTATTGTTTCTAATTTTGCACAAAAATATAAAATTTAAATTGTCTATGAGAAAAATCAGAAACTTTTTATGCTTTTTTATATGTTCTTTCCATCTTAATTATCCGACTACGGAGGAACAAATCACCGACAGGCAAGTTCTTTTGGGAGTACCCCAAAAGGATGCCAACCGTAATCGGCGTTCTCCTTCGTGTGACAAAACAACACCGTGCCAATACCCATCCATACCTTCAGGCGAACCTCCTCGCTAGCATAATGGGTGAAAATCCAATTGGTAAAACGAACAAACTCGGAGAGCAACACTTCTCATCGACAGAAAGAAGTTTTTTTTCATCGTCCCCTTTTTTAAAAGATTTATTATTTATTTTTTTTAATTTTTACTACAATGTGGTAAATTCCGATTTCCTATATCGCCGTTTTGTCGTAACTTTGCCGACACTTACCGATTGGTGAACAGCGGGGTGAACACTTGCCCCAAGCATTCACCTTTTCGGCTCAGGGGTGAACCCTAATAAAAAGAACTTTGTATATACAGCGCATGCTAGAAATATAAGAGTCTCTATTATAATGGGTTATATAGTGTTTTTAACACATTATTAACGCTAAAGGTTGGCATCAGGGTTCACCCTTCACCGACTTCATCGCCAAGGGCAGAGGACGACTATTCGCAGCAGGATACCGCCCCCGACCTGCCCTTCTAGGGGTGGGTAGGGTAAGTAAGGGGAGGGTACTTTCTAAGAGTTTCCTTATGTAAAGGTTCGTTTACTATAGGAAAGATATAGTATATATATAGGCTCCCAGAAAAATCGATTTCCTACTCACCCTAGTTACCCCCCGGCCGTAAATAAGATAGTTACGACCGCTAAGTATCATGGTTGCGATGGCTAAGTATCATGGTTACGGATAGTATTTAAGTCGCACACGGATCTCACGGATCTTCTTCGTTGCAAGCAACGGTACTCACTAAGACTCACAGCCAAAACTCCGAAGGAGCCGAAATCCGTGAGATCCGTGAGATCCGTGTGCAAAACTAAACATTAACCCTTTAAAATCCATAGAATCCAATGAAGAATCAAAGAAAAATCGGCCCGCCACTCAGTAAATCAATCCTCGCTGAGGAGTTTCTTGATTTCCTCATCGGTCTTGGTGAGTTTGTCTTTACAGAGTTTCACCAAGGTTTTGGCACGTTTCAACTGCTCGGAGAGCTGATCAATATCGAGTTCATCATTCTCCATTCTTTCTACGATTTCTTCAAGCTCTCTTACGGCTTGTTCGTATTTCATTCCTTCTTTTTCCATTTTTTTTATTTTGTTTTGGGGTAACAGAGTTAACAGTGGATATTTTAAAGCTTTTGCCCTTACAGGGCGACAAGATTGCGTCCTTTATTACCCAGGGCGATGCCCTGGGCTAGGAGCTTCTGCCCTTTCAGGGCGTGTGAAGCTCAACGTTCAGGGCGTCTGGAGCTAGATTGCTATAAACTATTAACTATAAATTATAAACTATTATTCAACTTTTGCCTTCACGCTGCCCTCGGCAAACCTCGTTTCAATGATGTCGCCAGACTTCAGTTCTGAGGCAGAGCGGATGCTTTTGCCATCTTTCAGCGTGATGCTGTAGCCACGTTTCAGCAACAATTCGGGGTCTTGTGCATGAATGCGCTGGGAAAGAAGCTGCAGACGATGACTCTCGTTGAGCATCTTCCTTTCCAATATCGGCTGAATATTCTGAGAAAGAATCTCGAAATGGCGCTGGGCTTCCGATAGTTTCGACTGGACATTTGTGCTTAAACGGCTCATCAGACGGTCGAGATAAGCTCCCTGCTTCGTCTTCACCAGCGAAAACTGGACAGGAATCGTGTTGCTCAATCTGTCGAGCCTCATCTTCTCCACCTGCAGACGGTGCTTCACATTCTGCACGATAGCCTCTTGCGCATTCATTACACGGGCATAAACCTCAGTAAGATGATTAACGAGGAAGGCGGCAGCGGCTGTCGGTGTCTTTACACGCTGGAAAGAAATCATATCCAGCACACTCTCGTCCCTTTCATGTCCTATTCCCGTGATGATAGGCAGCGGGAAGTTTGCCACATTCTCGGCAAGCGCCAGGGTGTCGAAACCCGAGAGATCGCTCGTAGCGCCACCGCCTCGGATGATGACTACGCAGTCAAACTGTTCCCATTCGGCATTGATACTGTCGAGGGCAGCTATCACACTCTGCTCTACCCCCTCGCCCTGCATCGTAGCCGGAAAGAGGCGGGTTTGAAACAGCAGACCATAATCGTTATCGGCAAGCTGGTTGCAGAAATCACCATAACCTGCTGCCGTAGCACTGGAAATGACGGCGATGCGCTGGCAGAACATCGGGAGCGCCAACTCCTTCTGCAGTTCGAAGACGCCCTCTGCTTTCAGCGTATTGATGATTTCCAACCTCTTGCGCGCCATATCGCCCATCGTATAGTTAGGGTCAATATCATCTACTATCCAGGAGAAGCCATAGTTCTCATGAAACTGGGCGTGCACTTTCAGCAGCACTTTCATTCCGGCATGAATGCGCTGTCCGGTGATGCGCTCGAAATTCGGTTTGATGAACATCCATCGGTTTCGCCAGCAGGAGGCATGCGCCTTGGCAATGGGCGTATTAGACCGCTCATCCTTCTCGATGAGTTCCAGATAGCAGTGCCCGCCGTAGCCCTCGCGAGCCTCGGAGAGTTCCGCTTCCACCCAATAGCTGTCGGGCAAGGACATCGAAATGACATCGCGGACCATGGAGTTTAATTCAAAAAGTGATAATCGAAGTCGTTCCATGCTGTTTACTGTTTAAAGTTTACAGTTTATAGTTGAAAGTTTATAGTTAGCAGAGCAAGTTTGCCCTATTAACTATAAACTATCAACTATTAACTACTTAATCGCTTTTCCCGTCTGATAAGCCTTCCAGAAATCAGGCACACCATATCCGAATACATTATCGGGATGATGCTGATTATTACCAGCCAATCTCACGAGTTTCATAATCTGCTTAGCCGTCTTCTGAGGCAAAGCCTGCCAGAGACACGCTACCATTCCGGCGATGAGCGGAGATGAGAAAGACGTTCCGTTATCATTGATGATATTTCCACGGCCCGTAATCACACAGGTAGGACTTCCGTAAGCCATCACATCAGGCTTGATTCTGCCGTCAGCAGTAGGTCCCACGGCACTGAAAGCCGCATTCTCGCCCATTTCGTTTACGCTGCCCACGGTAAGGATATTGCGTGCATCGGCAGGGAAATTGATTTTCTTCCAACTTCCCATTCCGTCGTTTCCTGCAGAATTGACACAGATGATTCCCTTGTCAGCACACATCGAAGCGGTGCGGGAGATGAGGGTAGAATTGCCGTCCTGCTCATAATAATGATGGTTGGTAGACGCATCATCGAAGCCATGATAGCCTAACGAAGAGTTGATGACATCCACACCGCAACTGTCAGCATATTCAGCCGCAAAAGCCCAGTAATCCTCTTCTGCCAGACTCTCTGTGCGCTCATCTTCACAGCGCACCAGCAGATATTGAGCCTCAGGCGCCACTCCCACGAATCTTTCGGGTTCGTTGGCAGCCATCGTAGAAAGCACCATCGTTCCATGCTCCATCTCGGCAAAAATATTCTTGGATTGAGGAACCACAAAGTCCTTAACGCCCGCCAATCTGATATTATGCAGCGCCGGAATCTTATCCACATTCATGAATCCGCCGTCGAAGACAGCAATCATCATTCCTTTGCCCAAATGTCCGGTTCCATGCAGCCGCTTGCCGTTGAGCGACTGGATCTGCGCATCGGCAGCACCATATTCGCCTATTCCACCAGTCCAATCGTTTAATCCCCTGCGAACGCTACTTCTGACGCGCTGACTGACAGAATCGGGAGCAGAGAAGACCTTCATCTTCCGGGTGATGAAATCGAGATCATCCAGTTTCCGTAGTTCCTTCTCCTTATGAATGCGGACCAGCAGGGTATTGTTCCACTTGCTCTTGCCCACAATCTCGATGCCTGCCTCGCTTACAGCCTGCTCATAAGCAGGAGCCACAGGCAGATCGGTAACATCAATGGGCAGATTCTGTCTCTTTCTGCGCTCTATGGAACGGGGAGAGAGAAAATCTGCCGGGCGACTTACCGAGAAGGGAGTGTGACTGAGGTCTTTGTCTCTGAGATAAAGACGATACATCATACACTTGCCTCCAGGATACGACACCATATCGGTTTCGGCGATGCGGGGCAACCGCATCAGTTGCTCAAAATTGCTAACCCTGTCTTCGCGAGCAAACAAAGAAAGAGCGGTCATTAAAAATGCATAAAGCATCAAATATTTTTTCATCATTATATCGGTAGTCCGGTTTGTTATTGTTGTTGCTGCAATATTTCTGTATTGCATTTATTAATCAGTTGAATTGTTTATTCTGAAGTGCAAAAGTACAGAAATTGTACGAAAACACCAAAGGAAAAGGGAAGTTTTTATCATGAAATGCAAGTTTTTCTCATATATATAATAAGGTATCAGATATTTTTTGTACTTTTGCAGACAAGTAGCCGCTGCAATTGCATTCTGAAAGAAGCTGGGCGAGCGGCTATGAGGAAAAAACAGATATAAATGGAAAATAAACAAGCGACATTAGAATTAGGTACGAAGCCGGTGGGCAAGCTGCTCGTTCAGTATGCCCTGCCAGCGATGATTGCGATGACCGCCGCCTCACTCTACAACATCGTTGACCGAGTATTCATTGGTCAGGGTGTGGGAGCCATGGCCATCTCAGGTCTCGCCATCACCTTCCCCTTCATGAACCTCACCGCCGCTTTCGGAGCCGGTGTGGGCGTAGGAGCGTCTACTGCCATCAGCGTGAAGCTGGGACAAAAAGACTATGCCACAGCGCAAAACATTCTGGGTAACACAATTTCTCTGAATCTCATCATCGGTATCGGACTGAGCATCATCTGTCTGCTCTTCCTCGACCCTATCCTGAGATTCTTCGGAGCCAGCGACCAGACGCTCATCTATGCACATGAGTATATGGTCATCATCCTGCTGGGCAATGTGGTGAGCCACATGTATTTCGGCATGAACGCCCTGCTCCGAGCCGCGAGCAAACCCAAGCAGGCGATGTACGCCACCATCTTCACGGTGGTGATGAACGTGATACTGGATGCCCTCTTCATCCTCGTTTTCAAATGGGGAATACAGGGTGCCGCCATCGCCACCATCCTTTCGCAGCTGATGGCGCTGATGTGGCAGTTCAAGCTCTTCAGCAACAAGAGCGAGCTGCTCCACTTCAAGAAAGGAATCTACAAACTGAAGAAGAAACTCGTGGATAATATCCTCGCCATCGGCATTTCGCCTTTCCTGATGAACGTGTGCGCTTGCATCATCGTCATCTTCATCAACAACCAGCTGGTACGGTTCGGAGGCGACCTCTCCGTGGGAGCCTACGGAATAGCCAATGGTATTGCGATGGTGTTCGTGATGTTCGTATTCGGCGTAAACCAGGGAATGCAGCCTATCGCCGGCTACAATTACGGAGCCCAGAAACTCGACCGACTGATTCGCGTACTGAACCTGAGCATCATTGCCGCCACCGCCATCATGGTAACGGGCTGGCTGATAGCGATGTTCCTGCCTTACTACTGCGCGAGAATGTTTACTACCGATAAGCATCTGATAGACCTGGGCATCAAGGCTATCAGAGTAGTGATGTTCTGCTTCCCGGTCATCGGGTTCCAGATGGTTATCACCAACTTCTTCCAGTGCATCGGAAAGGTGAAGATCAGTATCTTCCTCTCCTTGTCGAGACAGTTGCTCATCCTTCTGCCGCTCCTGGCTTTCCTGCCGATGATATGGGACATTGATGGAGTATGGTACAGTATGCCTATCTCCGACTTCTCAGCCGCAGTCATCGCTGCCATCGTAATGTCATGGTACATGAACAAGTTGAAAAGACAACACCAAGAACAGCTAAAAGTTAATAGTTAATAGCAGCTTCGCCGTTTAGCAAGATTGCCCTATAAACTATAAATTATAAACTATAAATTATGAATAAGATTATCATAAACGTAGGTCGCCAGATAGGTAGCGGCGGCCATATCATCGCCGAGAAGCTGGCGGAGGATTTCGGTTGCAAATGTTACGACCGTGAGCTACTGAATCTTGCCGCCAAGGAGAGTGGATTCTCTGAGAAATTCTTCGAGCAGAACGATGAGCAGAAGGGATTCTTCAAGTCTCTCTTCCATACCCATCTGCCCTTCCTGAGCGATAACAATTTCTATCACAACGACTTCTCGCAGGAAGGTCTGTACAAGTTCCAGAGCGACGCTATCAGAAAGGCTGCCGATGAGGGCAACTGCGTGTTTGTGGGCAGAACCGCCGACTATGTACTGCGTGATTACAAGAATGTGATCAATATCTTCATCACCGCCAATATCGACGACCGCATCAAGGCAGTATGCAAGCGAAAGAACATCGACAGAGCCTCCGCCCGCAAGTTTATCGAAAGCCATGAGGAGCAGCGCGCCTCTTACTACGATTACTATACAGGCAAGAAGTGGGGACACAGCGAGAGCTACGACCTCTGCATCAACAGCAGCCATCTGGGAATCGAAGAAACAGAGAAGTTTATCGCAGAATTTATCAGAAAGAAGTTCGGACTTAGTGATTAATTATTAGGGATTAATTTTAGGGACATAAAATATTAAACATCATATAAATGAAGAAGATTATGCTTTTGGGCTCAGGCGAACTGGGCAAAGAATTTACCATCGCCGCAAAGCGAGCAGGACAGTACGTCATCGCTTGCGACAAGTATGACAATGCACCAGCCATGCAGGTAGCCGACGAGCGGGAAGTGTTCTCGATGCTCGATGGCGACGCATTGACCGCAGTGGTAGAGAAACATCACCCAGACATCATCGTGCCTGAGATTGAAGCTATCCGCACCGAGCGACTCTTCGACTTCGAGAAGGAGGGCATCCAGGTTGTGCCTTCTGCACGTGCCGTGAACTACACCATGAACCGCCGTGCTATCCGCGACCTTGCCGCCAAGGAACTGGGTCTGCGCACCGCCAAGTATTTCTATGCCAAGACCTTCGAGGAGTTTAAGAACGCTGCCGATGAAATCGGTTTCCCATGCGTAGTGAAACCTCTGATGAGTTCAAGCGGCCATGGTCAGAGCTATGTTCACAACGATGATGAACTGAAGGAAGCTTACAAGGAGGCAATGGAAGAAGGTCGTGGCGACGTGAAGGAAGTAATCATCGAGGAATTTATCGACTTCGATTCTGAGTTCACCCTCCTCACCGTCACCCAGAAAGACGGTCCTACCCTCTTCTGTCCACCTATCGGCCATGTACAGAAGGGCGGCGACTACCGCGAGAGCTGGCAGCCATTCCAGATTTCTGAAGAGGCTTTGAAGAAGGCTGAGCACATTGCAGGTGAAGTAACCAAGGCTTTGACAGGTGCCGGTCTCTGGGGCGTAGAGTTCTTCCTGAGCAAGCAGGGCGAGGTTATCTTCTCAGAGTTGAGTCCTCGTCCACACGATACAGGTATGGTAACCCTCGGTCACACCACCAACCTGAGCGAGTTTGAGCTCCACTTCCGTGCCGTAATGGGCTTGCCTATCGCCGGAATCCATCTGGAGCACATCGGCTGCTCTGCCGTCATCCTCTCGCCAGAGGAAAGCACCGAGCCATTAAACTACAATATGCTCGATGCCCTGAAGGAAGACCACACCCGCATCCGTATCTTCGGCAAGCCAGAGGCTCACGTAGGCCGCCGCATGGGCGTCGTACTCTGCTACGGCGAAAAGGGCGATGACCTCAATCAGCTCCGCGACAAGGCAAAGCGTCTGGCAAAGACTGTATTGGGAACCGACCCATACATGAAGAAATAACATCATCCCCCATTAAAAAATACCGAGAGGGCAGATTTGTTACCTGCCCAGCAACAAAGAATACAGAAAGCGAAAAGTTAACTGTTTAACAGTTAACAGTTCGTTTTCTGTACTTCTTTTATTGAAAACTCGCCCACACTATTCCAATGATTTACAATTCATTTCTATACATCACCTTATTTCCCTTCCTCTTCTTGCTGCTCCATGCCATCAAGAAGGAAGCCATCAAAAAGTATTTTTTGTTGGCGATTTCCTATGCCCTATACTACTATTACAACCAGTCATTGGCAGCTATACTTTTGGTGGTAACACTCATCTCATATACTTCCGCTCTATTGATAGAAAGAAATAAGGGAAAGGAGAGAACAAACAGCACCTCAAACAACAGAAGCAAACTCATTGTTTATTTAGGAGCCCTTCTCACCACCCTCCCCCTGCTCTTCTACAAATATACAGACTTTATCCTCACAGAGGTGCTCTACATGGATAGCCTCTCATCTCACCATACCCTCATAGTACCACTGGGTATCTCTTTCTTCACCTTTCAGGCATTGAGTTATCTCTTCGATGTTTACAGAGATAAGTATCAAGCAGAGCATCATCTGCCCACCTACATGCTCTATATATCCTTCTTCCCATCCATCACGGCAGGTCCTATCAACCGATACGATGCCCTGAGATGCCAACTGAGCCAGCTGGTGCGTCCTAACTATCAGCAGTTGGCAAATGGTGCCAAGATGATAGTGTGGGGTATGTTCTTGAAGACGGTTATTGCCGACCGTCTCTTGCTCTACGTGAATCCCGTGCTGGATGGCTATATGCAGCACAGTGGATCAGAATTGCTGGCAGCCTCCGTCCTCTATTCCATCCAACTATACACCGACTTTGCCGGCTACTCTCTCATAGCCATCGGTTCGGCTTCCATGCTCGGCATCCGCTTGCAACAGAATTTCCACAATCCCTACTTTGCCCATAGCGTCACCGACTTTTGGCATCGTTGGCACATCAGTCTCTCCCAATGGCTGCGCGATTACATCTACATCCCCATAGGCGGAAACAGATGCAGCAAGGGGAGAACCTATCTCAACATCATTATCACCTTCCTCATCAGTGGCATTTGGCATGGGGCTAACTGGACCTTCATACTTTGGGGAGTTCTTCACGGATTCTTCCAAGTGATGGAGAAGATGCTAAGCTTCACCAAAGAGAGTAGAAATACCGAGCACAAAGTTAGGCAGAGAATGAGGAGAGGAATAAGCATCCTCATCAACTTCCTGCTCATCAACTTCCTATGGATATTCTTCCGAATGCCAAGCGTGGGCGATGCCTTCCATGTAATCGGCAAGATATTCACTGAGCAAGACATGAACTTCTGGGTATTTGAAAAATTCATCCTCTTATTCATCTTAATGGTATTCGCCAAAGATCTCATCGTTGAAGTAACCCCAGGTCAAAATCCATTCCATCATCCGAAGCTCTGGGTGAGATGGTGTACATACGTCGTGGTAACTACCAGCATCTTCCTCTTCGGTGTATTCGATTCGGGGCAATTCATCTACGCAGGTTTCTAAATCGTAAGCTGAAATAAACGTAAGTTGAAACAAATCGTAAGCTGAAATATGAAAAAGTTCTTAAGTAAAATCATGGTCTTTCTTATCTTGCTGACCATCATATATATCATCACGGCACAAACCTTTCGTTATCTCGACCTTCAGGTAAAAGGCGAGAGCGGCAGGATGCGCTATATCCACAATGAGCTGATAGCCGACTCCATCATCATGGGGTCGTCGAGAGCCTTGCATCACTACGACCCAGACATCTTGGGCAACTATTATAATGTGGGAGAAGACCGCATGGGCATCATCTTCAGCATGGGCAGACTGCAACTACTCAAGCAAAGACGCATGCCCCACATGCTCATCTACGATGTAGAACCAGACTATGACCTGCTGCAAGATGACAACAGTACCTATCTCACCAACCTGCGCCCCTATTACCACCGACCAGGCATACGAGAGATTTTCTGGGACGTGGACTCCACCGAGCGCATCAAGATGCTCTTTCCTTTCTATCAGTATAATTCGAGGTTACTCAAGCTGCTTGCCGACTGGCGTCATCCAGCCATGAGCTATACCAAGGGTTACTCTCCCTACGAGGGATGCCAAGCCATCGAGAAGGAGACCTTACCCCAAAACAAACACGACAGAAAGAAATATGAATATCTGCACAAGTTGATAGCCGAATGCAAAAGGAGCCATACCTGCCTCATATTCACAGCATCGCCACAGCTATCCTACCAAAGCGACTCAGTATTTCGCAGGTTCAAGCTTATCTGCCAACAGGAAGGCATCCCATTCCTTAACCATTATTGCGACACTGCCTACACCCATCACAGGGCATTATTCCACAATGCCAACCATCTGAACCGTGAAGGTGCAAGCCTCTACTCCAAGGAAATTAAGAAGGAAATAAGCCATCGTAAGTTCAATGCCAGTATCAAGTTGCCCAAGAAGGATAAGCAATAAGCAATAAAATAAGAAAAAGAGCGTTATCGAATAAAAGAATACAACTTTATGAAAGAATTAGGTAGAATCATCAAATTACATACCATATCCGACCCTAGAGGCAACCTGACCGTATCAGAGGAGAACATCGAGCTTCCCTTCGACTTGAAACGTGCCTACTGGATATACGATGTGCCACAGGGTGGCAACCGAGGCGGTCATGCCCACAAAAAGCTCCAGCAAGTCATCATCGCTGTGCATGGATCATTTACCGTATCCCTAGACAACGGCAAGGAGACCAAGAAATACCAGCTCAGCAATCCTGGCATGGGGCTCTATCTCGGCACAGAGATATGGCGCACACTGGATGATTTCTCCGAGGGAGCCGTATGCCTGGTGCTTGCCTCTGAACTTTATGAGCCAGAAGACTATCTGTATGAATACGATGAATTTCTGAAATACATCCATACCACACATAGCACAACATCAGAGCCATGATAGAAATCAAAAGATATACCCCAAAAGACGCTGCCGAATGGAACAACTTTGTTTGGAAATCCAGACAAGGCACCTTCCTCTTCGACAGAAACTATATGGACTATCATCAAGACAGATTTCATGACCATTCCTTGATGTTCTATTATAAAGGACGCTTGTATGCCATTCTTCCTGCCAATGAAACTGCGGATGAGGACAAGAAGATTCTCTATTCTCACCAAGGACTGACGTATGGAGGCTTACTGACTTGTTCCAAGGTAACAGCAGAAGTTTGCATCGACATCTTTCAGGCTCTCAAGGACTATCTCCTGCAAAATGATTTCCAGTTATGTATCTACAAGGCAATGCCATGGATATACCAGAGCATCCCTTCGGAAGAGGACCTCTATGCTCTCTCCTATATTGGGAAGGCAAAGTTGATAGCTAGAGAGATTTCCACTACCATTTTTCTCAATGCCCCCTTACGATTCAGCGAGCAGAGAAGAAGAGGCATCAAGAAAGCTGTGAGCCATGGACTAAGTGTTGGATTTACAAAATTTCCAAAGGACATCACAGACTTTTGGGATTTATTGGACAAGAATCTTTGGCAGAGGCATAATACTCATCCTGTACACTCGAAAGAGGAACTGCAATTACTTATGCATCGTTTTCCAGACCACATTCTCTGCTTTGTGGTAAAGAAAGATGAAACGATTATTGGTGGAAGCATCGTATATACTACCCCCCAAGTAATTCATACCCAGTATATCGCTGCCAACGAATTGGGCAAGGAACTGGGAGCTTTGGATGCCCTCTTCGACTTTATCCTCCACAAATGCCCATGGAATGTCCCATACTTCGACTTCGGCAAATCCACAGAAGATGCGGGCAAGTATCTCAACAAGAATCTCATCCACCAAAAGGAAGGATTCGGAGGAAGAGGGGTCATCTACGACACATACCAATGGGAAATCTAACTGAGCAGAGATAAGAATAAAGCCCACCGATTTGGTGGGCTTTATTCGTATAGATTAAGATTCAATACTTCTTTTACAAAAGCACTACGGTTACGCCTCTGGCTGCCTGCGCACCCATAACCAGTGCCTGCTCAATATCGGCAGTCTTTGACGGACCACTGATGAAAGTACCGAAATTGTACTTCGGATCCATCTCGATACGGGCATAAGCCTCGTGCATATTGTTAACTACCTTATCTTTCTGAAGGAAAATCACGAGATATTCCGAGATGAAAAGCACCGCTTTCTCCTTCATGGTCTGAGGAATCCAGATGCAGCCATTCTCGGCAACACCCACTTCACCACGAACAATACCCACATCAGTACCATTCAGGTCATTAGCCTCAGCCACCGTATCAGGATTCTTCTGGGCAATCGTGATTTCTGGCAGATGAGAGGCAAAGACCTTGGCTTCCGGATAAGCCTTCTTCACCAGCTCATCCAGACTCTCACCCTCCTTCGCCTCTATCACATGGCCACCTACCGATTCCGTCATCTCAATAAACTGTTTCAGCGTATCCTCATACTGGATACCCTTCACATCTACGGCAGGCATATCGAATTGAACGTGCGTATTCTTACGCAACTTGTTCAGGAAATCTTCTTTCTTCATTTTACTTTTCCCTCCTTCCATAATTGATGAAAACTCTTCTTTGCAAACTCAGGCATGGCGTGACCGATGCCCCAGGCATTCCAATTGCTGAAGTGCGTGCAGCATTCAGGAATCAGGTTGGCGAGTGGCGCAAACTTCAAGGCTGTGGTGTAGAGCGCAGGACGGTCGAAGAGATACTTCATACCATTCGACATCGCCTTCTTCACAGGATCTGCCTTGCCCAACTTCTCCAGACTCTGGCGCCATACGTAAATCTGCGAACCTGGTCCTACCTTGGAAGGACAGACATTGTCGCAAGACAAGCACAAGGTGCAGGCTGAAACATTGTCGCTGTACTTCTGAGGATTCTTCAGCATACCCAGGTTCACACCAATAGGACCCGGAATAAAATAGGTGTAACTGTAACCGCCTGAACGGCGATAAACCGGACAGGTATTCATGCAGGCACCGCAGCGCATGCATTTCAAAGTCTGCCAGTGGTCCTTATCAGCAAGAATGTCGCTTCTGCCGTTATCCACCAGCACCACATGCATCTCAGCACCCGGACGAGCCTGGCGGAAATGAGAAGTGAAGGCGGTGGTAGGCTGACCGGTTCCGCAGCGGCAGAGCAGACGCTGGAACACAGCCAATGACTTATAATCAGGAACCAGTTTCTCGATACCCATCGCTACGATATGGAGCTTAGGCATGGAAGTGGTCATATCCGCATTACCCTCGTTGGTGCAAACCACGCAATCGCCGGTAGCAGCCACACCGAAGTTACATCCGGTCATACCTGCTCCAGCTTCCATAAACTGGTCGCGGAGATGATGACGGGCACAGCGGGTCAGGTAAGTAGGATCATAGTTGCCGATTTCCTTGGAGATACCCTTCTCCTCGAACATCTTACCTACCTCCTCACGCTTCAGGTGGATGGCAGGCATCACGATATGGCTAGGCTTCTGACCCAGAAGCTGGATGATGCGCTCACCCAGGTCGGTCTCCACCACGTCAATGCCGTGCTGCTCCAGATAAGGATTCATTTCGCACTCCTCGGTGAGCATCGACTTCGACTTCACCATCTTCTTCACGTTATGATCCTTCAGGATACCGAGCACAATCTCATTAAATTCCTGTGCATCCTTTGCCCAGTGAACCTTCACCCCACGGCTCTCCAGATTCTTGGAAAACATATCGAGGTAATCGGCAAGATGGGTAATCGTGTGCATCTTGATTTCAGATGCATGCTCACGGAGATCTTCCCACTCAGGAAGTTCCTGCGCCATCTTATCTCTCTTCTGACGAACAGACCAGAAGGTAGCATCGTGCCAGGTGGTCTTCTCTACGTTCTGCGTAAACTTCGCAGCTCTCTTGGAATGTTCTGTACTCATAGTCCTGCAGCTAATATTTGAACAACATGAATAAACTTGATCGGCATATTCTCTTTCTTGGCGATTCCAGCCATGTGCATCAGGCAGGAAGAATCCGGACCCGTTACATACTCGGCACCTGTAGCCATGTGGCGCTTGATCTTGTCCTCGCCCATACGGGTAGAAACGGCAGGCTCCTCAATAGAGAACATACCACCGAATCCGCAACATTCATCCTTGCGCTCCGGTTCGTGGATGGTAATGCCTTCCACCATATTTAAAAGGTCAATAATCTTATTGAACGGCTTGATGTGGCGCTCAGATGGAGACGACAATCCCAGTTCGCGCACACCATGACAACTATTGTGTACACTCACTACATGCGGGAACTTGCCCGGCACATGATCCACCTTCAGCACATCGTGAAGGAACTCCACAACATCCATGATTTTCTTTGAGGAAATACACTCGTGCTTACCCTCAAGGATTTTAGGATAATACACCTTTACGTAAGCAGCACATGAGGCTGAAGGAGCTACGATATAATCGTAATCCTTGAACAGCTCATCAAATGTCTCTATGACCTTCTCCGACTTGTCCTGAAAACCGGCATTAGCCATTGGCTGGCCGCAGCAAGTCTGTTTTTCGGGATAACCCACGTCTAGTCCATAATGCTTAAGCAACTTGTATGTAGCCACACCCGCTTCAGGGTAAAGGGCATCCACATAACAAGGGACGAATAATCCGACTTTCATTGTTGTTATATTTATCTTGTTTGCTATTTTTTATTCTTTTTCTACATGACTAAAAGCCGCTGCAAAAGTAACAAAATAATTGCAAAAATACGACATTCTAGAGAAGAAATAATAATAATTGATGTTATTTAACTGTAAAGATTTGCAGAAAATTTGGGATAATCAAATAAATAGCGTAACTTTGCATCTAGAAATAGAGTGTCTACCATTTGTGAACTAACGCAAATACAGTTTAGTTGCTAAAAACATAAATAACAAGACATATAAAGAACAAACTTATAGTTATATTTAATGATGAAGAAACAGCTTAAGAAAGTCCTCGTTCTGGGTTCCGGTGCTTTGAAGATCGGCCAGGCAGGTGAGTTTGACTATTCCGGTTCGCAGGCTCTCAAGGCTTTGCGCGAGGAGGGTATTAGTTCCGTCCTCATTAATCCAAACGTTGCTACAATTCAGACAAGTGAAGGTATTGCTGACAAGGTTTATTTCTTGCCGGTGACACCTTTTTTTGTAACTGAAATTATCAAGAAGGAGCGCCCAGACGGCATTATGCTGGCTTGGGGTGGACAGACGGGTTTGAACGTTGGTACAGAACTTTACCTCAACGGTGTGCTCAAGGAGTACGGTGTGGATGTGTTGGGTACTTCGGTAGAGGCAATCATGAACACAGAAGACCGCGACCTCTTCGTAAAGGAGCTTAACAAGGTTGACCTCAAGGTTCCTGTTAGCCACGCTTGCGAGAACATGGAGGAGGCTGTGGCTGCGGCACGCAACATCGGCTACCCTATCATGATCCGTTCTGCCTACGCGCTGGGAGGTCTCGGTTCTGGTGTCTGCAAGACCGAAGAGGAGTTTAAGGAGATTGCTGAATCTGCCTTCACTTTCGCACCTCAGGTGCTTGTTGAGGAGAGCCTGAAGGGATGGAAGGAGATTGAGTTCGAGTGCATCCGTGATGCCAACGACCGTTGCTTCACCGTTGCCTCTATGGAAAACTTCGACCCACTCGGAATCCATACAGGTGAGTCTATCGTTGTGGCTCCAACCTGTTCTCTTACCGACGAGCAGGTGAAGATGTTGCAGGACATCGCCGTGAAGTGCGTCCGTCACCTCAACATCGTGGGTGAGTGCAACATCCAGTATGCTTTCAATGCTGAGACCAACGACTACCGTATCATCGAGATCAATGCTCGCTTGAGCCGTTCTTCTGCCCTCGCTTCTAAGGCTACCGGTTATCCGCTCGCTTTCGTTGCAGCCAAGATTGCCCTCGGTTATACGCTCGACCAGATTGGCGAAATGGGTACTCCTAACTCAGCTTATGTAGCTCCATCACTCGACTATATGATCTGTAAGATTCCTCGTTGGGACCTTACCAAGTTTGCCGGTGTAAGCCGCAAGATTGGTTCTTCCATGAAGTCTGTAGGCGAAATCATGTCTATCGGCCGTTCATTCGAAGAGATGCTCCAGAAGGGTCTCCGTATGATTGGTCAGGGAATGCACGGTTTCGTAGGCAACGACCACACCAAGTTTGATAACCTGGATGAGGAACTTTCTAACCCTACCGACCTCCGTATCTTCGCCATCGCCCAGGCTTTGGAGGAAGGTTACACCATCGAGCGCATCGAGGAGTTGACCAAGATTGATCCTTGGTTCATCGAGCGCATGAAGAATATCGTAGATTACAAGCACAAGCTTTCTGAATATAATACTCTGGAGGAGATCCCTGCCGAGGTATTGCGCGAGGCTAAGGTATTGGGCTTCTCTGACTTCCAGATTGGCCGCTTCGTATTGAAGACTCAGAACACAAATATGGAGAAGGAGGTGCTGGCAGTTCGTGCCCAGCGTAAGAAGTTGAACATTCTTCCTGCCGTAAAGCGCATCCCTACTGTGGCAAGCGAGCATCCTGACCTTACTAACTATCTCTACATGACATACGCTGTAGAGGGTTACGACATCAACTACTACAAGAACGAGAAGTCTGTCATCGTTCTCGGTTCGGGTGCTTACCGCATCGGTTCTTCTGTAGAGTTCGACTGGTGTTCAGTAAACGCCATCAATACAGCCCGCAAGTTGGGTTACAAGTCAATCATGATCAACTACAACCCGGAGACCGTATCTACCGACTACGATATGTGCGACCGTCTCTACTTCGATGAGCTTTCATTCGAGCGTGTACTCGATGTCATCGACCTGGAGTCACCACGTGGTGTGATTGTTTCTGTAGGTGGTCAGATTCCAAACAACCTGGCTATGAAGCTCCATCGCCAGTCTGTGCCAATCCTGGGTACATCTCCTGTCAACATCGACCGTGCCGAGAACCGCGGTAAGTTCTCTGCCATGCTCGATAAGTTGGGTATCGACCAGCCTAAGTGGAGCGCCCTCACATCAATGGAGGATGTTCAGAAGTTCATCGACGAGGTAGGCTATCCTGTTCTCGTTCGTCCATCTTACGTTCTTTCCGGTGCAGCCATGAACGTTTGCCACGATGATGATGAGTTGCGTCGCTTCCTGGAGGCAGCTTCTGAGGTTTCTAAGGAATACCCAGTGGTTATCTCTCAGTTTATGACAGAGACCAACGAGATTGAGTTCGACGGTGTGGCTCAGAACGGTGAGATTGTAGAGTATGGTATTTCAGAGCACGTAGAGTATGCGGGTGTTCACTCCGGTGACGCTACCATGACCTTCCCTGCCCAGCAGATTTCCTTCGCTACAGCCCGTCAGATCAAGAAGATTTCACGTGCCATCGCCAAGGAGCTCAACATCTCGGGTCCTTTCAATATCCAGTATCTGGCTAAGGGTCGCGATGTGAAGGTAATCGAGTGTAACCTCCGTGCATCCCGCTCATTCCCATTCGTGAGCAAGGTGTTGAAGCGCAACTTCATCGAGACGGCTACCCGCATCATGCTCGACGCTCCATACCAGAAGCCAGACAAGTCTGCCTTCGATATCGACCGCATGGGTGTGAAGGCTTCACAGTTCTCATTCGCCCGTTTGCAGAACGCCGACCCAGTTTTGGGTGTGGATATGAGTTCTACCGGTGAGGTAGGTTGTATGGGTGATACTTTCGAGGAGGCATTGCTCAACTCATTGATTGCCACCGGTTACAAGATTCCTTCAAAGGACAAGGGCATCATGCTTTCAAGCGGTGGTGCCAAGGAGAAGGCTTCTCTGCTCGACGCTGCCCAAGCGCTGGTGAAGAATGGTTACACCATCTATGCTACAGCCGGCACAGCGAAGTTCCTGAACGAGAACAACGTGAAGGCTACAGCCGTAGGATGGCCTGATGAGGACCACAAGGATCTTCCTAACGTGATGCAGATGATTGCTGACCACAAGTTCGACCTCATCGTCAACATCCCTAAGAATCACACCAAGCGTGAGTTGACCAATGGTTACAGAATCCGTCGTGGCGCCATCGACCACAACATTCCTCTGATCACCAATGCCCGTCTGGCTTCCGCCTTCATCGAGGCATTCTGCACAATGAGCCAGGATCAGCTTCAGATTAAGAGCTGGCAGGAGTACGAGTAATCGCACGCAAGGATTTACCCACACGCCCTGAAAGGGCAGAAGCTCCTAGCCCAGGGCAACACCCTGGGTTAGATAACAATCAGCAAGGTCGCCCTGAAAGGGCAAAAGCTTTGAATGCAAGAAGCTTTTGCTCTTTCAGGGCGACCTTTTTTGTGGAATATTTTATTCCCTGCCATGAGAAAAAGGAGGCGAAATGATGGCTATCTCATTATTTTATTGTACCTTTGCAAACAGAAATAAGAATAAAGAATGATAGTTTGTATAGCAGAGAAACCGAGTGTGGCTAAGGATATCGCCCGAATCATCGGGGCTACCACGGCACGCGACGGTTATATGGAAGGTAATGGTTACCAAGTAACATGGACCTTCGGCCACCTTTGTGAGCTGAAGGAACCGGATGATTATACTCCGATGTGGAAACATTGGAGCCTTTCGGCGTTGCCGATGATTCCACAGCGATTCGGTATCAAGCTCATCAACGATGAAGGCATCAAGAAGCAGTTTGCTACCATCGAGAAACTGATGCAGGCTGCCGACAGCATCATCAACTGCGGTGACGCCGGACAGGAAGGAGAGCTTATACAGAGATGGGTGATGCAGAAGGCGCAGGCGAAATGCCCCGTCAAGAGACTGTGGATTTCATCCATGACCGATGAGGCCATCAAGCAGGGCTTCCAAGAACTGAAAGACCAGGGGGAATATCAGTCACTCTATCTTGCCGGACTTTCCCGTGCCATCGGCGACTGGATTCTCGGTATGAACGCCACCCGACTTTACACATTGAAATACGGCCAGAACCGACAGGTGCTCAGCATCGGTAGAGTGCAGACCCCTACCCTTGCCCTCATCGTGAACCGCCAGAAGGAAATCGACAACTTCGTTTCCGAACCTTACTGGGTACTCGCCACCATCTACCGCGACACCCAGTTTACCGCCACCAGCGGCAAGTTTACCAGCAAGGAGGAAGGCGAGAAGGCTTTCAGCACCATCGCCGGCAAACCCTTCACGGTTACCGATGTAAGCAAGAAGAAGGGAAACGAGGCACCGCCTCATCTCTACGACCTTACCTCGCTGCAGGTGGATTGCAACAAAAAGTTTGCTTACTCTGCCGATATTACGCTGAAGCTCATCCAGAGTCTCTACGAGAAAAAGTACACCACTTATCCTCGTGTAGATACCCAGTTTCTGACCGACGATATCTATCCGAAATGTCCGCAGATTCTGAACGGAGTGAGTCAGGCAAAGATCATGAGTCAGCAAAAATACCTCCCACTCATCCAGCAGCTCGCAACAATCAGCAAGAAATTGCCGAAGAGCAAGAAGGTTTTCGACAACAGTAAGGTAACCGACCACCACGCCATCATCCCAACCGGTGTTCCACCAACCGGACTCACCGATATGGAGGCAAACGTGTATGATCTCATCGCCAAGCGCTTTATCAGCGTGTTCTATCCGGACTGTAAATTCTCCACCACCACCGTTTTGGGCGAAGTCATCAACGAAGACGGACCGAAACCGGAGAAGATAGAGTTCAAGGTGAGCGGTAAGGAGATTCTCGAACCAGGCTGGCGAGTAGTCTATGCCAAGGATGTAAAGAATGCAGATGACGATGATGCTTCAGATAACGCCAACGGAAATGCAGACTCAGGAAATGGTGCCAAGAAGGAAGTGGTAGAAGAAAGAACCCTCCCATCCTTCACAAAAGGCGAATCGGGAGAACATCAGCCTACCCTGACGGAGAAATGGACCACGCCACCTAAGTATTATACCGAGGCAACCCTGCTCCGTGCGATGGAGACAGCCGGTAAATTCGTAGAAGACGAAGAACTTCGTGCTGCATTGAAGGAGAACGGAATCGGCCGACCATCCTCCCGTGCCGGCATCATCGAGACCCTCTTCAAGCGCCACTACATCCGTCGCCAGCGCAAGAATCTGATGGCAACCCCGACAGGCATCGAACTCATTGACACCATCCATGAGGAACTGCTGAAGAGTTGCGAACTGACCGGTATCTGGGAGAAGAAACTCCGCGACATCGAGCACAAGACCTACGATCCTGCCGACTTCATCAACGGACTGAAAGAACAGATCAACAAGATTGTCATCGATGTATTGTCAGACAACAGCAACCGGAGAGTGACCATCATGACAGAGGAAGACCTCAAGAAGAAACCGGCTGCCAAGAAACCGGCTACCAAGAAAGCACCAGCCAAGAAGATGCCAGCCAAGAAAAAGGATGAAGCTACTGCACAAAATACAAATACGCAGAATGCAGCAGTACAGCCGGTTTCTGCTCCTCAGGCTCCAGCCGACCCAATGGTAGGCAAGCCATGCCCGCTCTGCGGCAAGGGCGTCATCATCAAGGGCAAGACCGCCTATGGCTGCAGCAACTGGAAGGCAGGCTGCCAATATCGTCAGCCATTCTCGCAGATGTAATAAGATATAACTCAAGTTTCACATATAAGCTCCACACGCCCTGAAAGGGCAGAAGCTCCTAGCCCAGGGCAACGCCCTGGGTCATTATGGACACAAACCTGTCGCCCTGTAAGGGCAAAAGCTTCAAAGAACGAGGCAATTTATAAGGCTTTTGCCCTTACAGGGCGACTTGCAGACTGCTACTATACCCAGGGCGTTTCCCTGGGCTAGGAGCTTCTGCCCTTTCAGGGCGTGTGGGAGAGTTGCTTGCGAAAGTTCAGTAAAATAATTAAGTTGTTCCTGTATGAAACAAATAAGATTTTATCAAATCATAACAGCAATCAGCTGCCTCTTTCTGATAAGTTGCGGCATTGAACAGAACCTGAAGAAAGCAGATAAGCATCTTTCTTTAGGCGAATACTACGATGCGGCAACCCAATATAAAAAGGTGTACACCAAGACACCTACCAAAGAGCGGGCTGCCCGGGGCAAGGTGGCTCTGAAGATGGCACGCTGCTATGATAAAATCAACAGTACGCCAAAGGCACTGGCTGCCTACAGCAATGCCATCCGATACAAGCAGGCAGACCTCAACGACCGCCTGGCTTACGCCCGGCTTCTCCTGAAGAACGGAAGTTACAGACAGGCTGCCAAGGAATTCGAATTCCTGCTCGATTCCATGCCCGACAACATGCTGGTAAAGAACGGACTCGAATCGGCACGAAAAGCCCCAGTCTGGAAGAAGGAAGGAAGCCGGTACAAGGTAAAGCGGATGGATGTTTTCAACTCCCGAAGAGACGACTATTCGCCTATGTTCCTCAGCGATGACTACAGCCAGCTCTATTTCACCTCAACACGTAACGAAGCCCAGGGCAGCGACCTGAACGGAGTGACGGGAACGAAATCTGCCGACATCTTCTTCTCTGAAAAGAACGACAAAGGCAAATGGAGCAAGCCGGAAGCCATCGGAACCGGTCTCAATACCGACTACGAAGAGGGCGCATGCTGCTTTACCCCAGACGGCAAGCAGATGTACCTTACCCAGTGTGCCACCGATCCCACTTCGCCCCGCTTAGCCCAGATAGTAACCTCCAACCGCTCAGACGCAGCCTGGAGCAAGCCTACAAATCTGGAAATCAGCAAAGATACGCTCAGTTGTTTTGCCCATCCAGCCATCTCCCCTGATGGCGAATGGCTCTATTTCGTATCAGACATGCCGGGCGGAAAGGGCGGTCTCGACATCTGGCGAGTGCGCATCACTCCTGCCGGACTGGGCGGCGTAGAGAACCTGGGCGAACCTATCAACACCCCAGGCGATGAGATGTTCCCTACCTTCCGTCCTAACGGCGACTTCTACTTCAGCAGCAACGGTCATGTGGGAATGGGCGGACTCGACATCTATATCGCCAAAGTAAATTCCATCACCCGGAAATATGAACTCACCCACCCCGGCTATCCGCTGAATACAGAAGCCGATGACTTCGGAATGACTTTCGAGGGTCTCCACAACCAGGGTTTCTTCTGCTCTAACAGAAAAGACGGAAGAGGCTACGATCATATCTACTCCTTCGAGAATCCGGAGATTGTTACCACGATGAAGGGATGGGTTTACGAGAAAGACGGTTATGAACTGCCTGCCGCCGAGGTGAGAATCGTAGGCAACGACGGAACAAACAGGAAACTATCCGTCAAGGGCGACGGTTCGTTTGTCCTCCCTATCAATCCGCATGTCGACTACCTGGTGATGGCATCCTGCAAAGGCTACCTCAACCACAAGGAAGAACTTCGGGTTGATTCGGCTAAAGAGAGTAAGGAATACGTGCTCCAGTTCCCGCTGGCTTCCATCACAGCCCCTGTACTCATCGACAACATCTTCTACGATTTCGACAAGGCAACCCTTACCGAAGCCAGTACAACAGCCCTCGACCAGCTGGTAACGCTGCTGAAAGAGAACCCGCACGTTACCATCGAACTCAGCGCCCATTGCGACTACAAGGGAAACAGCGAATATAACAAGCATCTGTCTCAGCGCCGCGCCCAATCGGTAGTAGACTATCTGATAAAACACGGCATAGAGAAAGAGCGCCTCACCCCTGTGGGCTATGGTAAGGAGAAGCCGAAGAATGTGCGCAAGAAACTCACCGAGAAGTATCCTTGGCTCAAGGAAGGCGATGTGCTCAACGAAGAATTTATCCTGAAGCAGAGCAAGGAGCATCAGGATATCTGCAACCAGCTGAATCGCCGAACCGAGTTCAAAGTGCTCCGCACTACCTACAAATTGTTTTAGAAACCGATATCATAAGCATAGGTGCTCTACTGAAAAAGTAGCAGCACCTATTTGTTTTTCTATATTCAGCAATATTAAATCTTCGTTCAAAGACATTGAATGTCCGTTCAAAGTCATTGAATGTCCGTTCAAAGACACTGAACGGACATTCAAAAGCTTTGAACGGAGATTTCAAGAGCATAAAGATGATATTTATAGTAATAAAAAACTCTTTCTATTAGCACTAAAAACTATTCTGCTAATAGAAAGAGTTGATCATTCATACAATTGATATCAGGGAAGAAGCCTACTGACGTGCATCAGCCAGTTCATTATATCCCCAAACCATGATGAGGACGATGAAGCCAGCCAGCACCATCAGGAGATTCTGAGAGTGGGCGATGGAATCTGCCACATGCGTAAGGGCACGCGAACCGGAGAGGAGGAAATCTATCTTCATAGAGAAAAGCCATCCCTGAATCTGCTCCCATCCCTGACAGACTACTGCTATGATGATGCCTGCTGCCACACAGGCTGCCGTCCATAAATGTTCCAGGCGCTGGCGCTTAACCAGCGACATCGCAGTATCAGTTTCGGGTAAAGCCGGCAATGCCTGCATCACCCTGTCGGAGAATCCGTCATCAGGAATCTCTGACATCTGGCAATCGGAAAAGAACATCTGCAAGAGTTCTTCATCCTGAGGGTTCAATGGTTCCCCTTTCATGCTCTCCAACTTCTTATCATTTATCTTATCGGTCATAACCATTCTGTTTTAAGTAACTTGCAAGTTTCTGTTTTCCTCGAGAGAGATGCGACTTGATGGTGCCTTGCGCCATTCCCGTCACCTCTGCAATCTTATCTATAGAGAGTCCATCCATCAGCTGCAGCGTGATGCATGTACGTTCATTTTCGCCTAATATCTGTAGTGCCTTGAGCAAATCCATCTTCAATCCGGCATGGGCGCCCTGTGCATTCTTACTGGTAACGGCAGGCGTATCGATGTCCTGCGTCTCCTTATGGCTGCGGGTATAATCATACCATACATTATAGGCGATGCGGTAGAGCCAGGTGGAGAAAGAGGCTGTACCCCTGAAACCGGACAGATGGGTATATGCCTTGACAAAAGTATCCTGAGCCAAGTCGTCACTCAGCTGCGCATCCCCCAGCGTCTGCCGTAGGAAGAACCCACGAATGGGTGACTGATACTTCCTGACCAGCAGGTCGAACGACTTGCGGTCATGAAGCATCACCACCTTCGTGACGAGAGAGATATCGGATAACTTTTCCACCTTATATATATTAACTAATAATTGTTGTTCTTTTCCTTGTGACTTCCCCTCCTATTGAGAAGCCATGATATATTGAATGTCGTCTGCTAGACCGGAGTTCCATTATACCCCGTGCCCTGATCGCCATGACGGTTCTTCCACCAGTCCTTGATGGCAGGAAGCGAGCCGATAACGGTCTGACCGATGCCATAGAAGAAGACCAGGGCTCCGATGCCAGCCAGGAAATCAGCATTCCACCAGGCAAACATGGCGCACAAGCCGGCTCCCAGGAAGGCATTTCTCAATCCACGCTTTACCAGATACTCATCGCTCTGCTTGTCTATCGGCCGGTCGCTTTCCGGAACATTGATGCCCTTCTCCATCGCCATCTCCGCCAGTTTCATCCGGTCATTATGGCGGCGAATCAGATATCTGATAACCAGAAATACGATGATCAGCGGAGCAAAGACAAACAGCAGACCGAAGATGATACAGAAGATGATCATAACAGCCAGCGCTCCGCCACCAAATACCGAACCGATGAAATCGAACGGATCATCATAGTTGTCTAAACTGTATCTAGAATGAACAGACTTATTATCATTCTCATCATAATCATCATAGTTAGCCGAATCTGTACTGGTTGTATCAGAATAAGCCTCCAACGCCTCGTCGTCTTTATCCTTCGAAGCAGATGACTGTGCGGCAGATGCAGGAGCAGCCTTTGAATCTACCTGTTGGGTAGTTGGATGATAACGATGTTTTGGAGCAGAAGACGCCAAAGACACTTGGGTGGCTCCGATGCTCATAACGAGCGCTAATGCCAATATTGCTTTCTTCATATCATTATTTTTTATTGTTTTACCTTGTTATTTGAAAAATTTCTGCTTCTTAGACGCATCTCTTCGCGATTTAGTTGCAAAGAAACGAAATTTTTCTTATTTTTGCAAACAAATTAAAGAAAAAGAGACAGAATGAAGACATTACCTGAAGATTTCAGAACATATACGCAGGCACTGATGGGCGAAAAGCTGTATCAGCGTCTGGAGCATGCTATCCTTGAAGAGGAGGCACCAACCAGTATCCGCATCAATCCTTTTAAATGCAAGGATGCTGATGGCGAACCGATTCCCTGGTGTCCGGAAACCGGACGTTATCTCTCTACGCGTCCCGGATTCACCTTCGATCCGCTGCTGCATGCCGGCTTATATTATGTACAGGAAGCCTCATCCATGTTTGTTGATATGGCTATCCGACAGTACGTAAAAGAACCGGTGATGATGCTGGATCTCTGTGCTGCCCCTGGCGGAAAGTCGACTGCCGTAAGGGCTGCCTTGCCGGAAGGGAGTCTGCTCTTCAGCAACGAACCGATGCGCACCCGCTCACAGATTCTTGCCGAAAACGTACAGAAGTTCGGTCATCCGGATATGATTGTTACCAACAACTATCCCCGCGATTACAAGAAATCGAAGTTGCAGTTTGATGTGATCCTTACCGATGTTCCCTGCTCCGGCGAAGGAATGTTCCGCAAAGATGAAGGGGCTATCGGCGAATGGAGTACCCAGAATGTGAACAACTGCTGGCAGCTGCAGCGCGAAATCGTATCGGATATCTGGAACTGTCTGAAGCCAGGCGGTATCCTGATTTACTCTACCTGCACCTTCAATGCACACGAAGATGAGGAGAACGTGGACTGGATATGCGAAGAACTTGGCGCAGAAGTGATGACACTGGAGGGTGTAGAAGATACATGGAACATCACCCGCAACCTCACGGGCAGCGACTTCCCTGTTTACCGGTTCATTCCTGGCGTTTCGCGAGGCGAAGGTCTGTTCATGGCGATTCTGAAGAAAGAGGGCGAATGGGAAGCAGGTTCTTCAGCCAAGGAGAACAGGAAGGATAAGAAGAAGAAAGACAAGAAGGTGGCTAAAGGAAAGGGACCGGAGATTCCGGACGGCTGGCTGAAGACTGATACGGAATGGATGCCTGCAGAGAGCAACGAGACGGTTTACGCCATTCCGGGCAGATGGAAAGACATCTACGACCAGGCTGAAAAGAACCTGAAGGTGCTGCATGCAGGTGTGAAACTGGGAACAGACAAGGGAAAGGGTCTCATTCCCGACCAGGCTCTCGCTCTCTCTACGATGCTCAACAAAGATCACTTCCCACAGGTGGAGTTATCCTACGAAGATGCCATCCGCTACCTTCGCAAGGAGGCTGTGAATCTGCCTGCCGATACGCCTAAGGGTTATGTACTGGTAACCTACAGACAGGTTCCGATAGGATGGGAAAAGAACATTGGCAACCGTGCCAACAACCTCTATCCGCAGGAGTGGAAGATCAAAAGTAGCCATGGGACGGGAGAGCTGTTTATAGTTAACAGTTTACAGCAAGAATGAATAATTCAACATTCAACACTTAACATTCAACATTAAAATAAAAAATGTTCAGCATCATCGCCTGTATATCCAAAGTGCATAGAGCTATCGGGTACAAGAACCGGTTGCTCTACGCCATCCCATCGGACATGACCCGATTTCGTATGCTCACAACTGGACATACGATCATCATGGGCAGGAAAACATTTGAGTCGCTACCGAACGGAGCCTTGCCCAACCGCCGCAATATTGTTATCTCGAAGACAAGAGAGCAGATAACAGGGTGCGAAGTATACACCTCTCTGGAAGAAGCGCTGGCAGCAAGGAAAGAAGAGGCAGCAAGGAAAGAAGAGGTTGGAAACAAAGAAGAGGTTGGAAGCAAAGAAGCTTCAGATGAAAGTTTCATCATCGGAGGAGCCAGCATATATGAACAGGCTTTGCCTTTTGCAGACAAGCTTTATCTCACAATCGTTGAAAAGGAACCTGAACATGCCGATACCTTCTTTCCGGAAATCAATCCGGCAGAATGGGAAGTGACAGAAAAAGAAATGAGGAATGAAAACGGCTTACCGTTCACATTCCTCACCCTTTATAGAAAGCAGTAATCCCGCAGGGAGCTACTGCTTTTTTTCTTTTTATATCTTATTTCTCTGCTGCAGCCTCCTCATCAGTTTCCTCTTCATCATCGTTGAAACTCTTGAGATCCTGCATAGAAAGCTGACGGTTGATAGATGCATTGAAAGAAATGATGGTCTCGCTGCGAGACAATCCCAGTGGCTGCAACTTATCATGGATGATTTCCAGGAGATGGTGGTTGTTCAGCGCGTAAATCTTGATAAACATATCAAAACCACCTGTAGTATAGTGGCACTCTACAACCTCAGGAATCTTCTTCAACTCCTCTACAACCTGGTCAAATTTCTCAGGCTCCTTCAGATAGAGTCCCATATAAGCACAAGTTTCATAACCTATCTTTTCTGGGTCAATGATGAATTGTGAACCCTTGATGATACCAAGATTTGTAAGTTTAGCAACACGCTGATGAATGGCAGCACCGCTCACATTGCAAGCGCGTGCCACTTCCAAAAATGGAATACGGGCATCCTGAGAAATCAGCTTCAGAATCTGCCTATCTAATGAATCTAAAATTTGTTTTGCCATAATACTAATAATTTGCGTGCAAAGATAATACAAAAAATTAATAAAAGCAATTTTTTAAGAGAAAAACATGATAAATTAATATTATTTTCCTTTTTCTGTGGCAGAATAACTGATTTTTAGTGCTTTTGCCTGGCGCAAAGCCTGCTTTACGTCGGTTATCACACCCATCTTGGTTTCCTGGTCTGCTTTGATTGATACGGTCATCAGCTTCTGATCTTCCGGCGACATACGCTTCTTTTCTGCCGAAATGTAATCCATCACTTCGGGAGCCGAAGCAAACTTGTCATTCAACTGAATCTGGGTACCGGTACCATACTTTGCCTGCATCTCTTTGGTTGGCTTACCTATATAAATATGGCTCACCGCCGATTTCTTGGTCAGGCGGGTGAGTTCCTTGCCTTGTGGCAAACGGCAGTCTACCTTCAAGGTAACCTGGCGCATGTGGGTAACAATCATAAAGAAGAACAGTACGGAGAAAATGAGGTCTGGCAGAGAAGATGTATTCAACCCTGGCACTTCATGCGATTTCTTATGAAAATTCATCATTGTTTACCTCCTTTCTGCTGTTCTGTAGCTGTTTCTGTCGAATTTTCTTCCCCTTGCTTTTCTTCAGCATTGGCATCAACACGCTGGTCGGCATGAGTCATTGCGTTGGCATACGACTCTGTGATGCGCTGCGGACAGATGTTGCGCACCTGTTCTTTCTGGTCATTGTTCAAGAGGGCATAATCCCTGTGATATTTCTTCTGGGCTGTTTCGTTGCGTAGCTGGCTATATGCTTCCATCAGCTGATTCTGCATCTGGAAATAGAGATTATAGTCGGCATCGCGGTCACTCTCGATAGAGATGAGATGTTTCTTGCCCAGGCGGTGAACAAAGCGGATGGTTTCTTCCTTGAGCAGGCTCACCTTCATCGGCTTACCGTTGACCAAAAGCGTATCGCCAGCCGTCAGGCGCAGCTCCATGAGGTTAGCCTTGTCTACCACCGACTGCTGCTGTTCCTTCTTCTGCGGTTCAGGTGAAGGGAGTTGGCGCAACAGTCCCTTATCCACATCCATCGATGTGGTGACAAGGAAGAATATCAACAGCATGAACGAGATGTCGGCTGTAGATGTGGTATTCAGTCCCGGGGTTTCGTGTTGCTTCCTTCTAATCAGCATATTTAATCCTTATTTATAGAATAGAGAGCCTAAAGCACTCTCTTTAGTTTTTCTTCCGAATATAACGTGTGGCACCGAAACAGACGGCACCGATTCCTGCCACCAGCATCAGGAGCGATGTGATGACAAACATATCTGAAAGCTTGAGCCAGAGCCAGTCGGCATAATTCTCGCCATTGATGAGCATCGGAGCAGAACCGCCCAAAAAGAAGGTAAGCAGCAAAACTGCCAAAGTTCCGATCCATGTGATGCGGAAGATGCGACGCACGGGAATGCCATTCACTACAGCCTCCGACTTGCTGCTGCGATAATCTCTGATCATCGAAAAGACTGCCAGACCTGTACCTCCTATCAGGAAGAGCCACATCAGCAGGATGAGCACATCGGTAAAGAGAGGCGCATTAAAGTCGGGGTTCTCTTCGAAAGGCAAATCGTAGCCTACCAAAAAGAACAGACCGAAAACCAGCACCGCCAGTCCTATCATGATATAGAACACCTGCTGCGATATCTTTTCGGCCGACTTCGTCTTCTGCTTTGAAAATTGAAATTTAACCATTTCTCTCTTCGTTTATTTATTCTTGGCAATAATATCCATTAAAGTAACCGCCGACTCCTCCATCTGGCTTGTCAGGTGCTCCACCTTAGAAAGGATGTAGTTATAGAAAACCTGAAGGATGAGGGCTACGATGATACCGAAGATGGTAGTGATGAGCGCCACTTTCATACCCGAAGCAACGATAGTAGGACTGATATCGCCCGCCTGCTGAATCTGGTCGAACGACATGACCATACCAATCACGGTTCCGAGGAATCCGAGCGATGGCGCCATAGCGATAAAGAGTTTGATCCAGGAGCATCCCTTCTCCAGATTAGCCGCCTGAACGGTACCATATCCGCTTACCGAGCGCTCGATGTCATCAAGACTCTCGCTGATATGCATCAAACCCTGGTAACAGATAGAAGCCACCGGTCCGCGGGTATTCCGGCAGAGCGTCTTAGCCCCTTCCACATCTCCCGCCGACACCTTCTGGTCGATATCCTGCATCAACTTCTTGGCGTTGATTTCAGAGAGACTCAGATAGATGATGCGCTCGATACAGAAAGCCATACCCACAATGAGGGCGATGGCAACGAGAGACATAAAGCCCGCATTACCCTCTATAAACTTTGTCTTAAGAGCTTGATGAAATCCCATGTTCTCTTCTTGAGCCATCATAGGCAGAGAACACATCCATGTGAAAACCAATATTGCAAAACGTGCAATAGCTGTATTTTTCTTCATATACCTTATTATATATATAAAAGCGGAAAGAGGGGGATTCGAACCCCCGAACCGGTTTTGCCGGTTACACGCTTTCCAGGCGTGCCTCTTCAGCCACTCGAGCACCTTTCCATATTCCGAAGAACTCTTCTTAATCGCCGCAACATGCTGCTGCAACAATTTCGAAGTGCAAAATTATTGCTTTTCCTCCGAAATACCATAACTTTCATTGTTTTTTTATGTTTATTTAAGGAGTTTTGAACGCTTGCGTCCTATACTTGCGATACGGATAGCGGAAAAACCCGCTCTGCATTGAGGTTGGTCTGTCGGGCAAACTCCTCTTCGCTTATGCCATAAGCCTTGGCGAGCGTCTTCATCACTTCTACCACGAAAGCACTCTCGTTACGCTTGCCGCGATAAGGAACGGGAGCCATATACGGACTGTCGGTCTCCAGCACGATGCGATCCAGAGGAACTACGGCAGGGAGGTCTTCTCTGAGATGGCTGCTCTTGAAAGTAGATACGCCACCGACGCCCAATACAAACTTATCGAACGAGAGGAGTTCTTCTGCCTCCTTCTGATTGCCCGTAAAGCAATGGAAGACGCCACCCGGCAGTTCCTTCTCATACTTTCTGAGCAGATGCACCATCTCGTTCTGCGCCTTGCGGCAATGAATCATCAGCGGGAGCTGGGTTTCTACCGACCATTTTACCTGTTCCTCGAAAGCCTCGAGCTGCTCGTTTTCGAACTCACGGCTCCAGTAATAATCAAGTCCTACCTCTCCGATGGCGATCAAGTCCGAAAACTGAGGAGAATCCGCCTGACAGGCATTACCGGTCATGCGATGCTCCTCCAGTATCTTCCGGAGTTCAGCCAGCTGTTCCTTCCAGTCAGCCTTCACCTCTTCAGGATGCAGACCAATCATCGGATAAGCATAGCCTGGATATTCCTTGCTCAATGCCAGGACCGCTTGTGTGGTCTTCACATCGATGGCAGGCAAGAACACCTTGCCTACCCCCGCTTCCTTGGCACGGGCGAAAGCCTCCGCCCTATCCTCATCAAACTCCTCCGCATCGAAATGCGTATGTGTATCTATTACTTTGAACATTGCCCTATCAACTGTCAACTATAAACTATTAACTATCAACTAGTACTGTCGCTTCATCATTTTCTGAGCATACTTTGCCAATTCCTCCTTACGCTCAGCAGGCACATTCACGGCATCCAGATACTTCTTGCTCTGCTCGAAATAATAAGCAATCTTATCCTGCGCCATTTTGTCGATACCAATCTCGTTGTAAAGACGGGTAACGGCAGCCACCTTCTCCTTGCGGTCGAACTCCTCGGCATCAACCCACTTCTGCAGTTCTGCACGCTGAGCGTCGTTGGCATGGTTGAAGGCATTGATGAGCATATACGTCTTCTTGTTGGATGTGATATCACCACCAATCTCCTTACCGAACACCTTGGTATCGCCGTAAACATCGAGGTAATCATCCTGCAACTGGAACGCCAATCCTATCTGCTCGCCAAACTTATACAGGTTCTCTGCATCCTCATCAGAAGCATCGGCAAGGATAGCACCCATCTTCAGGGCACAAGCCAGGAGAACGCTGGTCTTGAGGCGGATCATCTCGATATATTCCTCCTCCTTCACATCGTTGCGGTTTTCAAACTCCATATCAAACTGCTGACCTTCACCAATTTCCAGGGCAGTGGTCGTAAAGAGTTTCAACACCTTGACAAGATGCTTTTCATCACATTGAGCCATACGTTCATAAGCCAGAACGAGCATGCTGTCGCCCGAAAGGATTGCCGTATTGGCATCCCATTTCTTATGAACCGTTTCATGACCGCGACGCAAATCAGCATTGTCCATCAGGTCATCATGCAGCAAAGTATAGTTATGATAAGTTTCCAGGGCAACGGCATTCATCAGAATCTTCTCAGGATTGTCCTTGAAAAGATTGTAGCCCAGAAGCATGAGCGTAGGACGAATACGCTTGCCACCCATAGAAAGTACGTATCTGATAGGCTCATAAAGAGACTTTGGCTTTCTTTCGTAAGGCAAATTAGCCAGAAACTCATTTACCATGCTTAAAATTTCATCTGCTGTCTTCATAATAATGTATAATTTATAATGTATAATTTACAATGAACAATTTATAATTTATAGCTGGAACACTACCGGGATGGCAATCATCGTGCGACAGACCTTGCCTTTATCGATGCCCGGCTTCCACTTCGGCATCATCTTCATCACTCTCAAAGCCTCGTTGTCGAGCAATGGATCTACCGAAGTGCTTACCTTGATATTGGCAACACTTCCATCCTTGTTCACGATGAAGGATACCACTACGGTTCCCTGAATCCTACTCTTCTGGGCAGCTACAGGGTACTTCAGGTTCTTGGTAAGCCACTGCATGAAGGCAGACCAGCCACCAGGAAACTGCGGTATCTTCTGCACGACGGTCAGTTTGATAGGAGCCTCAGCTCCCGGATTCTCAATGGGAGTTTCAGGAACCGCTTCCTTCACCTCTGCTCCATCCACTACACCCGAGCCGTCACCGATAACCAGTTCGCTGGTTGTAGAACTGATTTTCTGCGGTGCCTTCTGAGTCTGTTGCTCGGCAGCCTTCACTTCCTGAGTAATTGACTTAGAAGCAGGAGCCGAAACAGCCTCTGCACTCACCATATCTTTCAGGTCGGGACGAGCCGACATTTCCAAATCCTGTGAGAGATCTTCCATCGATTCCGACAAGTCATCATCTCCCTGCGGACCTCTCTGATATTGGAGTCCTACGAAGATGAAAGTAAAAGCCAGCAGCAAACCCAGCAGGAAAAATGTAACCCGCTTATCTTCCAGTTGTGCGCTATTTGATTTCTTAATTTCCACAATAAAAACCGTTTAAAATCGTTATTTCCTACGAAAACATTGCAAAATTACTTCTTATTATTGAAAAAAGCAGTATCTTTGCCAAAGAATTAGAAAATTTAAATGAAAAAATATGTAATTTCCGCAATATTGACGCTTTTTGCGACAATTATTGATGCTCAAGAGAGCCAAACGGGGTATAATTTCCTTCGCTTGCCGGTGAGTGCTCACGCAGCTGCTCTGGGTGGCGACAACATCACCTTGATAGAAGATGATGAGGCACTCATATTCCATAATCCGGCTCTCCTGTCATCAGTAAACGACAAGACGGTCAATCTCAATTATATGAACTATATGTCGGGGGTGAACACTGCCTCGGCTAGTTTCAACCGTATTGTCAACGACAAGGCTTCGTGGGCTGTTTCGGCTCAGCTTGTTGACTACGGCAAGATGAAAGAGACGGACGAGAACAACATCCAGATGGGTGAGTTCTCGGCAAAGGATATTGCCGTTGCGGGTTACTTCTCTTATATGCTCGGTGAGAAATTCGCAGGTGGTATTGCCGCCAAATTCATCACTTCGTATATTGGCGATTACAATTCTATCGCTGTGGGAGTGGATCTGGGCATCAACTATTACGACCCTGAAACGGAATGGTCGGTTTCTTGCGTGGCAAAGAACCTGGGTGGACAGCTGAAAGCTTACGACAATGAATACGAGAAGATGCCTATCGACCTGCAGTTGGGTGTGACGAAACGCTTCGCCAACGCACCGTTCAGGGTATCAGCCACACTGGTCAACCTGAACCATTGGGACAGCAGTCTTCGTGATCATGCCGTAGTAGGTGCCGACATTCTGCTTTCGGAGAGCCTGTGGATAGGGGCCGGCTACAACTTCAGGAGAGCCAACGAGATGAAAATCAGTACCTCAGAAGATGAAGAAAGCAGTCATGGAGCCGGTTTCTCTGTGGGTGGCGGTATCAACCTGGAGCGCTTCCATCTGAACGTTGCCTACGGCAAATATCACGTCAGTAGCAGCAGCCTCATGCTGAACGTAAGTTACAGATTATAAATTGTACATTATAAATTATACATTAAAGTTAGTTCGAAATTATGAAGAAAATAACAATAGCAATAGACGGATACTCTTCTTGCGGTAAGAGTACGATGGCAAAGGATCTTGCCAAGGAAATAGGTTATGTTTATGTAGATACGGGCGCCATGTACCGCTCGGTAACTCTCTATGCGCTGCGTCATCAGCTCTTCGAAGCAGATGGAGCCGTAAAGACTGAAGAACTGCAGAAGGAGATGAAGAACATCAGCATCTCATTCAAGTTTAATGAAACAACCGGTCGCCCAGACTGCTATCTGAACGGCGAACTGGTAGAAAAGGAAATCCGTTCATTAGAGGTTTCCAACCACGTTAGTCCGATTGCCGCCGTTCCTTTCGTCAGAGAGGCGCTGGTAAAGCAGCAGCAGAAGATGGGCGAAGACAAGGGCATCGTGATGGATGGCCGCGATATAGGTACCACCGTGTTCCCAAATGCCGAACTGAAGATTTTCGTTACAGCCAGCTCACAGGTGAGAGCACAGCGCCGTTTCGATGAACTGAAGGAGAAAGGAATGCCAGCCGACTTCGATGCGATTCTGAAAAATGTAGAGGAACGCGACTATATCGATACCCACCGCGAGACTTCCCCACTCAGAAAGGCTGATGATGCCATCACGCTCGACAACAGCAACATGACCATTCCTGAACAGAAGGCATGGCTGATGGAACAATATCAAAAAGCAATAGCAGAATAAGCTACAGAAAAGAGACTGCCGGGTTATTTATGCAAAAATACGTTAAATATACTACTTTTGCCGATAAATTTATTTTATTCGATGAAAAAGATTTGGAAAAAATATTTCAATGTAGTATCTTTGCAACCATATTAACAAGGTAGTAATGATATAGATTATAAATTTTGAGTTAATTACTGTTTTTTGAAGGTGATAGGTCTTCGGGAGAAGATTTATCACCTGTTTTATTTTCAGACAGTTTATAAAAGATAAACCCATTTGACGCTGTAAAACACAGCGTCAAATGGGTTAACTAATTAATAACCAGCATATTAAGTTTTTCAATCAACGATAAAACTATCCTCTACCCATATACGGTGAAACACCGTATCAAGTATATCAAATAACTGATAATCAATATTTTAGCTCTTACTACAAAAGAGCAGAACTTTCCTTGATAATCTTATCCTTGCACTCTTCCATCAGCCACTTCGGCGTACTGGTAGCACCACAGATACCTACCGTTTCCACATCCTTGAACCAGTTCATATCTATCTCGTCGGCACTTTCTATCTGGTAGCTGTTGGCATTCACGCTCTTGCATTCCTTGAAAAGTACCTTACCGTTCGAACTCTTTCTGCCACTCACAAAGAGGATGACATCATGCTTGCTGGCAAAGGCAGCGATGTTAGGCATGCGGTTAGCTACCTGACGGCAGATGGTATCAAAACTCTTGAAGACAGCGCCCTCAACAATATGCTCCTGGCAGTATTCGATGATGCGGTGAAACTCATCGAGACTCTTGGTAGTCTGGGAGTAAAGATAGATATCTTTAGAGAAATCCAACTGACCGGTTTCCTTCAGCTGCTTCACATCCTCAAACTTCTCTACCACGATGGCATGACTCTCCGTCTGTCCCACCAGTCCGAGCACCTCAGCATGCCCGTTCTTGCCGAAAATCACGATCTGTGCCTCCGGATTGTTGACATACTGCTTCTTGATGCGGCGCTGCAACTGGAGCACCACAGGACAGGTAGCATCGATGATTTCGATGTTGTTCCGTTCGGCAAGGGCATAAGTTTCAGGCGGTTCACCATGAGCACGAAGCAAGACCTTTACGCCCTGCAGTTCCTCCATCTGCTCATGGTCTATCGTGATGAGTCCCGCTTCATGCAGGCGCTCCACCTCCATACCGTTATGCACAATATCGCCCAGGCAGTAAAGTTTACCGCCCTTAGCCAACTCCTCTTCAGCTTTCTTGATGGCAGTGGTTACGCCAAAGCAGAACCCACTGCCGTTATCTATTTCTATCTGCACGATATTCGTTTTTAATTCATTGTACATTAATCTTCACCACCACCTTAGCATGGTCAGGATCATTCGTAATCATGAGGATACGAGGGTGTCTGACACGCGATTTCTTCAAGTCGGCAGCCACAGCCGTCACCTTCATCTTAACGGTCTCTCCTGGCTGAATCTTACTCTTCTTCAGGTTCACCTGCAAGCCCATCGTAAACATCTGCATGCTGCGGATATCCAGTTCCGACTTACCCTTATTGGTAATCAGAATCTCACCCTTCAGCTTCTTCTTTCCATTGAAACTACCCAGATTGAGATCGGTGGCAGACATCTCTATCTTCGGAGCCAGTACCTTCTTGGCTGGAGTCATGTTCTCGAAACCAGGAAGAAGAACGGCTGATACCACGATTTCCTTCTCAGGCGCAATCTTATCGCCAGGACGTTCACCGAGATAAACCGATGTCTGGTTCAAGCCCAGGTCGCGCAGTTTCTTGGAATCCAGCACGAAACTGATTTCGGCAGAATGACGCGGAGCTACCTTGGAAGGCGATACGAAAGCATGAAGATAGGATGGCAGATGCATCACTACCGGCTCCAGTAATTCGTCGGTAGGATTGAAGATATGGATGCGCTGAACCGGACGGTCGCCACGGTTCACGTCATCAAACTCCACCTCCTGGGCATCACTCTTGATGACACCCAGCATCTCATCGTAAGAACCAACGAAATCTACTACGCTGCCCACTACCTTTCCCCTCATAGAGAGGATGAACGGCTCTTCATCCGCATTGGTATAGAGGCAAACCTGCTTGGTGAAAGAACCCATCTGCTTGGCATCGTATACCGCCTTGATGACGAAACTTTCGCCGGCAGCAATGCTCGTCTTCGGATAATCTACCTCCGTACAACCGCAGCTTTTCAATACATTGTTGATAACCAACGGCTTGTGCCCGTCATTCTTCAGCACGAATTCGGCAGTTACAGGCTTGTTGAACACCACCTGTCCGCAGTCTACCACCTCGTGCTGGGTTGTAATCTTCTGTGCTGATGCAGGCAGCGCCAACAGCGCTGAGAGCATCCATATATTCATCCGTTTCATACTATTCTATTTTAAATTATCAATCTATAAACTTTTAACTATCAATTATTAACTTTCAATTCATAAGTTTCTGTGCGGCCACCAAATTCCGGACTGTAGGTACACTCAGCGGTGCAAGTTCCGCTCTGATAGTCGCCCTTTCTATCCACGTAATACTCCATTTCTACGATGTGCATACCTTTAGATAAACGATCGAAATAGAAATTTGTTGCATGATCTCTTGGAGAAACATAGCAGCCTATGCCCCACTGATAACCGCTCTTCTGGTTAACCGGCTCCAGACATGCCGCACGCTTATCCGTAATCTGCACAAAGTCGTAGTCGCGGTCGGCGGTGATGATTAGCGCTACCTTCACCTTCTCGCCTATCTTCGCCTGCGCCTTGCCCTTACCCTCAGATTCGGCAGGAACGATGACACGGCGCACCTTGATGCCCGACTCCATGGAACCGATTTCGCTGACAGGCTGCTTAAACTCTGCATAGACGGCTCCCCAGCTGGTATAATCGCTCTTTTTGTCGATGCTCAGCTTAGATGCCTTGCCCGTCTTTTCGGTCTTCACATAGCCCAAAGTAGTGGAATCCTGCGGCATCGGCAGCAGCTTTCCGTCCAGTTTCAGAACGGCATTCTCAGCCTTCCTGCTCCAGTTGCTCTCATTGCCCTTCATAAAGGCGTAGACAGCATCCACGGTGTTCACTGGCGTATCCCAAACCTGGGTGCGTTTCGACATCAGGAGCCAGCGCTGCAGTTCCTCAATGGTCTGCTTGTCGTTCGGCTTCAGCATCTGCATCGCCTCTATCACGGATACCTGGGTAGGAATCTTATAGTTTCTCCAGCTGTAGAGTGCCTTGCGGGTATCGTAGTAGCGGCCCATCTCCTCGCGGTAAACGGCATATTCGTTTACGCTCTGCAGATATTCGCCAGCCTTCTCGCGGTAAGCAGCATTCTGCTGGCTGTTTCTGGCGAGTACCACGGCAGCACGCGCCTTGCCATAGATGGAGAAATCACCGGTCATCTTCGACATCTTTTCCAGGAGATAAGCCTTATCCTGCTCCAGATTCTGCTTCATCTTTCTGCCATCCATCGAAAGGATGTAGAGATAATGCAGCGCCTGTTCGCTAGGACTCACCTTCTGCTTTTTCTCCTCCTGTTTCTTCATTTCTCTTACTTCCTGTGCTGTCTGCCAGGAGAGATAATCGATGGCGGAAGTCAGCATCCGGGCGGTTGATTTCTGCACACCTGAGATGGCATTCAATCGAACCATCATTTCGGCTACCGATGTAGTCATATACCGGCTGCCCTTCATTCCCTTCCACCAGGAGAAGGAACCGTTAGGGTTCTGCAACTTCTTCAGCTTCTCCACCTGATTCTGCAGACGGATGCTCTCCTGAGAGAGAGTCTTCTGAGAATGATTATCCAAAGAGAGAGTCTTCTGGATATGAGTGGTGATGGTATTGGCATAGATGGCAGACATCAGCGAGATGGCGTTCTCCTCATCCGGATTACTGATAGCAGGCAGCGCCTTCACCATCAGCCAACTAGGATTGTTGGTGTACTCGATGGTTACCTTTGCATCTTCAGCGCCCTTTGCCTGCTTGCCCTCCTTGTTCAGGAAGAGTTTGCTCAGGTCGAAGTTCTGCTCACCCTTCTGATGCAGGGTGATAGGCAGGGTGTTCACCACGAGTTCACGGTTGCTCAAAACCGGCAGATAGTGCTGCTCACCATCGCTGTAGCCATTACCGGCAGCCACCACCTTATTAATATATACGCCTTCTTTCAGTCCCTGGACATCAAAGGAGATGGTAGCAGAGCCCTCGGCATCGATGCTGTAGTTCTGCGTCTTCTGCCAAACCACCTTGTTGGTCTCCGGGTCGAGAATCTGCATACGGGTGTTGCCGCTCACCTTCTTGTCGGAAGTATTGAAGAGTTTCACCACGATGGTGCTCTTATCGCCCTCACGCAGGAAGCGAGGCATATTAGGCTGCACCATCACGGTCTTTTGAGCCACAGCCTCATCCACCAGCAAACCGTTGCGCATCTCCTTGTCGTGCGCCAATCCCATGAACTTCCAGGTAGTCACGCTCTCCGGCAGGGTAAATCTGATGGCTACGTTGCCATTGTTGTCGCTCTCCAAGGCAGGATAGAAGAAGGCAGTCTCGTTCAGGTTCTCGCGCACCTGCACCTGGTCGAGGAACAGTTCTGCATCTGAGCCAGAACCGCCGGCAAACTGCGGCATCTCCTCTACTACATCAAAAACCTTGTTGGCAGATGGAGCAGCCGCTCCGACACGGGTCATTTTAGAGCCGCGAATCCTGATGACTTTCGCTTCTTCCTTAACCAGCTCGTCTTTCTTTATACGAACAGCCTCAACGGTTCTACCGGAAGAACGTTCCAACTTGCTTAGCTCCACCGCTTGCATATAAGCATAATAACTAAAGTATTTGCCATCAAACTTATCCACATCCAGTCCCCTCTCGTCATAATATTTGGTAGGATAAACGCCATTCAAGTATAATGAACGGAAAGTGAGGTTGTCCTCCCAGTAGCAGTCTGGCAAACTCTGATAGAAGCCCAGGGAGAAATTCCAGAAATGCGGGGCTATCTGGTCGAGCGACTTGTCATAGAGTACGCTCATCAGCTGCGCCTTGGCTGGCTTGCCGTCAGGGGTGGTAATCTTCAGCGTCCACTCCTCCTTCTGTCCAGGGGTCAGACGGTTGCGGAAGGTCTTCCAGGCGATGTTCAGTTTCTTCTCAGGCAAAGGACGGGCGATGCTCATCATTCGGGTATAGCACTTGCCTTGCTTCACGAAACTATAGTTCAGTACGATGCCCGACGCATATTCCTCCTTGTAGGTGAAAGGCAGGGTCACGATACTGTCGCCCAACTCCCAGGCACCTTTCTCCAGCAGTTTGTTGCCGGCGATGATGGAATATACGATGTGCGCTCCGTTCTCCGAAGAGCCCACCTGGATATAGACCGGCTTGCCATCACGAGGGAAGGTCTTCGCCGTCTGATAATACCATTCGGTAGTTGGCTCCACCGGATGGGTATCCTTCATACTGAAGAGCGTGAACTTCTGCTGCAGGGTATCTGTTCCGCAGATTGCCTCCAACTGATGAACGCCAGATTTCCAAACGAGGGAAGAAGAGGCAGAAGAAGCATATTCCTTGATAGAAACCGGTGCATTCGCCTCGGCATCCTTCCATTCGCCCTTATCAATTCGATATTTCAACCTACTAGAAATCGGCATACCACTGGCATTGCGGTAAGCGAAGGTCACCGTCTTCAGACTGTCTGTTTCGATACGCTTAGGAAGATTCACCGTGAGGATGGTTGGCTTGGTGCCCAGAGGCAGACTCATCACGCCCTCGTGGCTTTCGCCGCTGATGTCGGTAACGATGGCTGAGACCTCGAAGTTGAAGAAACGGGCTTGGCGCATGAAATCGCTCATATCAGCCTCGTCTTTTCCTGACAAGGAAGCCTCCAGCGGAATCTCGACGTCGAAGGTTCCGTCCTCACGAGTCACGCAACTGTCAGTTTTCACCAACTGTCCGGCAGATCCTGCGCCCCACCACCAGAGTTGGTTTCTGCGGGTCACCTGATACTCCACCTTGGCACCCTGCACAGGCACACCAGCATAGGTCTTGGCTGAAGCTTTCACCACCACGGTGTCGCCCCAGTTATATTTCTCATTCACCTTCGGGAAGGTAATCTCGAAGGTTGGACGCTTGTACTCCTCAACTCTGAAATATTCGCTTGCTGTACCATTCACGGAGATGGAATACTGTCCTGTCTTTCCCTCCTTCGGGAGTTCGAAATCTACCGAAGCCGTACCATATTCATCGGTCGTAACCTTCTGTTCTGCCACCTGCTTCCAGTTGGCATCACTCAGGACAAACTTCAGTTCCATACTCTTTCCTGGCACGCTGGCATCCAACCCCTTCTTGACAGTATAGGAAATGGCTGAGGCATGCACCTTCTGTCCTGGGCGATAGAGAGCACGGTCGGTATAAACCTGATATTTAGTCTCATTATCCTTCTTCTCATAATAGCGGGTACGGCTGAGATAGATGTACTTGGCTGGCGTAAATTTGTCATTGTTGGTAGAAATCAATACCTCTCCATCCACATTCTTGAAGTAAGCCTCTCCGTTCTCATCGGTCGTCAAGCGGGCATGAACCGTTCGTTTGTTCTTCTTCGTGTTGAAATCATACCACTGGTCATAGAGTTCAATCTTCGCCCCGGCGATAGGCTGGCCATCGGTAGCATTCACCACCACATAGCGATGCTTATCATCCGGCAACTGCTGGATCATCACCGCCAGATTGCTGACATAGAAGAGTTCTCGCTGCGGAGCGATGCCGGTATTATCCGAAGTCACCTCCATCAGATAGGCACCCAGCGGCAGATTGCCACCGATTTCGATGGAATCCTTCACCTCTTCGTAATCCGGACGACCATAGTAGTTGCGGCAGAAATCCTTCTGATGCAGCTTCGTAGTCTTCTTCAGGAGCATCTTATAGGTAGCCTCATCCTGGGCATTATAATCGTTATCTGCCGTAATATTGAGGCGGGAGATACTGATTTTCAGGTTCTGCAGATTGCGCACGTCCAGATGCACCCACGCCTTCTCCCCAGGGCGCAATACCTGCGGCATGTCCTGCACCTGGAACATCGGTTCGGTGAGTCGCTTCTGTGCATTTCTCAGTTCGTTCATTCTCGACCAACCGCCCCAGCGGCTCAGCGCATAGTTGATATAGTTGAGCTTATCCTGCGGTTTGGCATCGGTAGCACCTTCCATGAAGCGGAAATGCTCCACGGCAAGTTCGCCTGCCTCCGGAATATCCTGATAAACCTGGATGAGCGAGTCGATGGTCTGCAGATACTTCGATTTCTTCACCTCTCTCACGTCGTCCTGGCGGTATTTCTCGATGAGCTTATAGGCACAGAGACATGCCGCGCCCCTATTTTCCACCTTATTATAATAGGTGTACAGCTGCAGATACGCCTCCTTGCTGTCTGCCTCGAATCCGATGAGATGCAGCAGATCGTTGTTAAAGGAACTGCCATCCACGCCCTTCAGCGTCAATGGTACATACTCTGTGGATGTATGCTTGGCAAGAAGTTCAGGCTGCTCCAGGGCTTTCTTGAAAAACTCCTGGCTTTTCTTTTCGTTCATATCACGATACACCTTACCCAGCACGGCATATCTCACCGCCTTCAATGCCGGGTCGTTCACCTTCAGCACCTCTGCTTCCATCCGCTTCACGTTAGGCGTCAGCGAGTCAGCCGAAATCTCATTCCAGAGTGTCATCTGTCTTGTCTCAGCCGCCAGCAGCTGCCCGTAATCTTTGGCAGCCGAAGCCTTGACGATGATTTTCTTCATCACCGCGATTTCGCTCTTAGGCTGGTCCTTCTGAGCATTGATTTCAGCTTGCTTCCACAAGTTGTCGTATGTCTGAGCCGCTACCTGCATCGTAGCAAAGAGGGCTATCAGAAGTGATAAAATGTTTCTTTTCATAAGCCAACTGTATAAAATGTTAATAGAATGATGATAATCATCAAACTTTTCATTGCAAAAATACAAAAAAAAACTGTTTTCTAACCCCGAAACTGAAACTTTTTACTATCTTTGCACCAAAATAGTATATTTTACCAAGAAATAACATTAAAAAAACAATGGCAGAAAAAAAGTATGGTCATTTTGATGACGCCAATCGCGAATACGTGATTACTGACCCAAAGACCCCATGGCCTTGGATCAATTATTTGGGTAACGAGGATTTCTTCTCGCTCATCTCAAACACAGCAGGTGGTTATTCCTTCTACAAGGATGCCAAGTTCCGTCGCATCACCCGTTATCGCTACAACGGTGTGCCGATGGATAACGGCGGTCGCTATTTCTATATCAAAGATGGCGATACCGTATGGAACCCGGGATGGAAACCTTGCAAGACACCGCTCGACAGCTACGAGTGCCGCCACGGCATGAACTATACTCGCATCACGGGCAGCAAGAACGGCGTAGAGGCAAGTGTGCTCTTCTTCGTTCCGCTCCATACATGGGCTGAAGTGCAGAAGATGACGCTGAAGAACCAGACTGAGGAGGTGAAGACCCTCAAGGTGTTCTCCTTTGCAGAGTGGTGCCTCTGGAATGCTGCTACCGACATGGAGAACTTCCAGCGCAACTTCTCTACGGGCGAGGTGGAGGTAGAGGGTTCTACCATCTATCACAAGACCGAATACCGCGAGCGCCGCAACCACTATGCTTTCTACACTGTGAATACCGAGATTCAGGGCTACGATACCGACCGCGAGAGCTTCATCGGACTCTACAACGAGTTTGCCGAGCCTGAGGCCGTGATGGAAGGCAAGCCACGCAACAGCTTTGCCCACGGCTGGAGCCCAATCGCATCTCACTACATCGAAGTAACCCTGCAGCCAGGCGAGAGCCGCGACCTCATCTTCCTGCTGGGCTATGTGGAGAACGAGCAGGACAAGAAGTTCAGCGCCAAGAAGGTAATCAACAAGGAGAAAGCTCATCAGCTTATCGCCCAGTTTGATACCACCGAAAAGGTGGATGCTGCCTTCGCAGAACTCAACCAGTACTGGGATAACCTGCTGAACATCTTCACCGTGAAGAGTGGCAACGACAAGTTAGACCGCATGGTGAACATCTGGAACCAGTATCAGTGCATGATCACCTTCTGTATGTCACGCTCAGCAAGTTTCTTCGAGAGCGGCATCGGTCGAGGCATGGGCTTCCGCGATTCCAACCAGGACCTCGTAGGTTTCGTTCATCAGATACCTACCCGTGCCCGCCAGCGCATCATCGATATCGCCAGCACCCAGTTCCCTGACGGTGGCTGCTACCACCAGTATCAGCCGCTCACCAAACGCGGCAACAACGATATCGGTGGCGGTTTCAACGACGACCCATGCTGGCTCATCTTCGGTACCGTAGCCTATATCAAGGAGACGGGCGACTTCTCTATCCTCGCTGAGCAGGTGCCTTTCGACAACCAGCCAGGCACAGAAGTAAGCCTCTTCGAGCACCTCAAGATTTCGATGAACCATGTTATCAACAATCTGGGTCCACACAAGTTGCCGCTCATCGGAAGAGCCGACTGGAACGACTGTCTGAACCTGAACTGCTTCTCCTGGGACCCTAACGAGAGTTTCCAGACCACCGAAAACAAGGGCGAAGGAAGCAAGGCAGAGAGTCTGATGATAGCCGGTCTGTTCGTGGTTACCGGCAAGGATTATGTGGCTCTGTGCAAGCAGCTTGCCAAGGAAGCTATGGAAAGCAAGGAGGGCGAAATAGCCGGTCTTGCAGAAGAAGATTATTTGACAGAAGCCGAGCGCATGCAGCAAGCTGTAGATGAGATGAACGAGGCTGTGAAGCAGCATGGATGGGACGGTGAATGGTTCCTCCGCGCTTACGATTTCTTCGGCAACAAGATTGGTAGTGATGAGAACGAGGAAGGCAAAATCTTCATCGAGAGCCAGGGCTGGTGTACGATGGCTGGTATCGGTCTGGAAGAAGGACTCTGCGATAAAGCACTGGACAGCAGCAAGAAACGACTGGAATGCGAGCACGGACTGGTGCTGAACAACCCAGCCTACACTACCTATCATGTAGAAATGGGTGAGATTTCTTCTTATCCTGAAGGCTACAAGGAGAACGCCGGTATCTTCTGCCACAACAATCCTTGGGTCATCATCGGAGAGACTGTAGCCGGCCGAGGCAACGATGCCTGGAGCCATTATACCAAGATTCTGCCTAGCTATGTAGAGGAAAAATATCAGACACTTCACAAGGTTGAACCTTACGTAAACTGCCAGATGGTAGCCGGTAAGGATGCAGCCAAACCGGGCGAAGGAAAGAACTCCTGGCTCACCGGTACAGCGGCATGGATGTGGTATACAGTATCAGAATTCATCCTCGGCATCAAGCCAGATTATGAAGGTTTGCTCATCGATCCTTGTCTCCCAAGCACCGCTAAGGAGTATGAGATAACCCGCAAGTTCCGTGGTGGCGAATACCATATCACAGTAAAGAATCCTAGCGGAAACCAGAAGGGCGTGAAGCAGATTACAGTGGATGGCACTCCTATCTCAGGCACCATCGTTCCTTGCTCTGAAGGCAAGCATGAAGTAGTGGTTGAGATGTAAATCAGTCAGATCTCATCAAGTTACGATTTGAAAGTTCAATGTAACGAAACTCTTTTCATACCCATGCCCCCTGTTTTAGGGGGTATGGGTATCACAATAAACACTTGACGCCCTATTTTAGGGCATCAAGTGTCTTATCCGTCTGATAATCTGATACTTAACTTTTAACATAAGCACATATTCAACAGTATCAAGAGTAAGATTCTAAGCTTGCTCAGTTCCTCAGTTCCTCAGTTCCTCAGTTCCTCAGTTCCTCAGTTTTTTCCTAGGGGGTATATAGCCCTTATAGTTCAAAGTTGTTTTAAATTGTTATATATTATATATTATTATATATATATAAATTTATATATATATAATAAACTTCTAAATAAAGGAAAAAGTGAAGGGTCAGAGAAAAACTGAGGAACTGAGGAACTGAGGAACTGAGGAACTGAGTCATTGCAGTAAAAACATCACAACCATCATAAACACCTGATTTACTGCTTAACTCTATACTTTAAGAGAACAAAGCTATGAGTTGCTACCCGTAAAACTATGAGTTGTCACCCGCAAAACTATGAGTAAGGAAGTTTAACTACTTTCAATCTGAAAGCATAGTTCAAACATTTCCTTATCACACCCCCAAATTTGGCAGTATCAGAGAAAAGTTGTATCTTTGCACGGAATTCCATCCATTCCATCCATACCTTCCAACTCCTTCCATACCGCTCCTTCCATGCTATCCCCATAACTCCTCCCGCCCAGCTTCAGCACGCGTCTCTCCATCCGAAGTATTAAAAGGAAAAAGATAAAAAAGGTATGGCTTTTCGAGTTATTTTTTGTACTTTTGCAGCCGATAACGCATTTTGCGAACAAAACAGGATTCTTTAAAGAAAAGAAAGGAAATAACAATGAAGAAAATATTATACTTTGTGGCAGCCCTGGCTGCTACATCCTTTATCACTACGATGGGTACCAGCTGCAAGTTTGCACCCGACCAGCATGACGGCGACACGGTAGCTGCCAGCGAGTTTTACCCGATAGATACCTCTGCGGCTCATGCCAAGAAGATGGCGAAGATTGCTGCCATCAAGAACGGAAAAGACAGTGTAGGCATCTATTATGTGGGCAGCAACTCTACCAAAGACCTCATCGAGCTCGTATCCTATCCTTCACGCCGCGACACGATGATGTACAGCAAGACCCGACACATAAAGGTGAAGGGCAATGCCGACATCAACCACGTGGTTCGTGTAGACTTCTATCTGCATAACGGCAAGGATTCGCTGGTGAAGTATGTTGAGGAGGTGGTGCTTTAGCCAATAACCAAAAAAATCAGCACAAAAAGGCTAGCATGCAAAAACGCACGCTAGCCTTTTTCGTATTTTATATAACCTGAATTTCAAATCACTTAATAGCCTATAAACTATCAACTAATCATAGAATCCCGGCTGCTTATACTCAATGCCCAGTTCATCATCTACTGTTGCGATGACACCCTGAATCTGACCCATGGCAAACATACGGCCGAGGAGAGTGTAACCGGCATTGTGACCATGATTGCTCTCATCGAATACGCCACCTGGCTCATCGGTGAAGGTCATGCCATGATCTACTCGCATAGGCAATCGGCGACCCGAATTGCACTTGCCTTCCTGCTCTGCCTTCTCGAAGATGCGGCAAAGTTCAATGAGATGGCCGCGACCACCCAAGTGAGAAGCCTCAGTAAAGTTGCCGTTAGGGAAGATGTAGCAGGAGCGCAGATGAACAAAATGAGTGCGGTCGGCAAACTGCTTAGCCATTGCCACACAGTCGTTGTGCTCGCCGGCAGAGAATGAACCTGCACAGAAAGTCAGACCATTGTGCTTGTTTGGCACAGCATCGAGCATCCACTGGATATCCTCGGCACGACCGATGATTCTTGGCAAACCGAATACAGGATAAGGAGGATCGTCTGGGTGAACACACATGTTGATATCGTACTCATCGCAGATAGGCATGATAGCCTCCAGCCAGTACTTCATGTTCTCCTGCAACTTCTTCTTGTCGATGCCATCATAAAGCTTCAAGAGGTCGCGGAACTTCTGGACAGGAGCTGAATCGCCCTCGCTGAAGTTACCCGATACGAAACCCTGGGTCTTGATGATGATGTTCTCTACCAAGGCATGATCCTGCTCTGGTGTAGAAGTCTTCTTGATTTCATCAGCCTCAGCCACGAGGTCTCTGCCCCACTTGTGCTCCTTAGAGAACTCAGCCCAATCCTCACGGGCGCCTTCACGCTGCAGTATATAGATATCAAAGTAGGCAAACTCGCCCCAGTTCATATAGAGGTTGTTGGCTCCGTTAGGATTCTCGTGTGCCAAATCGGTACGAGCCCAGTCCAAAACAGGCATAAAGTTGTAGCAGATGCATTTGATGCCTTCCTCGCCCAGGTTGCGGAGACTTTCCTTGTAAACCTCAATCTGATGATCACGGTCAGGACCGCCATATTTCAGGGTTTCAACCACAGGCAAAGACTCAACCACGCTCCATTTCATACCATAAGACTCGATGTACTCCTTGAGTTCATGAATCTTCTCGCGTGTCCAAACCTCGCCCAGAGGAACATCATGCAATGCTGTTACAATGCCCTCAACACCTATCTGTTTCAACTGTGCAAGTGTAATCTTATCTTTCTTGCCAAACCAGCGCCATGTTCTTTCCATATATATTATATAATGTATAAGTTTAAAAATGAATTATCTTGCAGAAACATACTTATGCAATGTCGCTCTTACGGCACCCTTACCGGCAAAGAGTTCCTTCACCATGCCCTCAATCTGCTCGCCGAAGCCAGCCTCGTAGAGATCGAGTCCGAATACATCCTTGCGGGAATAGAGATTCTTCAGGCAAGAGTAGTCCTGATCTGCCTTGCCTACCTCCAGAGGAGCCACGATGGCCTGCAGTTCTGCCAACAATGGGTCAGAAGATGGCTCGAATGGCTTCAGGTTATCATCCAATGCCTTGAGATAACGGGCATAACCTGCCAATACCAGAGGAATCAACACGAGATTGCTCTTGTCGAGACCGCGGCCGATATACTTCTTGATAGTCTCACCGAAACGGATAGAGAGTTTCTGGCTGGTATCGGTAGCGATACGCTGAGGAGCATCTGGCATGAACGGGTTAGGCAGACGCTTGTTGATAACGGTGCCGATAAACTCGTATGGGTTCAATACACCTGGATCTGTTACTACTGGCATCGCCTCGATATAACCAATCTTCTGGATGAAGGCACGAAGGTCCTCATCAGCCATCTCGGCAGAAATCAAGGTATAGTCGAGCATGCAGCCATAGATTGACATCGCTGTATGGAGAGGGTTCAGACAGGTGGTTACCTTCATGGTCTCAACCTCATCTACAGTCTTGCGGGATGTATAGAGCGCACCGCCCAACTCCAATGGCGGACGACCGTTGGTATAAGTATCCTCGCAAACGAGATACTGCACTTCCTCGGCATTTACGAAAGGAGCGGTGAAAGTATGCTTCTCGGTGATAATCGTATTGTTATCCTCGAAACCATCCTCAGCGAGCATCGCCTGTACCTTCTCGTGTGGACGAGGAGTAATCTTATCAATCATAGACCAAGGATAGGTAATCTTGCTGCTGTCATTGATATAATCTACGAAACCAGCCTCTACGATACCATCCTGTGCCCAACGCTCAGCATAAGCCTTTACGCCAGCCTTAACATGGTCGCCATTGTGAGAACAGTTGTCGGTAGACTGAAGAGTAAGTGGCAACTTGCCTGCCTTATAACGCTCATAGAGAAGAGCTGTGAGCTTACCCATAGCAAATACTGCATCAAGACCACGTGCCAAATCGGCATCATTGAAAGAATATCCCTTCTCTGTGATGGTGAAAGTTACCATCTGCAAAGTTGGAGCCTGGAAAATCTGGACCAATCGTGCCCAGTCCTCACCAAACTGCTTATCCGCCTTGAGGCTTTCTGTGATAGAAGCGATGACCTTCTTCTCGATGGTTCCGTTGCTCTGGAGGCTGACGAGAAGAGAGAGATTATTGTAAGGACGATAAGCCTTGTCGATAATTTCGTAGTCGAAGCTTTCAGCAACAATAACACCACGATCATACTTGCCGGTGTTAAGTGCATCGTTAAGAATAGCAGCAGGGAACGCACGGAAGATGTTACCTGCGCCGAAGTGAACCCAAGTAGGCTCGTCGTGAGTCTTCTTAGCTACGGCTGCGATGTCATACTTAGGAAGCTCATAACCCTTAGCTTCCCATTCTGCAGCATTAAAGCTGTCTGAAAGAATTTCGTTCAGTTTCATGATTATACGTTTTTTTGATTGTTCCATGTATGTGCCTATCTTTCCGAATAGGCGTGGCAAAAGTACAAAGAAAAATCGAAAACCGCTCATTTTTAGAGAACTAATTTCAAAAATTGAACGATTAACAAATACTTTTGAACAATATGGTAAGACCAGGAAAAGAAAATGTTACGATTCCTCCAGCGATTTGATCTGCTTCTTCGGCGTTACGCCGAGACCTTTCAAGCTTTCCACCCTGCGCATCACGTTGCCACTTCCATCGTAAAGCTGCTTTCTTGCCTTGTCGAAGGTACCCGAAAGGCGGGTTATCAGATCACCGATTCCTGTAAAGGTATCTTCGAAGCCAGCCACCTTATCATACAGGTCAGCTGCCGTCTTCACGATTTTCTCCACATTCTTGTTCTGCCGGTCATACTGCCAGAGATTATACGCAAGCTGGAGTGCCATGAGCAGATTGCTTGGCGAGATGATGATAATCTTCTTCTGATAAGCATAACGGCTGAGATCCGGCTGCTGCTTCATGGCTGCGATATAGCTGGTCTCGTTAGGAATGAACATCAGTACGAAGCCGATGGCATCATCCACCAGTTTGGAATAGTCTTTGGCTGCCAGTTCATCGATGTGCTTTCGTACGCTCAGCGCATGTGCCTTCATCAGGCGTTCCTGTTCAGCCTCATCTTCAGCTGCCAGAGCATCGGAATAGGCGGTAAGCGAAACCTTGGAATCGATGACCACACTTCTGCCTTCCGGGAATCTGACGATGACATCCGGACGATAGTTCTTTCCCTCTTCATCTTTCGTATTCTCCTGAATGAAGAATTCCTCATCTTTACGAAGTCCGCTGTTCTCCAGGATAGTTTCCAGCACCATCTCGCCCCAGTCGCCCTGCATCTTGCTGTCGCCCTTCAATGCCTTGGTCAGGTTGGCAGCATCGGAGCCAATCTTCTCGGTCTGCTCCTTCAGGTTCAGTACAGCCTGCTGCTGTTCCTGCTGGAAGAGTTTCATCGTTGCCTCGAAGGTGTTCTGCAGTTCCTTCTTGTTCACCTCGTTCTGGGTTTTGCTCTCCTCTACCGATTTCTTGAAATCAGCAAACTGTTCCTTGATAGGTTTCAGGAGTTCATCCATCTGCAGACGGTTGTTTTCCTGCAGAGCCGACTGCTTGGCAGCCAACTGCTCAGCCGCCACCTTCTGCTGTTCTATCGTCATTCGCTGCATTTCCTGCTTCAGACTCTCGAGTTTCTGTGCCCACTGCTGGTCGCTTTCCGCCCTGAGTTTTGCCGCATACAGCCGCTCGTTCTCCATTTGAGATTTCATTGATTGAACCTCAGAAGCATGATGCAGTTTTATCTGTTCGATGTTAGCCGCCAGCACCTGAGCCTTCGCTACGAGCTGGGTTTTCTCCTCTCCCGCACTTTTTGCTTCCATCAGTTTCCCCACGAAGAATCCGATGGCAAGTCCTATGATGATTCCAATTACTATTTCCATTTATCCTTGTTTTGAATGATTCTGTAAATCTGCAAAAATTATGATTTGCAAAAGTAATCATTTCAAGACATAACACCAAACATCATGGGGGATTCTTGTAGATATTTAACTCTTCAGAAAAAAACTTGAGGAAAGAGAAGGTTATTTGAAAGAAATATCGTATTTTTGCATCATATTAAATATAAAGATATAGACTATGATCAAAAGATTATTATCCTTTCTAGACGCATCGCCAGTGAATTTCCTGGCAGTAAAGAATATCTCCGAGGAATTGGAGAAGAACGGGTTCCGCCGTATGAACCCACAGGAGCCTTTGGGTAAGATTGAAGCGGGTGAAAAGTTCTTCGTTACCAAGAACGACTCTTCCATCTACGCCTTCCAAATCGGAAAGAAACCTTTGGCAGATGCCGGTTTCCACATGATCTGCGCCCACTGCGACTCGCCTACCTTCCGCATCAAGCCAAATGCTGAGATGCTTTGCGAGGGCGGTATCGTAAAACTGAATACTGAGGTTTATGGTGGTCCTATCATGTCAACCTGGTTCGACCGTCCGCTCACTTTGGCAGGTAGAGTTATCGTGAAGGGCGAGAATGCGTTGAATCCCCAGACGCTCCTTCTTCATGTGAAGCGCCCATTGCTGCAGATCAGCAATCTCGCTATCCACTTCAACCGTCAGGTGAATGATGGTGTAAAGTTGAGCAAGCAGAAGGATGTACTCCCTATCCTCGGCATCATCAATGATGAACTGGAGAAGGGTAACCTCCTGATGAATGTGATAACCGACGAACTGAATATCCAGAAAGAGGATGTTCTTGATTTCGATCTCTATCTGGCTGATGCCACTCCAGCCTGCACCTTCGGTGTACACGATGAGTTTATCTCTTCAGGCAGACTCGACGACCTGTCTATGTGCTGGGCTGGTGTAGAGGCGATGATTGCATCTGATGCCAATGATACCACCCAGGTTCTCGCCATCTTCGATAATGAAGAGACGGGGTCTCAGACCAAACAGGGAGCCGGAAGTCCATTCCTTTCATATATGCTCCAGCGCATCGCCCTGGCACAGAGCCATACAGAAGAGGCTTATTATCAGGCAGTAGAGCGTGCCTTCATGATTTCAGCCGATAATGCGCATGCCTGGCATCCTAACTATAGCGAAAAGTTCGACCCTACGAATCATCCTAAGTTGGGCGGTGGTCCGGTCATCAAGTTCAATGCAGCCCAGAAGTATGCGAGCGATGCTGTATCAGCAGCCATCTTCGCCAACATCTGCGATGCAGCAGGTGTACCATGCCAGCGTTTCGTAAACCACAGCGATGTGGCAGGCGGCAGCACCTTGGGCAATATCCTCGCCTCTTCCATCCCATTGAAGGGTGTGGATATGGGCAATGCCATCCTCGCTATGCACAGTTGCCGCGAAACCGGTAGCGTTATCGACCACGAATATTGCGTGAAGGCTTTCACCAAGTTCTATCAGTTGTAATCAATCCCGATTTATCTCTTCACTCTTCACCTTCTCGCCCGTAACCCCTCTGTTTATCGGGGTTTCGGGAGGTGAAGAGTTTTCTTTATCTCTTCACCCCCTCTTCACCCATATATCTTTTTTCTCATTAAAAATTATTTAAAAATCAGTTTCTCCGTTCTATCAGCCAGGAAAAGAGGGATGTTGATAAAGGAATCATCCCTCTTGAGATTAAGCATCGAATATCTGATGCGCAAACCAGGTGAGTACCTTTTGTTATACTCTATCAAACTACGCCCCGTGACACTGGTACCCGACTTCACTTCCACCGGAATAACTTCCAAACATGCGAAATCCTATTAGCCAGTAAAGGCGTAGCATGCTTCACAAAGTCCAAAGAATAATCTTGCAAGATATTACGTAGAGTTGTTTCCACGCCACTCAGATCCTTTTCTATCATCTTCATTGCCGCAGCTGGCATTCCACCAGATATACGATAGGCAGTAAATGCCTGAGAAAGTCTATCAAAAAAAAAACGTCAGGAAGAGGTTCCAAGCTATCTATTGACATATAATATTGGTAAAGCCTTTCATCTCGCTGCTCCAAAAACTCAGAAAAAGTGACAGGATACATATTTATATGGTCAACTTTACTTTTGAATAATTATTCTATTAAACATTTTTTAGCACATCCATCGTTAAAGTGCGGAAAATGTGTAAGTTTACACATTTCTGATACTTCTTTTGTGAAATTCTCCACATTTTCCACACTTGAGTTTTATTTTTCATCGCAAAGATACTAAAAAAGCGACAAGCAAACAAGCATTTACTACATTTTTAACCAACTTTATTACATCATTTACTGAGCCCACTTTAAAAAGGGGCTCAATATATTATTCTTTTCCTTTTATCGTTCCTAATTCTTTCACATTCTTCTCAAATTCATTTCTTTCACCAATAGCTCCATTACGCAGTTTTGCCCGATAATTGTATATCGTATTAACTGCATAATGAAGGAATTCTGCTATCTTCGTACTGTCATCAATACCCAGTCTTATCAAGGCGAATACTCTCACCATTGCCGGAAGTTTCGCAGCATCAGTAAGATGGATTTGTGCCTCCGGCTTCAGAAGGCTATTGAGGTCTTCCACGAAATCAGGGAACAGATGCAGGAAGACCTTATCGAAATTTGCATAGAGTTCTCCCAACTCGTGTTCCTTCAGTTCACTGCTTCTCGTCATTGAATAAAGTTCCTGATATTCACGGTTCTTTACCATTTTATTGACATGGAGACGCAACTTATCCAGTTTATCTATATAATGAGAACATGCTCCCAGGAACTGACCTATATATTCTTCCTTCACACCATTTGACTCATTCAGTTTATCATTCGAAGTCTTCAACATTTCGTTGGTAGCAGAAAGTTTCTTATTCAGTTCCTCCAATTGTTCATTCGTTTTCTTCAGTTCATTTCTCGCTATGGTAACATATTTCTTCTGTTTATTGACATAGAAAGCCAGAACACCTAAAGAAAGAACCAGAAGACTGACACAGATGATGGCAAAGACAAGACGCTGGTTTGCCTTCTTGAGCTGTGCCTGATAATTATGATCGATGGTACCAAGAACTGGCGAAATCTGCCAACTGCGAATACGCGTACTAAAACTCTTATTGGCATTCCAGGAGAAGTTGATGTATTTATAGGAACGCTCAACATCTCCCTCCTGACTCAGAATATCGGCGAGCATCCAGAGCGAAGCCTGATCATTGATAGCACACTTCACATCACAAATGGCAGATTTTAGCAACCAATATTTCTTCATTTCTTCGTTTTTCAGAGAACGGTAAATCAGATAGCGATAGTAGGCTACGATACCGTATTCATGACTCCCCTCCTTACATAAATTCAACCGTTCATCATTCACCTTCAATGCTTCATCCCATTTATTCTGACTGGTAAGCATCACCTCTTTACGCATGAGATAATCTTCGCTATGATGTGGAAGGATAGCAAACAAAGTATCCCGATATGCATTCTGACGACTAAAGAAATTCTGACTTAAATCAGTATCTACATGTATATTAGAAAAGCCCAACTCACCATAGACATGGTAATAGGCGATGAAATAATCTTTCCGGTTCGATTCATCCAATGTCTTTTTATCTATATGATTGAGTACCTCCAAAGCCTCAGCAAAAGCTCCGGCTGTAGAATACTGTAAAGCTAACTGACTTTTCAATCCAGCAACTTCAGCCGGCAGTCCTTCCTTCTGAGCCAATACAATGGCTTTCTGAATATAAGCCACAGCAGAATCGCTCTGGTAGGACTTATATTCAGAATAAATCTTGCGATAAGTATTGATGAGCAACTTCGGATTGTTCTCCTGATGAATCAATTCCTTCAACTGAGCGATGCTACTTTCTTTCAGTTTGGTATAGTGCTGGGATTGCTCTATAGCCCGATCAAGTTGGGCATACAGTTCACTGATGCTTTCCTTTTGAGCAAAGCATGATGTAAGTGTAGCGAAACACCAGATATACAATAGAGATAATAATCTTTCTATCATAGGTTGATAATATTTTGTTGTATAGGTATCATTAGAACCAGCCCTTACTGCTGTATAGGACATTCAAGAGACAAAGGTATAGTTTTTTGGGTATATTTCCAAATTTTCTAGCATTTTTTTTGATATTCTTTTTTACTTTTGTTGTTCTTACATCCTTGCACCTCCCCCAAAAAGGCTGCCCCAAAAAGTTTGGAGCAGCCTTAAACAAAGCTTTATACCTTAAATTATTTAAACTAAAACCTAAAAAGCTTATGAATAATTATAAACCTACATATTATTTCTTTTCTACTTTGAGAACAGCCTTGTCTACACCGGCAGTCAAGTCAACTGTAAGAACGTATGTCTCGCCATCCTTCAGTTCTACTCCATCTTTCAGATAAACATTGCCGTTGTCGTGACCGTTACCGTCACCGATGCCGAATACCTCGCTCTCAGTTGAGATGAGATGGCTGTTATCCTTACCCTTGAACTCAATACCCCAATTTGCCTGACCAAAGAACTTGAAGTCTACGTCAGTAGCTCTGAGCTGCTTACCAACGGTGAGTGTAACCTGATATACCTTATCCTTGATTGGAGTGAGGCAGACGTCAGAGTCAACACCTGTCCACCAGCCATGATTTACAGCGTCCCAAGTTGGCTTGTTGACACCTTCATTACCGATGATCCAGAGTGCACCAGTACCATCGCCATTCAGTGACATAGGCTCACTTCCATTCATAGTCCAGATGCGGAATGACTTATGGGTAAAGTCTGCCTGAACGGTATATCTGCCGGTAATAGCCTTGAAGGTATAGCTTCCATCCTCGTCTTTCTGGAACCAGTCGCTGTCATAATACCAGTCATCTGGCAGATTATTGCCGTTGATAGTAAGGTTACAGATAGCACCTTGCTTGATATCACCCACCCAAGTCTTGCCTGCATCAGAATCGGCAAAATCGAGGATGGTAACCGGCAATACATCGGTAGGACCAGCCGTATAGTTCTTGGCATCGAAAGTGACAACTACATCGCTCATATTCTCAGAAGTGAAGTTGAAGTTGCCTGTTTCTCCCAAACTGATATCCTTACCTGTGCTGGAACCGAAGACAAACTTTCCATCCTTCGTTGCAAAATATCCCTTGAAGGTCTTCTTACTGCTAGGAAGAACAGCCTGATAAACAAAGTCGCTTTTCTCTGTCATGTCATATTTAACACCATCAGCACTCACAAACTGCAGATTGTTGAAATGAGGGCGCTTGATATCAAACGACAAGGTCTCTGTATTCGATTTGGTTGATACATTCTGCAGAGTAAGTTGAATATCCACCTTTCCATCAGGAACATTCTGTGCATAAGGCACTTTCAGTTTGACTGTATATTCACCAGCCTCCTTGGTACGGATGGTAGTTTCATCTACACTCTGCCCACTAAACAGGAGGTTTGCTTTCAAGGTAGAGAGAGCCACTCCTCCATCATCCTTGCAGTTTACTTTCACCTCCACTTCATCGCCCATCCATACAGCTGCAGCAGGAGCCGTATAGCTCATCACAGGATTACCGGTAGGAGTAGGCGCACTGTAATCATCATCGCCGCAAGATGCCATCAGTGGCAGGGCGAGCAACGCCATGATATAATATCTGATATGTTTCATAATGATTTTTTCTATAATTAATCATTCACAAAAGTTCACTGATCACTTATTCCACTTGCAAGAAATCACACCATTAGCAGGAACATTGCAGGTAAAATTATGAGTTCCATCACTGAGGTTGATTGACTTAGCCTCATCTCCCTCGTTGATAATGACAGCAGCATAACTACCATCAGGATTAACAAACTCAGCATGTGTAATCTTGCTGTCATTAACGGTGCGGGACGTATTACCAATGCGAACCGCACCAGGAGCAACGACACTTGACATGTGGTTGATGATGTAATAATGAGAATTGTAGCTCAACTGGTTGTAGCCATTCTGATTGATATCAATAGCACCATAGCAGGTCTGGCATCCACCATCCAGGTTAGGTCCCATCTTATTGTCAAGCATCAGATTCCATACAAGCACTGCCTTGCAATACTGGTTTACCGTAGCGAGCGCCACATTCTTCATATCCGCCATCAGTCGTTTACTCAAGTCACGTCCGTTATTCCAGGTTCCGATACTGGTTTCCGAGAATATCAGTTCCTTGTCAGGACGCTGGTTGTGGATATCAGTCAACTCGCTGTTGTTGCCGCCATAATCATGATAAGCAGCACCTACAACCAGCTCTGAGCCCTCAAAGTTATCACCGATAGCATTGTAGAGTTTCACAGGATAATCTTCTTGATCGGCAATCTTGTCATAGTTGTAATTGTGATCGAAGACATAAATCTTGGTCTGCAGGTTATTCTTCTTAAACTGCGCTGCCAATTCCTTTACGAAAGGAGCCTCTTCCTGCCAAGGCATATAGAGAGATGCACAGTTTGCTTTGTTCAATGGCTCATTCTGAGGACTAACAGCATAGATATTGATACCTTTCTCCTTCATCACATTAATAAACTTCACAAAGTACTTGGCATAAACCTCGCGATAATCAGGATTGAGATGACCATCTGTCCATGAATCCTTAGGATTCTTGGTGTTTATATCTGTCACCTTCATCCATTTCGGACAAGTCCAGGGAGCTGCGATAATCTTCAGATTAGGATTGATGGCAAGAATCTCCTTCAATACCGGAATCACATAATCGTTCTCATCGCTATAGAACGCGAAATTACTGATAGGATCAGCCTCGCTGCCCTTCTTGTCGCAATAGGTATACTCAGTACTTGAAAAATCGTTGCATCCCAAAGAGATACGGGCATAACTTACGCCATAACCCTCTGTTGTAGAGTAAATACGCTTCAAAAGAGCCAGACGCGCCTCTGGGTTCATCTGCATCAGATTATAGCAGGATGAATAAGTGATAGCATAACCGAATCCATCAATCGTCTGATACTTCTTATTTAAATCGAGTTCGATGGTGGTTGGTGCCATAGATACTCCATTATACAACTTTACCTCACCCTGTGCCAATGAATAGACTCCATCGGCTGTGGTAATGAAAGTTTTGGCTGTTCCTTGTGCCGGTACCGGATTTGGTGCCTCACTAGGAGTATCAAAGTCTACAGGATCTGAGAATGAGTTACTGCTGCTGCAAGCTGTCACAGAGAAAGCTGTTGCGCAGACCAGCATCATCAGTTTATTGCTATAGTATTTCATATTCGTTTCTTCTATTATTTGTTAATAACGGTTTGAGTTGAAAGCTATCCAGGTTAGCTTAGTAACCTGGATTCTGCTCTAGATTGGTATTCTGGTCAAGAGCGGTCTGTGGAATTGGCAACAGGTATGAGTTGCCGTCAAACTGTCTTACCTGTCTGATGCGTCCGCTGTCACGGTTGTCTATTCCGTTGAGATATTGCTCCACCTTGTTGTTGCGGCAGAGGTCGAACCAGCGTTCTCCCTCAAAGGCAAGTTCCAGACGGCGCTCATGGAGAACAGCCTCTATCATAGATTCCTTGCTGCCAGTCTTGTCGGATGTCAGTTCCTTCAGTTTGGCACGCTTGCGAATCTGGTTCACGAGTTTCGCACTCTCGGCAAGATTGCCCTTATAGGCTTCTGCCTCAGCCTTCATCAGGATAATATCAGCTAGGCGAAGCCAGTAAATATTATTGTATGAAGAGCGTAACTTATACATGAACGGATAGTTGGAAGCCGGATAATAGTTGCTCCAGGTACAGGCATAATATACGATAGCCTGATTCTTACGAACCTCATCACCTTCCTTGTCAAAGTCATTGATGATGTCTCGTGAAGGAGTAATCCACTTTGCCCAGGTAAAGTAATAATCCCAGTTGTCTAACTGACGGCCGTACATCCAGGTTTCCCAGTTTCCGCTACCGGTTGTCCAATGCACCTCCAGAATACCTTCTTTGGTATTGCGTTTCATGCAGTCTTTTGCAGTCTCATCATAGCCCCAGAGGGTTTCATAACTGTCTTCCAGCTCTACACCGGTTGTATTCATCACCTTGTCGGCATAAGCGATTACCTTGTCATAATCCTGCACTTCCTTTTCGGCATAAACCTTGGCAAGCATAGCCTGAGCTACGGTCTTGGTCATCTTGGTGCGGTCGGAATTGTCATTATCCGGTGCATACTGCTCAGCATCCGTCAAGTCGGCAATAATCTGCTCATAACATTCCTTCGGCGTCTTGCGAGGAGGATAATAGGTAGGATATACCTCATTGATATTCTCGGATGTAATGGTCTTAGCGATGGTCGTGATGACAGGGAAAGAACCCCACAGACGAGCCATTCGGAACATCATCAGGGCACGGAAGATTTCGCCCTGTGCCTTATAGGAATGATATTCTGCTTCTGATATCTGACCATTCTCCTTCAATTGCTCAACACCATTGATCAGCACATTTGCCTGGGCGATATCCTCCAGATAGCGGTTCCAGTCACGGCTCAATACCGAGTTGCTGGCATCGATAGAGTTGGTTTCATAAGGTACCACCTCTGCACCGGTAGTTCCGGCATAAGCATTGTCGCTATGTGAATCGCCTATCAGAAGATAGTCGAGATGGGTATGCTCCTGACGGTTGCGGAACAACTCATAGAGCGATTTGAGCTGTGCATCAGCAGCAGCCTTGTCCTTCAATACGGCTGTTGATGTCTCTGTCTGACCGCCCTGTGTTATTTCTGATGGCTCTGATAATGGCTCGTAGTCGAGAGAGCAACTTGCCAAAGAGAACATTGCGATGCCACCGAGCGCCAATGTCTTAATTGTATGATATGTTTTCATTGTTGTCGATGTTTAGAATTCTACTTTTACACCTAATACTACACTCTTATTGAGTGGATATGTACCCCAGTCGATGCCCTGCACACTACCACTGTTGCCATACTGGTTAACCTCCGGATCCATACCTGAATAGTCGGTCAGGGTAAGCAGGTTGGTTGCCGATACGTATGGCTGCAGACGGGTCAGACCGAAGCGTGAAATCAGTTTGCGAGGCACATCATAAGAGAGAGAAATATCCTTTACACGGAGATAACTGCCATCTTCTACGAAGTAGGTTGAGTTGCGGATATCCCACTTAGCCTTTGGCACATCGGTAATCTGACCAGGAACTCTCCAGCGAGCAAGCACCTTGGTGCTTTGGTTCTTACCATCATACATTCCTTCGGTTTCCATACGCGAAACGTTGTAGATATCATTGCCATAGCTTCCCTGGATAAGAATACTGAGATTCAAACCTTTATAAGAGAAGGTATTGGTCAAACCGAAGGTGAAGTTTGGGTTCGGATCACCAATATAAGTACGGTCACTGGCTGATACCAGACCATCACCGGTCACGTCCTTATACTTCATATCACCGGTCTCGGGATCCACACCTTCTGCTACATATCCCCAGAAACTGCCCAATGGCTTACCAGGCGTATTGCGAACCACCTGTTCGTTGACGAAATCGGTAGTCGTGGCTTCATAATATACCTGAGTCAGAGACAGGCTCTCCAACTTATTCTTGTTGAATGAGATGTTGAAATCTGTATTCCACTTCAAGGCGCCTGTCAGATTCTGTGAAGAGATAGCAAACTCCCAGCCTTTGTTGATCATCGAACCGCCATTATAGGTCAGGTTGCTTGCAGCAGCACTACCTGCCGGCAAGGTGATGTTCATCAACATATCCTTGGTCTTCTTATAATAGTAATCAGCATAGAAGGTGAGGCGGTTGCCCAGTACGGTCAAGTCGAGACCGATGTTAGTCTGGGTTGTTGTTTCCCAAGTCAGCTCAGGGTTACTCAGGTTGCCCTGTGAGAAAGTAGGAGTAGAATTGGCATCATTTCCCTCGCCAAACCACTGCACACGATTGATATTGTATCTTGCCAGATAGCTGTAATCGCCCAATCCGCTCTGGTTACCGGTCTGTCCCCAGCCTCCACGAATCTTCAAGTCGTCAATCCACTTGATATCTTTCATGAATTTCTCATTGCTTACGCGCCAGGCACCAGAGAATGATGGGAAGTAACCCCAACGGTGATGCGGTGCCAACTTGGAAGAACCATCGGCACGCATATTGGCGGTTACCATATAGGTATCATTCCAGTTGTACTGCAAACGGGCGAAAGTAGAGAGAATAGCCCAATCAGAAGCTGACGAACCGGTTCCTGTCCAGGAAATCTTGTTGGCTGCATTCAAGGTTGGGAACAGATCGTTGGCATAGTTGCTACCATTGATATAGTTCTGGCTCCACTTGCTCTGTGTCCAGGAACTACCAGCCATCGCATCCAGACTGTGCTTTCCGAATGCCTTCTTATAGTTTAATACATTGTCCCATACGATAACGCTGCTGATGTTTCTACCATCATATCCTGTACCGAATTCCTGACGGCCGATGGTGGTAGATATCGGGTCAAGGAAGTTGGTGGTTGTTCCTTGTGTACGGTCGAACGAGAGAGATGTGTTATAAGTCAGTTCAGGCATAAAGGTGACAGTAGCCTTTCCGGTTGCAAGCAATCGGTTGTAAGCCGACTTATTATTCTGAGTACGGGCGATATTCTCTGCTGGCGAGGTAATGTTCACGCCATAGAAGTTGTTGTAGAACTGGCTAGGATTCTCCGGGTTCCATACCGGTGCATAGGTTGGCGTATTGACGATAGCGGTTACTACGCCGCCTCGGTTAGAACCGGCACCCGAAATGATACCTGTACCCTTGTTGGTATAATCAGAATAAGTTACACTGGCATTGAGTCGCAACCACTTACGTATATCGTTCTCTACAGATGCTCGGAAGTTGTAACGCTGATAGCTTGACTTCTTGATAACACCATTTTCGCCTGTATAGCCACCCGAGATAAAGTATCTCAGTTTATCGGTACCATTGGTGATAGAGAGCTGGTAGTCCTGTACATTACCCGTACGGAACACCTCGTCTTTCCAGTCGGTCTGGTCTTTCAAGCCTTCCGGCAGTTTCACCAGACCGATTTCATCCATCAGCTCCTTATACTGAGCCGCATTAAGAGATTCCTGGTTGTCACGTACAGTATTAAATGCATAATGTGCATTCAGAGATACCTTGGCTACACCAGCCTTACCCTGCTTTGTACCGATAATGATGACACCATTGGCTGCACGTGATCCATAGATTGCAGCAGAAGAGGCATCCTTCAACACCTGGATATTATCAATATCATCTGCTGCCAGGAAGTCGATATTGGTCATTGGCACGCCATCTACTACATAGAGCGGATCATTGCTACCATTTAAAGAGGTGGTACCACGCACACGGATGGTTGGTGAAGCACCTGGCTGACCGTTGGCTTGCGAAATCTGCAAACCGGCTGCCTTTCCCTGCATACCTGCTGCGGCAGATACGATAGGACGGGTATCAAGGTCTTTGGCTGACACACTGGATACGGCAGTAGTTACATCCTTACGCTTGACAGAGCCATAACCGATAGCCACCACTTCGTTGAGCATATTAGACTCCTCTTCGAGCATAATCTGTACGCCGTTAGAAGCTTTCACTTCCTTATTCTTATAACCTATATAAGAAATTTTGAGTCTGGCACCTGGCTGTACTTCAATGGTGAAGTGACCATCCAGGTCTGTAGCAACACCATTTTTGGTACCATTCTCCAGAACCGAAGCTCCGATAACGGGTTCATTGGTATTGTCGATTACAGTACCCGTAATCTTCACCTTCTGTCCCCAAGCTGTCGCCGAGACCATTAGGACGAGTGCTGAGGCTGCTAGTCCTCGCAACATCGCATTACTTTTTGATTTTCTCATAATTTAAACTTTAGTTATTCTCATTTATGTTTAAAATTGTTGTCTGATAGTCTGGAACCTATCCATGATTGGTTTCCGTTTGCAAAAGTATATAAAATGTCTGATATTTGTTGGTTGATTAAATAATTAAGTGGTAAAAATGACCACCTGTTTTTACAATTACATTTGATTATCAGGACTTTACATTTTTCATAGTTCTAAAAATAAGTGGTAGATTTATAATGGTAAAAGATACAATTATTAAGGAGCATCCTAAACTACCTGTTTAATTTGTGTTAATATTATCACATTATTTCTTCAAAATTTGCTATTTACTTTATTTATGTATACATTTGCAAATATCTTTTTAAATACCAGATAATTTAAACAACAGCAACTTATGAAAAAGGTTTTATGGATGATATTCATGACTTTTATGGTCTTGAACGTGAATGCGCAGAAGTCCATTTCTTCTGACGAAGTGATAACAAGCAACATTCAATATAAGAATGGGAAAGATACTTATATCAAAGAACGTTGCAAACTCGACATCTGTTATGACAAGAGTAAAAAAAACTCACCTGTAGTAGTGTGGTATCACGGAGGCGGATTGACCAGTGGACAAAAAGAGATTCCCGGACTGCTTAAGAAACAAGGCTTTGTTGTAGTAGGTGTAAACTACCGTTTACTTCCCAAGGTAAAAATAGACGAATGTCTAGATGATTGTGCAGCTGCATTGGCATGGGTATTCCAAAATATCAGTCAATATGGTGGAGATGCAAAGAAAATATTTGTTTCGGGACATTCTGCCGGCGGCTATATTACAACCATGTTAGGATTAGATAAGACTTGGCTTTCACGTTATGGAGTTGATGCCAACAACATTGCCGGTCTGATTCCATTTAGCGGTCAGATGATTAGCCATTTTGCTTATCGCAAGATGAACGGCATCGATAATCTGCAACCAACTATCGACAAGTATGCCCCACTCTATCATGTTCGCAAGGATGCAGCTCCCTTGGTGTTGATAACAGGCGATCGCAACATAGAACTATTTGGCCGTTATGAAGAAAATGCATATATGTGGCGCATGATGAATCTGATAGGACGCCCAGACACCCAGCTTTACGAATTGGGCGGATATGGTCATGGTGCCATGGCACAGCCAGCCTTCCACATTCTCATTCAGACTATCCATAAAATGCTAGGAGAAAAATACAATTTTTAATTCTCTGTCTATTTAAGCAATCCCGATTTATCTCTTCACTCTTCACCTTCTCACCCTTAACCCCTCTGTTTATCGGGGTTTCGGGAGGTGAAGAGTTTTCTTTATCTCTTCACCCACTCTTCACCCCTCTTCACCCATATAGAAATACACTATACGCAATATGGGAAGAAAAAAAAGAGGAAAAAGCATGGCGGTTTGGGAAAATAATCGTAAATTTGCAATTGGAAAACAAAGATTAGGAATTATGATAGAGACTAACGATAGAAAATTGCCGGTAGGCATCCAGTCTTTCGAGGAAATCAGAAAGGGTGGATATCTTTATGTTGACAAGACAGATATCATCTGGCAACTTGCCAACAGAGGGAAAAAGTATAATTACCTGAGCCGTCCACGCCGCTTTGGTAAATCCGTTCTTGTAGATACGCTCGAAGCCTACTTCATGGGTAAGAAGGAACTCTTTGAGGGGTTGAAGATCATGCAGATGGAGACGGAATGGGTGAAGCGACCTGTCATCAGACTGGATATGAGTCGTGCGGGCGCAGAGCCGGAAAGTCTGAAAGGTTATCTAGACTATACCTTTCAGGAATATGAATCTTTGTATGAGATAGAAACAAGAGGTAATTCTCCGTTAGCTACTCGTCTGATAGAAATTATAAAGACTGCATACAACAAAACAGGTTTGCAGGTGGCCATTCTCATCGATGAATATGACTCTCCATTGCAGCATTCCTGGAAGACTCCGTTATACGAAAAATGTACGGCAATATACAGAGACGTATTTGTCATTCTCAAATCTATGGACAAATTCGAAAACTTTATTTTTATCACAGGCTGCACCAAATTTTCGCAATTCTCCCTAACCTCAGGTCTCAACAATTTGAGTTTCATTGGTTTTGATTCAGAATATGCTGCTCTATGTGGTATCACAAAAGAAGAAGCTATCTATTATTTCAAACCGGAAATCAACAAATTGGCAGCATGTAAAGGATGGACATTCGATGAAGCTGCAATGCATCTGTCTTCTTATTATGGTGGCTATCACTTCAGTAGTAGAAACAAGGTTGATGTATTCAATCCTTTCTGTCTTATCAATGCATTGGCAGATTCTGATTTGGAGAACTATTGGTTTTCATCCGGGACATCGCCACTACTCTCTAAGTTTGAAGATGATATTAAAAAGAGGTTGAAAAATTTCGAGTATTGTCCGATAATTAGCGATACTCTGGAGACTTCTGATGTGACTGATGGTGGAGCAGAACTTGTCCTTTATCAGTTGGGGTATCTTACGATAAAGGGATATATGGATGGAATCTATTTGCTAGGATTTCCGAATTCTGAGGTAAAAAAATCACTTTACGAGACGATATTGCCAGTGCTTACTTCAGAAGCAGAGCAATAACGGCGGTGTAGATGCTGCCACGGAGCAGATAAAAGCCAAGTTGTATGCCGAACCTTTCAAGGCTGATAAGCGAAAAGTAATTGCCCTTGCCATAGAACTGGATGATAAGGGAAAAGGATTGATAGATTGGAAGGAAGTATAAGGAAGAAAGCGGAAAAAGCCCCCGAAGCGTAATAGCTCCGGGGGCTTTTTCTGTTTTCTTCGTTTTCAACAGGCGATTCGGCGAAATTTCCTATTGAAGTCTGAGAACTTTATGATATATAGACGGTATCATCAATGTCTTCCATACCTAGGAGATCGAAATACATAAGGCGTGTATTTAGTGGCAATCTGCCAACACCTATTTCCATGTATTTAGCTTCGAAACGTTCATCTTCAACAAGATATTTAAAACCGTTCTTTTGATAATAGTGAATGGTAGAATCACTATTATAGGCATCAACAATAATGAAACGGCATCCGGTTTTGTTATTATATCTGAACCAGTTTTTTATCAAGTCCATAACAGCAGTTCCGATTCCTTTGCCTGCAAACTTTTTGTTGGTAGCAAGTCTGCCTATCAGAACAGCTGGGAACCTGCGAAGTCTTTTCCCTTGAAGATCTGTAAAGTCAAGAAATGATTTTTTTGATTCATCATTTAGTTTATTGGTGATCCTAATGCTATCATTGGATAGGGTAAATGCAGCCACAACAATATTAGGATTGTCACGAAGGCACAATAAATATGTTTTTCCAAGTAAACGCTTGGAATAAATAACGGAATCATTGGCAAAGAATTCGTCTAAGTCTTGATCGTCACAACAAAAAGGCTCACATGAAGCAAGCTTTTGAGGTGTTACGACAGTAAGAACGCACATCTCTAATAATTCTTCATATGTCATAGCAAGTTCATTTCGCGCAAGAATTTTCTTGTGAGTTCAACTTTTTTCTTGTCAACTTTAATACTTCCAGGATGGGCTTCTGTCCATTCTGCATTTTCTAAAAATTTTTCAGCTTCTTCACCTTGAAGAGTTGGAATGATTCTTATTGCTGTTGCCATAACTTTTCTTTTTTTGGATATTTTTGCAAAGATAAGATTTATATCTTTAACTTCCAAGTTTTTAGGCAACTTTTTTGTTTTTTTTTATTTTTAAATTGTTATAGTCATGCGTGATAAGGAATCGGTCACGCAGATTTTTATTCTATACGGTTATGAAAAAGCCCCCGAAGCGTAATAGCTCCGGGGGCTTTTTATTTTGCCCCAGGCATCAAATGTGCTGCCTGGGGTACGATAGAGAATCAGGGGCTAGTCTGCCCAAATTCCCTTATCAGTTGGATTATCCCAGAAATCCTTCACATTTTCATCGCTGTAATCCTCATCTGACGCCTTCCGGATAACAGAGCCTGCGAGGATGGCTGTGGTTTCCATTTCCATGACGCTAACCACTGGCTTGATATATCTTTTCTTTTTCATATCTATTTTTATTACTATTTTTTATTACTTGATGATAACCTTCATGGTCTTGCCGCCACGCTTCACGATGTTCACACCCTTCTGCAAATTCTGTAGGCGACGGCCCTGGAGGTCGTAGTATTCAGCCTTGCTATCTGCTGTAGTCTCCAACTGCTCGATGGCTGTGGTGCTACCGCCGACGCTGATGCTGAACATTCTGGCACCAGCTGCAGGAGCAGATGAATTATCTACCATGTAAGCACGGAAAGGCTTGCTGCCCACAGACTTTGTTGATGTACCCAACAGCTTGGCTGGGTTCATCAGCTTGTCGCCCTTCACGATATAGCAGTTGTTGTCAGTATCCTTGCTGAACTCCTTTTTGGTGTAGATGCCCTGGAGCTTGTAGTTGGCGTCAGCAGTTTCAGCAGTCTGAACGTCTTTTGCAATCTCCTTGTCGGCTTCAGTGAATTTGAGCTCGGTGGCTCCATCCTTCATCTTGATAATAACAGGAGTACCAGCCTCGATGCTTCCCTCAATCTCTTCGAGTTCTACGGTTTCTGTACCCTCATCAGCCGAAAGGAGTTTGAAGGCACGGAAGTTCTGACCATCGAGCGACACCTCGAAAGGCAGGCAGAGCGTTGCCCAAGTGGTGCCTTCCTTCATTGTGCGGTTGTAAGATGCAGCCTTGGCTGCGAATGGCTCGTAAGCTACGAAATCCTTGTTGTCGTCAAGTACGAGATTATCCGTAGCAAGAGGTTCTCCCGCTGCTCCTATCTTCTCATCACCATTCTTGCCCACCAGCTTGCTGAAGTAGCCAGTCTCGAAGTTGGCGTAATTCTTGTTGGACTTGCGTTTGTTGTATTCTATGGCACCGATGAGTTTGTAGCAATTAACGAACATACTAAGACCATAAGTAACCTTGTCCGTAACAAACTTATCGCTGGCGTAGATGGTTGTGAGAGCGGAGCAGCCAGTGAACATTTCGGCCATATTCTCCACAATCGCTGTGTTGAAGCTAGTGAGGTCGAGCGAGGTGAGACCGTAACAATACCCGAACATGCCGAACATATTTGTCACATTCCCTGTATTGAAATTAGTGAGGTCGAGCGAAGAGAGCTTTTGACAGCCACAGAACATGACACCCATATTCGTCACATTCTCGGTGTTAAGATTCTCGATGCCCTCTATTGTGGCCAGATTAGTGCAATACCAGAACCACTTATAACAGCTCGTTGGTCTTGCGTCAGCAAACGAAGCATCGAAGACCACTTCCTTGATTTCATCTTTATGCGTAAGCCACCCTGGGTCGGATGCTTCCACATTAAGCGCATAAGCTACTTTGGACTTGGAAAGGCCGCGTCTGAATGTAAGCGTTCCTGTACCTTCGTTAAACTCGGCATACTCAAATACAGGAGTAAAATAACCATTCGTGCCGCAGTTGGCGTAGGTGTGGTCTGTCTTGCTGTCTTTATAGTTTAATATTGTGCCTTTGAGATTCTTGCAAGCACTGAACATACTTATACCCGATTGTACCTTGCTCGTAACAAACTTATCGCTGGCGTAGATGGTTGTAAGAGCTGAGCAGCGCGAGAACATGTAACTCATATCCCTCACCTCCTTTGTATAGAAATTAGAGAGGTCGAGCGAAGAGAGAACTGAGCAGCCCCCAAACATTAAACTCATATCACTCACAATCGCTGTATTGAAATTCGAGAGGTCGAGCGAAGAGAGATTTGCACAGTTAAAGAACATGTAACTCATATTTGTTACAATCGCTGTATTGAAATTCGAGAGGTCGAGCGAAGAGAGAGCTGAGCAGCCATTAAACATGTAACTCATATTTGTTACAATCGCTGTATTGAAATTCGAGAGGTCGAGCGAAGAGAGAGTTGAGCAGTCAGAGAACATGTAACTCATATTTGTTACAATCGCTGTATTGAAATTCGAGAGGTCGAGCGAAGAGAGAGCTGAGCAGCGATAGAACATGTAACTCATATCTCTCACCTTCGCTGTATTGAAATTCGAGAGGTCAAGCGAAGTGAGAGCTGAGCAGCCATAGAACATGTTACTCATATCTGTCACCTGCTCTGTGTTCAAGTACTTCAAGTCTTTAATTGTTTCCAAGTTTGTTAACCACGCAAAGAAACCCTTCAATGATGTTGGAGCGTACGTTTTGAAACTCTTATCGAAAACGACACTCTTGATAGCTGTGGAATTTATTCCTAAAAGACGGCACATATCGCCCACCGTCGGTTTATTCACTATAACTGCATGGTTTAAATCAAGGCTTTCTATATTGTTCGAAGTGACTTTCTTGAAAGTCAATGTGTTGTTAGACGATTCATAATCTGCGACATAGTCATCAATTGTGACTGATGTTTTCAGATTGTATAAGAATGCGCGATCAGCGTTTGCATCTGAACGATTACCTTTTTTATAAACTAACCTCAAAGAATGTTCGCCTACAGATAATAAAACTTTGTATTCGGTTTGCTTTTTTCCGCTAATACTCAGTTCTTTATTGTTATCTACATAAAAATCAAATAAAGTTTTGTTTTCTTCTGACGAAACGAGAATCTGAGATGTCAGTAATATAGGTTTAGATACATTGAACCTGATGACTGTCTCAGAAGAACTGCCAGGCTTATGATAATTACCAGACATCAGTCCCTTGCTATCCTCAGGAATAGTGAAGCCAAGATTATCCATTCCATCGGCTTTTAAGTCCAGCTTCTGCCAAGGATGATAATCATTGTCAGTAATGGTAACATCGGTTATACCATCCAAATTATTGAACAAAGGATAGCGAAATTCTGTTGCGCCACATCCAGTACAGATGCCTTCGCTATTGTATTGATGACCTTTGGCGGGAATCTCAAGGCTGGCAGCATCCGTAATCTCGGTAGTAGCATTATCGTCGCTGAAGAGTTTGTTACATACACTGCACTGCCAGTATTCTTTTTTACCAGTTTCTATACATGTAGCATCTTCCTGCGCATGACGAGTGAGTGTGTGCTTATTTAGCTCATCATCCTTATCTACTTTTTTTACTATGGAATGGCAGATAGAACATTCGTGTGTGGTATAGCCATGCTCAATGCAAGTAGCCTCAACGGTTTTGATAGCTTCGCCAAGGGCGGACGAACCATCGGCATTCTTGTGAGAACAGGTATTGAGTTTGAGTTCAAACTCGCCTACCTGCAATAGGCTTCCCCTACAAATAGCCGAGATTTCCCATTTAAAATATTGATAAGAGGTAGAACATTTGCAGTCGAAGTTGTACGAAGTATAGTTCTTATCCTGGAGCACCTTGTCTTTGTTTACCTCATCGATAAGCTCCCAAGCGTCATCGCTGCCTGTATTGTTACCATAGAGCTTCCATGACTTCGGATTGCGGCCTCCACATCCAGAATTTGCATTGTCATTACCCGTAGTGATGGTGTAGCCCACAGGAATTCCTGCCTTGCTGGCTTCGAAGATGACATAGGCGCTGCCGCTAAACTCGCAGCACCACTTAGAGAATTTGCCGTCTTCCTTTTTGCCATCAAAGAGATTAGCGTAACTCTCATTATCGTAGCCTTCAGGATTACCCTCTAAGGCTGTAAACGTTACTGTGTTGTCGTATTCTGTCTGCGCCACCATGCCGGCAGGCAGAAGCAACAACATGAGCAACATCAATGGGAACAGGGCAAATCTACAGAACTTTGCCCCCCCATAGTTCATACGGCCGACGTGCGACCCATTGGATTGATTTGAAAAATGTTTCATAATTTAATATTATATTTGTTATTATTTTTTATCAATAAATTACTGAATACTGATTGCCATCAGACTGACTACCAGACACACGAACGTGATAAACACTACGCCGAGAATGAGGCAGATATAGAAACGCCCTCTCCTGATAAAATCACCCAGGCTGAAATGATACATCGGGTAATCATCAAGATAGGTCCTATATTCCCTCACCATGACATTAATCATGATGCCAACATAAATGAGGAGAAACAAAGCTACTATCAAGATAGCCTGTTCTTCTTTGGCTAATGATTCTATTATACTTTTCATGGTGCAAATATAGTGTTTTTCTTTGAAACAAGGTGTCGCATTCCCCCACATAGGTGTCGCATTCCTACAAAAAAGGTGTCTCATTCGTGGGGAATGCGACACCTAATACATACTTTTTAACAGTTTCTTTCTCTCCAAGCCGTAGGAGAGCAGCCTTCTTTCTCTTTAAACATACGGTAGAGATGGGTACGGGAAGAGAAGCCGCACTCGGCAGAAATGATGTCATTACCGAAGTCGGGGTTATCCAACATCATCTTCTTGGCAGCCTCAAAACGCACCTCGGCAAGCCAGGGGCGGAAGGTGGTATTGAGACAGGATGAGAGGTAGCGCGACAACTCGTATCTGCTGATATTCAACGAACGTGACAGGGTAATCATATTCAGCGACGTATCCCTATAGCCCTTGGCAGCACACCATTCATCCAACTTCTCACGGACGATCTTCTGCCGCCTTTTTGAACGCTGTGATTGTAAAGTTTCTTTCTTATCATCCAGTTCTTCATCCTGTAGTTCTAAACAGGCATTGTCTTCCACACTTTCCATGGCAGCCTCCTCTTCTTCCTCATTATCCAAGAGTTCTTCGGTAGGCATGTAATTATAGCCCAAAGCCATGAAACTGAGCGTGAAGAAAAAGACAGCAAGCAGTCCCAGAGGTCCGATTACATATAGAGATTTGGTGGAAAGAACTGCAAAAGGCAGGGCTACTGCAGGAAAAAAAACGATGAATACACTGGCTCGCGCATATCTCACGTAAGGCAGGATATCGTAACCAGCCATCACCTCCAGCATCCTTCTGCGCTTTCTGATTTCCACTATTATCATATAGATGCAATAGGCTACGCTGAAGGCGAACAGGCCTATCATCACATAAATCCAGCTGCCGATATGGAAGTTTCCGCTCTGGATAAAGCCGATGCAGAAGGCAGCCAATATGGCGGCATAAATGCTGGCGCAAACGATGCTCATCTTCCGGCGGTTGGCATGTGTTGCCTCAATATTGTAAATGCCAATAGAGATGAGCGAGAAGCAAGGGGGATAGACCAGAATATTGAAAACGGCTCCCACAGCAGCGTCTTGAGCTCGGAAGCCCAGAAGCATCTGCATGAGAAATTGTATGGCCAATCCTACCATGGCTCCGATAATCAGCCATCGTGACACTTCATATCGCCGGTTCATCCACTTCATGTGCAGTCGGGTAATACCCAGGATGAGGATATTGACGAGCATAAATAGGAAACAGGCGAACTGCAATAAATATAATGTATCCATTTCGTTCTTATTTTTGTATTTGGCATCTGCCAAGATTATCGTTAACACGTTAAAACGTATGCAAAAGTACAAATTTTATTTTGAAATGAGGGTAGAAAAAGGAAAAAAGTGATATTTAAAAAGAAAAAAAATGGTTTTATTTATCGGGGACAGCAGACGAGTGAAACAAGAACAGCAGACTGGAGAAACTAGAACAGCAGACTAGCGATAGGAAGAACAGTGGGCTGTCTGAGCCAAACAGCGAACGAAAACGCGTTTATCAGTTTTTTAAATAACCGACAGAACTTTCGCAAGTTTTGCCCCACACGCCCTGAAAGGGCAGAAGCTCCTAGCCCAGGGCATCGCCCTGGGTATAATAG
>OGQB01000081.1_pt1 | contig 103419 bp, 70 predicted proteins | sample 1553071 | NCBI WGS metagenome assembly OGQB01 (sample SAMEA2580284, study PRJEB22360) | human gut metagenome | biome: human gut; feature: human-associated habitat; material: faeces | place: Denmark | collected 2008/2010
AGTATCCTTACTCTCTGTCGATTTGTACGAAATCGACTAATGATGTTGTTACTCTGGGCTGCTTACATGATAATGGTCTCAGAATAGACAACAAGAACTGCATGGAGGCCAAGTTTAAGTCAGATGACATACCGGATCCATCCAAGATATACATCATCCGCAATAAGAAATTCGTCTGCGAGAAGATCGAGATGGAAGTCAAGGACGATGCCATCGAGCCAGTTTACACGGGATATTTTTATATGCTATCATAATATATATAATAAGGTGGGGAGCGAACTGCTCTCCACCTTATTATATTATAGGATTCCCTGATAGTTCTTGATATACTCATTCGCCTTCTGTATATCCTTTGGTGTGTATATATCGGTGATGAGTATGGACGAGTGTCTCGCCTGGTCTCTGACCGACAAGACATCGGCATTGGCCCGCAGCATATTGGTGATGCCTGTGTCTTTCAAGCTGTAAAACTTGAACCGAGGTGAGAGCTTCAGTTCCTTCCTCAGGACACGAGTCCAGTAGTCTCTGAACATTTTCTCATTTTTCCTTTCTGGTCCGGGGCAGAACCCGTCAGAAAAGAGGTAGTCCTGCCCTGGGTGTGAGAAGATATTGAGTTCCATCATCAGTTTGATGACATGAGTCGGCAACGTAATCACAGCATCATTGCCATTTTTAGTGTTCTCACCATGCAGAGTGAGTGTCTGAGTCTTGATATGAATATCACAGATTCTGAGATAGGACATCTCTCGAGGGCGGATGAAGAGGTAGTGAATGATTTCACACGCCAGCAGATAGTGCCTGTTATGCTCCATCAGATAATCTCTGATGAGCTGCATAGTGCAGTCAGGTATGACATCTCTGCTTTTCTTCTGCCTGTTCTTGATACGTTCCAAACCTTCTGTTGGGTTCTTGGGTATATAGCCTCGAGCCAACAGATAAGCGGAGAAACTCTTAGTCCAGGCAAGATAGTTGTTGCGAGTCAATACTGTATTATTCCTGTCGATGAAAATGTAGTCCAGGAACTTGCTCACGTTACTTTTGTCCCATTGATAAGAAAAATTGAGAGTTATTTTTTTTTCTTTCTTCCATCTTTCCAGGATCCGTACACGGCTGCTGTAGTCAACTAAAGTCTCCTCACGCATACTTCCCTCATTGCACATTTTTGTTAGATAAGCCTTATATTTCTCGAGCACGTCTTCCCACTTCGTATATTCCAGAGGCTGCAGAGCCTCAATCCAAGGATTCCAGCCTGCCATGAGCTTCTCTGTGAGATTCTTGATAATCTGGTCGGCATAGGCGCGCTGGTTCCGCTTGCCCTTAACATGATCGAGCATGATTTTTTTCTTCCGCATGCGGTTGATGCCTGGATCAAACGCCATGAAGGAGATATAACATTCAGATGCTTGATGAAAAACTGGTGGTTTCCAGCCAATGACACTACTAAGTACTGTGTCATTCGAATTTGGAGAATAATTTTTTTTAGCCATATCTTTAATTTTTCTCAGATACAGCCTATTATTAATAATGTATATAGGAGTGATACCGAAATTGTACCGACCATTTTGGCACCGACTGAGGCAAATCCTCAGTGTTTATGGCACATTTACCGGCTTTTCGTCGGGATTACTGGACTCGAACCAGCGACCTCATCGTCCCGAACGACGTGCGCTACCAACTGCGCTAAATCCCGATATCTGCTGCAAAGGTACATTAAATAATGGACAACACCAACAAAAATAGACTTTTTTATCTTTTTTTGAAAGAAATTTCCCGAAAAATTTGCAGGAACCAGAAAAAAGTATTACCTTTGCACCCGCAAATGATAAATCGCGATTTGTGAAAGTTGGTGCCATAGCTCAGTTGGTAGAGCAAAGGACTGAAAATCCTTGTGTCCCCGGTTCGATTCCTGGTGGTACCACCTCTTCAGAGACTGAATCTTCGTAACAGGATTCAGTCTTTTTTTATGCCCTTTTTTATAATATTCCATTTTACACTTATGAAAACGTTTGCGTAAGAAAAATGCGCCAGGATGGTTTATAATAGATATTTTTTCACTACTTTTGCATTGTAAAATTCAAAAACAAACAAAAAATAAATCTAACAAACATTCATTAAAATGAAAAAAGCTTATTTATTATTGTTGGCTGGAATGTTGTCTACGGCAGTATTTGCCGGTAGCAAACAGACGGTTAAGATTGATGGTCAGGTCATAGAAAAGACTATCTCAGAGATTACCTTCGATGGCGACAATGTCGTTCTTCAGTATGCAGATAATACATCTGATCAGGCAGACATGTCGCTCGTAACCCTTTCTTTCATTTATCAAACTACCGGCATCAGCCAGATAGAAGGCATTAAGCAGGCATTGCAAGGTAAGGTTTATAACCTTCAGGGCCAGTATGTAGGTTCTTCCCTCCAGGGTTTGTCTAAGGGTGTTTATATTATTAATGGTAAGAAAGTAATCATCAAGTAAAAAAGGAGGATTGAACAATGAAGAAAATCGTATTTACTTTGGCACTCCTCCTGATGAGTTTGAGTGCAGCTTTGGCACAGACATGGACATTTGGTGCAATGAGCGAGGCTGACAAGGCTTTATGTGCAGCTGATGCCAACTGGGTATTGGGAACTGATCGCTACGGCTATACCTTAGCTTTGGAAAATGAAGCTCTTGTAGCAAATGGCTCAGAATTGGCTTATGCTAAGGGCTTAAAGTTTACTGCTGGTGCTCCTGCTGATAAAACCGAAGGAAAAGCAAAAGTCCGCTTGAACTATGGCTCTTCTCGCTTGGAATTGAACGGAAATGGTGTTTCTTTGACTATTCCGAGTTTGAAGGCTGGTCAGAAAGTGACAGTTAGCTGCAAGACTGGTAGTACCTCTACTGCTCGTTGCTTGGATGCTACTAACCTGACTTCGGTTTCTGGTTCTTTTGGTACCCCAACAACTGATCAGGTTACCAACGTAGGAACTGTAACAGCTGATGGTGATGTCGTGTTGAAAACCAATGGTGGTGGTATGAATATCTATAGCATCAAGGTTGAGACTGTAGGTGGCGGATCTAGCGATACTCCTGGTTCTACCGACAAGATTACCCATGCCGTGGCTCGTAACAGCAAGGTCAATCAGATGTATGTTACCACCAAGTCGGGTGATGTGAAGTATTATAATACTGCAGACTTGACAAGTGTGAAGTTCGAAGGTGATAAGGCTATCATCGCACCTAAATCAGGTTCAGAGAATGATGAGTACAATGCTTCAGTTCAAGCCATCAGATTTGCTAAGAAGGCCGATCAGGGCGAAAGTGGTGATATTGACAATCCTGCAGGTGTGATTCAGATTACTGAGGCAAAGGGCTGGCAGGAGTCTGCCTACCTGAAGTGGGCTCCATTCGAGGGTGCTTCTTCTTATAATGTATATGTAGATGACAAGAAGATTGATGCTCAGCTGGTTCGTCAGTATAAATCTTACTATCGTGCCGATGTTCTCGGTTTGAAGGAAGGCACTTATTCTGTAAAGGTTGTTCCTGTAAATGCTGAAGGTAAAGAGATTGCTGGTGCCAATACAGCTTCTAACTTGGTAGTAAAGAGCTACAACCGTGAGGGCTTTGCTCATTTCAAGTATGCTGGTGTAGGTGCTTATAATAATGATGGTACTTTGAAGGCTGGTGCTAAGGTTCTCTATATTACAGCCAAGACAGCTAAGACCGTTTCTACAACAGTTAATACTGGTAAGCAAGAGACGATTACAGGTCTTCAGTCTATTATTGATGCATATTCAAAAGGTAAGGATAAAACCCCAATCGCCTTCCGTATCATCGGTAAGGTAAATCTTTCTGACTTGGATCACATTTCAAGTTCTGCAGAAGGATTGCAGATTAAGGGAGCTATGATGAATATGACATTCGAAGGTGTCGGTGATGATGCTACCGTATATGGCTTCGGCTTCTTGCTTAGAGAGGCTGAGAGTGTAGAGTTCCGTAACTTTGCTATCATGCGTTGCCTGGATGATGCCATGTCTCTTGATACTGATAACTCTCATGTCTGGATTCACAACATGGATCTCTTCTATGGTAAAAAGGGTGGTGCTGCCGACCAGGCTAAGGGTGACGGTACTGTAGACATCAAGGGCGATTCTAAGTATGTTACTGTAGCTTACAACCGCTTCTGGGATAATGGTAAGGCTTCTATGTGTGGTATGAAGAGTGAAACTGGTGAAAACTGGATTACTTATCATCACAACTGGTTCGACCATTCAGACTCTCGTATGGCTCGCGTTCGTACCATGAGTGTTCACATGTACAACAACTACTATCAGCATTGTGATGTTTATGGTATTGGTGCAACCAGTGGTTCAAGTATATTCATGGAGTCTAATTACTTTGATGCTGTTAAGCGTCCTATCATGAGCTCTTTGCAGGGTACTGATGCTATGGGTGATGGTACTTTCTCTGGTGAGAAAGGTGGTTTGATTAAGGCATACGGCAATGTATTTGCCAACAAGCCAGCAAACTTCAGCTATATCCCATACGCAGAAAACAATACAAGCTTTGATGCCTACGAGGTTTCTAATCCAAGTGAGCAGGTTCCTACAAGCGTAAAGACTTTGGTTGGTGGTACTTCTTACGACAACTTCGATACGAATCCAAGCCTCATGTATGCATACACAGCAGATAAGGCAGAAGATGTTCCTTCTATTGTAGAAGGCTTCTATGGTGCAGGTCGTTTGAATCATGGTGACATTGATTTCGTTATTCCTGATGAAACAGTCGTAACAAACGGTCATCAGCAGCCATGGCCTGCTTTGGCAAGTATTCTTGACGCTTATACTTCTGGTGTTGTTAAGGTGTTCGGTGAGAGCAATGCTTCTGGCGATGGTGGCACAGTAAATCCTACCCCAGATCCTACCCCAGGTCCAACTCCAGGTCCAACTCCAGGTCCAGATGCTCCAGTTATTGAGGGTACAGTAACTTGCAGTTTTGCAGCTGATGGTACTCTTTCTAACACTTCATTTGCTTTGACAGGTGAAGCTAAGAATGTTAAAAAGGAAGAAACTGTTATTGATGGTACAACTTATACAGCAAGTCTTAAGATGGAAAGTAAAACTGAAGTTTCTTTCACCACATCTCAGAAGATGACTCTGTATGTATATTATGGTCTTTCTGGTACAAACACTAATGTAAAGGTAGATGGCGTAAAGCAGACTGGAGCTCCTACAACAGTTGTGCTTGAGGCAGGTGCTCATAAGATTACAAAGGGTGACTCTACTACAGTAGCTCTCATCAAACTTGTACCTGTAACAGAATAATGAATGTGTTTTGCCCGATGAGGGAAGGATGTATACAATAATTTCAAGGGCTGTCTTTTCTTGAAGAGGACAGCCCTTTTTTCTCAAAGGAATAAATTAAATAACAACTAATCTTATAATGAAACAAACAAACTCTACTTTTTCTGCACAGCTTAAGGCTGTTTGTCGTAAAACTCTCTTGGCTTCTGCTTTGCTTTGTAGCTTCTCTATGATGGCAAATGCACAGACCCAGGATGGTCGTGATTTCTCTTTGGATGGCTTCGCTGCCTATGAAGGTACTCCTGGTACCAACTGGTATCGTGTCGGAGGAACTACCGGTGGTGCCGGTGGTAAGGTGGTGAAGGCTGATAACTTCTCTCAGCTGCAGGCTTATCTCCAGGCAACTGACCCATATATCGTTATCGTAGATCATGATATTACTACAGGCATCAAGTGCTATGTGGATGATCTGAGTACTGGTCGTTTGCTTGACGACCAGAGTGGTAAGTCTGGCGTAGAGTCTGTCTATGGCGAGCGCATTATGGTTGCTCCTAACAAGACTTTGATTGGCGTGGTGAACCCAACAACAGGTGAGGCTCCTCTCTTTTCTCATATCACCTTCGTAATGCAGTCGGTTGATAACATTATTATCCGTAACTGCCGTTTCACCATGAAGGGCGTTCCTGTGCTCAGAACAGGTGAGAATAAGATTGTGGCTTGGCGTAATGGAGCACAGGTAGAAGTGGGTGACCCTGACTGCATCGGAATCCAGGCAGATAAGGTAAGTGCCAAGACCGACTGGGGTGGACATATCTGGATAGACCATTGTGAATTCTTCAATGGTGGTGCAGCCAATAAAGACCGCTATGATGGTTTGCTCGACTGCAAGAACAATGTGCAGTGGATGACATTCAGCTATAACTATTTCCACGACCATGACAAGAGCTGCTTGTGGGGTAAGGGTGATTCTGATGTTTATGAGAACTGCCGCACCATCTCTTTCCATCATAATTTCTTTGATCAGATAGAAGGCTCCCGTCTTCCTCTCCAGCGTGGTGGTCATGTACATTATTATAATAACTATATGCGTGGTTGCGAGGATGGCTGGGATATCCGTACAGGAGCTGTGGCATACGAAGAAGGTTGCTATTTCGAAGATACGAAGTCGCCTATCCGCTCAGATAGAGGTGGTAGCTTGAATATCTCTAAGGCTGAAGGCTATGATTGTATCTACAAGGGCTGTAACAACTTGATGGAAGGTTATACCAATATTGATGGCGCTAAGATTAGCAAGTCTTTTCCTGTAACCAAGACAGATTGGGTTCCAACTCAGACCGCTTCTTCTTACACCCAGCATTATCTCGATAAGACGGTAGATGTTCCTGCCATCTGCGAGAAGTATTCTGGCGCAGGTAAGGTAAAAATCTGGAAGGCTTATACCTCTGCAATTCCTATGGTGGATGTGTCTGAATTCGATCATGCCATCAAGAATTACAGCACAGCTAAGACCTACGATGCAGAAGGAAAGGAAATGGCAGGTGCTACAACCGGTATTTCCCATACCGACATGTTAGCAGAAACCGGCTCCTCTCGCATCGAGTATTATGATTTGGCAGGTTCCCGTCTTTCTGCACCTCAGAAGGGAATCAATATCGTCAGGAAGGTGAGCCTTGATGGACATGTAAGCGTGAAGAAGGTAATTATCAGGTGAGAATCCGATAAAGATTCCTGCCTCTTTAATGAAAAAACGGACAAAAGCTAGATAAAGATTTGCTTTTGTCCGTTTTTTCTTTATTTTTGTCTTAAATCTATCTGCAGTTTTCTTCTTTTTTCTCTACTTTTGCAACTGAAAACAATTTTAAACGTAATCACATTTAAACGTAAAACGCAACCTAAAAGTAAAGCAATGAAGAATATTTTAGGAAAAGCCATATTGCTGGCTTCAGCACTCTTGTTTTCTATTACGGGCACAAGTTGCAGCAATGATGATAATACCACTCCCGAAAAGGAGAAAACATACGATATGAGCGGTTTTGCCAAGGGCGCCGATGTAAGTTGGCTCACCGAGATGGAGAAGGATGGTGTGAAATTCTATAATCAGAATGGCAAGGCTACAGAATGCATGAAGCTCCTTCGCGAAGAGGGAACCAATTCCATCCGTCTGCGTGTCTGGGTAAATCCGGAAGGTGGCTGGTGTGGCAAGAATGATGTCATCGCCAAGGCTTGGCGTGCTCAGCAGCTCGGCTTCCGTCTGATGATTGACTTCCACTATTCTGATACCTGGGCTGACCCGGGCAACCAGAAAGTTCCTGCTGCATGGCAGGGCTATACTGTCGAACAGATGAAACAGGCTGTGGCTGATCATACCAAGGATGTGTTGACAGCCTTGAAGGATAGAGGTGTAACCAATGTAGAGTGGGTGCAGGTGGGTAATGAAACCCGCGACGGAATGCTCTTCAATAGCGATGAGGCTGTAACCGGTCAGGTATCTAAGAACGCAGCCAACTTTGCAGCTTATATCAACGCCGGATATGATGCTGTTAAGGCGGTTTATCCACAAGCTAAAGTCATCGTGCACGTGGATGAGGGTCATAACCTCGGCCGTTATACCTGGCTCTTTGGTGAATTGAAGAAGAAGGGTGGAAAATGGGATGTCATCGGTATGTCACTTTATCCAGAAGATAACAATTGGCAGGATTTAACCACCAATTGTCTGAATAATATTAAGACTTTATCAGAACAGTACAACTGCAATGTCATCATCTCTGAAATCGGTATGTGGTGGGGCTCTGACCAGGCTGCGCCAATGATGAAGAAGATGGTGGATGGCTGCAAGGCAATCTCTACCTGCGAGGGTATCTTCTATTGGGAACCGGAAGTTTACAACAACTGGAAACCAGCCAACTATATCACTCTGGGTTGGGAGGCATATACCAAGGGAGCGTTCGACAACAGCGGCAAACCAACTGCCGTATTCGATGCATATAAAAATATTAAATAGCAATATGATCAAGAGAAGCATTACTTTCATGACTCTTGCCCTGGCACTCACTACGCTGTGCCAGGCGCAGAGCAGAAAGGTTATCAACCTGCCTTCATGGGACTTCTCCCGTGATGGCAAGGCGTGGCAGCAGGTAGCTGTTCCGCACGATTGGGCTATCTCGGGACCTTTTGATAAGAAATGGGACCTGCAGATGGTGGCCATCGAGCAGAATGGCGAAACCGAAAAGACCGAGAAGTCGGGACGTTCTGGTGCGCTGCCTTGGATAGGTGAGGGTATGTATAAGATGAACTGGACGGCTCCTAAGGGCTATAAGCGTGCCGTACTCGTCTTCGATGGTGCCATGAGTCAGCCTGTTGTCAGCGTCAATGGCAAGGAGGCAGGCAAGTGGGCTTACGGCTACAATGCCTTCCGCATCGACATCACACCTTTCATCCAGTTTGGTAAGAGTAATCTCATCGAGGTACATCTTAATAATGTAGAGGAGAGCAGCCGATGGTATCCGGGAGGCGGTCTTTACCGTCCGGTTTCCGTAGAACTCTATGGCAACGAGAACTTCTCTACCTGGGATACCTTCGTGCGTACCCTGAAAGCTGATAAGCAGGAGGCTGAAGTAGAAGTAAATGCGCTGCTGGAAGGAAAAATCGGTAAGTCGGGCAAAACCGTCATAGCCCTGTTGGATGAGGCTGGCAAGAAGGTTGCCGAGCAGATCGTCACAGGTGCCAATCCTGAAATCAAGACTACTCTGAAGGTAGCGAATCCTCAGCTCTGGTCTCCGGAATCTCCTTACCTCTATCAGGTAAAGCTTACCCGATATGAAGGAAAAAAGGTGGCTGATGTGCAGACCCTGAAGACAGGTATCCGTACCATCTCGGTATCCAAGAATAATGGTTTCCAGCTCAATGGCGTTACCCGCAAACTGAAGGGTGTCTGTCTGCACCACGACCTCGGTCCATTGGGAGCAGCAGAAAACAAGGCAGCCCTTGTCCGCCAGATCAAGATGATGAAGCAGATGGGTTGCGACGCCATCCGTACTGCCCACAACATGCCTTCTACCATGCAGATGGAACTCTGCGATTCCCTCGGTATGATGGTGATGGCAGAGAGCTTCGATATGTGGATTTATCCTAAATGCAAGAACGGCTATGCCAAGTTCTTCAAGGAGTGGAGCGATAAGGATATCACCAATCTGGTAAAGCACCACCGCAACCATCCTAGCATCATCATGTGGAGTATCGGTAACGAGATTCCTGAGCAGTGGAGCCAAGAGGGTGTGCAGATTGCTAAGCATCTGCAGGATATCTGTCATCAGTATGACCCATCCCGTCCTGTTACCCAGGGTATGGATAAGGCAGAAGATGCCTTGAAGAGCGGCTTTGCCCAGGTGATGGACGTTCCGGGCTTCAACTATCGCGTACATAAATATTATAAGAATATCGAGCAGTTGCCTCAGGGTTTCCTCCTCGGTTCTGAAACCGCCTCTACGGTCAGCTCCCGTGGTGTATACAAGTTCCCGGTAGTGGTAAGTGATAAGGCTACCTATCCTGATGGTCAGTGCTCAAGCTATGATACCGAATACTGTTCCTGGAGCAATCTTCCGGATGATGACTGGAAGATGCAGGATGACTACAGTTGGGTAATCGGTGAGTTTGTATGGACCGGTTACGACTACTTGGGCGAGCCTACTCCTTACGATACCTACTGGCCAAGCCGCAGCAGCTACTTCGGCATCTGCGACCTTGCCGGACTTCCAAAGGACCGCTACTATATGTATCGTGCCCGCTGGAACGAGCAGCAGCATACCACCCATCTTCTTCCTCACTGGAACTGGAAGGGCAGGGAAGGACAGGTTACCCCTGTATATTGCTACACCGATGGTGTGGAAGGCGAGCTTTTCGTGAATGGCAAGAGTCAGGGCAGGGTTCGCAAGGACAAGTCAAGCCGCCTCGACCGCTACCGTCTGCGCTGGAACAATGTGAAGTATGAACCGGGTGAGATTCGCGTGGTTACCTACAACCAGTATGGCGATAAGGTAGGCGAGGACGTGAAGCGTACTGCCGGCGAGCCTGCACAGATGAAGTTCAGCGTAGAAACACCTGATCATGAGCCTATTGCCTGCATGGTAGAAGGCTGTACCGATGAGCACAATGTGCTGCTGAATGCCGATGGCAACGACCTTGCCTTCATCACCGTGAGTCTGCAGGATAAGGACGGCAATGAATGTCCGCTTGCCGATGACGAACTGACCTTCGAGGTGAGTGGTGCCGGCACTTTCAAGGCAGCCTGCAACGGCGATGCCACATCGCTCGAACCGTTCACCCAGCCTCAGATGAAACTCTTCTCCGGCAAACTCGTTGTCATCGTACAGAGCAGCAAGCAGAAGGGCGACATCATCCTGAAGGTAAAAGACAGCAAGCGAAATATCGAAAAGTCGATTACGCTCCAGGCAATATAAGATGACTGAGACAGATTTCAGTTGGTTATAAAGTATATAGTTTATATCGGATCTTCTGGGAATAGCAGCGGCTATTTTCCCAGGGGATTCTTTTTTTTATGAATTTTCTCCGATATTTTTTGGCGTTATCATGAATATTGTGTAAATTTGCACACATGAAAAAGTCAAAAGAACCTATAAACCGCATCAGCATGGCAATTGCTATGCTCTTTGTTTCGCTCGCCATCCATGCGCAGCGTTTCGTTAACACCTCCCTTGAAGGTGCTCAGTCCGTTTGTGCCATTACCCAGGACAGTGATGGAATGATATGGCTCGGAACCGACAATGGTCTTTACAGCTATGATGGTTATCATGGCTACTGCCATTTTCAGGAACATACATTCAGCAATACGCGTGTCAATGCGCTCGGTTTCGAGGGCAGAATGCTCTATCTGGCTACTGGCAACGGCATCCTGAAATTCGATACGCAATCTTATCAATATGCCGAAACACCAGCCATGAAGGCTTTTGCCGATGAGGCGAAGCGCAAGCAGCTGAAGGAACTCCGTGTGCTCGATATCAAGGGTGGTAAGACTGACTTCGGTGGCGATGTCTATGCCTTGCTCTCTACTCCGCGAGGCTTGCTCGTAGGTTCGCTTGCTGGTCTGCGTCTCGGCAGCAGACTGATTCCGCTCCGTGCCGGAGAACAGCCGCTGGTTAATGCGCTCGCCTATGATGCCAAGCGCCGATGCTACTGGATTGGTACCGAGGGCGCTCTCTATTGTGCCGATCTGCAGCTCAGAAACTTCTCACAGATTCCAGCTCTGAACGGCAATTCCATCAAATGTCTTTCTACAGATGCTGCCGGCAATCTCTATATCGGAACCGATAACGGACTCTATCAGATGGCACTCTCCAATGCCATCACCCATTATATCCACGATTCCCGCGATGATGCTTCTATTCCTAACAACATCGTCTGGGCTTGCTTTGTAGATAAATGGCAGAATGTATGGGTGGGTACTGACAATGGACTCTCCCGTCTCACTACCCATACCTATTACCGCTATGTATCGCTCGATAAGATTACGATGTCGGGTGAGGGCAACTGTCTCCATGCCATGCTCCAGACCCGTAACGGCGAATGGTGGATGGGCGGTACCAACGGTCTGATTCATTTCACCCGGAATGCTGAAGGCTATCAGAATGTGGCATGGTACAAGCAGAACAGCTCTGCCTTCCCGCTGAGTCATAACCGTGTACGCAAGATTTATGAAGACCATGACGGCGATGTATGGATCTGTACCGACCATGGCATCAACTTCTATGACCGCAGTTCCCGTCAGATGCGCAACTTCATCGTCTACGATAAGAGTGGCAAGTATTCTACTGCCTGGGCTTACGATATTCTCCAGGACAAGAAGGGCAGGATATGGATGGGGTCTTATCAGGGCGGTGTCTTCGTGATGGATAAGGCAGCTCTTCTGAGCGGCAAGACCATAGCCGACTGGCATTACTCGGACAAGGGAAAGAATGCGCTCTCCGGTCTGCATGTAGGCCAGATGGTGATGGATGGAAAGGGTAGGATTTGGGTTTCTACCTATACCCGTCTCGACTGCATCAATCCGAACGATATGAAGGTGGTGCAGGTAGCTAACTCAGATGTTGTCAACTATCTGATGGCAGACAGCAAGGGCAATATCTGGATGGGTGATAACAATTCGGTAACCTGTTATTATGCAGCCGGTTCAGTGCTGGGTAACAGTTTTTCTTCCAAGACATGGCAGATTGGTGGCAAGGTAAGTACCATGTGCGATGTGGAAGGCAAGATATGGGTGGTATCGGGCAATGAATGCTGCGTAATCAATCCACAGGGCGAGAGCCAGCGCTTCATGATTCCTTCTGTTGTGCCGCTCAACATCTGTTACAGCAGACAGACTCATGAGGTAATGATGGGCGGCAATGACGGCTATGTGGCAATCAGTTCCGATGTAGCACAGAAGCCTAAGCAGTTTACCCGCTTGATGCTGGCTGGAATCATCGTAAACGGACAGGCTTGTGAGGAGCGTGGAGAAATCCTGAAACTGAAGAGTGATGAGAACAACTTCACCCTGCAGCTCACCGACCTTCCTTTTGCTGATCATCCTTCAGCCGTTTATGCTTACAAACTCGAAGGCAGCGATCACGACTGGCATTATCTGAACTCAGGCAATATCGATATCACCTACAATGGTTTGTCGTATGGCGATTATCATCTTACGGTTCATGCCGTGGATGGCGAAGGCAAGATAGCTGCCGAGGTTTATTCGCTCGACATCTCCGTCCTGCCGCCTTGGTATCTCTCTTTGTGGTGCAAGCTCTTCTATATCACGGCACTCATCGTGTTTGTGGCATGGCTGGTAAGCTGGTATTTCCTGCGTAAGGAACTGGCTGATGCCCAGAAGCAGAAGGCTGAGGTGTTGGAGCAGGTACAGATGCGTATTGACTTCTTCAACCGTCTGACGGAAGATTTGAAGGCTGCCGTAGCTCATCATTCATTTGATGAGGTGACAGCTCTGATGGTCCGCTACCTGAATGTGAAGAAACCTGAGGTGTCATCTTCTGTTGCCACTGGGTTATCCGCTTCGCCTGTATCTGAGCCTGAGTCATCATCCTCAGAATCGGTTTCAGCACTCTCTGAGTCTTCTGAAGAGGAAAAGAAGGGAGTAGATGTCAGCGAGTTGGATGCGGCAGACAAGCGTCTGCTCGAAGAGATCAATGAGGCAATAGAGAAGCACATGATTGATTCTGACTTCAATGTTTCGATGTTGCAGGATGTGATAGGCATAGGTGGCAAACAGCTGTATCGCAAGATGAAGGCGATAACGGGCCGTACGCCTGTAGAGTATATCCGTGAGATGCGTATGAGCCGTGCTGCCGAGCTCCTGAGCCAGGGTAAGTTCAGTGTTTCCGAGGTGATGTATACCGTTGGTTTCTCCAACAGCAGTTATTTCTCCAAATGCTTCTCCAAGGAGTATGGCATGACTCCTACGGAATATATGAAGGTGAAGAGGTAAATGTATCCTTCGGCTTGTCGAGATATCTGCGTCAGCTGACTGAGCTACTTGCGTCAGCTGATAAAATACGTTCCGATGCAGTAAAAAATGCGTCCCGATGTAGCATTTGCTACGTCCCGACGCAGCAAAAGATACGTCCGGACGTAGTACAAGCTACGTCGGGACGTAATTTCAGCTTTATGAAAACGGCTACATAGAAACAAAAAAAAGTGTGTATTGAACTTGGCTTTGCAAACTGTAATCGGATGTGACAAAAAATCGACAATTAACTAAATTTATGAACATATATGCTAAAAAACATAGATATTTCATATCAAACATTTAAATTTTAAGCGATTATCTTGGGCAAATAAGAAAATATTCGTAATTTTGCACCGATTTAAGTTAAATAGGTATTTCCATGCGTGCATATTAGTGAAAGAATGTATAAATGGAGGGGCGAAGTGTCGCCCTGAGTGCTTTCGGCTTTTACCAAACGAGAAAAAAATGAGAAAAAAATAATAATTATTAATTAGTAAACTTGAAACAAACAAGGATGAGAAGATTAACTCTTTTACTTGTCTCACTTGTATTGTTGTCTATCCAATCGGTCTTGGCGCAGAGTTTCAGCGTCAAGGGTACAGTCGTGTCTGCTGAAGACAACGAACCGATGATTGGTGTGACCATTATGCAAGAGGGAACATCAAATGGTGTGGTGACCGATATTGACGGTAACTATACCATCGAAATTAAGGGTGCTTCGAAGGCTACGCTTGCCTACTCTTATGTGGGTTGCGTTACGCAGAAGCACGTTGTGAAAGCGCAGACAAATACGCTCAACATCACCCTTGCTTCGGATTCCAAGATGATGGATGAAGTGGTTGTGGTGGCGTATGGCGTGAGAAAGAAGGGAACCATTGCGGGTTCCGTGTCTGCCGTAAAGTCTGAAAAGATAGAAAATGTGCCAGCGGCAAGCTTCGACCAAGCTTTGCAGGGACAGAGTACTGGTTTGCAGGTCATCTCTTCTTCGGGTGAACCTAGCAAGGCGGCTACCTTCCAGATCCGTGGTACCAACTCTATCAACTCCGGCAAGTCGCCACTCTTTATCCTCGACGGCGTGCCAATCTCAAGTTCTGATTTCAATACCTTGAGTCCTAACGACATCGAAAGTATCTCTGTATTGAAGGATGCCTCTTCTACCTCAATCTATGGTGCACGTGCTGCCAATGGTGTGGTTGTCATCACTTCCAAGCGAGGTTTGTCAATGGACAAGGCGAAGATTACGCTCCGTGCACAGTATGGATTCTCTGAGTTGGCACAGACCAACTGGAAGATGATGAATACCGATGAGCGTATCCAGTTTGAGAAAGAAGTAGGTCTGGATACAGGTAAGGATTACAATCTCCTTTCAAGAGTAAACGTAAACTGGCTGGACGAGGTGTTCAACGACCGCGCTCCGCTGCAGAGCTACGAACTCTCTATCAACCGTGCTACCGACCGCTTGAACTACTATGTTTCTGGTGGTTTCTACGATCAGGACGGTATCGCACAGAATTCAACCTTCCGCCGTTACAACATCCGCACCAATGCTGATGTAAAGGCTGGCAAGTGGTTGAAGGTAGGTACCAACACCATGGCTGCCTATGAGGAGGCTCAGCAGGCTGACGACGGCAGCTATAATACCGTTACTCCTATCTCAGCATGCCGATTCATGCTGCCTTACTGGAATCCATACGCAAAGGATGGCAGTCTGGCTTCACTTGCTGCAGGCAACTGGGCTGGAACCAGCGAGAACCCTATCGTTTACATGGGCTTGAATCCTATCAAGAACAAGAAATATAAGGTGCTCTCTACCATGTATGCTGAAATCTATCCGATAGAGAATCTGACTATCCGTACTCAGTTCGGTGCCGATTTCACCCATTCTACAGCGTTCCTCCAGTCGTTCCCAAGTCTCTCTTCTAACAACGGACAGGGTACTGCGGCACGCCAGAGCAGCGATGCCATCAACCTGACAGAGACCACTACGGCTAACTACCGTTTCACCCTGAACGATATCCATTCGTTCAACGTGATGCTGGGTCAGGAGGCTGTCAATTTCCACTCAGAGGGTTTCCAGGTATATTCCAAGGGTCAGACCAGCGATCTCCTGACCAACGTATCATCAGGTACACGTGCCAGCCGCTGGGCAGATTCATCTTCTGACTACTCTTACCTGTCATTCTTCATGCGTGGCGAGTATAACTATAAGGAGCTCTACTATGCCGATTTCTCTCTGCGTACTGATGCTTCTTCACGTTTCGGTAAGGATCATCGCTGGGGTACATTCTGGTCGCTCGGTTTCATGTACAACGTGAAGTCTACCGACTGGCTGAAGGATATGAAGTGGCTCAGCACAGCCCAGATTGCCGTAAGTACCGGTACATCGGGTAACTCTGAGATTCCTAACTATTATCACCTGGCTCTGGTATCGGGTGGTGCCAACTACGATAATACTGCCGGTTTCTCTCCATCACAGAGTGGTAACGAGGAATTGGGTTGGGAGTCAACATGGGCAAACAACTTCGCCCTCCGTTTGGGCTTCCTCGATAGAATCAACTTCAGCTTCGAGGCTTACTACAAGCGTACCTCTAATATGCTGATGCGCGTTCCTGAGTCTTATACCGTTACCGGCGAGGGCTATCGCTGGAAGAACGTAGGTGTGATGGCTAACAAGGGTATCGAGCTGAGCGCTGACGGTGATGTAATCCGCACACGCGACTTCACCTGGAATGTAAGTGCCAACGTATCTTACAACCAGAACCGATTGAAGGAACTCTATAACGGTGTAACCGAGTATGTAAACTCAACCACTGGTTTGAAGTATGTGGTAGGTCACTCAGTAAGCGAGTTCTTCCTGAACCGTTATGCCGGTGTGAACCCAGCGAATGGTGAGCAGCTCTGGTATGATAAGGATGGCAACGTGACCAACGAGTTCCGTGAGAGCGACAAGGTGATGACAGGCAAGACCTATGATGCACCTTGGATGGGCGGTTTCGGTACAAGCTTCCGTTGGAAGGGCTTGCAGCTTTCTGCCCAGTTCAGCTGGATTGGTACACGCTACGTGATCAACAACGACCGTTACTTCGAGGAGAGCGGTGTAACCTTCGGTACTGCTTACAACCAGTCAAACCGTCTGTTGTACGACCGTTGGAAGCAGCCTGGCGATATTACCGATATCCCACGTTGGGGCGAGGTAACCCAGCTCGACGACCGCTTCTTGGAGAATGCATCGTTCCTCCGTCTGAAGAATCTCAGTCTGTCCTATTCATTGCCACAGAGTCTGTTGCGCAAGACCAACTTCTTCTCTATGGTCAGAATCTATGGTCAGGCACAGAACCTCTTCACCATAACCGGTTTCAACGGTCTGGATCCTGAGGTTTCATCCAATATTTACCAGGCACAGTATCCGGCATCACGCCAGTTTACTCTGGGTGTTGAATTGCAATTCTAACCAAGAAAGGAGAAAAAAATGAATATCAAAAATATAAAGACATACATCCTGTCGGGAATCCTAGCCCTCTCGATGTCTTCCTGTCTTGATAAGTATCCTGAGGATTCTATCCGCATGGACCAGGCTATCAACACGGTGGGCGACATGGACAAGCTGGTGTACGGTATCTACGACAGTTTCAAGAGCAGCGCCCTCTATTCGGGCAATCTGACAATCCTGCCAGATCTGCAGGCAGACTTCGTGTACTGCGTGAAGGGCTACTCTAATGCCTATGGCGATATCTACCGTTGGAAAGATATCAAGGCTACCAACACCGACATCGAGGCGGTATATGCCGATCTTTATGGTGTTATCAACAATGCCAACTTCCTGCTCGACAACGTAGATAAGGTAAAGGCAAACACCAACAGTGATAAGGAGCTCGACAAGTTGGAGCAGTGTGAGGGCGAGGCTTATTTTGCCCGTGCACTGGCTTATTCAGAACTGATCAAGTGTTTCTGCAAGGCTTACGATAGCGATGAGCAGGCTGCGAAGGAACTCGGCGTTGTACTCACAGAGCACTATTACGGCAATGAGCCACAGAAGAGAGCCAGTCTGAAGGAATCATACGAATTCGTATTGAGAGACCTTGACAAGGCTGCTAAGTATCTGAAGGTAGACGAAGACTTCACTGGAAGTCTCTACAATGAGATTTACTTCAACGAGTATACCTGTCATGCCTTGCGTGCGCGCGTATCCTTATATATGCACAAGTATGATGATGCCATCAAGTATGCATCTAAGGTAATCGGCAGTAAGTATTATACATTGGAGAAGGCTTCTTCCAACACCTATTCAAACCAGGTGAACGATTACAAGTATATCTGGACCTATGGTGATTCGCGTGAGGCTATCTGGAAGGTAGGCTTTACCGTGAACAGCTATGGCGGTGCACTGGGTACCATCTTCGATAACTACAACTATGTAACTTATCGTCCAGACTATGTGCCTGAGACATGGGTCATCAACTCATTCGACAGCAATGACCTCCGTGCTGCAGCCATCTTCACAACCCGTGTAACAGGTTATGAGCACGGTTTGCAGTGGCCTTTGCTGAGCAAGTATTTCGGCGATGCAGAATTCCTGAACAACAATATCCTGCATGTTCACCAGCCAATGGTATTCCGTCTGTCAGAGCAGTATCTGATACGTGCTGAGGCTTACGCCATGAAGGGGGACTATAGTAAGGCAGGTAAGGACATCTCTACCTTGCGTACAGCCCGTTACTCATCTTATGGTGGTAACACCTCGATGAGCGAGAGCAACGCCATGAAGATAATCGAGGCAGAGCGCGTGAAGGAACTCTATATGGAAGGCTTCCGTCTGAACGACCTCAAGCGCTGGCACAAGGGATTTGAGCGTAAGGCTGCCGACCAGCCTGCTGCCAACTTCGTGCAGAGCAGTCTGAAGGTTGAAAAGGATGACCCTCTCTTTGTCTGGCCAATTCCTCAGCATGAGCTTGAGGCACCAGGTTCTGAGATTCAGCCTAATGAAAGTAACAAATAAAATAAGGAGACGATCATGAAGAAAATAATGATGGGATGTTTGGCAGCCGTAGCTGCACTCATCGCTCTTGTGAGTTGTTCACAGGATTATACCACTTATGCTGGTCCAAGTCATATCATGTTCTCTGATACGCTCTATCAGTATGCTGTACAGGAAAGCAATGAGGTTTTCAATGTGCCTGTATCAGCAACCGAAAAAGCTGACTACGACCGCACCTTCGGCGTGGAGGTAGTAGACAAGCAGAGCAATGCCATCGAGGGTAAGCATTACCGCATCCTCAACAACACCGTTACAATCAAGGCGGGCGAGATGGTAGGAAATGTGAAGGTTCAGGGTATCTATGATAACATCGGCAAGACCGACTCGCTCGGCTTCACCCTGAAACTGGTGATTCCGGAGAAGTATAACTGGACAGAACTCTATAAGGACTATGCCCACGTGGTAATGCAGAAGTCTTGTCCTTTCGATATCCACAACTTCTCTGGCTGGTGCATGGTAACATCTACCTTCTACAGCCAGTATCTGAACAACGTAAACAACCGTCTGATCAAGACTGAGGTAGTGGAAGGCGAGGAAAATACCGTTCTGCTGAAGGATGTTTACTATAAGGGCTACAACCTGAAGTTGAAGTTCAATACCAAGAACATGCTTGAGCCAAAGGTAGAGATGGACGACCAGATAGCCGGTGAAACCGGCGAGGCGTTCGGTACCATCTATGGAGACGGCAAGTTGCGCATCAGCCAGCCTTCTCTCTATACCTCTTATTATAACACCTGCCAGAACTATGTATTGCAGTATGTCAACATGAGTGTTGACAACAAGGATGGTTCAACCTACGGCAACGTAGGAACCTTCATCACCATGTATGAATGGATCAGCGATGCAGAGGCAGAGAAATTGAAAGAACAAGGATATTAATCGTAGAATAAAAAGAAAATGAAAACATTGATTTCAAAATATTGGCTCGTATTGATGGCGCTGGTATCAGTGACTCTGTTCACAGCTTGTTCCAGCGATGACGATGCCGTAACTCCTGTGTTCCCACAGGTACAGACTGACATCTCCGGTGCTGCTGGCGAAGTGAAAGAGTTTACTTTCGAAGCTAACGAGAGCTGGAGCCTTTCTTCAGACAAAATCTGGTGTAAACTGGTGCAGGGCGAGAAAGCAGACGCCTTCGTTATCAATGGTACTGCAGGCAAGCAGACTATCAAGGTTAAGATTACTGATGATGATGCCAGCAATGATAAGAGCGTGGCTCAGCTCTTCCTGAGCATGGGTGGTCAGAAGGTTGCCATCGCTGAGGTTACACGTTCGGCTGCTGGCTATAAGTTGCAGGTATTCGATGCTGCTGGCAATAATATCACCGAGACAGGTATCACTGTAGGTTACAAGGACCTCGCAGAACAGCCTATATACAACAAGTTTACCGTAAAGTCAAACTACCGTTTTGCGGTTACTAATACTCCAGCTTGGGTAGACTTGGAAGGTGGTTTCATGGTAGGTACACCTAACAAGGATGCTGTAGGCGGAGTTTCCTTCAAGGAAAATCAGGGTGTAAGTGCTAAGTATGCCATCGCTAAGGAAGGCAACTATACCATCACCTTCACTTCTGAGGATGGCAAGGCTGCTGAAACCGTACCTGTTATCTTTGAGGGTATGCCTGAAGATATGATGGAAATTACTCATCCTAATGAAAAAAATGCTTCGATATGGAATGTCTGGAATGTATCACTCGATGGTAAGGTGTTCACTCAGAATGGTTCTAAATTGAATAGCAATGAGACCAACGAATTCACCTTTCACAACTTCGTTCCTTTCACCCTCAAGACCTTGGATGATGCTTATAAGCTTGTAGTCTTCGAGAAAACAAAGAATGGTTTGCTCGAGGATCAAACTGGCGCTGTGAAGTTGCAGGGCGAGAAGGGTAATGTTAAGCTCACTATTGAGCCTTTGAGCAGCGGAAGCCGTACATTCGTGGTTTATGCTTTGCCAGAGGCCAAATACAAAACTCTTGAGAACGGAGCTGATGATATGCTGGAGAACAACTACACAGAAGTGAAAATTGATTACAACAACTGCTTCCTGATGGAAGTTGTACAGAAGGAGACTAGCTCTTCAGCTGATGATCAGTCTGCAGCACCAACAATCAAGAAGAATAACTGGCTCGACGTAGAGTGTACAAAGGATGTAAATGGTATGTATAAAGAAGTAGCATCAAGTTTCCTCAATTATAATGGTGATGAAATCTACATCGCTTCGGCAGAAGTAGGTTCTTCGCTTACTGTAAACCCTAACATCAAGGATTGGAAACCTACTACCATGATGGAAACGGGTTATCTCTATATGATAGGCAGCGATGGTCAGGAAATTGTTCCAGAGCCAGGCATGGATGAGAATGAAAACTGGACATTCTCTTTCCGACTCCCAGATACTGCTCCTGTATTCATGGCTTTCCAGGATCATGGCAAGGTGGTGAAGGTTCTCGTAGTAGAGCCTACCTATAATAAAAGTAAGAAACATACTTCTATCAGAAAAATTAGAAAGTAATGAACAGAATGAAAATATTTTCAAAGGCACTCTTGTTGCTCTTGGTCTCTCTCCTGACCTTTGCAGCAACAAGTTGCTCGGATGATGAAACCGAGGGCTGGGACGGCACATACGGATATGTGCAGTTCAAGCTCAGCAAGAAGGTTTCTTCTAGAGCTACCCGTGCTACTGCCCTTGACAAACTTGAGAAACTGGATGATGCCAAGAAAATCAAGGTGGTCATGGAGCACAATGGTACAACTGTCTCTCAGACACTGGTGCTCAATTCTTATAATTCAGAGAATGCAGAGTACGGTCTGAGAAGTGAAAAACTGCAACTCGCTTCGGGTACTTACACCGTCATCGGTTTCTATCTCTATGATGCTGTAGACGAGGAGTTGCTGGCTTCTTCTGCCGGCGAAACATTCACTGTTGTAGGTGGCGGTCTGGAAGTACAGAACCTCATGGTGGAGACTGTGGAGCGTGGTAAGGTGAAGTTCAATCTCGTGAAGGAGTGGGAGAAGACCCGTGCCGGTGGTACAGAGTATCTCTTCTCTAATATCCGTCTCGTTGATGTCAGCGTAACCAACCTCTTTACCCGTGAGACCTATACCTTCCCTGAACTGAAGGTGAAATATAAGGAGGGAAGCAAGGAGAATCAGAATCCTGACAATGAGAACGATAAGTATATGGACACAGGTACTGCTTACTGCGATTCTACCGTATGGTTGCCTGCCGGTACTTATCAGGTTACCTCATATACCACCTATGGCAAGACTGGTGCGGTGAAGACCAAGTATGAGACCCAGCCTGTAAAGGGTGAGGCTTTCATTATAGAGGACAATCAACTCAATGATAAAGCTCAGGTGCCTATCCTCCTTTCCAAGACCAAGGAGTATATCAAGGACTATGAGGCTTTGAAGGCTATCTGGGAATCTCTCCATGGTAAAGAGTGGAGCTTCTATGGTGATGCTACCTTCAAGGGAGCTAACTGGAACTTCAACAAGGAACTCGATATGTGGGGCGAACAGCCGGGCGTAACGCTCAACAGCAACGGCCGTGTCATCGGTCTTATCATCGCCGGTTTCGGTGCAAAGGGAATCGTACCTGATGCCATCGGACAGCTGACAGAACTCCAGGTGCTCAACCTCGGTTCTCACGATGAGAAGATTGGTGCCAACATCTTCAATGATTATGATGCAAACAGTCTGACTGCAGCAAAGAAGAGCAGCATGCGTCACGACTATGAGAACAAGTTCCTGAAGTATGACCCACGTGCCAATATGTCGGAGATGATTGTAAAAAGCTACAACTCTGATCCTAAGGTGGCACCGAAGAACAGAATCAAGAAGGACAGCCGCATCAACCTGAAGGATGCGCAGATCGGTACATTGACCAACAAGATTACAGGTGTATCTAAGGCCATCTACCGTCTGACCAAATTGCAGCAGTTCTACATCGGTAACTCTTCTATCACATCCGATGAGGTTTGTGCGAAGTTCTACAATGCTGACGATCCTGTTTATGGTAAGTTTGCACAGGAGTTTAAGGAAGAGGATTGGGACAAGATGGAAAACCTGACCGATATCGAACTTTACAACTGTCCGAAGATCAGTCACATTCCAGACTTCTACTATAATCTCCCTAAATTGCAGGCGATGAACCTGGCACGATGCAAGGGTATCTCAGCCAACCAGTTGAGAAAAGACTGGACTCGCTTAGCTGAGGAGAAGACCGGTAAGACACTCCAGATTCTCTATATGAGTTACAACAACCTGGAGGAGTTCCCAGAGTATTCTGCATTGAGAAAGATGGTAAATCTCGGTTTGCTCGACCTGGCTTACAACAACATCAAGAAGCTGCATCCGTTCGGTTCTGAGGTAGCGCTTTCTTCACTCTATCTGAACAACAACCAGATAGAGGAGGTTCCTGCTAATCTCTGTGCCTTTACAGATGATGTAGAGAGTCTGACCTTCGCCCATAACAAACTGAAGAAGATTCCGAATATCTTCGATGCAAGTTCTGTTCGCGAGATGGGTTCTGTAGACTTCTCTTACAACGAGATTACAGGTGTAGATAATAGTCATGGTACCTACAAGGGTATTAATGCAGCTTCAGTCAGTCTGTCAAACAATAAGATAGAGAAGTTCCCTTCAGAGCTGTTTACAGCCGGTTCGCCAATCACAACCATCGATTTGAGCGGCAACCAGATGCGCACCATCCCTAAGGGTTCCATCAAGGGCAAGAAGGCTTATCTGCTGCAGGTCATCGACCTCCGATTCAACAGGTTGACATCCCTCTCTGATGACTTCCGCTCAACCACATTGCCATACATTACCAATATGGACTTGAGCTACAACTGCTTCACCGAGGTGCCAACCCAGCCGTTGAACAGTGCCGTGCTCCGTGCCTTTGCCATCAACCACCAGCGTGATGAGAATAACGACCAGCGTTGCCTGCGTACATGGCCTACAGGAATCACAACCTGTCCGAGCCTAATCCAGTTCCAGATTGGTTCCAACGATATCCGTAAGGTAGAAGAGACACTGACCTCTCACCTTTATATCCTGAATATCGCAGACAACCCTAACATCTCTATCGATGTAACCAGCGTCTGCGCATACATCAAGGCAGGTATGTATAAGCTGTTCTACGACAAGAATCAGGACATCCGCGGTTGCGATGCTTTGGATCTCGAAAATTAAACCCTATAAGAAAGTAGTAATATGAAATATATGAATAAACTGACATTCGGTATCGTTCTCGCTGCCGGGCTTTTCACAGCCTGCAGCGATAAGGATGATGTCGATATCCCGGGAGGACTGGCGCTCGATAAAGAGGAGATAGCCATAGGCCCTCAGGGTGGAACAGAGCAGATTGCCATCGCTGCCTCACAGGACTGGGTAGCAAATACCTCTGAGCCTTGGCTGATGCTTTCGCCTGCCAACGGCGTGGGTTCTGTTGAGGGTACCATCAAGGTGGATTCTACTCTTTCCAACACGCTCCGCAGCACAGAACTCAGCTTCCAGGGTGCCAACGGACAGAGTCGCAAGCTTACCGTCACCCAGTTCGGTTATGGCAAGCAGATCTTCCTGAAGGATCCTGTTGTAGAAATAGAGAACTCTGATTCTTACGATAAACGTGCTTTCGAGAGTCTGATTTCTGCCAACGTAGAATGCAAGATTGGTAAGATAGAGTATTCTTTCGAGGGTGATCTGACCGATGCTGAGAAGGCAGAGAACGAGAGCGAGCGTGAGGGCTGGCTCCTGAACAGCAAGGATGAAGATAAGCTGATAGGTACTAACCTGGGTATCGTGCTGGACAGAAAGTATCGTCCTCGCACCGTGAAGTTCAAGTTCCGCTGGGCGATGAATGTGGTTCCTGCCGTTCGTGTGGCTAAGGTTCATCTCGTGCCAGTCAATGCTGAAGACCAGCTGGTAGATGCAGATGGCAAACCTACAGATGATGTTATCCTGACCGTTCGTCAGAAGGCAGCACCAAAGATTGAGGACAACCGTGCCGGTGACTCTCTCTCTGTCATCATGATCAACCAGAAACTGGGTAGCATTGCTACCTTCGATTCCAGCGATAACATGCGCAACTGGAGCGGCGTAACGCTCTGGGAAGCTACTGATGATTTCGTGAAGACTCATCCTGAGGCTTTAGGACGTGTACGTTCTGTCAAGTTCAGCATGTTCAACCTTAAGAGTGGTGAAACTCTTCCTAAGGAAGTGGGTAATCTCAAGTTCCTGGAGTCATTCTCTGTTGCAGCTAACGAGAACAACCAGATTCGTGAGGTGAAACTCGGTGATGAAATCTGCTCGCTGAAGTATCTGAAGAATCTTACCGTTCAGGCTTACGGTCTGACTCAGTTGCCTACTAACTTTGTTAAGCTGGGTAGCAGCCTTGAAACGCTCAACCTGGTAAGTAACAACTTCAACAAGTTGTCGGATATCACCAATATCGTCAACGAGAAGACCTTCCCTAAGTTGCGTAACCTCGTCCTCTATGCACAGCGCCGTACGGATGTTGTCACCAACATCGCTTCGCTGGGCGAAAAGAATGCATCAGGCGTCTATGTTTATAATAACTATCCTATCGGACTGTATGGTAAGGTAAATGCCGGATCCGCAGACCGCCAGGCGCTTCTCAAGCTCCTGACATGGGATAAGTTGAATACACTGGAGTTGTCTTACTGCTTCCTGGAGGGTGAACTTCCTACCGATGAAGAGATGACTGAGGCACTGGAGGCTGCCGGAAAGGCTACCCGATACAGCAAGTCTGACTTCTCTACCAACAAGAAAGATTATCTCGACAAGCTGGTAGGCGATACCTGCAGGTGGTTGCTCTCAGGCTGTAATAATCCTGTAACCTGCAAACACAAGGATGGTTCTGTAGTTAGTAAGGAGGTTTGTCCTGATCAGGTGCCACGTGTATTGCCAAACTGCCGTCAGTTGTCACTCAACCTTAACTTCCTGACTGGTGCGGTGCCAAAGTGGATTCTTTATCATCCACATCTGGTAGAATGGACTCCTTCTATCATGATCTTCAACCAGCAGCCTAAGGGTAAGAACAGCGATGGCGCTGCCGTTGGTTTCTCTAATATGACAGAAGACAGCTACAGCTACGACTACTATTACGGAACCAGCGACCCAGGCAACAAGTGGGAGGTTTCGGGCGTAGCTTATCCGCTCTACTACCGCAAATACGTGGCAGCAGGCGATATTAATGAAGCTGCGCTGATGGCTAAGTACAGGAGAACTAAGAAAAAGTAAGATAAACATAAAAACAATATAGAAGCAAACAATGAAGAAAAAGTTTTTCTATATAGCAATGGTCGCATTGGCATTGACGGGCTGTTCTGACAGCCTGTCAACCATCGGCTCTTCTGACGGCAATTCAGAAATCACCATCCCTGCAGATGCTGAGGCGGGTGAACTGCTGATTAAGTTCAGTCCGGAAATGAGCGATATCCTCGACCAGGCACAACTGAGCAAGACCCGCTCCGGAAAGGCTACCCGTTCGGGTATTCCTTCTACCGACGAGGTGCTCGACATCCTGGGAAGCTACAGCTTCGAGCGTGTGTTCCCGGTAGATGCAAATACTGAGGCAAGAACCCGCGAGGCGGGACTCCACCTCTGGTATACGGTGAAGTTTAATAAGGGAACCGACCTGAAGGCGGCTGCCGAGCGCCTGAAGCAGTTGGGTGAAATCTCAAAGGTTCAGACCAACGGCCGCATCAAGCGTGCTTACAAGACAGACAGCAAGCGCATCTATCTCAGCGATAAGGCACTTCAGCAGAAGTCTACCCGCGCAGCAGCCGAGGACGAGCCAAACTACCCAAACGACCCGGGCTTTGCCAGCCAGTGGCATTACCGTAACCTGGGTGAGGACCACTATGACTTTGAGAAGCTCAACAATAATCAGGTGGGTGCTAAGGCAGGATGTGACGTGAATGCACTTGAGGCATGGAAGACCTGTACAGGCGATCCATCTATCATCGTGGCTATTCTTGATGAGGGCGTGATGTATAAGCACCCTGATCTGGCAGCCAACATGTGGCGCAACCCGGGCGAAAGTGTTCAGGGTGCCAAGACTGACGGCGACGGAAACGGTTATGAGGGCGACCTTCATGGCTACAACTTCGTTACTGAGAGCGGCGATATTACCTGGACTGATGCCAATGACACCGGTCATGGTACTCACGTAGCTGGTACCATTGCAGCCGTAAATAATAATGATAGAGGTGTTTGTGGTGTAGCTGGTGGTGACGGAACTCCTAACTCTGGTGTCAAGATCATGTCTTGCCAGATATTCTCCGGCCAGAACAGTGTAACCTTGGCAGGCGAGGCGAGAGCCATCAAGTATGCTGCCGATAATGGTGCTGTCATCCTGCAGTGCAGTTGGGGTTACAACTCTTCAGAGTCTAGCATCATCAACGGTTATACTCCGGGTCCTGCTACCGAGAAGGAATGGGCTGAGACCTATCCGCTGGAGAAGGAAGCTCTGGATTACTTCATCAACAATGCCGGTTCGCCTAATGGTGTCATCGACGGCGGTATTCCTGTCTTCGCAGCCGGTAACGAGTATGCTGGCAATCCTGCTTTCCCAGGTGCTTACTCTAAGTGCGTCAGCGTATCTTCATTAGCTGCCGACTATACTCCAGCCTGCTACACCGATTTCGGTTCGCTCGTAACCCTGAGCGCTCCTGGTGGCGACTTGGAATATTACAGCAAGATTGGCGAGCAGGAAGATGAATACTGGGCAGAGACGACAACCGAGCAGAAAGGTGCTGTGCTCTCTACGATGATCCAGAACGGTAAGCCTGCTTACGGCTACATGGAGGGAACCTCTATGGCTTGTCCTCACGTTTCGGGTGTGGCTGCTTTGGGTCTCGCTTATGCTGCCAAGACGAACCGTCATTATCGTGCTGCCGACTTCGTAGCCCTGATGAAGAAATCTGTAAAGGAACTGGATAGTCATTATCAGAATGGTGCAACCAAGACCTACTATATGAACCATACTACCGTAGGTGCTTCGCCTGAGATCGTACAGCTCTCTAAGTACATCGGCAAGATGGGTGCTGGTCTGATTGATGCAGCTCAGCTCTTGAATAAAATCAAGAACAAGGAACTCAGTTCTGATATGAAGTTGCCTAACGTGTATGTGGGCATCGAGAAGACTGTTTCTCTCAACCTCGCTGCATATTTCGCAGGTCGGACAGAGGGATTCACTTGCTCTGTAGCGAATGGTAGCGTAGCTTCTGCTTCGGTAGATGGCAAGACGCTCATCGTGAAGGGACTCGCTGCCGGAAGTACATCGCTCACCGTAACAGCTGCCGATGGTACCAGCCAGACCGTAGTTGTGACCGTTAGAAAGAGTGCCGGTAACAATGGTTGGATGTAATATGAAGATATTTGCTTTCCTATCGCTTTTCTTCCTGGCTTTGCCTGTTACGGTGAATGCGCAGGAGGAACTGCTGAAGTTTGAGCATCCGCTTATCGATGCAGGTACGATGACCGAGGACGATGCGCCTCGCACCTTCACCTTCGTAGGTAAGAATGTGAGCAAGAAGATACTGCACATCACACAGGTGAGAACCACCTGTGGATGTACCAGTTCTTATGTCAAGGGCGATGTGATGAAGCCTGGCGATACCTGTCAGGTGCAGCTCACCTTCACGCCTAACCGCTATCCGGGCACCATCAATACGGGTGCTTATCTCTATCTGAAAGAGGTAGAGGGACAGCCTGCCGTTAAGCTTGCCTTAACGGGAAAGGTGCTGCCGGGTGCTGACCAGTGGGCACGCTATCCGCACAAGATGGGCGCACTCAGACTGAAACAGGCGAAGGCAAGTATCACAGAGGTAAAGCCGGGCACAGAGCCTGAGGCACGTATCCTCTGCGGAAACAGCGGTGACAAGCCGCTCCGTATATCCAGCCTCCTTCTTCCTCCTTATGCCCGTCTTACGACAGAGCCTGAGGTGATAGAACCGGGTGATGAGGCTGACCTCGTCATCACCATCATAGCCGATAAGATTCCGGCTACGATGCCCGAATCCTTCACCTTCCCTGTTATTCTGGAGGGCTTGGACGCCCGTCCGTCTGACAGAACGATACAGGTCGTTGTAAAGTTAGAAAGGTAAAAGGGTAAAAAAGTAAAAAAGAAAAAAATACCAAGACAATGAAATATTTGAAAAAACTCTTCACCCTCCTGGTGATTGCTTTGTTTGCCTGCGGCTTTGCTGCCTGCAGCAGCGATGATGAAGAACCGGAGGAGCCTTCTCTGGAAGTTACACCTGCCAATCTTCATGGCACATGGGAGTTGGCTGAGTGGAACGGTGAACCTCTTGCTGAGGGCACATACTGCTACATCGTTTTCAACCGCAAGGACCAGACTTTCGAGATGTATCAGAAGTTTGACAGTATGTATGGTCGCCATATCACCGGTTCGTTCGCTATCAAGAACGATCCATACCAGGGTTACATCATCAGCGGAAGCTATGATAACGGTAAGGGCGACTGGTACCAGAGTTATCTCGTAACCCGCCTCCTGGCTTCCGGTTCCATGATATGGACCGCCAAGGATGATGTTACCGACATCAGCCGCTACAAGCGTTGCGATGAGGTACCTGCCGAGATTCTCAAGGAATGTAAAGATCTCACTGAAGAATAAAAAAAAGAGCGAATTATCTGCAAATTCTGCGGATTATTCGCTCTTTTTTTGTATCTTTGCCCTCAAACTTATCATCGGGTTCAAAGTTTAAGAATATGATATTAACGATTACAGGTTCAGACAGCACCGGAGGCTCTGGTGTGCAGGCGGACATCAGGACGATTTCCGAGTTGGGCGGTTATGCTGTTTCGGCAATAACCAGCATCACTGTGCAGAATACGCTCGGTATTCAGGAGTTCTTCGATATTCCTGCCGAGATTGTTTCTGGGCAGATAGAGGCTATCATGAACGATGTGCAGCCCGATATCGTAAAGATTGGTATGATACGCAGGGTGGAGACGCTGAATGTGGTCATCGATGCGTTGACCAAATACCGTCCTGCCCATATCATCTATGCCCCTGCCATCTGGTCGAGCCAGGGCGATGCGCTGATGACGGAAGATGTGGTGAGCCAGATCAAATACCGTCTGCTGCCGCTCTGTTCTGTCGTCGTGTCACGCAAGAAGGAGAGCGACATCATTCTTCAGAATTCCAAACTGCTGAGCCTTGCCGAGAAGCAGGGACTCCGGATCTATCGCCTCGACAATGCCAATTCGCATGGTCTCATCAACCGTTTCTCTTCAGCTCTTGCCGTTTATCTGAATCAGGGCAAGAAGATGGAGGAGGCGTTGGCGATGGCGCAGGATTTCATCAATGTAGAACTCGTGCGCCAGAGCAATCTGCAGGGCAGGAGTTCCGAGCTTTACAACCAATTTATCTCGCAGGTCAATAACTTCTGCCGCACTTACAGTGATGTTCATTTCTATGCTGACCAGTTGAATGTGAGTGGCCGTTATCTTGCTCAGGTTACCCGCCGCATCTCCGGCAAGACGCCGAAGGCAATCATCGATGAATACATCGTGAAGGAGATAGAGCGCGAGCTTTCTACCACCACGCATACGGTTCAGGAGATAGCCAATACCTTCGGTTTCTCATCCCAGGCTCATCTCACCAAGTTCTTCAAGAAAATGAGAGGGGTAACGCCTTCTGCTTTCAGGCAACCAAAACCTGTTGATTAAAATGAGTCCAGCCAATTAAGGAAATAAAATACGGCCAACTGAGGAAACGAAATACGGCCAACTGAGGAAATATCGAAGAAAAGATGGTGTTTTTGTAGTTCCTATCGGATGCTTGAAAGATTAAAATAAGGTTCATTTTACTTCTTGTCTTGTAAGGGAACTAAGTTGCATCAGCGTTGTGTATGAATGAAGAAAAGTTAAAATAATTAAGTTAAATTAGAAACACGGACAAATTCAATTTGTCCGGTTCTTTTGTCCGGTCGCTTGTAAAGGGTTAAATATTAGTAACTTATAAGCTACCGGATAATTTGTCCGGACAAATTCAATTTGTCCGTGTTATTTTTTTCTTTGCCTTTTAACTCTATGTTTTTCACCTCGGAACTCATAGACTTAGGAACCATAAAACTATGAGTTGGGATTTTTAACATAATGACTTCTGACAACCAAAGCGTGAGATTCTGTTATCTGATGCAGAAAGGTTGGTAATGCGAAAATACGACTATTATTTAGACCCTCTTTTGTTATAAATATAATATATATGACTGATAATCAGTTATATTGTGTTTTTCTGCAGACTTTGTATTTTAGACCCTATTTAGTTCTATTATTGAAAAATATTTTGTATTTTTGCGCCCTGAATGTAATTATACTAAATATGAGAAGAAGTATTTCGTTTACGATATTGTTTTTTATGATGCTTTCGGTGTTGGTATCATGTTATCAAAGTCATAAGAGAGAGTTAGACTTAGCTTATACGTTGGCAGAGTTTAAGCCTGATAGTGCCTTGGCCTTTTTGAACCGTATCAATCAAGGTAAACTCTCTGATGAAGATATGGCGAAGTATGCTCTCACTTATTACATGGCTCAGGATAAGTCGGGTTTGGATGTGGATAACGATTCTTTGATTCGCATAGCGTATGATTGGTATGAGGGTCACCAAGAAGATTCTCTTTATGCTTCATCCTTATATTATATGGGAACATGCTTTCTGCTGAATGATAGTATGGAGCAGGCAAAGAGTTGCCTGGAAAAGTCGTATTCCATATCTGACAGCCTCCATAATATGAATTTAAAATGCTTGGCATTGGATAAGCTGATTGAAGTAGAAGAACAGCTGGCGCCTTACAAAGCTTTGAACTATGCTAAAGCTTTGGTGAAGATGTATGACTCTATGTCAAATGTTACTATATATAATAAGGTGGCAGCACGTTTGAGATTGGGTGAGAACTTCTTTTATGTTGATAGCTTGCAGCACGCTTTAGAAGAAGAGAGAAAAGCATATAGAATGGCAATGAAAGCTGGCGATAGCAACTTGTTGTCTTATGTAAGGCAAAATCTAGCTAGTACATTTGAGGAGATAGGTGATAAAGATAGTTGTTTATATTATGCACGATTGGCTTATGACTTGAATGCAGCAAATAGATTTTCTTGTCTGTTGACATTTGCTTCTGCTTATATCTCTGTAGATTCATTAAACCAAGCCTTTAGTTTATTAAAACAAGCAATGCCAAAAACGGCAGAAGACCGCTATTCTGTGTTCTATTTTCAAAGTCAAGCTGCTATGAAAGCGCATGATTTCAAGTCTGCTAAAAGTTTTAGCGATTCGGCGTACCATTATTTGGAGGATATGTATCGAACTGCATTACAAGGTAAGGCTGCTTATTATACATCCTTTTTGAAAAAGGAAAGTGAAAGAGCTAAAACGCAAGGTAAAGCAGAAATGCAGCAGTGGGTATTTAGTTTGATAGTCTTATTGTGTTTTATAGTAGTCATATTTATTTTATATGTTTATAAATCATATAAGCACCAGATAAAACTACGTATGGAGCATGAAAGAGAGGTTCTTCTCCAAAAGCAACAAATGCAGGAAAAAATACACCAAGAGGAACTTTCGCATAAAGAGATTCAACTATCTGTGATGCGTAATTATTTACAAAAGAAAATAGATGTTGTAGAAAAATTAAATTCGTTAGTTCCAAATGAGAATAAGCACATTGTGTTGTCAGAGAGTGATTGGGACGAATTGGAGGTGTTTTTAGATAGTGTGGAAAACCTATTTGTAAAACGACTCAAGCAAAAACATCCGAATTTATCTAAGACCGATTTACGGCTAATGATGCTGTTGCGTTTAAAGCTGTCGCAAAAAGCGTTGGCTTCTATCTATTGTGTGAGCGAGAAAGCTATCAAGCAAAAGTTGTTCTTGTATAAGGATAAGGTAGGCATTAAAAATGAGCATTTTTCACTTCGTAATTATATAGAAAACTTCTAGAGATAGGGACTATATACAGCTTTTTAGACCTCGAAAATCAAGGCGGCAACTGTAAGTGCTTAGATCTTAGAATTATATGCAATATGTGAGATGTTAATGAAATAGACCTGGTTTATTAGGAATGTATTGGAAAAACGGGTAATTTTGCAGCCGTGATTAATAACAATTTAAATGGCAAGGTTATGAAGAATGTAAAAATGTTAGTTTTGTTGGCATTGAGTTTGTACATTACTCTGTTTGCTACAAGTTGCAGTGAAGATGAAACTTCACAGGTATCTTTTACCTCACTGAATATGCTCGATGAGAATCATGGCAAAACCCTGTTAGGTGAAACGGGAGTTTATATAAACGGCTCGATGAATTTCCGGTCTGACAGTTGGCAAGTAGTTGATTTGGGAATCTCTTCAAGTTTCCCGAGTAAGACGATGCCAAATTTGGATAACTTGTCAAACGAAACAAGCGTATTGCCAAATCACCGGTATGCATGTTGTAATACCGAAAATGTTTTGACTTTTCCTTCTCATAAGAATGCATATGAGATAGGATGCAAATATTATCAGTTTGTGGTATCTTCTTTCTTAGAGAAAGAAACTGGCAAGATTGGCGCTGTCGTAGAATATATGTCGTCTTTGTCGAATGAAAATGAATTGCCTCAAAAAGATACTAACATAGGTAACTTGTTTGGACTAGACGACCTATTGTCGTTTGATGCTCTTGGTGCAGAAGAATATTGTTTTTTCGGAAAGAGTGAAGACTTTGCAATAAGTCTGTCTAATGGACATTTAAAAGTGGCTTTGCGTAAGTCTCCAAATGAACTTTATGGGCCTTATGGCAAATATTCGATATATCTACGCAAAGGCAATGTGTATACTAAAGTGACATTTGATGTCAATCTTTAGCTTATGTTTAACAACGGATTTCCCATGATGCTCATTTTGAAGATTGGCTAAAAGTGTTGCTGTATCCAGTGGTGGGTTAGTATATTCCATACGCATATAAACAAAAAGTTCTAATTTCTATAAAATTCCCATTGTGAATCATTGGATATTTGGTATTCCGGAAGAATAGCAAACCTACATCATTTTTACATAATAAACTGGGTTATAAATATTATGTGAGAAATGATGTAAAACGTTTGGCGGTTTGAGCAATTTTCGGTATTTTTGCACCGAGATCATTTTAATTTACTGAGCCTACTTTCTACAAGCCTTACTTTTTTAAGTGGGCTCAGTAAATGACAAAGGTGATTCTTTAAACTTAAAGGTTATATTAATATGGTTGTTAAGAGATTTTTTATAAATATATCCATGTTGTTCTTGGGGGCGCTTCTGTTGCAAGCTAAGAATATAATAGCAAGGGATATGGGAGCTAACAAAGGTGATGTTCCGGCAAACATTGCTATCTTTGATTCTGATAGTAGCGTTGTTGCCAAAAGCATGACTGGAATCTCGGATTCTACAGCAATCTCTCTATCTGATGTAGAGGTGATAGGGCATCGCAAAAACATAAAGTTGTCTGGTTATAATTTACTCGTAGACGTAGAGCATGATTCTATTCTTAACCATCAGAATGATATATATGAACTGATTGGTAAGGTTCCTGGTGTCTTACATGTAGGGAATTCGTTCAATGTGTTGGGTAAGGGAGCACCGGTCTATTATTTAAACGGGCGTAAGGTGAGAGATCAAAGTCTTATCGATAACTTACCAGTTGATCAAATCAAATCTTTAAAAATCGTTGCCATGCCAGGGGCGGATTATGACACGTCTGGTTCACCTGTGATTGATATAAAAACTAAGATTTTAGGAGATGGTGTGGCTTTTAATGCCATCGGAAATGTCACTCAGGCAAAGCATTTGGCTCATAAAACAGGTTTCTCTTCAACATACAATTCTGGAAAATTTGATTTGTATGGTAAGTATTACTATAGGAGAAATAATGCTTCCGAAAGTTCTGATTATGATAAACAGGTATTAGCAGATACCATTTGGAATAAAATGCAACATATTGAAAGCTTGACGCATTCCGGTAGTCATACTTATTCTGCTGGTATGACTTATCATCTGTCTGATAAATCAGAACTAGGAATGCTTTATAGTGGAATGTACACGGATGGAAAGGTTGAGACTCGGGATACATTTAGTGTAGTGCCAAATGCAGGACCTGCATATTATCTCTTTGATAAGAATAAATCCAAAAACAACCTCCTTACGCATCATGTCAATATGTATTATGATGCAAGTTTGAATCATGCCTGGCACGTGAGTGTAGTGATGGATTATATTTCTAAAGCATCGAACACTAATTCTGCTTTAAAGGAAAATCATATAGGTACGAGTTCTGAGGTTTCATATATGGGACATTCTAAATGGAATGTCCTGGCTTCTAATTTCCATGCTACCCATGATTTTGGAAAGTGGGGCACTTTGGGTATGGGATATGATTTCAGCTATAGTGAGGGAATAGACAAGATAGATTATGAACGGTTGAAGTTCGATGGCCGCTTTGAGAATAAGGAAGTTAAAAATGCTGTATTTATCAACTACGAATTACCCTTGGGGGACTTTTCCTTGAGTACAGGAATACGTTATCAAAATCTATATTCCCGTCGGAAGAATGAAAAGGCGTCTGTGATAGAGGCGCATAGTGATAATACATTCTTGCCATCGGTAACCCTAAGCTATAGTCATGGATTGTTGGTGCAGAATCTTAGCTATTCGATAGGAACAGAGCGGGCTAATTATGCAGATATGAATGATAATGTGACGTATGTGAACCGTTATGAGCAATCTAAGGGTAATAGCCAGTTGAAGACAGCCATCACTCATAGCTTGTCTTATCTGTTGATGTATAAGTCTTTATTTCTTACATTAAATTATGATTATATATATCGTCCATTATTGCCGGTGATTTATTCTTTGGAAGGTAACTCGGCAGTAACGGTTTCGTCACAAGATAATTTGTCGCATCGTCAAGCTTTGTCGGCGATGTTGAATTGGCGTAAGACCTATAAATGCTATACTGCATCGTTGACGGGATTCTTTCAGAAGTCAATTATGCATTATCCGGGTATTGATGGAACAACATTTCATGATGGACATCCGTCGACAATTCTTAATTTTGATAATGATTTCAAGCTTCCTAAGCATTTCCTGCTCTCTCTGTCTTGGCAACAAGTCTGGGGTGGATACATGGAGTCGATAAATGTAAAATCATCTTCTTCTGTCAATTTGAGTATCAAAAAATCTTTCTTGAACGATAGATTGCGGTTATCATTAGACGGGTATGATATTTTTAATGGAGATAGAAATCGTGCTTGTAGACAGATCTATAATGTTAGATCTAGTTTTAATACAAAGTATGAAACTCGAAAAGTCGGATTGACGTTAACATATCGTTACCATAAGATAAAAGAAAGAGAGAATCAAACTTCAGCAGAGGTAGAAATGAAGAGACTTGGTATTCCGGAAGAATAGACTTTTCTTTGGTTTTCTAATAAAACTAAAAGGTGTTTGATATGGAATAAAAAGAAAAAAATCAGATAATATAGAGTTGAAACTTCTTGATATCCAATCAAAGTCCAATTTGGAGCGAGTTTGTTTTGTTAACACATAGATAAATCTCTTTTGCAGAATCGCCAGCAAAGCTGTAAAAAAGCTTTGCTGGCGATTTCTCTGTATATAATCTTACTCAATCATGTTCTTGAGTATCCATTTCCTGAAGAATGGGTCTTCTATTTCATATCTGTCACTTCGGATGATGTAGCCTTTCTTGCTTAAACGCAATAAAGCACTTGTCATTGTGCTGGTAGGTTGGTTCCTGTCTTGTGCAGGATTGTTGCCCTCGCAGATACTGACCATAACATACTTGTCTGTCTTATTGAAATTCAGCCATAAACGTTCGTAGTCTAAATCATGAGTCGTTATGATGTCTTCTATGGCGAGTTGGAGTACATCCTCGTATTTACCAGCTACCAGGTTATTCCAAACTGCGAATGAAAGCTGTTGCGTGTAGTATGGATGGCAACTTGTAAAGGCTAGTATCTCGTCTGCAATATGAGCAGCCTGCTCTGCTACATCTCCTAATCTGTTTGTAATATATGACTTGAAATCTTCGTATGGGATCTTGTTGAGTCTCATCAGCATTCCAAAATGATAGAATGGCGATTTCACCCGTTCAAAGATATCTGTCATCATAGATTCCTGACTGCCCAGAAAGATGTAATTGATGCCTGTCTGTTCCTGCATGATAGAACGGAGCTGCTTGTCCATGTTTTTATCGATTTCCAGGATGCTTTGAAACTCGTCCAGGACAACAATCAGTTTGTTTTGAGGTGTAGATACCTTCTGAATTGTATTTAAAACATCTTCTATTGCGGTTGTTCCATTGTCGGTTGATGGTTGGAATGAAACCGATAGCTCGTCTGTCATCGGGTTCATGTTGATAGACGGAATGATGCGGAAGTTACGAAGATAGTGCTTTATCTTTTCCAGTTTGAATTGATTGAGCAGTTCCTTCAGAAGCTTTGCCGCAAAGTCTTCTTTGCTGAGCACGGCTTGCATATTGAGCCATAGGTATGGTCGCTGGGTTTGGACAACAGCCTTTTTAACGAGGCTTGATTTGCCAAAACGTCGTGGTGACATAAGAACGAGATGATTCTCGCTCTTGAGAAACTGTACGATGTAGTCCAGTTCTTTCACTCTGTCTGTAAAGTATGGGGCATCAACTAATGAGCCAAATTTAAACGGATTTTCCATAATCGAAATTTTTCGTAACGAAACTTTTCGCAAAGATACGAAAAATAAAGATGCTTAGAAGATAAACAGCCTTAAATTATTATTGTTTAACAATTTTCTACTCAGGAAAGATCGTCCGTGGATAAATAATCTCTCCTGAGCTGAAAAGAGATTGTCCGTTATCTGCGTGGAAGAGAAATCTTTTCTATCTGTGTACTGCTTTATATATTCAGGAATATCTCTTATATATTTGCGAATCTCTCTTTATACAAAATGACTCAATGTTTGCAGAAAATGGAACATTTTTCTGCTGTTTCGCTGAAAAATGTTTCCTTTGCAGCCGTAATTGAATTAAAATATAAGAATTATGGCAGAAAATAGACAAGAATTGAACCGCAACTTGGCTCAGATGCTCAAGGGTGGTGTGATTATGGACGTAACAACTCCAGAACAGGCAAAAATCGCAGAGGCAGCAGGTGCATGTGCAGTAATGGCGCTGGAACGTATTCCAGCTGATATCCGTGCAGCAGGTGGTGTTTCACGTATGAGCGACCCTAAGATGATCAAGGGTATTCAGGAGGCTGTTTCTATCCCTGTAATGGCTAAGTGCCGCATCGGTCACTTCGCTGAGGCTCAGATTCTTCAGGCTATAGAAATCGACTATATTGACGAGAGCGAGGTGCTCTCTCCAGCTGATAATGTTTATCACATCGATAAGACTCAGTTCGACGTGCCATTCGTTTGTGGTGCCAAGAACCTGGGCGAGGCGCTCCGCCGTATTGCTGAGGGTGCTACCATGATCCGTACCAAGGGTGAGCCAGGAACAGGTGATGTGGTTCAGGCTGTTACCCACATGCGTATGATGCAGAGCGAAATCCGCCGCCTGGTTTCTATGAGCGAGGATGAGCTTTATGAGGCTGCCAAGCAGTTGCAGGCTCCTTACGACCTGGTGAAGTATGTTCACGAGAACGGCAAGTTGCCAGTGGTTAATTTCGCTGCCGGTGGTGTGGCTACTCCAGCTGATGCTGCCCTGATGATGCAGCTCGGTGCCGAGGGTGTATTCGTAGGTTCTGGTATCTTCAAGAGCGGTAACCCTGCTAAGCGTGCCCAGGCTATCGTGAAGGCTGTTACCAACTACAACGACCCTAAGATGCTGGCTGAATTGAGCGAGGACCTTGGCGAGGCAATGGTAGGTATCAATGAGCAGGAGATTGCTTTGCTCATGGCTGAAAGAGGTAAGTAATAATAAATGAGATAACGGATAAAAGCCCCTCCTGCACAAGAAGGGGCTTTTATATTAGATAAGTATGTTATGAGAATAGCTGTATTAGCTTTACAAGGCGCTTTTGCTGAGCACAGACAGAAGTTGGCTCAGTTGGGCGTGGATAGTTTCGAGGTTCGCCAGTTGAAGGATTGGGACCAACCTAAGGATGGCTTGATTATTCCGGGCGGTGAGAGTACCACCCAGGCGAAACTCTTGAATGAATTGGGATTGATGGAGCCTGTGAAGGAGGCGATTGCTGCCGGCTTGCCAGTTTATGGTACCTGTGCCGGTTTGATTCTTCTTGCCAAGAAGATTGAGGGCGAGCCTAGTCAGCGCATTGCTTCGATGGACATCACGGCTTTGAGAAATGCCTACGGTCGCCAGTTGGGCAGTTTCTACATCGAGGCTCCGATGAAGGGCATTGAGGGCAACATCCCAATGACTTTCATCCGTGCTCCTTATATAAAAGAGGTGTGGGGAGATGCTGAGGTTCTGGCTGAAGTAGATGGCAAGATTGTGGCTGCCCGCCAGGGTAACCAGCTCGTTACCGCCTTTCATCCTGAACTGAACGAAAGCCTGGAAATTCATAAGTATTTTCTGAAAATGTGCAAGAAGTAAAATTCAGGATTCTATTTGCAGAATCCATATCATAAAGCAAAAAGCCTTACGGAATCCCGCAAGGCTTTTTGCTTTTATAGTTTTACTCATTCTGAAAGTTCTTCTTACAACAGCTCCGGAAGCTGGAAGAGCTTCACGCTGTTGCTGCCCTTGATGAGGATGTAATGGTCGTGAGGCTGGTTCGCCTTGAGCGCTTCCTTCACTTCCTCTACATTCTGGAACTTGCGGTAGCTGCATGGAATATCCTTGAACTCATCGCCCACCAGCCATACATTCTCCAGACCGGCTGCCTGCAACATGTCTACTACCTTCTGGTGCTCCTCGTGGCTCACTTCGCCGAGCTCGCCCATCTGTCCGAGAATCGCCATCTTATGAGGTACATCCATCACGCGGAAGTTCTCGATGGCGGCAGCCATACTTGATGGGTTTGCATTGTAGGCATCTACCACCAGCTTGTTGTGCGCCGTCTCTTCCAACTGCGAACGGTTGTTGCTTGGGATGTAGTTCTCCAGGGCATGGTCTATCTGCTGAGGCTTCACATCGAAATGAAGACCGATGGTGATGGCGGCAAGCATGTTGTCGATATTGTAAGAGCCGATGAGATGAGTCTGAACCTCATGCCAGTCGAAACTCTCGGTGCGCCAGCGGAACTTCAGGAAAGGAGCGCAGGAGATGACTTCTCCCCATACATCGCAGTTTTCGTCCTTGCCGTAGGTGATGAGGCGGTTGATGTTGCGCTGCTCGGCCATCTGCATCAGATGCTCGTTGTCTGCATTGATGAAGACGAGGGCATCGTTGGCTGCGAGGTAATCATAGAGCTCTCCCTTGGTCTTCTTCACGCCTTCGAAACTGCCGAATCCCTGCAGGTGGGCACGGCCTACGTTGGTAATCATACCGCAGGTTGGCTCCACGTATTCCACGAGTTTTCGGATGTCACCAGGATGGGAAGCACCCATCTCTACAACGGCAATCTCATTCTCTGGTGAGAGACGGAAGAGTGTCTTTGGTACGCCTACGTCATTATTGAAGTTACCCTGGGTGAACATCACGTTGAACTTCTCGCCGAGAACAGCAGAGACGAGTTCCTTGGTGGTGGTCTTGCCGTTGGTTCCGGTGATTCCTACTACAGGAATATCGAAGTGGCGGCGATGCTCACGGGCGAGTTCCTTGAAGGTGGTGAGGCAGTCCTCTACGAGGATGTAGCGCTCGTCGCCTTCCTTGGCATACTCTTTTTCATCTACAATCACATAGGCACAGCCTTTCTCCAAAGCCATGTTGGCAAACTTGTTGCCATCAAACGATGCGCCCTTCAAAGCCAGGAAGATGCTGCCCTCTGGGCAGTCGCGGCTGTCAGTGGTAATCACTGGGTGCGCTTGGTAAATCTGATAGAGTTCTGAAATATCCATAGTCTATAACTGTTATTTTGGGTGCAAAAGTAATCTAAATTATGGACATAACAAACAATTTTCCCAAAAAATGATGGTAATCTCGATAATTCTTTCTATTTTTGCAGAAAATATTCAAGTAATCTTTGGAAAGTGAGGTCGGAATGGGCGCAAACATAGAAAGAGATAAATTAAAAACGAGGAAAGACAAGCTAGCTGGTTATTTCTTCGATATCTCCAAACTAAGTTTTGGAGCGATGGTTTTGGGTGGGCTTACGCCAATGATAACAGGAGAATTCGATTATATGAATCTTCTGTATGTTTTATTTGGTGTGTGCATGACAATTTTGTTTGCAATAGTAGGTAATCGAATTTTAAAATATTAAGAAAATGGAAACAATGATTTTGATATTTGGAATAGGCACTTTAATAGGTGGTGGTATTTTGCTTTGGACATATACTGAATCAGGGAAGAAATGGCTAAAAAGTTTATAGTATGAGTTATTTAGCATTATTTTTTATGATAACTTCTATTGTTGTTATTGCTCTTATAGCTTGGAGTTATACAAAACCAGGCGAGAAATGGTTGAAGGAGTTATAATCCGATGGAATATACGATCAATATCAAGGGGCGCTTGATGGATTTGAGTACCCCTCAGGTGATGGGCATCCTGAACGTTACGCCCGACAGTTTCTACTCTGGCAGTAGAAAACAGACAGAAATGGAGATAGCTCAGAGAGCTAATCAGATTATAGAAGAAGGTGGAAGCATCATTGATGTGGGCGCATTCTCCACCCGTCCCGGTGCCGATGAAGTATCGGAAGAGGAGGAGGGAAGACGCCTGAAGTTCGCTCTCGACATCGTTCGCAGGGAGCAACCGGATGCTGCCGTCTCCGTAGATACCTATCGCCCAACCTTGGCACGCAAGTGTATCGAGGAGTGGGGAGCTGACATCATCAACGATGTATCAGAAGGTGGAATCACTGGTATCGCCAATGTACCGCTGGAGCAGAGACAGGAGGAATATCCAGAAATGTTCCGGTTGGTGGGCGATCTGAAGGTACCTTATATATTAATGTCGGTGCAGCCTACACTTGAAACGATGATGAAGGGCTTTGCAAGAGAGGTGCAGCAGTTGCGCGACCTGGGAGCCAAGGACATCATCCTCGACCCAGGCTTCGGTTTCGGCAAGAATCTCATCCAGAATTATCAGATTTATAATGAGATGGAGAAGTTGAACGTGATGGAACTTCCGGTTCTGGTAGGCATCTCCCGCAAGAGTATGATATACAAGCTGTTGGGTGGAGATGCTACGACATCGCTCAATGGAACTTCCGTGCTCGACACCATCGCTCTGATGAAGGGCGCCAGTATCCTCAGAGTGCACGATGTAAAAGAAGCTGCTGAGGCTGTGAAGATAATAGAAGCAATGAAGGAGGGACGCACATGATAGAATTTGGCATCAAAGACTTTCTCGATATTCTCCTGGTAGCCTCGCTGCTGTTCTATGTTTATCGTCTGATGAAGGAATCGCGCTCACTGAACATCTTCGTGGGCATCATGCTCTTCGTGCTAATCTGGCTTTTTGTGAGTCAGATACTGGAAATGCGTCTGCTGGGTTCTATCCTGGATAAACTGGTGAGCGTGGGAGTTATCGCCCTCATCGTCATCTTTCAGGAGGATATCCGTAGATTCCTCTATGAGATAGGTTCGCAGAAAGGTATGCGCCGGCTGGTTCGCTTCTTCCACTCCAGCAAGGAGAGCCAGAAGGAGGCTAACAAGGAGACCATCATGCCGATTGTGATGGCGTGTATGAGTATGGCGAAGAAATACGTAGGTGCTCTTATCGTTATAGAGCGAGGCGTTCCACTGAAGGACATCATGGATACGGGTGAGGAGATAGACGCCAAGATTAACCAGCGGCTGATAGAGAATATTTTCTTCAAGAATTCGCCGCTTCATGATGGAGCCATGGTGGTGAGCAATAAGCGCATCATGGCAGCCGGATGTATTCTGCCTGTGAGCCATAACCTCGATATTCCGAAAGAACTGGGACTCCGCCATCGTGCCGCTCTCGGAATATCACAGAGCAGTGATGCCATCGCCGTCATTGTATCCGAGGAGACCGGACGAATCAGCGTGGCCATCAAGGGCGAGTTCAAACTCCGACTCTCTGCCGAGGAACTGGAAAGCATCCTTACTCTGGAAATGATATAAGTTAAGTGAAGAGTGAAGAACGAAGAGTGAAGAATTCATCACTTTTCCTACTACGTAAACCTTTACGATATGAATAATCTCCCGATTTAGCTTTTTTTACACATTTTAATCGCTGCTATTTCAAAGAAAATGTGTACTTTTGCAAAGTCGATGTGGCAAAAAGGCGAAAAACAAGATAACATCGCCTAACACTTTGACAGATCTACTTAGGAAACAACAAAATATATAAAATATTAAAAAGTAAAATGGATTTATTACAGCAAATCGTAGCTCGCGCTAAAGCTGACAAGCAGCGCATCGTGCTCCCTGAAGCAGAAGAGGAGCGTACATTGAAAGCAGCCGATAAAGTTTTGGCTGATGATCTCGCAGACATCATCCTCATCGGTAACCCTGCCAATATTAAGAATCTCGCTGCTCAGTGGGGTCTTAACAACATCGACAAGGCTACTATCGTTGATCCACAAAACAACCCTAAGACTGAGGAGTATGCTGAGAAGCTCGCTGAACTTCGCAAGAAGAAGGGCATGACTGTAGAGCAGGCTCGTGAACTCGTAACTAAGAACAACCTCTACCTCGGTTGTATGATTATCAAGACTGAGGGCGCTGACGGTCAGATTTCTGGTGCATTGAGCACTACTGGCGATACTCTCCGTCCAGCTCTTCAGATTATCAAGTGCACTCCAGGTATCACTTGCGTAAGTGGTGCTATGTTGCTCATCACAGACCAGAAACAGTATGGCCAGGATGGCATTGTAGTAATGGGTGACGTTGCTGTAACTCCAAACCCTACAGCAGACCAGCTTGCTCAGATTGCCTATACTACAGCTCATACAGCTCAGTCAGTGGCAGGTATTACTGATCCACAGATTGCCATGTTGAGCTTCTCTACAAAGGGTAGCGCAAAGGATGCTATCAACAAGGAGACTGGCAAGAGCGTTTATATTATTGACAAGGTAAAGGATGCCGTAGCTATTGCTAAGGAGAAGTTCCCAGAGCTTCATCTCGATGGTGAACTTCAGGCAGATGCAGCCCTCGTTCCTGAGGTTGCAGCCAAGAAGGCTCCAGGTTCTGACGTTGCTGGTAAGGCTAACGTATTGGTAGTTCCAAACCTCGAGGTTGGTAACATCGGCTACAAGCTCGTTCAGCGTTTGGGTGGTGCCATCGCTATCGGTCCTATCCTCCAGGGTATTGCCCGTCCTGTTAACGATCTTTCTCGTGGTTGCTCTGTTGATGACATCTACTACATGGTAGCTATCACAGCTTGCCAGGCACAGGACGCTAAGAAGGCTTAATTCAACATTCAACATTTAACATTCAACATTTAACATTATGAAAGTATTGGTTCTGAACTGTGGTAGTTCATCTATCAAGTACAAATTATATAATATGGACGATGAGTCTGTATTGGCACAGGGTGGTGTAGAGCGTATCGGTCTTGATAACGCTTTCATCAAGGTGAAATTGCCTAACGGCGAGAAGAAGCAGATCATGCACGACATGCCTGACCACAAGGAAGGTGTGAACTTCGTGTTCAAGTGCTTGCTCGACCCGGAAATCGGCGCTATCAAGGATTTGAAAGAAATCGACGCTGTAGGACACCGTGTCGTACAGGGTGGTGACAAGTTCAAGGAGAGCGTTATCGTTGACAAGAGCGTAGAGGATGGTATCGAGGAACTTTGCGACCTCGCTCCTGTTCACAACGCAGGCCACCTGAAGGGTATCCGTGCCGTTGACTCTTTGATGCCTGGCACTCCTCAGGTTTGCGTATTCGACAACGCATTCCACAGCACAATGCCTGACTACGCTTACCTCTATGCAATTCCTTACGAGTTGTACGAGAAGTATCACGTACGCCGTTATGGTTTCCACGGAACATCTCACCGCTATGTTTCTAAGCGTGTTTGCGAGATTCTCGGTCTCGACCAGAACAACTCTAAGATCATCACTTGCCACATCGGTAACGGTGGCTCTGTAGCTGCTGTATTGAATGGTAAGGTATTGGATACCTCAATGGGCTTGACCCCATTGGCTGGTTTGATGATGGGTTCACGTTGTGGTGATATCGATGCTTCTGCCGTTACCTACTTGATGGAGAAGTTGAACATGAAGCCACAGGAGATGGCTGACTTCCTGAACAAGAAGAGTGGTGTGCTCGGTATTACAGGTATTTCTTCTGATATGCGCGACATCGAAAAGGCAGCTAACGAGGGCAACGAGAAGGCTCAGTTGGCTCTTCGTATGTATGAGTATCGTATCAAGAAGTACATTGGTGCTTACACAGCAGCTATGGGTGGCGTTGACGCTATCGTATTCACAGCTGGTGTAGGTGAGAACCAGACCGACCTGCGCGAGGAAGCTTGCAAGAACCTGGAGTATCTTGGCATCAAGATCAACAAGGAAGTGAACGATAAGGTTCGTGGCGAGGAAGCTATCATCTCTACTGACGACAGTAAGGTGAAGGTAGTTGTAGTTCCTACCGACGAGGAGATTGTTATCGCTCGCGATACAATGGAGTTGGTTGCTAACAAGTAATCATACGCTATATATAATAAGGTGAAGACTAGAAACTTAAGTGAATGGTCTTCACCTTTTTAAATTTTTAGAATTATGAAAACAAAGATTGTAACTTTCGGAGAAATATTGCTTAGAATTTCTAAGCCTGGTTATCAACGCTTATTTCAGGGACATCATATGTTTGGCAATTATGGTGGCAGTGAGGCTAATGCAGCCATCTCTTTGGCTTATTTAGGCGATAATGTAGAGTATGTAACCCGTGTGCCATACGGTGAGATGGGTGAGGCTGCGTTGATGCATCTCAGAGAGTACGGTCTGAATGTTTCTCATGTTGTGCGTGGCGGCGAACGTCTCGGAACTTATTATTTCGAGGAAGCTGTGGCTATGCGCAATTCCCGTGTGGTTTACGACCGCAAGAATTCTTCTTTCTATACGCTGAAGCGCGGAATGGTGAAATGGGAAAAAGTGCTGGCTGATGCAGCCGTATTCCATTGCTCCGGCATTACCTGTGCTATCAGCCGCGATGCGATGGAATCAACTATGGATGCCATCAAACTTGCTGTTTCTGACGGGTTGACCATTGCCTGCGACATCAATTACCGTAAGAATCTCTGGGGATATGGTCTGGAGCCTCATGATGTGCTATTCCAGATGATGCAGTATAGCGACATCATCTTTGGTGACCAGAATGAGTGGGAGGTAGCCAGCGGTGTGCCTCATATTCCTTTCGAGGCTTTGGATGCAGACTATGAGATTGACAAGGAGGCTTATCAGAAGTATTTCCGCAAGATGCATCAGCTCTTCCCTAAGTGTAAGAAGATGCTGATGGCGGTAAGAAATCAGATTGCCAGCAGTCATCATACCTTGAGCGGCTTGCTCTATGATGCTGTAGAAGATCAGCTCTATACTACAAGAATCTATGATATTGAGCCGATTGTTGATCCGATGGGTGTAGGTGATGCCTTTATTGCTGCCTATATTCATGCCCATCAGAAGTGGGGCGACAAGAACCAGTATTGCCTGGATTTCTCACTGTCAGCAAGCGCGATAAAAAATACGGTTCCGGGTGATCAGAATCTGGTTACAGAAGAGGAAATCATCAATAACATGACTTCTTCAGGAGGTCGCATACAGCGATAACAATAAAGGGCAGCTCATAAAGCTGCCCTTTATTGTTATGGTTGGCTTTCGCCTTCCACATATTCTTCCATAAACATGTGTTCGCCATCAAACACGGCATAGGTGAACTGCCATATCCAGTCGCCCAGAATCATCAGTCGGGTCTTTTTGCTCAACATCAGATCCAGTTCGATGTGGCGATGGCCGAACATGAAGTAATCTATATCCTTGTGGCCTTGCATATACTGTTTGGCAAAGCGCACCAGAAACTCCTTCTTTTCGCCCATGTAAGGCTCTTCCTTTCCGTCAGCACGTTTCAGTCGGCTATGCTTAGCCCAGTTCAAGCCCAAAGCCATTCCCCAGCGAGGATGAATCGCATTAAGGAGGCGTTGGCAAGTATGATTCTGGAACATTCTTTTCAGAAACTTGAATTTCTTGTCTGGGTCACCCAGTCCGTCTCCATGTGCCAGATAGAATACTTTATCGTATATCTCTACGGTCTGAGGCTTGTAATGTACGGTAACGCCACACTCTTCCTCCAGGTAGCCATAGGTCCAAAGGTCGTGGTTACCCGTAAAGAAATGTACTTCCACTCCCATATCGGTCAACTCCGAGAGCTTACCTAAGAAGCGTGTATAGCCTTTTGGTACGACATATTTATATTCGTTCCAGAAGTCAAACATGTCACCCAGGAGATAAACTGCCGCAGCCTTCGTCTTGATACTGTCCAGGAAACGGACCAGGCGGCGTTCTTGCATGCGGGCATGCGGAATGGCTAATGAGCCAAGGTGCGCATCTGAGAGGAAATATACATTTTTCATAAGCGATTCTTTTTAAATGAAGAGTAAAGAATGAAGAGTGAAGAATTCAACGGCTTTGTCTTTATTCAAAACCGAGTTCTACGCGAGCTTCCTCGCTCATCATACTCTGATCCCAAGCCGGTTCGAATACAAGGTTCACATTGGCAGATTTTACGCCTTCCACGCTGTCTACCTTGCTTCTTACATCCTCCAGAATGAAGTCGGCAGCAGGGCATGAAGGGGCTGTGAAGGTCATGTCGAGATCTACGGTGGCATCGTCCTTCACATCTATTTTGTAAATCATACCTAGGTCCCAGATGTTGACAGGAATCTCTGGGTCGTAAACGGTCTTAAGCACATCTACGATCTTTTCTTCTATCTTTGTCTTTTCTTCTTGTGTCATAATAATCTTTGTTTTTGCCTACAAAGATAATAATTATTGCAGACAAAACAAAAAGAAAAGCTGTTTTTTTCTTGCAGAAGGTCTAATATACCCCAAATAGACTACAATTTACCTTTGTCGTGATATGAATAAAAGGCACCATCGGTTATGATGACATGGTCCATAAAGAAGAGGCGCATGATTTCGCAGGCTTTGGCAATCTTCTGGGTAAGTACATCATCGGCTTTGCTTGGCTGAGGATTGTTGCTGGGATGATTGTGGCAGAAGGCGATAATGGTAGCGTTGTTGAGCACCGCTTCTTTGATGATAAGACGGATGTCGGTTGCCGTTTCTGTAATGCCGCCTTTTGAGATGCAGCTCGCTTTGATGAGCTTGAAGTTCTGGTTCATCATCAGGAGCCATGCTTCCTCTGTATCTAAATCCTGCATCTTCGGAAGCATATAGTTGTAGATGGCAAGGGATGAGCCTAAGTCGGGACGTGTGCCAATCTTATCGAGAGCACGGCGCTTGCCCAGTTCGCAGGCTGCAAGAATGGTGATGGCTTTGGCGGGTCCCATTCCTTTATATTGCGTCAGTTCTCTGATAGACTTCTTTCCTAGCTGGTTCAGGTTGTTGTCGCAATCCTTCAGAATGCGTTTCATCAGGTCTACGGCACTTTCGTCAGTAGATCCCGAACCAATCAGAATACCTAAGAGCTCGGCATTGGATAAAGCTGAGGCTCCCAAGCGCTCCAGTTTCTCGCGAGGCTTGTCTTCTTCTGCCCAATTGGCAATGGTTAGTTTCTCTGCCATAATAATAACTGATTAGTAGATTATTATTGGCTTCTCTTTTGGCGGGGAAGTCTTATTTGTAGAAAGTCTTGTTGTATGCGCTGAATTCGCTCTGTCCCAGTACGCATCTCTTCCACCATGCAGAAAGGAATCCGCATCCGTAACCCATCAGCTGTGTGAAGGCAGCGCGAATGCTCAGCAAGCCTATCTTCACGCTGTGATTCTCTCTGCTGCTGTCGATAAACAGTGCGATGGTATAGAGAATGATGCCGGCGAGACCGATGCAGCCCAATGCTGCCATCGCATTGCCCAAGGTTGGGAATACGTGAACGGTGCCAAGCATGTATGGCAGGAAGCCGAAGAAGAGCAGAAGCAGCGTGCCTATTACGCCCACGGTGAAGACCATAGGAAGGAGATGCACGAGTTTGAGACTCTCTGGATATTTCTTGTAGAGATTGATGCGGGCGATGCCACTGTTGTAGACCTGTCGCCAGAATTTGCGGAAGTCGGTGCGGCGCTTATGCCATACCCATGCTTCAGGGAACAGACGGCAACGGCAGCCTGCCTTGAAGATACGGATAGAGAAATCAATGTCCTCACCGAAACGCATATTGGAAAAGCCATTCAACCTGAGATAAACATCCCTGCGGATGCCCATGTTGAATGAACGGGGATAGAACTTATCCATCTTCTTCTTTCCGCCACGGATACCACCGGTGGTAAAGAAAGAAGTCATGGAATAAGAAATGGCTTTCTGAGTATCTGTAAATGATGAGTGCGCCTTGTCGGGACCGCCGAAAGCATCGGCTGGCTCACGGCTCAACTCATCACTTACAGCCTGCAGATAACCTTCTGGCAAGACCACGTCGCTATCGAGTATCAGAAGATACTCACCCTTGGCGCGCTCGGCACCATAGTTGCGACTCTGGCCCGGACCAGAGTTCTCCTTATAGTAATAATGTATATCCATCATGTGCTCATATCGTTTGCACACATCCTCGCAGGGAGTCTGTGAGCCATCCTCAACGATGACAACTTCGAAGTCTTTCTCTGATTGATGAGTCAGACTCTCTAAAAGTTCGTCCACTTCGTCAGGACGATTAAATACAGGTACTATGATGGAATATTTCATTCTTCTTACTATTAAGGGTTAGTTTTACTCAATAAGAGCACAATCTTCCTGTTGGAGGATGTATTACTCGCTTACACGACCGAGGTAGCTACCGTCACGGGTGTCGATTTGGATAGTCTCGCCTTCGTTGACGAACAAAGGAACACGAACCTCAGCACCAGTCTCCAATGTAGCAGGCTTTGTAGCGTTGGTAGCAGTATTACCCTTTACACCTGGCTCAGAGTGAGTAATCTTCAAAGTAGTCTTCACTGGCATTTCAGCCAAGAGGATAGTACCATCAGTTGTATCAGTAACCACCTCAACAACGTCACCCTCCTTCATGTACTGGCCACCAGTAACGTTCTCCTTAGCGATAGGCACCTGCTCGAAAGTCTCCTGGTTCATGAAGATGCAACCAGTAGCGTCCTCGTAGAGGTACTGGTAAGGACGGCGCTCAACGCGAACATCCTCCAATTTGAAACCTACCTGGAATGTACGTTCCAATACACGACCGTCGGCAACATTCTTCAATTTTGTGTTCATTACGGTGTTACCTTTACCTGGCTTTCTGTGCTGAAAGTCGATGCAAACCCATACTTTGCCATCCATGCGGATGCAAGTACCAATCTTAATTTCCTGTGAATTAATCATTTCTTGTTTATCTTGAATGTTATTACAATAATCTCAAAATCGAGTGCAAAGTTACGGCAAAAACATGAAAAATCAAAGGAAATATCGAAAAAAACATAAATATTTAAGCTAAATTTGGTAGTTTTCTTGGTTATTTCAGAAAATATGCGTAATTTTGCAGCCCAAAAAGGGCGTGTTTTGCACTTTTGTGAAGAATATTAATTAAAAAATAAATAAGAAAAATGAAAAGAACATTTCAGCCTCACAATCGTCGTCGCGTAAACAAGCATGGTTTCCGTGAGCGTATGGCAACTAAGAATGGTCGTCGCGTATTGGCTTCTCGCCGTGCTCATGGCCGTAAGAAGTTAACTGTATCTGACGAGCACCACGGAAAGTAATTCCGAGGAAAGATTCGTCTGTTGACGATGACATTAAAAGCAGCAAGGATGTATTCTTTGCTGCTTTTTGTTGTTTATAACGCCCCTTTCTTTTCTGAGATTGCTCTTTTGGGAACAAAGATGTTTTGTTTTTATATCATAAAATAGGTGGTGAGAGTGCAAAAACTTTCCTTTTTATTTTGTTCTTCCCCCAAATACTTGTATCTTTGCACCAAAAAATAATATATGACTTCATCAGAGTTTATAAATAAGTTTAAGAGTAAGTACCTTTGGGGGAATATCGGTGCCATGATTCTGGTGCTGGTGTTGCTCTGTGTCGGTGTCAAGTATGGCATCGATATCTATACCCATCATGGTGAGGCCATCCGTGTGCCGGATATTCGATATAAGAATATCGATGATGCTACACATATCCTCGACGATGCGGGATTGGAAATTGTTGTAACGGATACGGGATATGTCCGCTCTTTGCCGCCTGATGTCATTCTGGAGCAGACTCCGGTTTTCGGAGAAGTGGTAAAGTCGGGACATGTTATCTATGTTACCATCAATTCTGATCATTCTCCACGTATCACCATTCCTGATGTCATTGACAACAGTTCGTTGCGAGAGGCAATGGCTAAACTTACTGCTATGGGATTCAAACTGGGTACACCTGAATATATTCCTGGCGAAGAGGATTGGGTTTATGGTATCCTCGTTAAGGGTAAGCATGTTGTAGCTGGTGATAAGGTTTCTATCGATGATGTGCTTGTCATACAGGTTGGCAATGGTAAACGGAGCGTTGATGATTCTATCGATGTGGTAGATCCGGTTTATCACGGCGAAGAAGATGTGATGGAAGGCGAAGGTGACATGAGCGGAGAAACTCATGAAGACAACTTCGAGGTGGTTCCTGGTACGGAAGCCACAGAGCCTGCTCCTTCGCATGAACACCATCAGAAGGAAGTGGTGGAGTAGGAGAAATGAAAAGTGAAGAGTGAAGAATTCAATAGTAATACGAATGATATTTTTAGATTATATATATAATAAGGTATATGCTCCTGTAGAGGATGACTTCGGGTTTGATGATGCAGGAGATATGGACGAACTGGATGATGAACTCCAGATGGAGGAAGGAAACGCTGCTTCTGGTGAAGGAGGAGATGAACTCTATGAGCACTGGAAGGTTCAGGTGGATGCCAACCAGGATCCGGTCCGCATCGATAAGTACCTGGCTGATAAGATGGCCTATCAGAGCCGTAACCGTATTCAGCAGGCTGCTGATGCCGGATTCATCCATGTCAATGGTAAACCGGTAAAGAGCAACTATAAGGTGCGCCCTAATGATCTGGTTACTCTGATGCTCGACCGTCCTCGTCATGAAACGAGTATCAAACCTGAAGAAATCGCTATCAATGTGGTTTATGAAGACGATCAGCTGATGGTGGTCAACAAGGAAGCAGGTATGGTGGTGCATCCGGGTGCGGGCAACTTTCATGGAACCTTGATTCAGGCGGTAGCCTGGCATTTAAGGGATATGCCTGAGTTTGATGCCAATGATCCGGAAGTGGGCTTGGTGCATCGCATCGATAAAGATACCAGCGGACTGCTCGTTGTGGCAAAGACCCCTACGGCAAAGACCGCTCTGGGTAAGCAGTTCTTCAACAAGACTACCCATCGCAGTTACAATGCGCTTGTTTGGGGCAACATTGTAGAAGATGAAGGGCGCATAGAAGGCAATATCGGCCGTGATCCGAAGAACCGTCTCCGTATGAAGGTCTTCGATCCGGACAGCGGAATAGGCAAGACGGCGGTTACGCATTACAAGGTGTTGGAACGTTTCGGTTATACCACATTGGTGCAGTGTGTGCTTGAAACAGGCCGTACCCATCAGATTCGTGCCCACATGAAGCATATCGGTCATCCGCTCTTTATGGACGAAACGTATGGCGGAACAGAGATTCTGAGAGGTCAGCGCAGTAGCAGCTACAAGGCATTTATCCAGAACTGCTTCAAACTCTGTCCGCGTCAGGCTCTCCATGCCAAGACACTCGGCTTCGTGCATCCTACAACCAAGCAGCAGATGGATTTTGACAGTGAGTGGCCAAATGATTTTAGACAATTAATAGAAAAGTGGCGCGGCTTCATCGCTGGCACCACACAAGATACATTCAAAAATATTTAGTAATTATGGAAAATAGCAAGAGAACGATAGCCATCGTATGTGGTGGTGATTCTTCTGAGCACGACGTATCATTGCGCTCAGGACAGGGTTTGTACTCTTTCTTTGATAAAGAGCGCTACAATATTTATCTCGTCGATGTGAAGGGCACCGACTGGCATGTCGCTTTGGATAATGGTGAGACTATCGAGATTGACAAGAATGATTTTTCTTTCGTTATGAACGGCAAGCATGTCTATTTCGATTATGCTTATATCACCATCCACGGACAGCCTGGTGAGAATGGTGTGATGCAGGGTTATTTCGACCTCATCCATCTGCCATACTCTACAAGCGGTGTTCTGGTAGAGGCAATGACTTTTGATAAGTATGTGCTCAATAATTATCTGCGCGGTTTCGGTATAAACGTAGCAGACAGTATCTTGCTCCGTCGCGGTGAAGCTTATGATGAAGAAGAGATTGCCAAGCGTATCGGTATGCCTTGTTTCGTAAAGCCTGCTGCTGACGGCAGTAGCTTTGGTGTGAGCAAGGTGAAGAATGCTGACCAGCTGGCTCCAGCCCTCCGTGTGGCTTTCATGGAGAGCAATGAGGTAATGATCGAGGGCTTCCTTGATGGAACAGAGATTTCACAGGGTATCTACAAGACAGCAGAGAAGACTGTTGTACTGCCAGCTACAGAGGTGGTTACCACCAACGAGTTCTTCGATTACGATGCCAAGTATAACGGTCAGGTACAGGAAATCACTCCAGCCCGTCTCTCTCCTGAGACTGCAGAAGAGGTTGCCAAGACCACATCCCGCATCTACGACATTCTTCATGCCAACGGTATCATCCGTATCGACTATATCATCTCTAAGGATAAGGATGGTAAAGACAAGGTGAACATGCTGGAGATCAATACCACTCCAGGTATGACCGTTACCAGTTTCATTCCTCAGCAGGTTCGTGCAGCAGGTCTTGATATCAAGGATGTGCTCAGCGAAATCGTGGAGAATCAGTTCTAGAATAACAAACTCATATATGGTTCTGCGATTTTTTCGCAGAGCCATATATATTAATAGGTATATATTATGAATATCCCTCAAGAATTTGATACCATCCGTCCTTGGGAGCCTGAAGATCTCCCAGAGGTATTCGACCGTTTGCTTTCAAACGATCAGTTTAAACAAGTGCTTGCCTATCTCTATCCACAAGTACCTTTCGAGATGATTGCCCAGAAGTTGAAGGCATGTAAGACCAATCTGGATTTCCAGTTGGCTTTTGCTTACGATTTTGTTCATGGCATTCTGAAGAAGGCAGCAACAGGCTGCGAGATGGATTGCACATCGCTCGATAATACCCGTAATTATACTTTCATCAGTAATCACCGTGATATCGTGCTCGATTCAGCCATCCTCGATGTCCTTCTTATCGATAACGGTTTTAAGACCACTTGCGAGATTGCCATCGGTGATAATCTCCTTTCTCTTCCTTGGGTCAAGGACCTGGTACGTGTCAACAAGGCGTTTATCGTAGAGCGTGCCCTGAGCATGCGACAGATGCTGATGTCGAGCAAGCGCCTCTCTGACTATATGCATTTTGCCATCAAGGAGAAGAACGAGAACATCTGGATAGCCCAGCGCGAGGGTAGGGCCAAGGACAGTAATGACCGCACCCAGAAGAGTATTCTGCAGATGATGTCGATGGGTGGTGAGGGCAGCATTATCGACCGCCTGAAACAGCTTCATCTCGTACCGCTCTCTATCAGTTACGAATATGATCCATGCGATTTCCTGAAGGCTAAGGAGTTCCAGCAGAAGCGCGATAATGCCGATTGGAAGAAGGGACCTATGGATGATCTGGTAAGCATGCAGACCGGTATCTTCGGTTATAAGGGTCATGTTCATTACCATGCAGCCCCATGTCTTGATGATTATCTGGACAGTCTTGATCCTGATATGCCTAAGCAGGATATATATAATAAGGTAGCAGCCTATATGGATGAGCAGATATTCAAGAACTACCGCCTCTATCCGGGCAACTATGTGGCTCTTGATTTGCTTGAAAACTCAACTGCTCATCAGGCAGAATACACTGCCGAAGATAAGGCAAAATTTGAAAAATATATGGCTGGTCAGCTTGCGAAAATTGACCTTCCAAACAAGGATGAAGCTTACTTGAGAGAGAGAATTCTCGAGATGTATGCCAATCCTGTACGTAATTACCTTGCTGCTCAATAGCGGCAAGGTAATACTTTTTCTGTTTGATGATGTTGGAAACTGTTATTGTCTGCCTGTTTTAATCAGACTCCTAATTGGTAATTCATAAGCTGTTTGCGACAGACAGTTAACAGGCAAACCACAGACAGCCTACTGGCGCTATAGCCGCTAGTGGACTGTTCGCCTAGAACAGCCATCCCCAATGCCTTTGTTTCGTTTTTATGCGAAGCTTACGAAGAAATACTCTTCACTCTTCACCTTTTCCTCGGAATCCCCTGTGTTTATCGGCATTCCGGGCGGTGAAGAGTATTCGGGCACTCTTCACCTACTCTTCACCACTCTTCACCTCTCTGTTTCGGCGGTTTTGCGTATCTTCTTACGCCTCGATGCCTCGTGCCTAGGTGAAGAGTGGTGAAGAGTGGGTGAAGAGTCGCCGATAACTCTTCGCCCCTTGAAACGCCCTGTTTATGGGCGTTTCAGAGCATAAGGTGAAGAGTGAAGAGCTTTTGGCTGTAAATTCCTGCATTTATCAGCATTTATTTCTGTTCTTGTTTTTCTGCAATGCATTCCATTTCTATCAGCCAGCCTGGTCTGCATACTCTTGCCTCTACTATGATATGTGGTATCTGAGGGTAAAACTGATTCATCAGTTGCTCTATGGTATGATAGTCTGAGATGTCGCGCAGGTAGATGATAAAGTATTGGATATCGTTCATCATCGCATCGCCATCCTTCAATAATGCACCGATGTTCTCGAGCAATCTGCCGGTTTGTCTTATAATATCGCCTTCGTATACAACTGCTCCATCTTTATCTATGCTGGCTGTTCCTGATATGAAATATTGTTTCTTCTGGGGCAGAGAAAGGCTGGTTCCCCGTTCAAAGGCTACTCCGTATTCGTGAGTAGGATTCAGATGGTTGAGTGCCTGGAGATATTGCTTGTCTTCTTCCCTGATGCCGGGAACGGTCAGAAAGTCGATAGCTACAGATGCATGACGTACGGATGTAGCTCCGCCGATGCCCGTACTGGCTATATAATGGGTCTCTGCCGTCAGACCTTGCTGGTCGAAAACATCATTGCGCGCTTCTACTACTCCCTGATAGTTTACATCGATATGAGTTACGTATATCCATGTTCTTACCAGGTTGCGCTCCATCGTCATATCTGTACCGGCGATAAGTTGCTGGTATTTGTCGAATAGCATTCGGGTCTGTTCGTATGAATCCTTTCCCTTCGCTTCTTCCTCTGTGAGGCGAAGACTATGGAATAAGATAGGGGTAGTATCATCAGTAGTCTTGATCAGCAGACTCACCTTGCTGCCATTCAGTGGAGTCTGTTCCACGATAGTGAGGTTTGTGCCTTTCAGATACTCCTGATAAAGGAGTGACTCTTCTAAATCCTGAGTCTGGTTCTGGGCGTCGCTGAGGAATACTTTACAATATTGCAAAGTACGATTTTCCAGTTTCTCTGTATCGAGATAGTTACCTAGTTTCAGATACAGAAAATTGAGACGGTCATTGAACGTCCCCTTAGCTTCTGGTGATAATATTATGTATTTGTCCATCTTGTTTTTCTTTTTTTCGCCGGCAAAGGTACGGATAATATATGAGATATAAGAATATAGACAGGATGAAAAGATGAAAATACCGAGAAATGGGGATAGGATGAAGTGGAGTAGAACGAAAAAGAGGGTGTGTCATGAACTTATGACACACCCTCAATCTCTTTCTTATATCCTGCTTTAAAGTGATTCGAGCATGCGCTTGATGACAACCTCGGCAGAAATCTCACGGTTGGCTGCCTCTGGAATCACCAGGCTGTTCTTGCTTTCAATGACATCATCGGTTACAATCAAGCCACGGCGAACTGGCAGGCAGTGCATGAAGCAACCATCGTTGGTCCAGCTCATGTGCTCCTCGTCGATGGTCCAGCTCATATCCTTGCTCAGGATTTCGCCATACTGTGCTGGGTCTTTCACGCCCGGACAGCTCCAGTTCTTGGCATAAACGAAGTCTGCACCTTCCAGCGCCTTCTTCTGGTCGTACTCTACCTTGGCATTGCCTACGAACTTAGGATCGAGTTCGTATCCCTCAGGGTGAGTAACCACGAAATCTACATCGGCTGCGTTCATCCACTGGGCGAATGAGTTTGGCACAGCCTGAGGCAAGGCACGGCAATGAGGAGCCCAGGTCAGGACTACCTTAGGACGAGCCACCTTCTTATGCTCCTCAATGGTGATGAGGTCGGCGAATGCCTGGAGAGGGTGAACGGTAGCTGTCTCCATAGCGAAGACTGGGCGGCCGCTGTACTTTACAAACTGGTTTACGATGGTTTCGGCATAATCGTAGTCACGGTCTTTTAAACCGGCAAAGCTACGAACACCGATAAGGTCGCAGAAGCTACCCATCACAGGGATTGCCTCAAGCAGGTGCTCGCTCTTGTCGCCATCCATGATAACGCCACGCTCTGTCTCCAGTTTCCATGCACCGGCATTCACATCGAGCACGATAACATTCATGCCCAGGTTCATCGCAGCCTTCTGTGTACTCAGTCGGGTACGGAGACTGTTATTGAAGAATATCATCAGCAAGGTTTTGTTCTTGCCCAACTCCTGATAACCGAAACGGTTTGCTTTCACTTCCTGTGCCTCGGCGAGCGCTGCTTTCAGGTCGCCAAGGTCTTCAACATTAAAGAATGTCTTCATTGTTATTTCGTTTTTTGTTTGTTATTTCTAATATATATTGCTCTTGAATCTTTCTTCTTGAATCTTGATGTTTGCAAAGTTTGCATGCAAACCTTGCAAACATGGCAGAAACTAAGACTTGGTACGGAGAGGGTACGGAGCAGGTACGGAGCGGGTCTTGTTATGCTCTTGTCTGTCCCTGGCCAGTAATCAACCACTTGTAGGTGGTAATCTCTTCTAGCGCCATTGGTCCGCGTGCTCCAAGCTTTTGGGTACTGATGCCAATTTCTGCGCCCAATCCGAACTGTGCGCCATCGGTGAAACTGGTTGGAGCATTCACATAAACGCAGGCTGCATCTACCAATGCCTGGAACTTCTTCTGGGCAGTTTCATTGTTGGAAACGATGCTCTCGCTGTGCCCACTGCCGTAGGTAGCGATATGGTCGAGCGCCTCATCTTCCGAAGCTACGGTCTTGATGCCCATCTGCATGCTGAGCCATTCGGTGTTCCAGATACTCTTCACGTTGGCATCAGCCTCTTTCATCTTCGCTTCGCTTTCCTCTGCCTTATATAATAAGGTGTCAGGATAGTGTCCCTTTAAGACTTCGTAAGCCTTGGCATCAGCATGAATCTTGGTTTGCTTCTCGGCGAGTCCTTCACAGAGGGCAGGGAGGTCGCTTAATCTGCTTTCGTGAATCAGCAGACAGTCGAGCGCATTGCATACGCTCACTCTTCTGCATTTGGCATTGGTGATGATGCGCTTGCCCATCTCCAGGTCGCCATCCTTGTCGAAGTAACAATGTACCACGCCGGCTCCGGTTTCGATAACCGGCACTTTGGCAGTATCACGGACGAAGTTGATGAGCTTCTTTCCTCCACGAGGAATGCAGAGGTCGATATAGCCCACGGCATTCAGCATTTCGCCTGTAGCTTCATGGGTAGCAGGGAGCAGTGTAACAACATTCGGATCAATACCAAAAGTTATCAACACCCTGTGGATAAGTTCGACACCCGCTGAGTTTGAGGCGTTTGCGTCCTTTCCTCCTTTCAGTACACACGCATTTCCACTCTTGAAACAGAGTGAGAAAACATCGTAAGTCACGTTAGGACGAGCCTCGTAAATCATGCCGATAACTCCGAATGGAACGGCTACTCGCTGCAGGTGCAAACCATTTTCGAGTGTTTTGTCTTTGAGAACTCTTCCGAGCGGTGAGGGCAGTGTACTGACGTGTCGCATATCCGAAGCAATATCCTGGAGTCGCTGCTCTGTGAGTTGCAATCGGTCGTAGAGCGGGTTCGCCTTGTCCATCTTCGCCAAGTCTTCTGCATTCGCTTTGAGAAGCGCAGGAGTCTCAGCGATGATGGCATCAGCCACCGCCTGCAGGATTTCATTACGTTGTTCATCAGTTAGCAAACCAAGTGTTTTGCTAGCTGCCTTCACTTTTTGGAAAGTCTCTTTCAGTTCCATTCGCTATTTCCTTTCTTATTTTTATGATAAGATATTTTGTAATGTGTTACGAGTTCCCTCTTAACAACGGCAAAGGTAAGCATAAATATCGGAAAATGCAAACTTTATGCAAGAAAAAGTAATGATTTTATAGATAAATGGATAGTTATACGGAAAATGATATTAAAAAAGGTCAGGCAGCGCCTGACCTTTTTGTAATGATATCTTCTAATTATTCTGATACTGCCAGAAGAATTACTCTTTATCGTTTTCTTCAGGATGAGCCATTAGATACAGTTCTTTCTGTCGTTCGATTTCTCTTCTCAAGTCTTCCTTGTTTGGTAGGTAAAGCTTGTATTTTGCTGCGAACATCTGGTCGTTTTTGGCGAGGGTAGAGTATCGTGCCACATCCGAATCTGTTTCGGTACAAAGGATGATGCCGATTGTAGGGTTGTCGTCTGGTCCTTTTTTCATCTTGTCGTACATCTGAAGATACATATCCATCTGTCCTACATCCTGGTAAGTGATGCGATTTACCTTCAAATCGACCAAAATAAATGATTTGATGAGGTAATTGTAAAATACCAGATCGATGTAGTAGTCGTTTTCCTCGGTTCGGATATGTTGCTGACGAGCCACGAGTGCATATCCCTTTCCCATTTCCATCAAGAACTTCTCTAGATTATTGATGATGGCAGTCTCTAATTTTGATTCAGCGAGGGAGGTGTCTTCTGGTAATCCAAGGAATTCCAAGACAACTGGTGATTTGATGTATTCGAGTTTGTCTTGCTGATAAGCCTTTGTCTTGTCTTGCATCTCGTCAACGACAGGTTGCTTCTTCGTTGACATAAGAAGACGTTCATAATATAAGGTGTTGATATTGCGGTTGAGGGTTCGGTAACTCCAACCTTGCTCGAATGCCTCCTTTGCATACCATTCACGAGCCTTCTTATCTTCTACTCGTATTAGACGTTCGTAATGAGACCAGGGAAGAAGGCGTAATTCGAATTGGGCAGGCTGTGTCTGCCCTTTTTGGGGAAGCAAAGAAGATTCATCAGACAGTGTCTGATGTTTTTGCTTTTTGAATTCCTCAGACAGTGTCTGAGGAATTGTTAACTCTTTGAATTTCAGGTAGAACTTCTTGAAATTCATGATGTTTGTCTCGGAGAATCCCTTCCCGAATTCCTTCGTAAGAGCAGCCGAAGCGACCTCTATCACATGCTTTCCGTATTCAGCACGTGATGCTCCGTTCTGTTCCTGTTCCACAATACGTTGTCCTATTCTCCAGTTTCTTTCCACCAGAGAATAATTGACGGCAGCAAATGCTTTGCTGCGAGCCTTGCTGACGATGGAACGCAAGTCGTTGACGAGCATGTTGTCTTCATCGTTATATTTCTTGCTGGGTTCTTTCATGATGCTACTGATTTTAGCTGTTCAAAGTGCAAAGATACGATTTTATATCGAAAAAGCAATCTTTCTCTTCACTTTTTTCGATAAAAAGTTGCAGATAATAATTGTATTTCCAGAAGAAAGTAGTATCTTTGTATCAGAGTTTGTAGTTGTACAACTATAGTGTATAAGGTTGTACAACTATAAGGTGTGTTATTGTACAACTATAAGGTGTTGTCACTATAGTCAGCAGATGTGCTGACTGCAGTCGGCAGACCTGCTGACTAGGCTCAGCAGAGCTGCTGAGCCTAGTGGCAAACTCCGAGAAGCAGTATTCTCTTACCCAAGAAGCTGTCTCCGCTAACTCAAGAAACTATCTCCGTTAACCCGAGATTCAGTGTCCGTAAGCTTAAGCAACCACATTCTCTTACTTAAGCAACCACATTCTCTTACTTAAGCAACCATATTCTCTGGCTAGTTTAAGCAGTACGATTATTTCTTGCATGTACAAAAGAATATAGCAGAAAGTTGAGGCTGTTCCTCAACTTTCTGCCGTTTATTAGCCTATCACATTGCATAGTCGGTTGATGGCTGCATCAAAAGTGGTGAGGTCTTTGGCTCGCTTTCTGATGGCTGCCTTGTAATTATAGATGGTTTGCGTAGAATAGAACAGGAGGGTGGCCAGTTCCTGACCATCCGTAATTCCCAGTCGCATCAGTGCATAGATACGCAGTTCCTTGGTGAGACTGTTAGGGGCAGGGAGAACAATCTGCTTTTCAGGCAACAGCAGTTGGTTGAACTCTTCCACGAAATTCGGATACAAGTCAATGAATGCCTTGTCGAAGCGAATATAGAAGTTGGCTGCCTCTTCTTCTGCCAGCTTGTAGCTGTTGATGGCAGTCAGAAGATCGGCAGTTTGCTTTGCCTTGATTTTGCGGCTTACCAATTTGCGATAATCATCCAGTTTCTTGATATATACGGCACTGATGTCCATAAATAAATGCATATAGGTCTCTCTTCGCTTATTGGTGTTGAGCAGCTTCTGGTTCAGTTCGTCCAAGAGTGTATTTTGGCTTTTTATCTCCCTACGGCTCTTGGCTAGATGCTTGTTCATCTTGAATGCAAAGAAAGCCATGGCAAGGAATCCTAGCGACAGGATACTCACGATGACGAGGGATGCTGTTACGATGCGGTTCTTGCGTACTTCTGCCTGATGGTTCGTTTCTGTGATAAGGGGAAGTATGCGTGAAATCTCAACCATGCGGAGACGGTTGTTGTAGAATTGGGCATCCTCCATGGAGCAATAGATGTATTTGGAAGCCTTCTTTGCATAGGAGGCATCCTTATTATATAGATAGGTGGAAAGTTCCTGAAGGGCAAGGTTCTCCTTCAGGGGACATATCTGGTCTGAGATGGCTGCTTCTACAATATACTTTTCATATAAATCCTTTTGGTCGGTATCATAATAATAGCGGGCTATGCAATAAGCCGATGAGGCATACACACGGCTGTTCAGGGGACTGGCAGAAAGCGCCTTCATGTAGAACTGAAGTGTTTTTTTGCTTGTACGCTGCTTTAGAAATTCAAACTCTCCTGAAAGATAGTAATAAAGAGCGGATTTCTTGTTGCCGATATGCTCAAGAGTCTTGCCTAAATAAAAACGTTTCTTGGCTTCTAATCCTTCTTGAAACTCCGACTTGTTGCAGAAAGTTTCCCAGTAGTTATATACCCAAGTCAAGGTATAATAATAGTATTGCAATAACTTAGGTGACATTTTCTCCACATCCATTGCGAGCATTAAGTCTTCTGCCTGGCTGTAGAAACCGCCTGTTGACAGCACTGCCGCACGATTGATTTTATTCAGGTTGATGAAATAATCATCCTGAAGTTGTGCTGCCAGCTGGTAGCCCTTCTTGGCGTATGTCATGGCAGAGTCGTAACGGTAGGTATAATACTCCCTGTAGATTTGGTTATAGAGACTAAGCTGGCTGCGCTTGTCGGAAGTTGTGTATAGTTGCTTTTTGAGTCTTAGCAGTTTCGCTTCTTTTCTTTGGGTAAACTTGCTTCGCTGAGCGATGTAACTGTCTAAACGATGGAACAGCTGTTCCTCGTTTACGGAAGAAGCATTTGCCATTAATGGCATAAACATCATTAAGAACCACAATACTACTTTCATAACTATCCTTTTAATTGTTATTGTTACTATCTGATAGGCTATTAGAGTGCCTTATAATTGTATTTTTCTGCAAAGATACTACATTTATTTCTCTTTTTACCATCTACTCTATTAAAAAGTATTAATATCTTTGATGGCTTGATTATTAGAAGGTTATAGACTTAGCAAACCTAGTATTTATCTACTCATGACCTACACATGATGCCAATGTCTGAAAAATCTCCTTAACTTTGCAACCGCAATCGAATCGCATTCGGTAGCAAGTGAAATCATGTAAAACTAAGAATAAACAACTGTAAGATTATGAACTTAAGAATCCGAACATTTTCTATGGCTTTGGTAGCGATGTCAGCTGCAAGCCAAGTGTATGCACTTCCTTCCGACGAATCTGAAAACAAGGAGAAAAAGGAAGAGCGTAATGTGATGCTCAACGCATCTGATGCCAACAAGCCTCGTGAAATCCAGATAGGATTGCCAAGCGAGGATGTAACCGTATATGAAAACGGTCTTCCTGCCGTTTACTCTTCTTCCGTACACAAACTCTCTGCCCATTGGCGAAGCGATGCCTCACTTAAAGGTACCGACTTGATGACTCCATCTGAGTCTGCCATTGCTACTGGTAATATTGCGTACGCAGTTTCTTCTTTCAGCGAGTTGGGACAGAAAGAGTTCAAGGGCAAGCTTAACTATAAGGCAAACCATTTTGGTATGCAGAATGTAGATCTCAACCTTTCTGGTGGAATCGGTGACAATTGGCTTTATACAGCCAGTGTGTATCAGAATTTCGATCCAGGTAGTTTCAAGCTTCGCTTTACTGATTATGCTGACCGTACCCAACTTTATCATTTCGGTATCACTCGCATCTTGAATGATGGAAAGGGACGTGTCTCCTTATTATATAAGTATTCCAACAGCAAGAACCCTGGCAATTTTGCCAATGCAGCCCCATTTATCTATTCTGGCGACGGCAGTATCAAGAAAATCGATGGCTTTGATCCTGGTATGGACTCATACGTGCAGCGTCAAGGTTCTTTCCAATACTTGAATACAAAGTCAGGAAAGATGGAGACATGGAATATGAGCGATGGCAGTGAGAATCATGCCAACGAAATTGCCCTCATCAGCCAGTATCAGTTTGATAATGGATGGTTGTGGAAATTCAACGCCAAGTATATGAATGCTCCACGTGCCAATTATGTGGATTACGGAGGAAGTACCATCTCTCAGGTGAGCGAGGCTGATGGCTATCAGCTTTCTGATGGGTCTGCCTACAGTGGCTATATAGAAGGCCGTCGCACCTGGTTGCATGTTGGTAAGGTGAGCAATGCGCTTTTGACTACCGAAATCTCTAAGCAGTTGAACAACCATAAGTTTATGATTGGTTTGAACGAGTGGTATTACCATCTCAATTACTATTCGTCTTCGTTCCAGTGGGCAGGCACTGTAGAAGCTTATCCACGCACATTGAGCCAGATGTATGTCAATCCCCTTGATCCTACGCAGACAGCTCATCGTTCTGAGACTTTCGGTTATAATGAGTTGAGTCCAGAATACACCAAGGGTTCAGAGAACAAGTTGGCACTCTACTTTACCGACGAATGGAAGGTAAGTCCTAAGTTCAAGGTGTTCTATGGTGGTAGATTGGAGTACTACCGCATGTCTGCCGAGCAGATTTCTACTCCACGTTTCTCTGGATTCCACATGGGCAACTATAATACATACGCCACTGCTGCTGATGGTTCTGTTGTTGCTACCGAGAACAGCATCGGAGCAAAGAACGTAACCAAGGATAAATTGAATTATGCAGCCACCTTGCAGTTGACGTATAACCTTACCCGCCAGTTTGGTCTGACAGCCGATGCTACCATCGCCACCCGTTTCCCACGCATCAGCGAGTATGCAGGAACAGGACCTACCGAGGAGCAGTATAAGCGAGTAACCATTCCATTGATTCGTGGTGGTATTTTCTACAAGAACGATTGGATTGACCTCTCTTCAATGGTGACCTACATTTCAAAGTCTAACAATATCGACCAGCAGAATCTTACCAAGCCTGGCACTACAGAGGGCAAGACCGTGTTGCTCATCTATAACATCCAGACTTTGGGTTGGACAACCTCGGCAGAAATCAATCCGTTCAAGAACTTCCACATGCATGCACTCTTCACTTATCAGAAGCCGGTGTATAAGAACTATAATGCGAGCGTAACGTTCAGTGACGGTCAGTCTATGGGTGTGAATGCCAATAATATGATTGTCAAGGAGATACCTCAGGTTCTTATCGAGTTGGACCCTAAGTATGATATCACCAAGAATCTGAATGCCTGGTTGAGCTTCCGTTACTTCGGTAAGACCTATGCCAACCTTCAGGAGGCACTCTACTTCAATGGTCACTGGGAGACTTTCGGCGGAATCAACTGGAATGTGAACAAGAAACTGAGCCTTGGCGTGAGTGTCATCAATATCTTCAACGAGAAGGGTGCCAAGGGTACCATTAGCGGCTCTGAGCTGATTACCAAGCAGGAAGCTGGCAAATATGACGGCAAGTACATGAGTGGTAGCTATCTCCGTCCGTTCACGGTGGAATTCTCTGCAGGAATCAAATTCTAAGATAATAACGAAAGAATTTTAGCGTTTAATTATAACAAAGCAATCACGTAAAAACCAAAGAACGATGAAAAAGGTATTTATGATTATCGCAGCGATGTGCATGACATCTATCATGGCATCTGCTCAAAAGACCATCCGAGTGTCAACCGACAAGACCGACCTCGTGATGCAGGTTTCTCCTAAAGGTCGCCTCTACCAAGTGTATCTGGGTGACAAGTTGAAGAATCCTTCAGATTACAATCATCTGAAGTGGGATGTATATGCTGCTTCTGATGGTTCCGTCTGCCAGCGAGGTCATGAGGTTTATGCAACCTCTGGTGCTGAAGATTTCTTCGAGCCGGCAGTGGCAGTGACCCATGCAGATGGTAATATGACTACCTATTTGTATTATCAGTCTTCTGAAGAAAAGACTATCAGTGGAGGTGTTGAGACCATCATCACGCTTAAGGACAAGGTGTATCCGCTGACCGTGAAGCTCCACTATGCAGCTTATCCTAAGGAGAACATCATCAAGGCGTGGAGCGAAATCTCTCATAAGGAGAAAGCTCCGGTTACGCTTTGGAGATATAGCTCAACAATGCTTTATTTCAAGGCAAACAAGTATTTCGTTACCAATTATCATAGCGACTGGGCTAAGGAAGGCCAGCCTGAAACTTGCCAGTTGACTGCTGGTAAGAAAATTGTTGATACCAAGTTGGGTACCCGTGCAGCCATGCAGGAGGAGCCTTTCTTTGAACTGGGATTTGATGAGCCTGCCAAGGAGAATGAGGGCAAGGTGATGCTTGGAACCATCGGATGGCCTGGCAACTTCCGCTTTACCTTCGAGGTAGATAACGTGGGAGCTCTTCGTGTTATTCCTGCCATCAATCCATACGCCTCTAATTATAAACTGAAGGCTGGTGAGACGTTCACTACCCCTGAGTTTATCTTTGCCATGAGCGATAATGGTATCGGTGAGGCTTCCCGTAATTTGCACAATTGGGCTCGTCAGTATCAGGTAAACATGGGTATGGAAGATCGCTTTACGCTCTTGAACAACTGGGAGAATACTGGCTTCGACTTCAACCAGCAGAGTCTTGCAGAGTTGATGAAGGATGCCAAGGACCTGGGTGTAGATATGTTCTTGCTTGATGATGGTTGGTTTGCCAACAAGTATCCTCGCAAGGACGACCATGCTGGTCTCGGTGACTGGGAGGCTACCAGGAGCAAGCTGCCTGATGGAATACCTGGATTGGTAAGAGATGCCAAGAAGGCTGGTGTAAAGTTTGGTATTTGGATTGAGCCAGAGATGGTGAATCCTAAGAGCGAACTCTTTGAGAAGCATCCTGACTGGGTCATCATGCAGCCAAAGCGTGATACCTATTATTACCGCAACCAGCTGGTACTTGATATCAGTAATCCTAAGGTACAGGATTATGTGTTCGGCATCGTGGATCGCATCATGACGGAGAATCCGGATGTGGCTTACTTCAAGTGGGACTGCAACAGTGTGATTACCAACATCTATTCTCCATATCATAAAGAGAATCAGGGTAATTTCTATATCGATCATGTCCGTGGTATCTACAATGTGCTTACCCGTATTCATAAGAAGTATCCTAAGTTGCCGATGATGCTCTGCTCTGGCGGTGGCGGCAGAATGGATTACGAGATGCTGAAGTATTTCACTGAGTTCTGGTGTTCAGACGATACTGATCCATACGAGCGCCTCTACATCCAGTGGAGCCTGTCGAAGTTCTTCCCTGCCAAGACCATGGGTTCGCATGTAACTAACTGGAACAAGAATACCAGTGTGAAATTCCGCACCGATGTTTGCAGTTCATGTAAGTTGGGCTTTGATATCGACCTCAAGTCGCTTTCTGGTGATGAATACAAGTTTGTGCAGAATGCTGTCAAGAACTATGATAGCATGAAGCCGATGATTCTTGAGGGCGACCAGTATCGCCTGGTGTCTCCTTACGAAGGCAACCACTGCGCCATTAACTATGTAAGTAAGGACAAGCAGCGTGCCGTTCTCTTTGCTTACGACTTGCATCCACGCTACAAGGAGCCTGTGATGAATGTGAAGATGCAGGGATTGGATGCCGATAAGGTTTATACCATAAAGGAGACCAATCTGATGCCTGGCAAGGAATCTGATTTGGAGTGCAATGGCAAGCAGTACAGCGGTGACTATCTGATGAAGGTCGGTTTGAATGTATTCAGCCAGACCGATGGAACGAGCCACGTATTGGTATTGGAATAACGTATCAACTATTCATAATAAAAACGAAAAGCAGCAAAGTCTATAAATAGGCTTGCTGCTTTTTTAGGTTTCTGTATTTCTTATCCCTAATGATTTTACTTGTTTAGCGGTCTTGCCACAAACTCAGTATGAAGGGTCTCCATCGGATGCTCCTTCAGATTAATGAGGATGTTTGGCGTATTGCCGTTGGCGATGATTACCTTGATGCCGGCATTGGCTACGTCGTGAGCGGTCTTTACCTTTGATGTCATGCCGCCTCTGCCGTGACTACTCTTGCTGGCAAGGATGTACTCGCTGATGTCGCGGTCGTAATAAACCGACGGGATGATGCGGGTGGTAGGCTCGCTTGGGTCGCCATTGTAGATGCCATCCACATTACTTAATAGAATCAAGGTGTCGGCATTCATCATCTTGGCAATCAAGCCAGACAACTCATCGTTATCGGTAAACATCAGCTCGGTGATGCACACGGTATCGTTCTCGTTGACGATAGGGAGCACGTTGTTTTCCAGCATCACCTGCATGCAGGCCTCCTGGTTCTTGTACTGCTCTTCGGCACCGAAATTCTCCTTCATGGTCAATACCTGACCAATCTTTATCTTATATTCACGGAAAAGGTTGTAATAGAGACCTACGAGTTTCACCTGTCCGATGGCAGAGAACAGCTGGCGCTGCTCCACGTTGTCCAGATGATGGTCAACATGCAGTTCAGCTCTTCCGGCAGCCACGGCTCCAGAAGAAACCAGAATCACCTCATAGTCGTGCTTTCTGAGCCAGACAATCTGATCCACAATCGCCGACATTCTCGTTACATCCAGTTTTCCGTCTTCTCGGGTCAGCACGTTGCTGCCCACCTTTACTACGATTCTTTTTCCCATTTTATGCCGATATTTAGTTGGAGCAAGGAATCTGTTGTTTCAAATTCCTTGCCCCTTCAATCATTATTTCTTTTTATTGTCTTTTTCTCGAATCTCTACTCTTCGAATCTTGCCGGAGATGGTCTTTGGCAGTTCATCTACGAATTCGATGATGCGAGGATATTTATAAGGAGCAGTCTCGTGCTTCACATGATCCTGCAACTTCTTGATGAGGTCAGGGCCCGCCATACTCTTGTATTCATCCTTCAGTACGACGGTAGCCTTGACTACCATACCGCGGATAGGGTCTGGCACACCGGTGATGGCGCACTCTACTACGGCAGGGTGAGTCATCAGGGCATTCTCTACCTCGAAAGGACCGATACGGTAGCCCGAACTCTTGATCACGTCGTCAATTCTGCCCTCAAACCAGAAGTAGCCTTCTTCATCACGCCAGGCCATATCGCCCGTGTGATAGTAACCATCATGCCAAACCGATTTGGTCTGCTTCTCATCACGATAGTAATATTTGAAGAGGCCGATAGGCTTGTCATCGCCGATGCGGATGCAAATCTCGCCCTTTTCACCATCCTCGCATTCCGTCATGTCAGGGCGAAGGATGTGAACGTCATATTGTGGATTTGGTTTGCCCATGCTTCCTGGCTTTGGTTTGATCCAAGGGAAGGTTCCGAGTGTCATCGTGGTCTCTGTCTGTCCGAAGCCCTCGTAAATCTGAACCCCTGTCAGCTTCTGGAAGGTCTCTGCCACGGATGGGTTCATTGCCTCACCCGCTGTGGTGCAGTATTCAAGACTGCTGAGGTCATACTTGGAGAAATCTTCCTGAATCATGAAGCGGTAGATGGTAGGAGGGGCACAGAAAGAGGTGATATGATACTTCTCAATCTGGCGCATGATCTTATCAGCCGTAAACTTCTCGTGATCGAAGACGAAGACGGTGGCTCCGGCAAACCATTGTCCGTAGAGCTTGCCCCATACAGCCTTACCCCAACCGGTATCGGCTACGGTAAGATGGATGGAGTTCTCGTGGAGATTGTGCCAATATACACCCGTGGTCAGATGACCGAGGGCATAGAGGTGATCATGTGCCACCATCTTTGGCTCACCTGTGGTTCCTGAAGTGAAGTACATCAGCAGGGTATCCTCATTAGAGTTTACATGTTCAGGGCGAACAAAAGGAGCGCATTCGTTCCATTCCTTCATCCAGTCGTGGAAACCTTCAGGGATATCCGGACCGATACTGATCAATGTCTTGACAGTCGGACTCTCTGGCATTGCCTGATTAACCTGCTCTACCACGTAATCATCGCCGCAGCAGATGATAGCCTTCACGCTTGCTGCATTGTTGCGGTAAATGATGTCGTGCTTGGTAAGCATGTGGGTAGCAGGGATGGCTACGGCACCCAACTTGTGGAGACCGAGCATGGCAAGCCACCACTGATAGTGACGCTTCAGAATGAGCATCACCTTATCATCGTGACCGATGCCGAGACTCTGGAAGTAAGCAGCAGCCTTGTCGCTTTGCTCCTTCAGGTCTTTGTATGTGAAACGGATTTCCTCACCTCGTTCGCTTGCCCAAAGCAGCGCCACGTGGTCTGGTTTGATCTTTGCCCATTCGTCCATCACGTCGTAGGCAAAGTTGAAATCTTCTGGTATGATAAACTCCAGATGCTCCTTGAAGTCTTGCTCTGAAGTGAATTTTGTCTGTTTTAGAAATCTCTCGATCATAGTTACTCTTCTAGATAATTATACAAAGGAACTTGGCTGGCTCATTGTTGAGTGAGCGGAAGCAATGCGACTTTCTACTGTCGAAGTAGATGCTGTCGCCTGGATTCAGCACCATCACCTTTTCTTCGATGGTTACTTCGAGCTGTCCCTCAATCACATAATCATATTCCTGTCCGTCGTGTCCGTTCTTGTTCGGCTTCTTGTCGCCTGGCAACGGATCCACCTGTACCATGAACGGATTCACCTTTCTATCCTTGAATCCTACGGCAAGGCTCTGGTATTTATACTGGTTGTTGCGGTCAATCTCCGGTCCCTGTCCCTTGCGGGTAACGTAGTATCCTTTCATGCGAGGTTCCTCGCCGAAGAGCAATACGTCGAGGTCGATGCCGTATCGCTTAGAGATTTTTGACAGGCGATAAACAGAAGGATCCGCCTCACCGGATTCTATCTTGAGGTAATGATCAAGACTGATTTCGCACAGTTCTGCAATTTCCTCGGCAGGAATATTGAGAACCTCGCGGAGACCTTTCAGCCTTTCACCGATTTGTTTGATTGCTTCGTCCATAAAATATTCTTTTTATTGTTTGCTTGATAATACATCGAACAGTTGCTGATGGGCAATTTCGAAATGTAAGCGCAAAGATACGAAAAATATTTAAAACGGCTCAAAAAACTTTCGTTTTTATAACTCTTTGTGCTTATAAAAACGAAAATGCTGCACAAATAAAGTAATCTGTGCAGCATTCATTGTATCATTTTCTTATTTTTTTCCTGCCAATAAACCATTGATCACTGCGCTGGTAAAGCCGCCTTGTTCCATGGTATTCAAGCCCTTGATGGTGCAGCCGCCAGGAGTTGTTACTTTATCAATGGCAGCCTCTGGGTGTTCGCCTGTTTCCTGAAGCAGTTCTACGGCACCCTTGATGGTCTGCAAGACAATCTTCTGGGCATCCTTTGCCTTGAAGCCCATCTCTACGCCGCCTTCTACATTGGCTCTTACATAGCGCATGGCGTAAGCGATGGCACACGACATAGCGGTAGCTGCTGGGAAGAGACGTTCTTCCATGATGAGGCTTTCGCCCAATTCATCGAAGATTTCTGTAATCTGCTGGATTTCTGTAGCAGATGCATCTACAGGGGTGATGAAGGTCATCGACTGCTTGTAGGCGATGGCGATGTTTGGCATCACGAGGAAGAAGGTTGGGGTGATACCATCCTTGTCCAGCCACTCCTTGATGTTGGCTGATGGCACACCGGCTGCTACCACTACGAGTTTCTGACTCTTGTAGTTGAGTGCATCCTTGATTCCCTTCAATGTCTTCTCCACGCACCAAGGTTTTACTACCACGCAAATGATGTCTGCGCCATGGCAAGCCAACTGGTTGTCGAGGGTTACGCTGGCTCCTTCGCTTGCGAAGTGATCCAATACTGGTTGGTTGTGGTCAGATACCGTAATATCTGATGGAGTAAACTTCTCGCTCTGCAAGAGTCCTTCAGCCATGGCACCGCCCATAGCACCTGCTCCGATAATTGTTATTTTCATTGTCGTCTTATAGTTAAAATGCAATTATGGTGCAAAGATACTACTTTTATCAGAAAAAAGAGCAGTCTATAGACGATTTTTTAAGAAAGTACGCTTGTTTACTGACGATTTTTTAAGAAATTCGCTAGTTTACTCCCATTCTGGAAGTATCTACGTCCTTGGTTCTCTTCTCCTTGTACTTGCCTATCTTATAGATGATGGAGATGGAGGCTGATGCCCAATCTTGCTTGATGTTCATGTGGTAGTCTTGATTGCCTTGTACTGATTTTGTAGAGAATCCCTCGTTGAAGATGTTGCTGCCTTTAACCACAATGCTCCATTTATCATTATCGGAAGCCCATCTCAACATAGCAATCAAGAGAAAGACTGATTTGATGTCATAGAGTCCTTGAATGGCTTTCGACTGATAGAATGGGTTAAGTATGAAATGGATGTGATGGCTTCGGCTAAGCTGGGCGGATAGATTTCCGGCAAGAATGGCAGAGATATGTTTGCGATTGAAGGGCAAGTCAAAGAAATCGTTACTCTTGTCATGTCTGTAGATTCCTGTTGCCGAAACACTTCCGTTCATCCAATTGCCTATACCGAAAGTCGTCGATGCTCTAATGCCTATAGTATGATTATAGTCGAAATTGGTCTCCTTCATAATGACTGCCAGGTGGTCAGTAGTCTGATAAGGCAACTGCACAGAATAGTTGGGTTGGAACTCTGCAAATGCCATCAATGTATGGCGACTTTTGATTGTCCACATCAGGTTGGTCTCGTATGTAGAGTAAGGCTTGAGATGAGGATTTCCCCATATCTCCATATAGGTAGAGGCATAGTAAATGCTGCTCATAGTTGACCAATAGCTAGGAAACTGTGAGCTGGAACTGAAGGATAAGTTGAGTATGTTGCCAGGATTGGCTTTCCACGATGCATTAAGTGTGGGATAAATATGCCATTTGTTCCATTGTGGAGAATGGTACTGCTCCGCTTCTACAGAGGCTTCCAAGCTGATTCGCTCGTTTATCTGTTTGCTTATGCCGCCATAGAAACTCAAGATTCTTTCTTCGATATTCACCTGGCTGGTTGCATCTGGAATGTCTGCTCCATCCTTGTTGGTCGTGGCTTGGTAGCTTCTGTTGTTGCTGTTTTGGAATTTCATACCATACGACAGTTCCCAACCCTGTTTCAATGAGTGGGATTGGTCTGCTGTGAAAAGCCATTTGTCTATTACTTGCTTGCTGTTTGTGTATAGAATACGCTCTTCGTCAAGCATCGTTCCTGCTAGATATTGCTGGCTGGGGTTTTGGTAGTTGAGATAGGATATGCCTATTTGTAGTCTAAAGGGTAGGTTGTAGCTGGCATCTACATTGTGCAGGTAGGTATGTTCATTGCCCTGTTGCTGGGATGTGCCTGTTCCCATCGTTTCATGATGAGGATGGCTGCTGTCCCATTTTCCTGTATATGCCAGTGATAGCTGGTGGTTATCAGCAAATGCATAACTCAGTCCCAAGCGATAGTTGTGAGTCAATCCAAGGGCTTTCTGTGAGGTCTTGTCATGATACGCTACTTGTTTCCCTTGAAGGGGATGATTGGCATTGGTAGTAGTTTCACCGTATGATGTTCCATCTGTAAATGAATACATGGCATCCAGTCCGAATTTTCCTTTTTGGAACAGCAGGTTGCCTTTGCCTTCCCCTTCTCCGTATTTGCTTTGGCTCCAGATGCTTTGTATTTGTCCTGAAAGCAGGTTCTTTCCTACATAGTCTTTGGTAATCAGGTTGATGACCATTCCACGAACATGTAAGCGTGCTGGCGCTGCCAGCATCACTTCGGCTTTGGCTAATTGTGATGCGGGCATAGCTTTTAATCGCTCTGCCAGTTGTGCATAATTGAGCGTAGTTGGTTTGCCGTTGATGATGAGAGTCAGTTCCTTTCCTGCATAATTGATGTTGCCGTTTAGTTCGTTTACTCCTGGTATTCGGGTAAGGGCATCATAAGCGTTGTCTGCCGGCATTTTCTCTATGAGCAGTGGCATGTTGTACACCAACTGTCCTCTTTCTGCCTTGACGATAGGACGTGTCGCCTTGACGAAAACCTCTGGCAGGTTTTGCATCATCATCTGGGTGGTAAGCGTGTCTTTTACCTCTTCGTTTTGAGCGCAAAGGGGCTGGCTCAGCAATAATGCTGAACCTAAGATAAAATTTATTTTCATGTGTTTATGTTTGTTTGATGGTTATTGCTTGAGTTGCTCTTTGGCTTTGGATATGAGTTGTGCTGCCTCTTTTTTATCTTCTAGTCTGTTTGCATTTGCTAAGAACATCTGGAGATGCTGTTTCGCTTTCAGCTTGTTCTTGGAAGCGATGAACATTTGGGCGGCATTGTAATAGTTGAGCGGGTCGTCTTCTTCATCGTAAAGGATGCATAACTCAAAGTCACGTGCTGCGTCTGCATATCGGCTGTGTTGAAAATGTAAGTCGGCTAGCCATTTATAGGTTCGCAAAGCTCTGTCTTTTGGCAAGGAAACCTCTAACGACTGGTTGAAATGAGCCATAGACAATGAATCCATGCAGAAGGATTTCTCTATCAAAGCCAAGTGGAAAAGGCAAGTGGCATTGTCGTTTTTGAACTGAACTGCTTTCTGGTAATGTTTCAGCGCCTTTTCATTGTCCGGCTGGTCCTCATAACAGAGACCAAGGATGAAATTGGATTCGAAATTATCAAATCCTTGTGCTATCAGTTTCTCATACAAGGGTATAGCCTCATCGTATTTGAATTGCATGAATAGGGAATAGGCATATTCCTTGTTGACATATAAGTTCGTGGAATCACATTGAGAAATGTAATTCTTCGCCACTTTTTCTGCTCTGTCTGGTTTGTTCACTCCATTGTAATGCACTGCAAGCGAAGCGATAATTTCACTGTCGTATGGGAATAAGAATGCGATGCGTTCACCCCAGAGAGAAACCTTGTCATTGTTGTTCTGATTGAGATACGCATAATAGAACATTCGCATGTCTTCGTGGTTGATGCTATCTGATGGAATCTTGTTTAGGCAAGAAATGCAGGCGGTGTAGTTGCCTACTTTCCGATAGCAGGAAGCCAGTTTCCTGCGTGCTCCCAGGTGAGATGGATTTGCTTCCAAATACTTTTGGTAGTATTGGGTTGCATGAAACACATCATATCTACTCAAACAGCTGTCTCCTTGTTGAAGTAGATTAGTTGTGGTCTCGTTGGCCTTGGCATTCATTGCCATACATAGCCATAATATAAGGATTAATCTAAACTGTTTCATCGTTTTTGCTGATTATTTCTTTCTTACTTCGGGAGTGAAAATGACAGGCAAGGTAAACTCCATGTTGACTTCCTCGCCATCGGAGAGTCGGGCAGGCTTCCAATGAGGGCTTCTCTTGAGAAGTTCAATCACAGTCTGCTCGTAGGCTTTTTCTTTTGGAGCTTCGAGAACTTTAAACAATCCCAATGTTCCATCCTTTTGAACGGTGAAGTTGATGACGACTCGCGCAGGCTTGTCTTCCAATCCTTTAGGATATTGGATGTTTGTCATCACCCATCTTAGGAAATCGTTGATGTCGCCATTGCCGTTGAAGATTGGCATCTGACCACCTTCCGGCAAAACTGCTATCGTCTTTAATACATGGGGTTGTGATACGCTTTGCGGTTTGAACATAAGGACGATGGTTATACCTATTATTGCTATCACGCAAGTGGCTATCCCAAATACCTTTTTATATATATGAGATTTTGTGTATCTTGTTTCCTGTGCTTTGCCCAGGAAATAAGTTTCTTCCTGATTGTTTTTTTCTTTCATACCTTTTACGATTTTATGGAGTTGTCTAAAAGTGCTTTTAATTGTTTGAGTGGTTCCTTGCTGACGTGCAGAGTGAATTTCTCGCTAAACCGTTCGTTGTACAAAACTAGTTCTGAAGTGTTGAGGTTGATGCTGAAAATGTGCTGACTATTAATAATGTAGTTTCTGCCAACACGAGCGAAGAAGTGTGCTGTTTGAGCAAGTTGCTCTACTATTTTCTTCTCAAAGACCACAAGGTTGAACGAGAAGGTGTATTCATCGCCGTTGGTGAGTCGGAGATTGCAATAGCTTCCTTCCGAACAGACGTATGCTATCTGTTCGGAAGCCACTCTGAGCAAGAAGTTGGCATTTGATATGATGAGATATTCTTCCATACTGATAAGTTTGGTGCAAAGATAAGCAAAATATTTAAAAAGTATGGCTGGAGGTAGCGTGTTTTTTGTGAACCAGTGGACTTGTTTTGTGAAAAATATGAAGTCAAACTCCAGATATGACTATCTATTAAGGTGGTCAACTAAAATCGTTAAACCACAGTTAGTAATCTAGCAAGGAAAAAACAAAAAAGCAGCAAACCGCAAAGGGCTTGCTGCTCACGATAGGAGTGTTTCCTATTTCTTTTATGGGTTGTATAAATATATGGCTGAAGAGCTGTTGTATTGGCTTTCCCTTTGGCCGCCGAACTTTGTTTCTTCACTCTTCGTTCTTCACTTTCTATACTTCCTTCAATACGGCTTCCAATCTTCCGATGAAGTCATCCACATTTTCCTTGGTCAATACCAATGGAGGGAGGATACGGAGGATGTTGGTGCCGGCGCAACCGGTGAAGCAATGCTGCTCGTGGATGAGCTTGCTGCGAACTTCCTTGTGAGGAATATCGAGTACGGCGCCTACCATTAAACCACGGCCACGAACCTCTGTGATGTGGCTGTTGCGCTTCTGCAACTCCTTCAGCTGGGCGATGAGATATTCACCAACCTCATGCGCATTCTGTACCAGGTTCTCCTTCTCGAATACATCGAGAACGGCGAGAGCGGCAGTACATGCCAGGTGGTTGCCACCAAAGGTTGTACCCAACTGACCATATACAGGAGTAAACTCTGGAGAAATCAACACGCCACCCATAGGGAAACCGTTACCGATACCCTTGGCTACGGTGATGAGATCTGGCTTGATGCCCAACCACTGGTGAGCGAAGAACTTACCGCTTCTGCCATAACCGCACTGGATTTCATCGCAAATCAGGAAAGTGCCGTATTTCTTGCAGGCAGCCTGCAAGCCCTGAGCAAACTCAGGAGTAACCATGTTGCAGCCACCTACGCCCTGAATCGCCTCGATGATACAAGCGCATACATCGCCCTTGGCAAGTTCCTTCTCCCAAGCCTCCAAATCGTTGATAGGAAGATAGGTTACGTGACCATTATCATTGATAGGAGCGATGATCTTAGGATTATTTGTTACCTCTACGGCAAGGGAAGTTCTGCCGTGGAAAGCCTTCTCTATAGAAAGCACACGGGTTCTTCCGTTGGTGAAAGAAGCCAGCTTCAAGGCATTCTCGTTTGCCTCGGCACCAGAGTTGATGAGGAAGAACTGATAATCTTCATAACCGCTAATCTTGCCCAGACGCTCAGCAAGTTTCACCTGCAACTTGTTGATGACAGAGTTGGAATAGAAACCCAGGTTGTTCAACTGGTTGGTGAGCATCTCCACATAGTGAGGATGGCAATGACCGATGCTGATAACGGCATGACCGCCATAGAGGTCGAGATATTCCTGACCCTTGTCGTCCCATACCTTGCATCCCTGTCCTTTTACAATATTAATATCGAAAAGAGGATATACGTCGTAAAGTTTCATGTTAAATCTATGTTTTAAGAAAGACAACTCATAGAGTTATCTTATTACAAACTATTTTTTATGATAGAAGAACGAATGATTTTTCATCCGTTCTTCCGAATTCTTTTATCTAAAATGCTGATGGCTTGAGTTTCAAACCTGCTGTCTGGTCGAGACCAAACATGATGTTCATATTCTGAACAGCCTGACCTACGGCACCCTTCAGAAGATTGTCGATGCAGGAAGTAATCAGGAGCTTATCGCCATACTTATCCACATGAACCAGGCACTTGTTGGTATTCACCACCTGCTTCAGGTCGATTGCCTTATCCACATAGTGGGTAAACTTGGCATCCTTGTAGAACTCCTTGTAACCTGCCACGATTTCCTCGATAGGCTTGTCGGTCTTCACAACTTCTGTAGCGAAGATACCGCGGGCGAAGTCGCCACGGTAAGGGATGAAGTCGATGGCTGCATCGAGATAACCCTGTGTCTGCTTCAGACTCTGACGAATCTCTGGCACGTGCTGATGGTTGAATGCCTTGTAGATGCTCATGTTGTTGTTGCGCCATGAGAAATGGGTAGTGGCACCTGGCTTCTGACCAGCGCCGGTGCTACCGGTAATGGCGTTAACAGAAACATCGCTGTTGATGAGGCCCATCTTAGCAGCAGGCAACAAACCAAGTTGAATGCAAGTTGCAAAACAACCTGGGTTTGCCACGTGCTGAGCTACGGCTATTTTTGATTCATTTATTTCTGGAAGACCATATACAAAATCGTGAGCGGCTGGGGTTGGCTGCTGGGTAGCAACCACAGTCTCTGGAGCAAGACGGAAGTCCTGTGCCAGGTCGATAATCTTCACGTTCTCCGGAACATTGTGCTCCTTCAGGAACGCCTCGCTCTTGCCGTGACCGAAGCAGAAGAAGATAACATCTACCTGGTCGAAAGGCATCTCGGCGGTAAACTTCAAGTCGGTCTCGCCATACAATCCCTCGTGAACCTCAGCCACCAGGTTGCCGGCGTTACTCTCGCTGTTGGCAAATACAATCTCTGCCTCAGGATGGTTGATAAGGAGGCGAATCAGCTCACCTCCTGTATAACCAGCTGCTCCTAAAATACCTACTTTTACCATATTATCTTTCCTCGTTAGGGTGCATACCATAATAAACACGGAGTGGGGTAGAGCTTACCTTGATGAAGCCCTTCGCATCCTCTGCGGTCCAACCGTGCTGCATCTCACCATACTCACCGAGCTTAGACTTGGTCAAATCGTCTGGTGAATCGACACCAACAGTCTGGAAGCTAAATGGACGGAGCTTCAAGATGGCTGTACCGTTTACGTTACGCTGAGAAGAAGTCAACATTGCCTCGATATCCGGCATCACTGGCTCCAGGTACTGGCTCTCGTGGAGGAACATTCCGTACCAGTTGCCTACCTGGTCCTTCCAATACTGCTGCCACTTGCTCAATGTGCTCTTCTCCAACAGGCGGTGAGCCTCGATGATGAGCTTAGGAGCTGCAGCCTCGAAAGCTACACGACCCTTGATACCGATGATGGTGTCACCCACGTTGCAGTCGCGACCGATGGCGTAAGAAGCGCCAATCTCCTCAATCTTCTGGATGGCAGCAATCTTATCATCAAACTTCTCGCCGTTGACAGCCACGATCTCACCCTTCTCGAAGGTAATCTTCAGTTCGGCCTCTTCTTCCTTGGCAGTAACGTGCTTCAGGTAAGCCTCCTCTGGAAGACCCTGGGTTGGGTCGAGAATCTCACCGCCGCAGATACTGGTTCCCCAGATACCTACGTTATAAGAATACTTCAACTTGGTGAAGTCTGCAAAGAAACCGTGCTCGTTCAGGTAGTCAACCTCCTCCTTACGAGAAAGTGCCTTGTCACGAGTCAATGTGATGATCTCTACACCAGGAGCCATTACCAGGAAGGTCATGTCGAAACGAATCTGGTCGTTGCCGGCACCTGTACTTCCGTGAGCGATGGCGTCAGCACCAATCTCCTTGGCGTAACGAGCGATGGCGATAGCCTGGAAGATACGCTCAGAAGATACTGAAATAGGGTAGCAGTTGTTGCGGAGCACATTACCGAAAATCATGTATTTCAATGATTTCTCGTAATATTCGTGGGTAACGTCGAGAGTGACGTATGCCTTGGCACCCAACTTATATGCGTTCTCCTCGTTGGTCTTCAACTGCTCGGCAGAGAAACCACCTGTGTTAGCGCATGCTGCATAAACATCCCAGCCATCCTGGGTCAACTTCATTACTGTGTATGATGTATCGAGACCGCCGCTGAAAGCGACTACAACTTTTTTATTTGCCATTTTATTTTATGTTTAATATGTGGTGAAAATGTTTAGATGGCATTCTTGCCAACACCTTAAATTATATGTAAGGATTTAAATTTCTGCAGATGGACCGTCAATCTTGCGGATTCTCTCAATCACTTCCTGAGGAAGCTTGATAGGCAGATGCTCCTCTGGGTCGAAGAGCATGGCGGTGCAGATGCAGTATTTGCGGTTGGTACGATGGAGGACATCCACGTTGATGCAACCCTCGCAACCACGCCAGAATGACTCATCATCGGTCAGGTCGGCGAAGGTAACAGGAAGATAACCCAGCTGGGTGTTCATCTTCATGACAGCCGAACCGGATGTCAAAGAGAAAATCTTGGCATGAGGCCATCGCTGTCGGGCAAGCGTAAAGGTAAGGTTCTTGATGCGTTTAGCCAGTCCCATACCACGGAAGTCTGGGTGAACGATCAAACCTGATGTGGTAACATAGTGCTTGTTGCCCCATGTTTCGATGTAGCTGAAACCTGCGAACTTTTCGCCCTGGAGAGCGATGACCGCCTTGGCTTCGCGCATTTTGGTGGCAACATACTCTGGTGAACGCTTGGCGATACCAGAACCACGCTTCTTTGCAGCTTCTGCAATTGTAGTCAGAATGGTGTCGATGTACTTGATGTGACTTTCGTCAGCCACCATTACTTTAACTTCTGCTTCTTCCATTTTTTCTCTTCTATCTTAAAATGTTTTTGTTTTAATTTTCTTTCTTTATATATAATAAGGTGTATGTTTTGCATAAAAATGCAACTACCTTATATATATTTATGGTGAACGTCTGGAATTACCTCTGCTAGTGCATTGATGATTTCCTCTTCTGTTGTCCCTTTCTTCTTTACCAGAAAGATCGTGTCATCGCCGGCAATGGTTCCAAGAATTTGAGAAATATCACTATTGTCTATGTTATAGGCAATGCTGCTTGCATATCCCGGACGGGTTTTGATCACGACCATGTTCCCGGAGAAGTTGATTGATTGAAATCCGGTATTCACCATCATCTTGCTCACTGGAATATGGTTTGATACTCTCTTATATAATGTATCGTTGGGCAGGACATACGCATATTTTCCACTTGAAGATGCTGCCTTTGCTACCTTGAGCAGTTTTAAGTCACGGCTCAATGTAGCTTGCGTAATCTTAAAGCCTTCTTTGTGAAGAGCCTCCAAAAGTTGGTCTTGCGAACTCAACTCCTGACTTGATATAAGCATCTTCAAAGTTTCCAATCTGCTATTCTTTGCCTTCATATGCTGTATTTTTATTCGTTTAACGGCTGCAAAATTACAATATATTTTGCAAATAACCAAATAAAATGAAAGAAAAATGCATAAAATAACATTATTTTGTCTTTTGTTATGCATAAACATGGAATAAATATGCATATATTGCCTTCTTTCATACAAATATTCTACACTTGGCTTTTGATGCAGAATAGCCTTTTTGTCCATTTTAAGCTAATTATTGTAAATTATTGAAAAAAAGTCTACGGAAACCACATCGGTTCAATAAGTTTTTGTTATCTTTGCAGACACAATTCTTTGATTAAATCAACTTGATATAAAATAAACCTTTAGAAGATGGAAAAAATGAATGTTAAACCAGCAGAAGGTAAGCTGGGAATCTTGGTTGTTGGTTGTGGCGCAGTAGCTACTACCTTCATGACCGGTGTTTTCATGACTCGCAAGGGACTTGCGAAGCCAGTAGGTTCAATGACTCAGTACGACAAGATTCGTGTTGGCAAGGGTGCAGACAAGAAATATTTGCACTACAAGGACATCGTTCCTCTTGCAGACCTTAATGATATCGTATTCGGTACTTGGGATGTTTATCCGCAGAATGCTTATCAGGCAGCTATGTATGCTGAGGTATTGAAGGAGAAAGATATCAATCCTGTACGCGAGGAGTTGGAGAAGGTAGTACCAATGAAGGCTGCTTTCGACAAGAACTATGCAAAGCGTCTTGATGGCGACAATGTGAAGGATTGCAAGACCCGCTGGGAGATGGTAGAGGCTCTTCGTCAGGATATCCGCGACTTCAAGGAGAAGAACGGTTGTGCCCGTATCGTTGTCATCTGGGCAGCATCTACCGAAATCTATGTTCCTGTAGATATGAAGATTCATGGTACATTGGCAGCACTTGAGGCTGCAATGAAGGCTGACGACCGCCAGCATGTAGCTCCATCCATGTGCTACGCTTATGCTGCTTTGACAGAGGGTGCTCCTTTCATCATGGGTGCTCCTAATACAACAGTTGATATTCCTGCTATGTGGGAACTCGCAGAGAAGACCAAGATGCCTATCGCCGGTAAGGACTTCAAGACAGGCCAGACTCTTGTCAAGAGTGGCTTCGCTCCTATCATCGGTACCCGTTGCCTCGGCTTGAATGGCTGGTTCTCTACCAATATTCTCGGTAACCGTGATGGTCTCGTTCTCGATGAACCTGCTAATTTCCATACCAAGGAGGTAAGTAAACTCTCTACTCTTGAGACAATCCTGAAACCAGAAGCTCAGCCAGATCTCTATGGGCATGGTAACGATGAAGATACCCAGTACTATCATAAGGTACGTATCAACTATTATCCACCTCGCAACGATAACAAGGAGGGTTGGGATAATATCGATATCTTCGGCTGGATGGGTTATCCAATGCAGATTAAGATTAACTTCCTCTGCCGCGACTCAATCCTTGCTGCTCCATTGCTGCTCGACCTTACATTGTTGAGCGATCTTGCTGCTCGTGCAGGCCGTTACGGAATCCAGCGTTTCTTGAGTTTCTTCCTTAAGGCACCTATGCACGATTATACTAAGGGTGAAGAGCCTGTAAACCATCTCTACCAGCAGTATACGATGCTGAAGAATGCTATCCGTGAGATGGGAGGTTACGAGGCCGATGAGGAAATCGACTAATTAGGTTATTTCATTTAATACTACACCTTATTATATATAAGGCATTAATTTATATCATGGCACACCTTTGGAATGTTAGAATATCTCTCCATAGGTGTGCCTTTTTGTTTATTTATATAGAAAGTAGACATGGATTCGGTAACGAGTTTTATTTATGGTATGAGTATGATGTTCTTCTCCATGATGGCTTTCCTGTTTTGGAGAAAAGGAAAGGAGATGCTCTTTCGGATGATTATGTGGCTCATGATTGTGGTCGACCTGCAGTTGGTAAAGGACATGGTTTTCTTTCTGATTTATGGTTTTGACAACGAGCATACGTGGTATCTTACGTCTTCGTTGGATATGATGATTATTCCGTTCTACAGCTTTGTGTTGATGGAACTGGTGAAGCCGGGCTGGTTCGGATGGGTGAAAGCTTTGATGCTGGAATTGCCTTTCCTCTTGTTGCCGGTGTTCTATATTTTTACCCATAATATCATCTGGTTTTATGTGCTTTCTGTCTGGGGAGTCATTTATGGATGCTCTACCTTTATATTGCTTATCTTTATGATTCGGAGGTATCACCGCCAGCTGAAAGAGCGCTTTTCTTATCAGGAAAATATTAATCTGAATTGGCTTCTTGCCATTCTCAATACCTTCTTCCTGATTCTGTTTTTATGGACGCTGAGCTGTTTCGTTATTAATGTGGATTACGACAATATCTATATGGTAAGCTCTCTGATACTATGGATGCTGATAGATTATTTTGTTTATAGGCATGAGTCAGTGATAGAAGAGTTGAGCGATATTGAAATTGTACCGTTAGAGCAGAACGAAGTAGATGTTTCGGGGATGGCTGCTGAGGTGCAGCGGTTGTTCGAGGAAGATAAAATCTATCTCAATCCGAAACTGAAATTGTCTGATGTGGCGCTGGCTGTAGGTACGAACCGTACTTATCTAAGTCGCTATTTTAACCGACAGAATGGGCAGACGTTTTATGATTATGTGAATTCTTATCGTATACAGTATGCTGAGAATTTGTTGAAGTCAACGAACTTTCCTTTGCCGGAAATCGCCATCAAATCGGGATTTAATTCTATTTCTACGTTCAGAAGAGTATTTTTTGCCTCTTTTGGTTGCTCTCCTAATAAATATAGAGTAAATGCATAAGTTGTTGGTGTTTAGGTGGTTCATAAAAATTAGTGGTACACTGAAAAATGTCAAAAGACACTTTTTGTCCATTTGAAACTTATTTTTGCTATTTTGAAACCATGGTTCTCATTTTTTTTTCTATCTTTGCACCATAGAACTTTTTGAAGAGAATATAACTCTAGCATTTACTTTTTCTAGGAATTAAAAAATAAAGGTTGGCCAACCCGTTGAGGGCAAGCCAACCTTTCTCGTTATGTATGTTATTCTTTGTTTTTTTACTTTATTCCCGGTTCCCGTTTTCATTATTCCTTGTTACTGCCTCCGAAGATGCGGAGCAAGTAGAGGAAGAGATTGATAAAGTCGAGATACAGGGTCAAGGCTCCGATGAGTGCCAGTTTCTGTGCGCCCTCGCTCATGTCGTATTGTGTCTGGAGCATCTGCTTGATCTTCTGACTGTCCCAAGCGGTCAAGCCAACGAAGATGGCTACACCTGCGTAACTCAAAATGTAATCAAACCCAGAACTCTTCAAGAACATGTTTACTACGGTAGCGATAATCAGGCCTATCAGCGCCATGAAGAGTATTTTTCCTAAAGAGGTCAAATCCTTCTTGGTAGTGTAACCATAGAAAGCCATCGCTCCGAATGTGCCGGCTGTAATAAAAAATACCTTGGCAATACTGGTCATCGTATAAACTACGAATACGGATGAAAGCATGGCACCATTCAAAACCGAGTAGACGATGAAGAGTAGGGTGGCCGTAGTCAGGGAGAGTCTCTGTAGGGCACCGGTAATGATGAATACCAGGGCGAGCTCTGCGATAATCAGACCAAAGAGCAAGCCGCGGCTTGTCATCAAGGTCATCAGCAGGGTAGGACTGCTAGCCACACCATAGGCAGTAACGCCCGTAATCAGGAGAGCTAAGGTCATCCATGTATACACTTTGCGCATCAAAGCAGAGAAAACACCGCTTATACCTCGCTCTTTCTCATTAACAGCAAAGCCATTGCTCTGCTGGTTGTTCTGACTATTTATCAGATTGTACATTTCTTTTTCTGTCATAATTCTATTTTCTTTTGTTATTTATAGTCTATTGAATAATATAATAAGCGCAAAGATAATGCCAATTATTGAAACGAGCGATTATCTCTGCGCTTTATTAACATTTATTCCGTAATTTTACGGCATTCATTCCTTTATTTAAGGGCTATCTTCTTTACGGCTATCTGTTTTCCGCCTCGCGTTACCTCTACGGCTACAGTTCCATTTACTGGTGAGCGAAGCAGTTCTGTATCAGATTTTGCCTGTTTCTGAAGTGCCAGGACACCTGAAGTTCCGTATATTCTGATGATGTCGTTCTGTTTCAGACCCTTTATCTGGATATGATAGTTGCCGCTAGGAACAATGGTGATGTCTGACTTCATGTCAGTCTCCTTGCGGTTGAAACTGATATTGAAGCGGTTGTTCATCTCACCTGCTTGGGCAGCATAGAATGGATAACTGCCATCCTTCAGATCTACCGCCTTGCCGGTTTCCTTGTCCTTCAGCCAAACGGTTTCATATTCGCTGGCGTCGCAATCTTCAGGGATGCTGATGCTGTATTCACCGGTTTCCGGTAGACTGACTCCGATACTCTGTTTTGCTTCGATACTTACGGCAGAAAGGAGTGAGTAGCGTCCACCATTGCGCATAGCATAGATCTGAGCATTCTGGTTCGTCATCCATTTCACTCCATCGCTTCCCATATCAAAGTCGCTTTTTGCTTCGTAGGCAGGAACTGTATTCAACTGGAGCTGGTCATCTACAGGAGCGCTGTTGCCGGCTCTGCTGTTTCTGTTGCTCTGTGTGATGGCGATGTCGAGGGCTCGGGTTGCTTGATAGGCTGTTGTTGCCCTTGCTTCCGAATGTTCTACTATCACGCTTTCTGAATTATCCAGAGTGGCAGTCTGCGTAAACACGGCATCCATTGCCGGGATGTAGCCATCCGTTGAAACACCCGTGGTTAAATCATAGGTATTGATAGCCTTGTAGCTGCCGTTTTCTTCGCATTGGTAGATGACTCTGCCATATTCCATATCGCTATAGTTCATGGCGCAGAGATAAGGCGAACCGAAGAGATTCCAGCCCATGTTCTCCTTGTGGGTGAATTTCAAGCCGCCACCATTACTGTCTGACCATGGCTGCTGGTTATTTTGTTCTGTACCAGGGTAATCTTATCCAGCAGACTCCTGTTGGTCCTACCGTCTTTCTCTGTGTAACTGGTTCCGTAGAAACGGACGGTCATCTTGCCTGTTGCATTCATTTTGTCGGCTTTAGCATCCATTCTGAAACCTGCGGTAAAGTTTCGCTGGTTATCTACACCTTTTACCCATGCTTTACTCTCGTTTTGGTCAAACTTATAGTCGTATTTGGCACGGGTTGCAGCATTATAGTAGTAGGCTGCTACGCTACCATCAGCAGGATTATTTGTGCCCTCAACCTCCATATTGGTAGCCTTGAATGGCATGGAGAAGAAGTTGGTTCCTGACTTTAAGTTTCTTTCCACGGCAAAGTTGGTGAGGTTTACATAGCTGTTGTTGCCTCTTAAACCAGCGTGGTGCTTCAGGAGCAGGAAGCCTGGGCTGAACGGATTCATCTCTGTATAGAATGAGTTGTCGAGTTTCAGCTCCTTGCCTACTGCCATGACATAGACCACAGATTTACCATGAGGGTAATCTGTCTCCTTTGCTTCTGCATCGTTTGTCAGATACCAAGTCTCGAAACATCCGTTGTCTACGTTGTCTCTGATGCGTTGGTTGCCGGCAAGGTCATGGCTGTGCATTACTATGTCGATGCATCCTTGGGTTTTGCTTTCATCTGCATTGGCGTTGATGTCGCCAGATGTTTCATCAAGCTGGTACTTCCAATAGGCATCTTTCACATATTTATTATTGGAGGTTACAGATGCTCTGTTGGCTGCACTACCATCTGGTGATGGTAATTTGCCAGAAGCTGTTACATTGACGGTCTTCACATTCTCCACGCTTCCTAATGCCAGACTGTTGTAGAGCATGCCATTTGCATCGCCAGATATGTTGCCATCTATGATAGAGGTCGATAGCATGCTGTTGCCCTTGAGGCTGACGTTGCCCGAAACCTTGAATCCATCAACAAGACACATTCTGTTTTCAGTACCAGTAGTTGTGTTGTTGAGTGTCAGTCCATTGATGGCAGATTGACTTGATGACTCGATGATTCCTTTTCTCAGGGTAAGGAGTTTTGCCACGATATCTTCTGTACTACCAGTAGCAGTTTCTTCGTGCATCGAACCGAACATCTTGACGCCCGGCATGCTGATGTTCACGTTATCAGCCTTCAGATTTCTATCTACGAAGACGTAGCCATATTTACCTGCATTCTTGTTGGCATAAAGCTCAGCCAGGTTGATGGCACCTTGCAGGTCGTTGGTTGGGTTATCCCAGCTTTCACCTGTTCCTGCAACAGCAGAAACTTCTTTAACATAGATAACCTGAATCATCTTCGTGTCGCACTCGTATGCACCGATATCGATGTTGTCGCCAATCAGACGGGCTGTATTGCCCAAGTCCTTTTCTGAGTTTATATCAGCATTTAGCGGATATTTCTCATTATTTCCTTGATCAAGCAACATGAGGCTAGGTCGTATTCTATAGTCGCCGTTCGTTGGATCTACAAAGTTTGGACCGTTTAGCACATCTCCATTCTTGATAGAATTAGCAATCACGACATTTTTGTTGCCTGTTTTCAGGTCTTGAGTACCATTCTTCCAGGCGACAGAATTATACACGTTGTCTGTTCCACTAACTGCTGTGTCTTTATTGCAGACAAACGTGGCGTTTGTTATGTCTGCTGATTGTGAACCATAGATAGTAAGACCATTTGCTTTTCCATCTGCAAACAGTACATTCCACATGTTTATGCCATATCCTTTTTGGTTGTTTACAACCATTCCTGATCCGTTATTCTTTCTAAAGGCACAATGATGGAGCCTCATTTTTTCTCCCGTTCCGGCTTGCTCATTATTGATCTTCGCATTTACTCCCACACCACTCTGGTTCTGGAATGTGAAACCGGAAATAGTTACCGGCTTACCATTCGTTACGATATTGAGCAAGTTTTTGGTTTCGCCCGCCTTGGCTGGGTTCTCAATGAGTACCGAAGGTTTGCTAAAGTCTTGCACCTCTGTTCCGTCAGCATTCGAGCCCGTACAACCACCTACAAGTTCAATCGATGTTATATACTTAGCCTTTTCGTCATTGTTCACAATGAGAGAGAAGGCATCGCCGCTAGAGTAGGTTGGCGAATAATAGGTACCTCCGCGTACAAACACCTTTCTGTTGTTGTTGATTGTAGTACCTAAAGATTTGTTACCAGAAGGGTTAGCCATGGCAATGATGGCACCACGAAGGTCGGTGCTTTGGTTATCCCAACTGCTACCATCGCCATTTCCTTTCTCTTCCGTACCGATATAAACCTTTTCTAAGTCTGTAAACTTGAATACATACTGGAATTCATACATGCCGATGTCGATAGGCTTTTCTCTCACTACACCTTTCTCGTCTTTCGGACCAACGTATCTGTAGTATTCCTTACTGCTGTTAGCAGAACGGATATACTCAGATGGATAACCATATTTCTCAAGGCGAGTATTGTGCATAGTCCACCATTTCTGATATTTACCAGTCTCGTTTGCATCGTTTGCATCCTTCTTTCCGTCACCTGCATCTGTAAGCACAGAGATAGCCTGTGGATTCCACTTGGCATCCTGTGTATAACCTTCGTAACCCTTTGTCGTTGTAGGCGCTGTAAAGCGTGGACCAGCCGATGCAATATTCTCCTTGTTCAACTTGATATTGCCATCCGTTGCTGGAGAAACTGTAGAAGCAGGTAATTCATCCCAGGCGCAGTTGCACATGTGCTCTCTTTTGAGGAGTACACTATTACCAGTTGATTCATTACCCCAAATGGCGGTATTATATAATATAGGTGTAATCGTACCGCTTGTCACCTCGTTCTCCACATGGATGGCTCCATCTTGCTTTGCCTTGTTGTTCACGATGAGGCTGTTTACGATGTAGGCATCCTGATAGTCCGCAGCCATACTGCCAGCATCGTTTGCTCTACGGATATAGATGGCTCCGCCTTGTGAATTTTGTGTGCCCGTATATTTGCCATAGGTCACATCATTGTTGGCTAAGAGTGAGTTGACGATATGCAGGTTTCCATTCACCGATTTTGTGAGATAGAGATAGATGGCTCCACCCTTACCAGGTTCGGTGACTGCATCCTGACTAGCCTTTTCTGATACGTTACTGTTACCGCTGATAGTACTGCCGATGATGTCTAGACTTGCATTGTTTACATAGACAGCTCCGCCATGCAGACCGGAGTTTTTGATCAGTCGGCAACGGTTCAATGTATAGTTCACGCGGTTGGTGTAGATACCGCCTCCTCGACCAATCTCGGCAACTTCGTTAGTTCCTCCTTCTTCAGTCTTCAGTTTTGTCGTGGTCTCACCATTCATAATGGTAATACCGTCTAATACGACATCATTGTTCAAGGTAGCCGAAGCACCCGTGGAGCCCGCATTACTGTAGACCACATGATATACATTACGCTCCTTTTCCGATGCCTTGATGTCACCGGAAAGAATCGTAGGATTCTGGAACTCCCATGGCTCTATCAATCCGTTCTTATTGTTGTCGGTCATGTAGTTGGAGTTGCGGTTAGCCAAGATGTCTTTGATGTCTCCATCTGGAATCAAAGTCTTACCTCCAAAGCTTGTAAACTTATCTCCAGTTTCTTCTCCCGTATCAGGATCAACAGGAGTAGAAGAATACAGGTCATCTTTCGAGAAACTGCCGAAGATATCTACGTTCACAGGGATGGTGAAGCTCTGCAAGCGGCGGTCTATCGTGTTCTGTTCTTGCGAAAGATCTTTGTTCTGTCGCATCTTGCTCGGCTTGTAGGTTCCACCTGTCATCAGAATCTCGAAGTGGGTATTGTCATCAGCCACTTTCTTTTCTCGTGCCTCATTGATGTAGTCGAGGGCTGCTTCGAGACTGTTGAAAGGAGTCAGGAAGGAGCGGCCATAATACTTTGCCTTGTCTTCTTCTGTTACAATTTCACCACCTGTCTGAGAAACGAACAGGCGCCTCAGAAGCTTGTTATTATCAAACTCAGGCAGATCAGATGTGTATGCACCTGCTGTCTGTTGCTTGGTCATGTTTCTTTCCTTACCGGTAATGTCGTAGCTGCTGATACCATAATTCTTCCATGCTTTGACGTATTCTTTCTCAACTCCGTTGCCAATCAATGATGAATAGGCACGAGGCTTGAAGATTTTGTTGTCGTTGAAGTAACTGTCCAGGTCGCTGGTCATCTCCGTATTCATTTTGTTGGCTGGCAACGCCATCTTCTCTACGAAACAATAGTTGTATGGATAGAATTTTTCCGTATATGCTCCCAGTCCCTGCAGATAGTCGTGAGACTGATAGTTCACATCACCGCTGATGTTGTTATCGGTCTGTGCCGAATTTCCCCATATCACGGAGTTACCGCCAATCAGGGAGTTCTCCTCCTGGTAGATTCCGCCACCAATGGTTGCCTCGTTTTTGGCGATGGTGCATGAGATGACGTAGGCATGGTATTTCTTGGCGTCTTCGTTCTTGTCGTTGGAACGGAGCGCATAGATGGCACCTCCTTTCTGTGCCTTGTTTCTTACGATGACACTACCGCTTACGATGCTACCCTTCAGCAGCATGAGAGCACCGCCCTGGGTTGCCTGACAGTCGGAAATTTCACAGTTGCGTACATGTGCCATTCTTGGCACAATGGCTGCACCACCCATACTCTTGAAGCCCGACTTGTCGCTAGCGTTACCATCAATCAGGCGACAGCCATCTATGATGGTATTCTCTGTCAAGGCAGTGGTGTTGTAGTCGTCATAGTCGCCCGTAGGCCATTTGCCGAAGCACACGGTGTGGTAGCCGTTCACCTCCTGGTTAACGGCAGAACCTTCTTTTACTTCGGTCTTCGCACTTAATACCGTCTGGTAAGTGCTGATACAGTCGCGTTTGTCATTATCCCAATTGGCGGTTCCATCTTTCGGTTCTCCTCTTTCCTGGTCACCCTCATAGTAGCCTCCCATCAGGCATACTCCGTTAGGAATCAGGAAGGTGTAGCTCTGCGGATCGCTAGGGTCTGCCAGTGTATTGGCATGATAAGTAAAGCGCTTTCCGGTTTCATCAGCCTGGTAGCCTGCCACTTTTACAAACACCTGATGCTTTAGGGTGTTATCTGTGATGCCCTGGTTCTCTGTTTCAAATTTCTTTCCGGCAGCAGTCAGCACATCCTGCAGCTTGTCAGCACAGGCAGCGTTTTCCGGACTGTCTCCACTTCTGTTTCCCCATCCGTTTTGGGTTACATAATAAATGTAATCTCCAATACCTGCGCTGTTTGTCTTTTCCTGTGGTGCGATATTGGTAGTATTATCAGCCTCATAGGCACCGATATCAATGGCGCAGTCCTTGATACGGTTGGTATAGTCCATATCGGTTTCCGGAAGGATGATTCCATTTCCTACATTTGTGGTTCCACCATTCAGACACTTGTTACCTGCTAAACCATTAGCCTCGTTCAGGCGGAAGTTGTTCTCCAGTCGGGCATTGCGGAAGCGGAATTTGTTATTATCATTATCATGTCCACTCTCGTAGGTCTGGTCCTCAAATGGGAATATCAGATCCGTGCCCGTGAAATTGCCATCGCTGGTAAGGAATTTACTATTGCTATCACTACTGTTCATGTAGCAGTTGTGAGATGGTTTCATTTTGCCCCATGCAGCTGAGTTTACCTGATCTGTAATCTGCTTGCCGTTGTTATAATTATCATAGATGATACAGTTGTAGAGTGAAAGTTGCGATGCAACTCCGGTTTTGGCATCCTGCCAGTGATAGATGCCGGTTCCGTTTGTCGCCATATTGTAGGCGATGGTGTTGTTGTAGAACTTGGCACTCTCCAGGAAGATACCTCCGCCACGACAGGATCCGTTATAACAACGGTTGTTTGCCACCACAAGGTTGTAGCCGGTACCTTGAATCATATAGGCTCCGCCTCCATAACTTTCACTGCGGTTGGCATAACTCAGGTTTCTCAGCAGGTAACTGTTCGAAATCTTACTGTTCTCTCCGTCCATATACAAACCGCCACCACGCACGCGACTGCCATGGTTGAAGTTGTTGACGATGATGAGATTTTCCAGTTCTACTCCTCGGAATACACGCACACCTGCTCCTCCGTCACGGTTGGCACCAGGATAGTTGATGATGTAGCCGTGACGTACAGAGAAGCCATCCCATTTGGCATGCTTGTAATCCACGTAGTTTTTATCGTCTTCTAAAGTTCCTTGATAGCGTACGGCATTACCGTCGGTACGTGAGGTGTTTCCATCACCCGATGGCGACCAGGTAGGAAGGCATACGTCTGGCTGATACAGTACATAATGGCGCTCTGTTTTCCCGCTGTTTATCAATGTTTTTGTAAAGTCATAATTAGAGCCATCTCCAGGTTTGCCCTCCTGATACCACATTTCCTTTTCTCCGTTTTTGAAGTATACAGGCGATTCCTTTCTAATCTGTAGAATGGTTTCATACTTGGTTTTGACCAGATTTTCGTATTCCTTACGTGCTGGTACGTATTGTGAGAGCAGCGGATGACGGTCGTCTTCTCCAGGATAGCCTTCGTATGGGAAACCACCATAAACCTTCACGCTGTCTCTGATAACGAATCCTTTGTAGTCGGTATAGATACCTGCACCTACCCACACCACAACGCTGTCTTTTTTTATTTTATTCAACTCAGCTGCTTTTTCCACAGCATATTGTAGACCGCTGATGTATCGTTCGTCTCTGTTGTTGGTGATTTTATTATATGATCCCCAGCCAGAGAGATACTGCTTCTCCTGATTTCCTGAGTTAGTCCAGAAATTACCATAAGAGTCAGTTTCTGAACGATACTTGCGGTTAGCCAGACTATACTCCTCGTTTTCGATGGTTGTATTGAGCAAGCTTCCATTGTCTGTTACATAGAAGTCATTGCCCGTTCTTGCCTTATTATTATCACACATGGCGTTACCGATGATAGCCTTGTCCCAGCTGCTTCCGTCATATTCGGTATCTGATTCATTCAGAAGATTGAAGTTCGGGTTGCCGTCCTGGTCGTCATTATTGGCGTCGCTGATGATTTCATATTTCTGGTTGTACGAACGTACGTAGATAATCTTTCCTGCTTTTGGCAGGAGAGCTTCGTATGCCCCTAGGTCAGGAACACCACCTAGGTTGCGGTCTTCGCCGGTGATGTCCTTGGCTGTTGTAGTTGCATTGCTTTCTTGGGCGCTGTTGATGATGGCACCAGCCTGTTCAGAACTGGTCAACGGGCGGAAGGATGAATAGCCTCCGTAATAAACGTTGCCGCTCATCTTGGCACCCACTTCATTGGTTGGGTTGCTGAAGTTCATGGCTCCGTTTTTACCAAGAGTGTTGATGTCTATGCTGTTCTTGCATTTCGAACCATCCCATGTGCCGTTGATGTTCAGTTTGTTTCCTACAGCATACGAGGTTCTCTTCACAAGGTCGTTATCTGGTGCTACTCCCTCATTGTTGATGATGCTTACATGGTTGAGCGTGAGAGAGTTGTTGCTGCCTTGGCTTTTGTTCAGATAGATGATGGAAGGCAGCACCGAAGGACTTGGATTATGCGGATCCTTGCTCGTATTGTTATTGATGACGCAGTTTTCCAGTTCCAATTTCACATTCACGGCATCTGGCATGGTAGCGATAGCACCGCCATCTGTCGCTGTATTGTTCTCAAAGATGCAATTCTTCAGCTTCACGGTGGTTGCTTGGCTGCTCTGGTCCATGCTGCCTATCAGCACGCCGCCACCATAAGGCATGTAGGCAGTACCGGCAGCGTATGCATGGGTAAAGGCATAGCCGTCGATGGTGATGTTGGCACCCGCTTCGATGCGGACCAGATGGTAGAGACCCTTGTTGAGTTCAGAACCATTTAGGTTTCCGTTCAGTTCGGTGCGGTATTTGATAGGGTCACGGTCTTCATCTTTCGGATTCGGATTCTCTGAATACTCCGGATAACCACCATATACGGTAATTGGAAGTACGCAAGGTTGAATGTTAAAGGTGCATGCCCTGGCGTCTGTTTCCTCGAAAGTGTAAGCTATCTTTGGTTCGAAGATACCCTCACGACCGCAGATTTCAAACTCCCATCCGCTGTTCTTCTCAATAGTGAAATCCTCTGGCGTAGTATTGCCGGCAGTGACTACCTTTACCTTGTCTCGATCCTTGATGTCGGCAAGATAACCGAGAATTTCATCTACAGATGATGAGGTATAGCTCTTTTCCCACGACTCTCCTGTTCCGTCCACCAGTTCTCGTGAACGGTCAAAGTAGATGCGCAGGCGTTTCTTGCTGTCATTCTTTTCAAATACAAGGTCGTGGTTGTCAGCCATATAGGCTCCTGCTGACGGAACCGAACTGATAGCTTTTCCGCTCAGGTCTATTTTTGGCTGATACAGGTAGGAAGATGGCAGGAGAGCATAGCTGATACCCACGTTGCGCAGTCGGCTACCTGTCAATGTTTCCCAGTAATAGTTCACCGTCTTCATGTCTGTAAGAACGCCACGTTTCTCGTTGAAGGCTTCCACCGTGTTGTAAGGTGCTTCATTGCCCATCACGAATCCCTTGCCAGAGTAATACGTGTTGATGGAGATGGTTCCGCTCTGATAGGTACTGGTCCATTTGGCTGCATTTACATCCGAGATGGCGTTGTTGTAGAACTGTACGGTCTCTTCTGATGGGTTGGCTGCATAAATCTGTGCCATGGACGCAGAGTTGTTGGTGCCTGATTTGTGCTGGAGCAGCGAGTTGTTCCAGATGACGTTGTTGGCAAGAAGACCTTTTTCCTTGATATACACACCACCCGTATTGGATGACAGCTCGTCAGCAGGATCCGAGGTGTTGTTGGTATAGTTGTTGACGATGGTGTTGTTAATCACCAGTCCGTGACCATCCAGATACACAGCACCATTTCGGGTACTGGTATTGTTACTGATTACCGAGGTGGCAAGAATCTGATAATAGGCTTTCTCCGAGTTATTAGCGTCACCATTCAGATATACACCCGCTCCCTGATAGGCAGAGCAGTTGGTTACCATGCTTCGGGTGATGAAGCCGGCTTCGTCAATATAGATACCTCCGCCCTGATAAGCCGAGCAGTCGTATACCAGGTTACCTTCTGTTTGTCCGTTTTTGCAGTAGATGCCGCCGCCACGAGGTTTGATGCTTCCGCTTTCTTTCATGCCCGGGTTGCAGAATCTCACGGTGCAGTAACGCATTCGGGCTGATGGGTCGTTGATATAAACGCCTGCACCACAGCCTGGGGCGTATTCGGCTTTGTTCGTATCGTGAAATTTACCTCCCTCAATGGTGAAACCTTCCAGATAAACTTCATCTGTAAAGGCATTTCCTCCAGGCAGGGGAGCAAACCATACCACATGGTAGGAACCGCTGTTCTTTATGTTCCATGCTTCGTCATTATTATTCCAGTTGGCATCGTCGCTTCCTTTGAATTCCGCACCTCTGATGATGGATTCCTGATTCCAGCCCCATGGCTTTAAACCCTTGGATTCCTCGATGCGCTCGGAACGTCTTTTTTCGGTTCCATTAAACGCACCATAAACGCTGATGCCATTCTTCATCAGTAGGGATACCGGGGCTGATGCATCGTTAAGGATGCGGTCTTTTACTACATAGGTTCCGGCTGCTACCCAGACTTCGCCTTTCTCGCCTGGTGCCTTATCTGCCAAATCGTTGATGGCCCACTGGATATCGTCCGTGGCATCATCCCATGATGTTCCGTCGCCCTTTCCCGCTTTCTTGGGTTTCACGTATCTGATGCGTCCTGCCTTCATGCGGGCATACTCGTAGGCGCCGATGTCGATGGTGCTTGTCTGATAGCGTGTTCTACCCATGATGTCGGTAGAAGCTGTTTCCAGGTTTGCATCAACTACAAGATTTTTATAGTATTCCAGTTTTCCCTTGTTCAAAAGGGCAGAGGTTTCCTCGAATGTGAAGGCGGTGCTGTATAATTGCTTCAGGTTACTGCTGAACGAGAAGTCGTAACCCTGGGTCACGGCACTCTGCTTGAACCAAGGGGCTGGCTCAATGCCGTGGTTCTCGTTGCTGATCCTTACGTTCCCGTTAGCGTCGGTATTGGTATCGGTATTGGTTACTTCTACTTCCGGGAAAGCACAGGAATAGAAGGCAGGACGGCTGTCTTGCTTGCTGAGTGCCGTGGAATGCCAGAGCACGCTGTTGTAAACTGCTCCGCCGCCAATGCTGTTTGATGCCCCGTCTGTGGTCAGGTCTGCGGCGGATACGGTGTTGGCAATAACTGAACAGTTGACGATTTTCGATGTGCTCGAAAGTCGGATACCGCCGTTCGTATTGTTGTTGATGTTGCAGTTGTAGACGGTGGCTGTTCCGTCTATCCACATACCACCACCTTCGTTTTCGCTGGAGCCTCGCTTGCCTGCCACATTATTAAAAATGCTGCAGTAGCTGATGGCTGACTGCGGGTTGGTACAGGAATTATCTACATAGATGGCACCGCCGCGCATGCCGTAGTTGTTCGCAAAGTTACATTGCGAAATACGGAAGTAACGGCTGCCGGCATTGTTGTCGTTGCTGTTGTTCACCACGTAGATGCCGCCGCCTCTGCCATTTGCAGAGGTGTTCTCTCCCTTGGCATTACCTGCTGCGATGAGGAAACCGGAAACAATGGTTGGCTTGTTGCCGTCGTTGATGTTGTCCTGTGTTACGCCCATCTGGAGGGTCAGCACATGGGTGGCATTGTCGGTGCGGGTGGTGTTCTCTGGATAGATAATCAGCTGCTGGCTCGCCTTGTCGTTGGTGTTGATATCGCCCACCAGAGCCGTCTGATACTTCATCTGATATTTGTGTCTGCCCGTAGGGAGATCGTTCTTGATGGTTTCGTCTCCTGCAAAACCTCCATACATGGCAACGCCCGAAGGGAGAACGAAGCCTCCCTCCGGTGCCTTGTAGATGTGGCCGGTAATATCCTCGTAGCCTTTCACCCAGATTTCGTCGCCAGCCTTGGCTTGGCTCAGCGCATTTTCCAGGGTGATAGCATTCTCCCATGATAAACCGTCGCTGCCGGATGCTTTTATCTCGGAATCTGCTTTCACATGATAGGTCTTGCCTTGTGCTGACAAGGCGATGGAGCAACCCAGCAACAGGAGGGTTGCGATAAGTCTGCAGTATGTTGGATAGAGTTTTCTCATGATGAATATTCTCTTATTATGTTTAGAAATTATCGATGATGATTTTGCTTGCATTACCGATTTGGGTTCCCTTGATGGTAACGTTGATCTTGTACCATTGGGCAGGATTGAAACTTTCTGTCCGGTTCTTGAAGTCGAAAGTTACCTTGTCGGATTTTTCCTCTGTTGCGCCATCTTTTTTCGTCTTGATATCGAAGGTGATGCGTGGCTTCGCAGTGCCATCAGGGAAGGTATAATGGTAAACTCTTCCGTTTCGCTTGCTGATTTCCGATGTATTTACAAAGGAGGTGTGTCCGCTTACCGGAGTCTTGGAAGTTACTTCTTGATAGTAAAGGGTAGGGAAGAGTCTGCCTTTTCCTGATCCTGAAATGGTTGATTCTGCTTCTTCTGGTTCGCCGTGATAAGTAAAACCTTGTACTTTCACATCGGTGAATTTTTGCTTACCATCTTCATCTTTCTCATAGGCTCCCTTGGCATCCCATTGGATGTCAATCTTGGCAGCCAGTCTGCCCAGTACCATGCGCCAGTATTGTTTGGTGTTGATATTGGCATTGATGTTCTGTTCTACTTTTATATCTCTGTCATTGGTGAGAATTTGCGTCTCTGGGTCCAGCTTGAGCGCATAGCCTGTGGCTACGCTGATAAACTTGGCTATGTCCGTAGTGCCGCCGCTTGGTTTGGCATAGTCGTTGCTAATCTGTAAATTATAAATGTCAGAGTTATGGTCTTTTCCGTCTTTTGCGATGCCGTCTAGCATTCCCTCCAGATTCAGTCCTTCTCCGTTACTGTAGGTAACCCCATAAACGCAACAGGTGCCTAACGGCAGATACATCGTATAGGTGCGAAAGCCGTTGGCATCAGGCCCTGATAGGGTTGAGGTGGCATGGGTGACGAGGGTCTTTCTGTCAAATTCTTTCTTGGTATAGGTTTCGTAATATACCATTTTCTGGGGTGCTGCATCGTGTATTTCGTCGCCTTGCGTCTTTTCCTTATAGGCAACGATGATGGTGAGCCGGTCCCAGTCCACCATGTCGTTGGTGTCTTCTCCCGGATCTCCGATGCGTGTTTCCGTCTTATCGGCAGGCACAGATAAGGTGAGCGAGATGGGTGCCAACGTATCCATTGGTCTTACCTCGTTCTTTTCGCTTTCGCTGCATCCTGCCAGCATGATAAGCGATAGTATCGCAAATATGTATTTCGTAATATGATTCATGTATCAATTCTTTTTTACCTAAATATCCACATCGTGGCTTCCTCCTGGCTTCCAGTCGAGTTTCACGCTTACTCCTACTGATGCATTGGTAACAACCAGCGAACCGTCGGGTTTGAGTTTTGCCTTAATCAGTTTCAGCCTTCCGGCTTTCAGCGGTTCGTTCAGCGTGAGAATGGTTTCTGTATATTTGCCGTTTACCTTTGCGATGATGTGGTAGCGCCACTCTGCCTTGCTGGATGGGAAACTTACGGTATAGAGTGCATCGTGAGTCTGGGCTGAGGCTGTTGAAGCTTCGTTGATTCGCTTGGCTCTCACGATGGTGTTTTGGGATGTTGAGAAAATACTGTCGTTTACGAGAAAGTGGGTTGCCATTCCTTCTACGAATCCCCAGAGCTCGGCAGGTTTCACTTCTTGCTGGTTGATGACTACCGCTGCGGCACAGTTTGCCATATAGAGGGTGGTCTGCAGGTCGTGTTCGAAATCGGCCTCGTTGATGGTGAGTCGGGAAGTGAACAGACCGATATTGTGACTGTCGATGGTATCCTTCTGTTCCTGTTCCAGGACGAGAGCCTTGCAGGCATTTGCACCGGTAATCTTTACGCTTCTGGCGCTTCCGGTATTGGCGAGCGACAGGTTCTGGTAGTCGTTTCGCGGCAGATAGATGGTGTAGGATACCGAATTGGCATTCATGATGTTAGCTTCGTGACGGTAGAGATCATTTCCGATAAAGAAAGACAAATCGTTGTCTAGGGCATGGTCGGTGAAGACTGTGCCTAGTTCCTGTTTCAGCCGGTTGGCGATGTGTCGCTCCTCGGTGGTATTGAGGTCTAAGTCGATAAGGGTATGAATCTGTGTATTGAGCCTCAGATTATACTTGATCTTATAGTCTTTGCCACACTTGCTCATGTCTTCATTGATGCATGAAGACAATCCGAAAGCTATGCTCAAAGTCATCAGAGCTATCAGAAATATTCTATATGATTTTTTCTTTCTCATTTTCCGTCCTCTATTAGGATTATAAACAGCGAAATCTACCCTACTGAGCTTTCGTAACTTGCGAAAGCTCAGTAAGGTAGAATGATTAAATTTCTACATCAAATGTGATGCCTTCCTTCCAAGAAAGATCTACTGCGAGACCTACGTTGATGCCTGATGTTCTGAGGTCAGGAATACAGTTGTATGCGCTCTTTAAATCTTTGATCTTAAAGTTGGCAGTTGTTACATAGTCCTGAACGAATACGCGATTCACACTATTAGGATTTGTAAGTCCGGTCTTGTTTGGGTTTAACTGACCTACAAGATAGAACTTCGTATTCTTCTGGATGATACCATCTTTTCCGTAGAAGGCTTGTCCTGAATTGTTCTCTAACTCTATGGTTACATATACTGGACTTTGTGTATCTGACTTCTTGTTGTCAAAGACAAGCGTATAGTTTGCGTTTGATGCAGAAGTTTCGTTCTTGGCATACATAGGAGCACCATTCATTACATTATCATAGATCGTATTTGCGAAAGATTCTCCAGTAGCTTTTGGCTCATATTTCCAATCTACTGAAGCTGGCTGACCGCCAATCAGAATACCGGTTACTTTAAAACCATCTGTAGGAACCGAAATCTGCTGGTCTTCGTCTAAACTTCCAGCTTGCTTAGCGTTATCTTTAAGAGTAGCAGCATCACATCTTACTGTTGATTTCAACACAGCCACGCTGTACTGTACAGGATCTTTCAAACCTACAGTTCTTGTTGAATTTTCAACAGCTTTTTCTGCAAAACTTGTCTTTGCATCCCATCCAGTTTGAGTTTTCGTTGTCCAATCTGTATATGTAGGGAATTCGCTCAGATTAGACATGTCTTTATCAGAAACCATAGTTGTTGTATTTACAAAATACGACAGCTCGGCAGGATAACAAATCTTTTGGTAATTGATAAAGTTACCAGTACCGATGGTTACTTTTTCTGGAGTGTTGTAAGCGAATCCTCCTGTAGTCCAGCTTAAAGTAGCAACACCATCAGGCAGATTGAACTTTCCAGGGAAGTCTCTAAGACCGTTTATCGTATTATCCAAAGCATCTTTGCATTTTTTGTAAATCTCAGCTGTTAATTGTTTTGCAGCAGGAACGTCTGCTCCTGGAGTCTCACCCGCTAATGCTGCCTTCAGACTCTCAATACAAGCTTTTACAGATGCTTTTGAACCTGCTGTGAGTTTAATAAAAGCATCATAGCGATTTTTTAAAAACTCTTGCTCATGTTCTGTAAGCCATGATGGGCGGGGGGTTAGGCTACCGATATTTGCCCAAGTATAGGTAGCGGAACCGTCTGTTACTTGTGCATTAGCAATATCATTTAATGCCTGGATGATAGCTTTAGCATCTTCATCAGTTGTGAAATTAGCAGCGCTATTGATAGGAGTTAACTCATGGGATATGTTTGTAAGAGTTTTCTCTGTTTTTTTATCAGCTTTCTCTGTAATATAACCAGCTTCGAATTCTGATTCTGTATTTTTACTAGCTTTACCATAGAAAAGCATATGAGTGGTTCCTACAGGAATTTCAATATCACGATAAAGTCTGCGGTTAGGGTCTTTTTCGTATGCATTCCCATCTGCACCGATATAGATAGGCTTATCTGCATTTATGGTACCTTTAGTTGCTGGATTTCCACTGAAAGTCAGCAAAACAATGTCTGAAATGCCACGGAAAGGCTTGCCACTTTGCTGAGTCATTTCATCTGTCATACGAGTCACCTTCTTCGCCTGGTTTGTCGAAGAGTTACCGCCATAAGGAATGTTTATGGCAAACTGGGTCTTTACAACCTGTCCTGTCGCACCTGGGCCACTTGTTGGCTCAATTGAATCTGAAGAGCAGGAAACCATTCCTGCTGCACTTGCAAGAAGCATCGCACTTGCAAAGCTAAAAAATCTGAACTTCTTCATAGTCAAGTTATATTTTAATTGTTTTTATTTGTTTTCTCTGTCTGCCCGATGTTGTAAACCAGCGAGACTGCAACCTTGGTCGGCATTACGAAAGTTTTCGTCTTCTTCTCAATGGCGGTGGCGCATATGCCATAACAGTTGTATTGGGTATAGCGTGTGATTCCCAATCCCAAACCTATTGCCGCCTCCAGATTCCAACGGTTTTGCTTGTCGAGTGCCCAGTTGTAGCCATATACTATGCTCAGGGCTCCCAAGTCGCCTTGGAACCTATGCTTCTTGAGTTTCGGGAAAAGCCCCAATGGGAGGTGTACGCCACCCGCATTGTAATGTGAGTAGAGTAAATTGGCTCCAAAGAAGTGCCCCAGGAACGGGCTGTCGAGCCAATATCGCATCTCTGTTTGTATGGCAATGTGCTTCAATTTCTTGTTCTTGCGAAAAGTAAATGGGTTCCAACCTGTGGATAAATCTAGCGACCAGTGGTCTGATAACCTCTTTTCCACTCCGATGTTTGGTGTTGTGGTAGCCCAGTATGCTAAGTTCGTTTTCAAGCGCCAGTCTTGTGCTGATGCTGAAGTAATGAAAAGTGCTGAAACAAGAAGGAGCAACATGCGCAGTCCTTTGTCTGTCTTCATTTGCTTCTGTATTGTTTTGTTGATAGAAAAGTGTCTATTTTACGGTTTCCTATTTCTGTTTTTGTTATTAATCTAATTATACTTTCTGCCACAAATATAGCGAAAAATGAGCAAAAGGACTTTCAAAATAAGAAAAAACTGCCTTTATTTAAGTTCTATTAACTATAATTTTATAAATCTACCAATTTTTGCCCCCCCCCATTTTTGATTATTTTTACATTTGCTATTCTTTTTTATTTCGATTGCAAAGATACGTCTTTTCCGTTTTCTACCTATGCGATTTGTGCGATTTGCGTGGATTCGGGAAATAAAGTGCGAAAAATATCATGGAATCATTCAGGAGAATATCTCCGAAGGATAAGAACATAACTCCGAAAGATAGCAGAATATCTCCGAAGGATAAGAAATTATCTCCGAAAGATAGCAGAATATCTCCGAAGGATAAACTCAGAAGACAAATGTAGGTAATCCGATGATGAAGATATGGAAGCTGGGTTGTGGCAACGAGGTGAAGGGTGAAGGGTATATTTTAAATCTTATATTATATTCTTTTTTTAGGGTTTTTCCGATTTTTGACCCTAGGGTACTTTTTTGATTTTACCCTTTTTTCCTTTACCCACGCGTACATATATAAAATAGAGTTTTCAAACCTTCACCCTTCACCTTTTTATTTAACATTTTGAGTGTCAAATAGTTACGGGTGAAGGGTGGTGAAGGGTGTTTTTCGAGTTTTATAAACATATTTTAAGAATCTAGCCAGTTTTTACATATTTTAGCGTTTGCTTACGATTCCGAAATGGGTATCTTTTTTTAGAGAGTCCTCATTTTTTTTATGATTTCTTTCTACAGAAACTCCTTGAATCCCAGTTTAATCGGTATCCCTGATGTGCAATCCGTTAAAATATTGTCAGCGAAATAAGGTTAATGGCTATGGATAAGCGTAAACTTCTAAAATATAAGTTATCTTAAAAACATTATAACCTTTTAATGTATTGTCAGCGAAATAAAGTTAATGGCTACGGATGAGCGTCAATTTTTAAATATAAATTAACTGAACTTTCGCATATGGTTCAAGAACGGGCTAGGGGCTTCTGCCCTTTACCTTTCCCTTCGGCCGGTGACCATTGGTTCAGGGCGTATGGGACAAAGCTTGCGAAACTTGAGTAAATTAACTGAAAAAGCATTATAACCTTAATAGTAATGTGCGCTTGCGTATACGCCTAAGTGTGTACACAGACAGGCGCACATATATAATAATGTATACACAATAAATCGCCATGCTAAAATCTTTATAGATGTTAAAAATCGACTAAAAAAGCAACTTTTTTGCGAAAAGATTTGGTGGAATGAAAAATAGTTAGTACTTTTGCA